>Ga0213821_1000045_pt1 | contig 86992 bp, 89 predicted proteins | sample MC6MC0909MG_FD_179894 | JGI IMG/M metagenome (GOLD analysis project Ga0213821, IMG submission 179894) | Enriched soil aggregate microbial communities from Iowa State University, Ames, United States - MC6-MC0909-MG | ecosystem: Environmental > Terrestrial > Soil > Unclassified | place: USA: Iowa...
CGGACAGGCGCTCGACGCCTTCGATCACCAGCCGGGCGGTGCCCAGGCCCTCGATCTTCGCGCCCAGCGCGATCAGGCAGTGCGCCAGGTCGGTCACTTCCGGTTCCATCGCGGCGTTGTCCAGCACCGTGGTGCCTTCGGCGAGCACGGCGGCCATCAACACGTTCTCGGTACCGGTCACGCTGACCATGTCGAAGGTGAAGTGCGCGCCCTTCAGGCGCTTGGCCTGGGCCTTGATGAAGCCGTTCTCGACCACGATCTCCGCACCCAGCGCCTGCAGGCCCTTGATGTGCTGGTCGACCGGGCGCGAGCCGATCGCGCAGCCACCGGGCAGGGACACCTCGGCCTGGCCGAAGCGCGCCAGCAGCGGGCCCAGCACCAGGATCGAGGCGCGCATGGTGCGCACCAGCTCATAAGGCGCCACGTGCTGGTCGACCGGACGCGGGTCGACCACGATCGCGCTGCCGCGCGACAGCGTGCCCTGGTCGACGGTGACCTTGGCGCCCAGCTCGCCGAGCAGCTTCACCGTGGTGACCACGTCGTGCAGGTGCGGCACGTTGGTGATCTCCACCGGCGCATCGGCCAGCAGGGTGGCGCAGAGGATGGGGAGGACGGCGTTCTTGGCGCCGGAAATGTTCACTTCACCGTGCAGCGGCGTGCCGCCGGTCACTACGATCTTGGCCATGGAATCTACTTGGGGTGAGGTAGAGCCGACCGTTGGTCGGCTGGATGGTCGAAGGCAACGGGTACTTCGGCGATCAACCGGCCACTTCGGCCGGGGTCACCGTCTTCAGTGCCAGCGCGTGGATCGCCCCGCCCATCAGCTCGCCCAGCGTGGCATAGACCATGCGGTGGCGGGCCAGCGGCAGCTTGCCGGCGAAGGCGTCGCAGACCACGGTGGCTTCGAAATGCACCCCGTCGTCGCCCTGCACGTCCGCACGGGCGCCCGGCAGGCCGTCTTCGATCAATTTACGGATGGTCTCGGCGTCCAACGGGCTTTCCTAATAAAATGAGCGCTCATTCTACTCCTCCGCGTGGCGCCCGCATGGCTGTATCGCCCCTGCCCCCCTCCTCCGCCGACCCGGCCGCGCTGGTCGACAGCGGCCGCCGCGTGTTCGGGATCGAGCGCGATGCCCTGGCCGCCGTGGCCGGGCGCCTGGGCGAGGACTTCGCCCGCGCCTGCCAGCTGGTGCTGGAAAGCCGCGGCCGCGTGGTGGCCACCGGCATGGGCAAGTCCGGGCACGTGGCGCGCAAGATCGCCGCGACCCTGGCCTCCACGGGCACCCCGGCGTTCTACGTGCACCCCGGCGAAGCCGGCCACGGCGACCTGGGCATGATCACCGAAGCCGACGTCGTGCTGGCGCTGTCCTATTCGGGCGAATCGGACGAAGTGCTGATGCTGCTGCCGGTGCTCAAGCGCCAGGGCAACCGCCTGATCGCCATGACCGGCCGCCCCGGTTCCTCGCTGGGGCTGGCCGCCGACGTGCACCTGGACGTCAGCGTTCCGGCCGAGGCCTGCCCGCTGGCGCTGGCGCCCACCTCCAGTACCACCGCCTCGCTGGCCATGGGCGACGCCCTGGCGGTGGCCCTGCTCGACGCGCGCGGCTTCACCGCCGACGACTTCGCCCGCTCGCACCCGGCCGGCAGCCTCGGCCGCCGCCTGCTGCTGCACATCACCGACGTCATGCACAGCGGCGACGAGCTGCCCCAGGTCGGCGAGAACGCCAGCCTGAGCGAGGCCCTGGTCGAAATGAGCCGCAAGCGACTGGGCATGACCGCGGTGGTCGACGCCGACCAGCGGCTGGTCGGACTGTTCACCGACGGCGACCTGCGCCGCGCGCTGGACAGCGACCTGGACGTGCGCAGCGCGCGGATCGTCGATGTGATGACCCGCAGCCCCCGTACCATCGGCGCCGACCAGCTCGCCGTGGAAGCGGCGCGGGTGATGGAAACCCAGCAGATCAACGGCCTGATCGTGGTCGATGGCGAAGGACGTGCGGTCGGCGCGCTCAATATTCATGACCTGTTGCGGGCCCGGGTGGTTTAAACCACAGTGGCACTCCTCCATTCAGCTGGACCTGTACACCTGATGCCCTACTCTCCGTTGCCTGGTTTCCCGTCCCACCTGCATGCCGCTGCCGGCCGTATCCGGCTGGCCTGTTTCGACGTGGACGGCACGCTCACCGACGGTCGGCTTTACTACGACCGTGACGGCAACGAGAGCAAGGCGTATTACGTGCAGGACGGTCTGGGCCTGAAACTGCTGCAGCAGCACGGCATCCACCCCGTGCTGATCACCGCGCGCAACAGCTTGTCCGCGCTCAAGCGCGGCGCCGACCTGGGGATCGACACCCAGATCGCGGTGGGTGACAAGCTGGCCAGCGTCCGCGCCCTGTGCGACCAGCACGGCATCGGCCTGGACCAGGTCGCCTTCATGGGCGACGACCTGCCGGACCTGGCCCCGCTGTGCGCGGTCGGGCTCGCGGTGGCCCCGGCCAACGCGCACCCCTGGATCGCCGAACGCGTGCACTGGCAGACCCGTGCCGACGGCGGCCGCGGCGCCGCACGCGAACTGTGCGACGTGCTGCTGGCAGCACAGGGCCATGTCGACGCGGTACTGGCGAGGTACGGCGCATGAACTGGCGCACCTTGCTTGGAGGCCTGCTGCTGGCGGCTGCATTGCTGAGCGGCTGGGCGCTGCTGCGTGACCGCGACCAGGTCCTGCCCGACGCCGGCGACGACGGCAGCAAGGACTACGTGCTGCATGATTTCCAGATCGTCGCGCTGGACGAACAGGGCCACGAGTCGACCACCCTGCGCGCTCCGCTGCTGGAGCGCATGCGCAACGATGAAACGACCACCATCCAGACCCCGTTGTTCCTGCTGCCCGACCGCGATGGCAACCATTGGGAGCTGCGCAGCGACACCGGCTGGATCAGCGCCACCGGCGACCTGCTGCGCCTGACCGGCAACGTCAGCGGCGACAGCCCCCGCGTGCCGAGCGTGCCACCGACCACTTTCCGCACCGAGCAGCTGGACGTGTTCCCGAAGGAAAACCGGGCGACCTCCGACGGCCTGGTCACCCTGACCCGACCCGGCATGACCCAGTCCGGGGTGGGCTTCGCGTTGAATTCTAGCGACAAGACCTATCAATTCCTGAGCCAGGTCAAGACGCGTTACACCCCCCGTCATTGATGCGCCACGACACTATTACGACGGCATTGGCCGTTTCCCCGACATTGGCAGGAAAGCCCCACGTCATGAAGATCTTCTACGCCGCTGCACTTGCCCTGGGCCTGATGGTTCCGGTGCTCACCGTCCAGGCCAAGACCTCCGACCGCAACCAGGAAATGACCATCGATTCCGGCGCCCAAGACGGCATGATCATGGGCGATGGCGTCATGAACCTGACCAAGGGCGTGGTGATCACCCAGGGCACCCTGGAAATCCGCGCTGACAGCGCGCAGATCCATATCAAGGGTGGCCAAGCCGAGCGCGCGGTGTTCACCGGCAAGCAGGCCACGATGAAGCAGGAGCTCGACGACGGCAGCAAGATGAACGCCCGCGCCGACAGCATCGATTACAACATCACCACCGAAACCATCGTGCTTACCGGCAACTACCGCGTGGAAAGCGCGCAGGGCGTAAACACCGGCGGCAGCATGACCTACAACACCCGTACCGGCCAGATGAACAGCGGCGGCGACGGCCAGCGCGTGCGCACCGTCATCCCGCCCAAGAACAAGGCCCCGGCCGCGGCCGCCAAGCCGGCCGCCACCCCGACCCGGACCACCGTCCCCACCGCCGGGAGCAAGAAGTAATGCTCGTTGCCAAAGGCCTGCGCAAGCGCTACAAGCAGCGCGAAGTGGTCAAGGAATTCGGCCTGACCCTGGAGGCCGGTGAAGTGGTGGGGCTGCTGGGCCCCAACGGCGCCGGCAAGACCACCTGCTTCTACATGATCGTCGGCCTGGTCGAAGCCGATGCCGGCAGCATCGTGCTCGACGGCAAGGACATCACCGCCGACCCGATGTACACCCGCGCCAAACAGGGCGTGGGCTACCTGCCGCAGGAACCGTCGGTGTTCCGCAAGCTGACCGTGGCCGACAACCTGCGCCTGGTGCTGGAGCTGCGCGAGGACCTGGACAAGGCCGGGCGCGAGAAGGAGCTGCATTCGCTGCTGGACGAACTGCAGATCGGCCACGTGGCCGACCAGATGGGCGCCAGCCTGTCCGGCGGCGAGCGCCGCCGCTGCGAAATCGCCCGCGCCCTGGCCGCCAAGCCGCGCCTGATCCTGCTCGACGAACCCTTCGCCGGCGTCGATCCGATCTCGGTCGGGGAGATCCAGCGCATCGTCACCCATCTCAAGCAGCGTGGCATCGGGGTGCTGATCACCGACCACAATGTCCGCGAAACCTTGGGAATCTGCGACCGCGCGTATATCCTCAACGAAGGCAGCGTGCTGGCGCAGGGGGCGCCGGACGCGATCCTGGAAAACGCAGACGTCCGCCGTGTGTACCTTGGAGAGACTTTCAAGCTCTGATCCGCCGGCCGCTGCATCGCCTTCCCTCCGTTCGGCACAGGCATGAAAGCACGGCTGCAGACATCGCTGGGGCAACAACTGGTCATGACGCCGCAGCTGCGCCAGGCCATCAAGCTGTTGCAGATGTCCAGCGCGGAACTGGAGCTGGAGCTGGCCGAAGCGGTGGAAACCAATCCGCTGCTGGACTGGGCCGAGAACGCCGAACCCGCGCTGGACACCACGCCCGGATCCGATGAGCCCCCGCCCGAGGCCAGCGAGCGCGGCGACGACCGCGAGGGCCCCGCCCAGGCGGCCGACGACTGGGCACCCGGCGAGGGTGACTGGGCCAGCGGCGGCAGCGGCGGCTCGTTCGATGACGATGACAACGGCAGCGCCGCCGAGCGCGTGGCCGAAACCGAGAACCTGGCCGACCACCTGCTCTGGCAGCTGCACCTGTCGCACCTTTCACGGCGCGACCGCAGCATTGGCGCGGCGCTGATCGATGCGCTGGACGAGGACGGCTACCTGCGCGAGCCGCTGTCGGCCATCGCCGACACCCTGCTGCCGGCCATTCACGCCGATGAAGCCGAGATCCTCACGGTCCTGCACCAGATCCAGCGCTTCGACCCGATCGGGGTCGGCGCGCGCAGCCTGGGCGAGTGCCTGCAGCTGCAGCTGGACGTGCTGGACCCGCAGACCCCCGGGCTGGGGCTGGCCCGGCGGATCGCCGACGGACCGCTGGAGCGGCTGCCGCGCAGCGGCGTGAACGGCATCGCCCACGAGCTGCGCGAGCCGGTGGCGGCGGTGGAGGTCGCGGTCCAGCTGCTGCGCTCGCTCGACCCCCGGCCCGGCGCCCAGATCGGCGAGCTGGACCACGACAGCTACGTGGTCCCCGACTGCGTGGTGTGGCGCCAGAACGGCACCTGGCGGGCGGCCCTGGCCGGCCACGCCGGGCCCAAGGTCATCATCCACCGCGGCTATGAGCAGATGATCCGCCGCTGTGGCGAGAGCGACGCCGGCTACCTGCGCGCACACCTGCAGGAGGCCCGCTGGCTGCTCAAGGGCCTGGAGGCGCGGGGCGAGACCCTGCTCCGGGTGATGCGCTGCCTGCTGCTGCAGCAGGCCGCCTTCCTGGAGTTCGGCGAACAGGCGCTGCGCCCGCTGACCCTGCGCGAGGTGGCCGGGGAGCTGGGCCTGCACGAATCGACCATTTCCCGTGCCATCGCCCGCAAGTACGTGCGCACCCCGCGCGGCACCCTGCCGCTGCGCGCCTTCTTCGCCTCGGGAATCGACACCGACGGCGGCGGCGAGGCCTCCAGTACCGCCATCCAGGCCATGATCCGGCGCCTGATCGACGCCGAGAACCCGCGCAAGCCGCTTTCTGACGCCAAGCTGGCTGACCTGCTCAAAACCTCGGGCATACCGGTGGCGCGACGCACCGTGGCGAAGTATCGTGAGGCCATGAACATTTCCGCCTCGCACGAACGCGTACGTATCGCCTGACGCTCCACCGCGCCTGGCGGGAAGGTTCATTGGCTCATCCGAAACAAAGGAGAAACCCGATGCGCATCGAGACGTTTGGCAAAGGCGTGGAAGTGACCCCGGCCATGCAGGAGTACGTGGACACCAAGCTGCAGCGGATCCACAAGCACTTCGACCAGCATTGTGAAATCCGGGTCACCCTGGAGCTGCGCAAGAACGAACACCATGCAGATGCCAGCGCGAACATCCCGGGGCAGACCCTGCACGCCGAAGCCGGCGGCGAGAACATCTATGCGGCCATCGACGTGCTGGCCGACAAGCTCGACCGACTGGTGGTCAAGCACAAGGAAAAGAAGCAGCAGCACGCGCCGGGCGTTCCGATAAGCGACAATGGCGTCTGACGACCCCGCCTCCCCGCTTCCATGCCCTTGACCCATCTACTGGCGGCCGTGAGCACCCAGGTGCTGCCGGCCGCCGATCGCGACAGTGTGCTGAAGGCCGCCTCGCGGCTGCTGGCCTGCCGCGAAGCCAATGCAGAGATGCTGTTCCAGAACCTGCGCGAGCGCGAAACGCTCGGCAGCACCGCCATCGGCCACGGCATCGCCATTCCGCACGGTCGCGCGCCCGCGCTGGAACGCCCACGGGGCGCGTTGCTGCGGCTTGAAAGCGCGGTCGATTTCGGCGCCGACGAGCCGGTGGATCTGGTGTTCGCCATCGCCGTGCCCAGCCACTACACGCACCAGCACCTGATGCTGCTGTCGGAGCTGGCCGAAGCGTTTTCCGAACCCGCGTTCCGCCAGGCGCTGCGCGACGCGCGCGACAGCGACGCCCTGCTCCAGGTCATCCACTACCCGCCGCCGGCGAGCGCCGCATGAATACCAGCATCACCGCCCGTGAACTGTTCGAGCAGCAGCGCGACCGCCTGAGCCTGCGCTGGGTGGCCGGGCAGAAGGGCGAGCGACGCGAACTCGAGGCCGGCAACACCGTCTCGCGGCGTCCGTCGCTGGCCGGCTACCTCAATGCCATCTACCCCAACAAGGTGCAGATCCTGGGCACCGAGGAACTGTCCTGGCTGGATTCGCTGGATTCGCGCCAGCGCTGGGAAACCATCGAGCGGATCATGCAGTCGCACCCGCTGGCGCTGGTGATCACCCGCAACCAGCCCTGCCCGGAAGACCTGCGCGCGGCCGCCGACGAATCGCAGACCCCGCTGTGGATCTCGCCCAAGCGCGGCCATGAGCTGCTCAACCATCTTTCCTACCACCTGGCCCGGACCCTGGCGCCGCGGGTGATCCTGCATGGCGTGTTCATGGAGATCTACTCGATCGGCGTGCTGATCACCGGCGAAGCGGGCTCGGGCAAGAGCGAGCTGGCGCTGGAACTGCTCAGCCGCGGCCACCGCCTGGTGGCCGACGACGCCCCTGAGTTCACCCAGATTGCCCCCGACGTGCTCGACGGGACCTGCCCGGAACTGTTGCAGGACCTGCTGGAAGTACGTGGCCTGGGCGTGCTCAACGTGCGCGAGATGTTCGGTGACACGGCGGTAAAGAAGAACAAGTACCTTCGGCTCATCGTGCACCTGACCAAGCCCATGACCGAACCCACCCCACACGGCTACGAGCGCCTGACCGGCGATTCCGGCACCCGCCACGTGCTGGACCTGGACGTGCCGCTCATCACCCTGCCGGTGATGCCCGGCCGCAACCTGTCGGTGCTGACCGAAGCGGCCACCCGCCTGCACATCCTGCGCACCAAGGGCATCGACCCGGCCGCGATGTTCATCGCCCGCCACAGCAACCTGCTGGAGCGGCGCACGCCATGAGCGCCACCGCCACGTTGATCATCGTCAGCGGGCTGTCCGGCTCGGGCAAGACCGTGGCACTGAAGACGTTCGAGGATCTGGACTACTACTGTTCGGACAACCTGCCGATCAACCTGCTGCCCGACTTCGTGCGCAGCCTGCTGGCCGGGCACGACGCCGCCGCGCCGCGCCGGCTGGCGGTCGGCATCGACGTGCGCGGGCAGAGCGACCTGAGCCAGCTGTCGCACTGGCGCGAAGACGCCAAGGCCGCCGGGCTGGACGCGCAACTGCTGTTCTTCGACGCCACCGATGAAACCCTGCTCAAGCGCTACGCCGACACCCGCCGCCGCCACCCGCTGAGCCAGCTGGGGCTGTCGCTGCCCGAAGCGATCGCGCGCGAGCGCGAGCTGACCGCCCCGCTGCGGCGCGCGGCCGATGCGGTGATCGACACCACCAGCCTCAACGTGCACCAGCTGCGCCGCAAAGTGGTGACCGAATTCGCCCTGAGCCACGGCAACAAGCTGTCGCTGCTGTTCGAATCGTTCGCCTACAAGCGCGGCGTGCCGGCCGAGGCCGATTTCGTCTTCGATGCCCGGGTGCTGCCCAATCCGCACTGGGACCCGCAGCTGCGCCCGATGTCCGGCCGCGAAGCGCCGGTGCGCGACTATCTGGAAGCGCAGGCGGACGTGCAGCGGTACGTGGCTCAGCTGGTCGACTTCCTCGACACCTGGCTGCCGCGGCTCGGCAACGACACCCGCAGCTACGTCACCGTGGCGTTCGGCTGCACCGGCGGCAAGCACCGCTCGGTGTACCTGGCCGAGCGCCTGGCACGGCATGCCCGCGAGCAGGGCTGGCCGGAAGTGGCCACGTTCCATCGGGAGCTGGATTAAGGGCCAACGGACCAACGGTCCGTTGCTACCGGTATCGCCAGGCCAACAGTGCGTTGCCGCGCTCGGTGTATCCCCAATTCATGTTGGGATGTTAACGTTCGACAATGACCTGTGGCATTCTCCTAGTAACTCATCCCGGCGTAGGCACGTCGCTGCTGGACGTGGCGACACGGCTGCTGCGGCACCTGCCGCTGAAGACCGAAGCTTTCGAAGTACCGTTCGACGCGGACATGGACGCCCTGCTCCCGCTCGCCTCGGCCGCCCTGCGGCGGGTCGACGGTGGTGAAGGCGTGCTGATCCTGACCGATCTGTATGGCGCCAGCCCGAGCAATCTGGCAGCGCAGCTGGCCCGCCTGGGCACCCCGGCCCGCCGGGTCTCGGCGCTGAGCCTGCCGATGTTGTTGCGAGTGATGAATTATCCGGAACAGGGACTGGATCAACTGCCCGCCACTGCGGCGGCGGGTACTCGCAATGGAGCGATTGTCGACGATGCTTGAACGTGAACTCACCGTATCCAACCGCCTGGGCCTGCATGCCCGCGCCACTGCAAAGCTGGTGCAGGTGCTGGCGCCGTTCCGCTGCAACGTGACCATGGCCGCCAAGGGCCGCGAGATCAACGCCAAGAGCATCATGGGCGTGATGCTGCTGGCCGCCGGCCAGGGCACGCCGGTCACGGTGCGTATCGAGGGCGAAGACGAAGTGGCCGCCATGGACGCCGTGGTGGCCCTGTTCGAGCGACGCTTCGACGAGGACAGCTGAGCATGCCGGGGCCACCGCGACCGGGATCCAGCGCGCCGGCACGGACCGCCTCCGGCGCCCTGCTGCTGTCCGGCCATGGTGCCTCGCGTGGCAACGCACTGGGTCGGGCCCGGGTACGCCTTCCGCATGCCCTGGAAGTGGCCGAACAACGCATTGCTCCCGCCCAGGTCGAAGCCGAACTGCAGCGCCTGCATAGGGCGGTGGATGCGGCCCGCGCCGAAATGCACGACCTGCGCCAACGCCTGCAGGGAGCGCTGAACAAGGAGGTCGGCGAATTCCTCGACCTGCACGCCCTGCTGCTGGACGATCCGGAGCTGCTGTTCGGGCTGGATGAGCTGATCCGCACCGGTCCGTACAGTGCCGGCTACGCGCTGCGCGTGCAGCGCGACCGCCTGGCCAAGGTCTTCGACGGCATGGACGATGCCTACCTGAAGAGCCGGATGGACGACCTGGACCACGTCATCGGGCGCATCCATGCATTCCTGCAGAAGCGCCCTCCGGACGTGAAGGGGCTGGCCGGGGAGATCCTGGTCTGCGACAACATCGCGCCCTCCGAGCTGGCCCAGCTGCAGGCGCATGGGGTGGTCGGCATCGTCACCGCCGCCGGCAGCGCGCTGTCGCACAGCGCGATCCTGGCGCGCAGCCTGCACCTGCCGCTGATCGTCAACGTTCCCAACCTGCTGCAGAAGATTTCCGACGGCGACGTGCTGGGCATCGACGGCAGCACCGGCCAGATCACCGTCAACCCGCTGCCACCGGACCTGCGCGATTACCGCGCGCGGCTGCGCGAACAGGCGCGCGAACAACGCGAGCTGGGCCGCCTGCGCACCAAGCCCAGCCGCACCCGCGACAACGTCGACATCGCGCTGCTGGCGAACGCCGAATCGCGCGAGGACGTGACCGAGGCGCATGCGCTGGGCGCGCATGGGCTGGGGCTGTACCGCACCGAGTTCCTGTTCCTGCAGCGCGACGAGCTGCCTGACGAACAGGAACAGTTCGAGACCTACCGCGATGCTGCCTTGGGCATGAGCGGGCGGCCGGTGACCATCCGCACCCTGGACCTGGGCGCGGACAAGGCCGACCGTACCGGGCTGACCCTGAGCAACGAAGAGAACCCCGCACTGGGCCTGCGCGGCGTGCGCCTGTCGCTGGCGCGGCCGAAGGTGGCCGACACCCAGCTGCGCGCGATCCTGCGCGCCTCGGCCTACGGCAAGCTGCGCATCCTGCTGCCGATGGTGAGTACCCGCGAGGAAGTGCTTGCCGTGCGGCGTCGCTTGAACAAGCAGGCCGAACTGCTGCGTGCGGAAGGCCACGAAGTGGCCGGGCACATTCCGTTCGGCGCGATGATCGAAGTGCCGGCCGCGGCGATCGCGTTGGAGAGCTTCCTCGACCTGGTCGACTTCCTCTCGATCGGCACCAACGACCTGGTGCAGTACCTGCTGGCCGCCGACCGCAACAACGAGGCGGTGGGCGAGCTGTATTCGCCGCTGCATCCGGCGGTGCTGCGCCTGCTCGCGCATATCCTGCGCACCGGCCGCGAACACGGCGTGCCAGTGGCGGTATGCGGCGAGATCGCCGGCGACCCGCGCATGACCCGTCTGCTGCTGGCCCTGGGCCTGACCGAGTTCAGCCTGCACCCCGGCACGCTGCTGGAAGTGCGGCGTGCGGTTCGCGACAGCGACCTGGGCGAACTGCAGGCCGCAGCACCGAAGCTGCTGGCCGCACGCGACCGACGCAGCATCGAACGCTGGATGGAAAACAACACGTGACCCGTTATCGGTAGCGCCGGCCGTTGGCCGGCCCACGGATCGCCTGGGCCGGCCAACGGCCGGCGCTACCGGCGTCATCACCTTCCGGTTTGTCATGCATCCAAGCGATAATGACGCGGTGACCACCCCCTCTGCCGCATCCTGTCCGGGATAGCGGCCTTTTTCTTTTCCCGCGGGAGCTGTGCATGGCCGAAGCCGTACGCCACGACAAGACGGCGCGCCAGTTGCGACTGTTGTCCGATGCGCTGGACAGCGGGCGGCTGGGACCGGTGCGCCGGCTGGTCAATACGCTGGCGCCGGCCGAGATCGGCAACCTGCTGGAATCGCTGCCGCCGGGCAAGCGTGAAGTGGTGTGGGGGCTGGTCGACCCGGAAGACGATGGCGAGGTGCTGGTCCACGTCGGCGAGGAAGTGCGCGAAAGCCTGCTGGCCGACATGGACCCGGACGAGATCATCGCCGCGGTCGAAGACCTGGATATCGACGACCTGGCCGACCTGGTCGAAGACCTGCCCGATACGGTCATCGACGAAGTGCTCAAGTCGATGGACCGCGAGAACCGCGAGCGGCTCGAACAGGTCCTGTCGTATCCCGAGGACAGCGCCGGCCGCCTGATGAACCCGGACGTGGTGACCGTGCGCGCCGACGTCAACGTCGACGTGGTGCTGCGCTACCTGCGCCTGCGCGGCGAGCTGCCGGACCACACCGACCACCTGTTCGTGGTCAGCCGCCGCCACCAGTACCTGGGCCGGCTGTCGCTGGCCTCGCTGGTGACCCATGAAGACAGCACCCCGATCAACCGGCTGATCGACGACGAACAGCCGGCCATCGACGTGGGCGAAAGCGCCGACGAAGTCGCGCGGCAGTTCTCCGACCATGACTGGGTCTCGGCGCCGGTGGTGGACGACAACAACATCCTGCTCGGCCGCATCACCATCGATGACGTGGTCGACATCATCCGTTCGCAGGCCGAGCACCAGGCGCTGGGCGCTGCCGGCCTTGACGAGGAAGAAGACCTGTTCTCGCCGATCAAGCGCGCCGTGCGTGGCCGCGTGGTCTGGCTGGGCATCAACCTGTGCACCGCGTTCCTCGCCGCCAGCGTGATCGGCCAGTTCGAACTGACCCTGCAGAAGGTGGTGGCGCTGGCGGTGCTGATGCCGATCGTGGCCGGCGTCGGCGGCAACGCAGCGGTGCAGGTGCTGACCCTGATGGTGCGCGGCATCGCGCTGGGCCAGGTCGGCCAGAGCAACGCGCGCATCCTGCTGTGGAAGGAATCGCGGGTGGCGCTGATCAACGGCACGCTGATCGGCACCGTGGTCGGCATCATCGCCTACCTGTGGTTCCACAGCTTCCTGCTGTCGCTGGTGATCACGCTCGCGCTGATCATCAACTTCTGCGCGGCGGCGCTGGCGGGCGTGCTGCTGCCGCTGCTGCTCAAGCGCATGAACGTGGACCCGGCCGTGGCCGGCACCGTGGTGGTCACTGCGGTGACCGACGTCATGGGCTTCTTCAGCTTCCTGGGCCTCGCCACCCTGATCCTGCTGCACTGACCGGGTATTCCTGCATGGCCGTGACCCTCGACAACTATTTCACCGTCGGCTGGCGCGACCAGCTGCATACCTGCCCCGCCTGCGAATGGCAGGGCACCTCGCGCCAGATGAGCATGGAGCTGCACGAGGACGAGGCCGAGTTCGACTGTCCGCAGTGCGAGAACCCGATCCTGCTGGTGGTGCACCCCAGCCTCGCCCAGGTGCAGGCCGCTGCCGCCGACGGTCACCCCGAAGCGATCGAGCAGCTCGACATCCTGGCCTCGGTACCGCGTCCGGACTGATGCACTGCAAGATGCCTGCGCCGACGTCCGCGCCTAGACTGAAAACGATTTCAGCCGAGGAATGGGAATGGCACGACAGCGCGCGGGATGGTGGATGTGGGTGGTGGCAGTGCTGGCCATGAGCGGCTGCGCCACAGCCCCTGGCCCGGACACGGGGCATTTCGTGGAGCGCAGTGTGACCGTGGAGGGGCATGTGTCGCGCTACCAGGTGTTCGTGCCGCGCAATGCCGAGGCGCAGCGCGGCGCGTTGCCGGTGGTGTTGTTCCTGCACGGATCGGGCGAGCGTGGCAGTGACGGCCACCGCCAGACCACCGCCGGACTGGGCCCGCACCTGCGCGACCATGCGCGCGACTTCCCGGCGCTGGTGGTGCTGCCGCAGGCGCCGGCCGACCAGGAATGGGCCGGCCTGAACAACCGCATCGCCCTGGCCGCGCTGGATGCCACCCTCGCAGAGTTCGGTGCCGATCCTGCGCGGCAGTACCTCACCGGCATGTCGATGGGCGGTTACGGCAGCTGGAACATCGCGCTGGAGCACCCCACCCGTTTCGCCGCAATCGTCCCGGTGTGTGGCGCGGTGCTGGCCCCGCGCGCGGTGCGCGCCACCTTGTTCGTGGAACCGGTGGCGGGCGAAGCGGATCCGTATGCGGCCATGGCCGCACGCCTGAAGGCGACCCCGATCTGGATGTTCCATGGCGCGCTGGATGACGTGGTGCTCCCCGACGACGACCGCCGCTTGAAGGCCGCGTTCGACCGCGCCGGTGCGAAGGATGTGCGCTACACCGAGTACCCGCAGGGCAACCACAACGCGTGGGATGCGACGTATGCAGACGCGGCGATGTGGGAGTGGCTGTTCGCGCAGAAGCGGTGAGGGAAAGCATCGCGGCCGACGGTCGTCGCGTTTCGGGTGTGCTGGCGCGGCGGCGCGACGACCAACGGTCGTCGCCTACCGGGTGGCCTGGCGCGTTCGTGCGACGACCAACGGTCGTCGCCTACCGGGGTGGCCTGGCGCGTTCGCGCGACGACCAACGGTCGTCGCCTACCGGGTGGCCTGGCGCGTTCGCGCGACGACCAACGGTCGTCGCCTACCGGTGTGGCCTGGCGCGTTCGCGCGACGACCAACGGTCGTCGCCTACCGGTAGGTATCGACCGTTGGTCGATACGGCGCGGTGCCGGGATACCTCGAACCCACCGACCCCCATGGTAGGTATCGACCGTTGGTCGATACGGCGCGGTGCCCGAATGCCTCGAACCCACCGACCCCCATGGTAGGTATCGACCGTTGGTCGATACGGCGCGGTGCCCGAATGCCTCGAACCCGCCGACGCCCTTGGTAGGTATCGACCGTTGGTCGATACCTGACTACGACAGTCCCCGACGGTGAAACGAGGCGGACACCGATAACGTCGTTACACCGCAGCGACAACAATCGCTGCATGAACAGCCCTCGCCTCCGCATCGGCCGTGTCTCAATGGTCCATCATGCGTATGAGCTCACCATGGTCTGCGAACATCGAAGACCATGGTTCAGCGATCCAGCGAACGCAAGCGTCGTCGCGGGACTGTTTCCACAAATGGATGAACAACGTCTCACCGAATCCCTGGCGTGGGTGGTCATGCCCGATCATGTGCATTGGCTGTTCCAGCTAGGGGAACGGCCGCTTTCCTATGTGGCACAACGATTCAAATCACGGAGCGCCCTGCTGCTGAACCGTCTGCATCATCGTCGGGGCCGGGTGTGGCAGACCGGGTATCACGACCACTGCCTGCGCTCGGACGAATCATTTCGGCGCCACGCCTTCTACGTCATGGAGAATCCCGCACGAGCCGGGCTGGCGAGCCGGATCGGTGAGTATCCGTTCGCGTGGTGCCGATGGCCGTTGGACGAAGATTCCCGGTAGGTATCGACCGTTGGTCGATGCCTGCGCATGGTCCGCGACGACCAACGGTCGTCGCCTACCGGCGTGTGGCGGTCGTTTTTCCCCGCGCGACGACCAACGGTCGTCGCCTACCGGCGACGTTCTTTGACCGCGGTAGGTATCGACCGTTGGTCGATACCTCCCATCACCCCAACAACGTCTCCAACACCGCCATGCGCACGGCCACGCCGTTGGCGACCTGGCGCAGCACCCACGACTGCGGGCCGTCGGCCACTTCGTCGGTCACTTCCACGCCGCGGTTGATCGGGCCCGGGTGCAGCACGGCGGCGTCCTGGCCGGCGCGCTTCAGGCGCCTGGCATCCAGGCCGTACTGCGCGTGGTACTGCTCGATCGATGGCACCAGGCCCTCTTCCATGCGCTCGCGCTGCAGGCGCAGCATCATCAGCGCGTCGACGCCTTCCAGCATCTGGTCGAAGTCCTGGCCGACGATGCAGCCCTTCAGGGTGTCGTCGTCCGGCAGCAGCGACTGCGGGCCGCAGACGCGGATTTCGCCCACGCCCAGCGTGCGCAGCGCATGCAGGTCGGTGCGGGCCACGCGCGAGTGCTTCACGTCGCCGACGATCACCACTTTCATCTTCGAAAAATCGCCGCCCTTGGCCTGGCGCAGGGTCAGCATGTCCAGCAGGCCTTGGGTCGGATGTGCGCTGCGACCGTCGCCAGCATTGATCAGCGCGGTGCCCTCGCCCGCCGCGGCGGCCAGTTCGGCCACGGCACCGTCATCCGGGTGACGCACCACGAAGCCACGCACGCCCATCGCCTCCAGGTTCTTCAGCGTGTCGCAGGCGGTTTCGCCCTTGCGCGTGGACGAGGTGGAGGCGTCGAAGTTGAGCACGTCCGCACCCAGCCGCTGCGCGGCCAGCTGGAACGAGCTGCGGGTACGGGTGGAGGGTTCGAAGAACAGCGTGCACACCGCCGAACCGCCCAGCACGTGGCGCTTGTTGCCGACCCGACCGACCGCGGCGTCGCGGATCTGGCCGGCGCGGTCGAGCAGCTGCAGCAGGGTTTCGCGGGGCAGACCTTCCAGGGTCAGCAGGTGGCGCAGGCGTCCGTCGGAATCGAGTTGCGAGGCGGTCATGGGCAGGGTCTGGGGTCAGGAAACGGGGGTGGCGTCGTCGGGCGAGGACAGCCAGCGTTCGATGATCACCGCCGCGGCCACCGCATCCAACGTGGCCGCGTCGCGGCGACGCTTGCGGCCTTCGGCGCGTTCGACGGCGAAGCGGCGGGCGGCTTCGACCGAGCTGGAACGCTCGTCGACCAGCACCACCGGCAGTTTGAAACGTTCCCGCAGCTGGCGGGCGAAACCCTGCGCGCGCTTGCGGTTGGGCTGGTCCTGGCCGTCCAGGGTAAGCGGATCGCCCACCACCAGGCCGTCGGGCCGCCACTCCTTGATCAGCCGTTCCACGGCGGTCCAGTCCGGGCCGTTGCCATGCACGTCCACCACCGCGATGGCGCGGGCATGGGTGCCGAACGAACTGCCGATGGCCACGCCGATCCGGCGCGAGCCGACGTCGAAGCCGAGCACGGTGCCGTCGCGGCGGATGGTCGCCGGCTCAGACATTGCCGCTGTAGTCGGTCAGCCGGAACAGGTCCACGCCGATGCGCGAGGCCGCGCCCTGCCAACGCTGCTCCAACGGGGTGTCGAACAGCAGTTCGGCATCGGCGGGCACGGTGAGCCAGCTGTTGTCGGCGATCTCCGCTTCCAGCTGGCCCTCGGCCCAGCCGGCACACCCCAGGGTGACCAGCGCATGGCGCGGGCCTTCGCCGCGGGCCATGGCTTCGAGGATGTCGCGTGACGTGGTCAGGTACACGCCCTGGCCGACCTGCAGGCTCGAGTCCCAGCCGCTGGCATCGTCATGGATGACGAAGCCGCGCTCGGGATGGACCGGGCCGCCGTTGAGCACCACCTGGTCGCGCAGGACCCGGTCGTCGGTCTGGATCTCCATCTGTGCCAGCACATCGCCCAGCGTGTATTCGGACGGCTGGTTGACCAGCACGCCCATCGCACCGTTTTCGTCGTGCTGGCAGATCAGCGCCACCGTGCGCGCGAAGGTGGGATCGGTCAGCGATGGCAACGCGACCAGCAGGTGATGGGCAAGAGTGGTGGGCAACCTGGACATGGGCCCATTCTACCCGCTGCGTCCGGACACGGGCGTGAGCCTGGGCTAGGATGCGTTCACTCACGCAGGGATGCCCACGATGCACCAGCCGCCACCACTTCCCCTGGCTACCCGCAGCATGATCGTGCTGATCGCACTGCTGCAGGGCCTGCTGCTGTACGCGATACAGGACGCGTCGGACAGCTGGCCGTTCCAGGCCTTCGGCTCCCGCCTCCGCTGGTACACGTGGGTGCTCAGCATTCCCACTGCGGTTGCCCTGACCGTGGTCGACCTGCGCGATCGCAGGCTGTGGTTGCATGCGGCCCTGGCCTCTGCGCTGGTGCTGGCCCTGGCCAGCTGGATCGGCTGGAACCTGGGCGGCGGCACCGACGGCCTGCGCCAGGGGCCGCTGTTGATGCCGTTCTCGCTGTGCATGGCGATCGCCGTGTTCGTGGCGCTGCCGTGGTGGCAGTTCCGCCTGCAGCACGGTTCCTGGAAGGCGACCTACGCGGCGCTGTTCGAACGCGCCTGGCAGAACGGACTGACCCTGGCGCTGGCGGTGGCGTTCACCGGACTGACCTGGCTGCTGCTGTGGCTGTGGGCGGCCCTGTTCGACCTGGTGGACATCCACTTCTTCCGCGATCTGTTCCGCGAAGAAGCGTTCATCGCGCTCGCCACGGGCATGCTGTTCGGCTTCGGCGTGCTGATCGGACGCACCCAGGACCGCGCCATCCAGGTGATCCGGCAGGTGCTGTTCGCAGTGGCCCGTGGCCTGCTGCCACTACTGGCGTTCATCGCGGTGATCTTCGTGGTCTGCCTGCCGTTCACCGGGCTGGAACCACTGTGGCGCACGCGTTCGGCCGCCACGGTGCTGTTGATCCTGGTGATGCTGCTGGTGGTCTTCTGCAACGCGGTCTACCAGCACGAAAGCGACAGCCCCGCCTACCCCGCGTGGCTGCGCCGCCTGGTCGAAGCGAGCCTGGTGGCGTTGCCGGTCTATGCCGCGCTGGCGTTGTACGCCATGGCACTGCGCATCCACCAGTACGGCTTCACCCAGGAACGCTTCTGGGCGTTGCTGGCCGCACTGCTGCTCAGCGGCTATGCGCTCGGCTATGCCGTGGCGGCCTTGCACCGACAGGGGCGCTGGCTGCAGCGGATCGAGCCGGTCAACCGCTGGATGTGCTGGGCGGTGCTGGGCGTGGCGGTGCTGGCGAACACGCCGGTGCTGGATCCGATCCGGATCAGCCTGGCCAGCCAGACGGCCCGGCTGCAGGCCGCTGCGCCGGAGATCCAGCGCAGCGACGCCATCAACCTGCGCTTCGACTACGGCCGGCGCGGCGTGGAGGTGCTGCACACCCTGCAGGCCGACCCGCGCTTCAGCGCCGACCTGCGCGCCCGCACCCTGCTCGCCAACGTGCTGAGCGACGACCCACTGGGCCGCGCGCATGGCCAGCGCCAAGGCAGCATCAGCGAGCTCGCCATGCTGCAGCAGCAGCTGCTCCTGGCCAAGGGCAGCATCGCCCCCGACCCCGACTGGTGGCAGGCCGTGCTGGCCGGGACCGTCGACAACGCCAGATGCCTGAAACTGGACGTACGCTGCATCGCGCTGCGCCGTGACCTGGATGGGGACGGCCTGGACGAAATGCTGCTCTGCCGTGAGCCCGAGTGGGGCGGCGCGCTCTGCCAGCTGCATGTGCGGGACGGGGGGGCATGGCGCGACGCTGGCTCGCTGGAGCTTCCGCTGTCCGCCGAGGCCCGCGACAACCCGGCGCAGGACCCGCTGCTGCAGGGTGAACTGCAGGTGCACCACCCGCGCTGGCCGCAGCTGTCGGTGGGTGGGGGCCGTAGAATCGCGATTGACGAGCTGCCTGCCGAAGACGAACAGCCATGAGCGGATACTGCCAGATCGCCCCGGGCCATCCGGTCCACGGGCATTACCACGACCACGAATACGGCTTCCCGCAGCGCGACGAACGCGAGCTGTTCGAGCGCCTGCTGCTGGAAATCAACCAGGCCGGGCTGAGCTGGGAAACCATCCTGAAGAAGCGCGAAGGCTTCCGCGCGGCCTACGACCAGTTCGACGTGGACACCGTGGCCGGCTACGGCGAGCGCGAGGTGGAGCGCCTGCTCAACGATCCCGGGATCATCCGCAACCGGCTCAAGGTGCACGCGGCGATCCACAACGCGCAGGTGATCCAGCAGCTGCGGGCCAGCCACGGCAGTTTCGCGGCCTGGCTCGACGCACACCATCCGCGCGACAAGGCCGAGTGGGTGAAGCTGTTCAAGAAGACCTTCCGCTTCACCGGCGGCGAGATCACCGGCGAGTTCCTGATGAGCCTGGGCTACCTGCCGGGGGCGCACGCGAAGGACTGCCCGGTGTACAAGCGGTTGGCGAAGATTCCACCGCCTTGGGCCGCTGCTTCGCGATGAGCCGGGCATCGCGTGGGCCGGCCAACGGCCGGCGCTACCGGGGTGCGGCGCCCAGGGTCGATTGTGTCGGCGCCGCCCCGATCACACGCCCATGTAGCGGCCGGGGCGGTGGTTGAACATCAGCACCAGGCTGAGCACCACCGCGCCGATCGCCGAATACATCACCTTGTCCGGCGACAGCACGAAGAACGCCACGCCCATCAGCAGGGTGTCGAACGACATCTGCACCTTGCCGGCGCTCCAGCCGCGCGTGCGCTGCAGGTACACCGCCAGGATGCCGATGCCGCCCAGGCTGGCGCGGTGGCGGATGTAGAACAGGATGCCCAGCCCGGCCAGCGCGCCACCGACCAGCGCCGAATACAGCGAGCTCATGTGGGCGAAATCGGCCCAGCGCGGCAGCAGGTCGGTCAGCACTCCGCAGGCGGTGACCGCGGCGAAGGTCTTCAGGGTGAATTCCCAGCCCATGCGCCGCACCGCCACCCAGTAGAACGGCAGGTTGACCAGCACGAACACCAGGCCGAAGTTCCAGTCGAAGGCGTAGTGGGCCAGGAACGCCAGCCCGGCCATGCCGCCGATCATCAGCCCGCCCTTGGCGAAGATCGCCAGCCCCAGCGAGGCCACCAGCGTGGCCAGGATCATGCCCTGCACGTCTTCGGCCACCGAATGGCGCAGCGCTTTTTCATCGGCCACGGTGCCGGCGCTGTCCGGCGGCGGCGTCAGCGGGCCTGCGGTGACCAGATGGCCGTCGGCGTCGTCGCACGGCGCGGGGCCATGGGATTCAAGGGACATGGGGGTGGGGCCAGACACGTGGGGAGCGGTATTAGACACGATCGGCGTGACAGTTGCAGGTGAAATCGATTCATCCCGCCCGCCGCCCCGGTAGCGCACGACCGTTGGTCGTGCGCGCCAGCCCTACCGCGCCTTCAGATGATGGGCCACCAGCGCATTGGCATGACCGTGTCCCAGGCCGTGCTGCTCCTTCAGGAACCCCACCAGCGCCATGTGCTTCAGCCCCCCCTGGGTGGCCAGCAGGGCGAGCCAATGGCCAACTGGCTGGCCATAGGTCTTCTCAATGGAGGGGAAATACGACGCAGGGCCTTTGACCGGGGCGGTGTCGCTCATGACCGTTTCCTCGCAGATGGGTTCATCCGTTACGACGTCCCGACGGCTTCGGAATCGACATGCGGGCCCACCGCCCCGGCGCAGTGACTCCCTGCTACCTGCCGCCGTTGGTCAGGAACATCGCGACGAACAGCAGCAGCAGGAACAGGCCCCCGACGACGGCAACCAGGATATGCAGGGCGCCGAAGCGGTCCATGCGTTCGGTGTCCACCCGTTCGTCCTGGTGGTAGCGCCGCAGCAGGCTGTTGACCGGCAGCAGCGGAACGAAGACGAACAGGGCCAGCAGCCATCCGGCGTTGGGCAGGCGCGCGGCCAGGTTGAGCAGGAAGTAGGTCACTGCCAGCAGCCCCGGCGCGAAGGCGAGATCGCGCCTGCGGTTGCTGGCCGCGTCACGCAGCTCGCGGAAACACAGGTACGCCCAGAGCGGCGAAAACAGCGCGCGGGCCCACGGCCACTGGGTTCCCCCGGTTTCGCGCTGGATCGCCTGCCAGTTGCGCCAGAACCAATACACCACGTACAGCCCCAGCGTGGTCAGCGACAACACCACCAGCTTCATCGACGACGGCGAGTAGTATGCCGCCGCCTCGCTGATCGGCTGGGCGCGGACGCCGGTTTCGGGCAAGGTGCGTGGCAGTGCGGGTGGCACCGGGAACGTGGCCGGTGCGCGGTACGGATCATGCAATTCCATGTGCATTCTCATCATTGGCAGTGTTACCGGCACGGTGCCGGCCCCTTGAAACACCACGTGCAACAAAGGCGCGTCGGCATTGCACCGTACGCGCCCTTTTTTCCGCATCCGCAGGTTCAGCGGACTTCGGAAATCTCCACCCCGTCCAGGCCCTGCGACAGCGTACGTGCGTCGCCACCCTGCGAGAGCTTGATGCGCAGGCGCACCTCGTTCTGCGAATCGGCATACCGCAGCGCGTCTTCGTAGCTGATCTCGCCGGCCTGGTACAGCTCGAACAGGCTCTGGTCGAAGGTGCGCATGCCCAGCTGCACCGACTCCTTCATCACTTCCTTGAGCTTGTGGATCTCGCCGTCGCGGATGTAATCCTGCACCAGCGGCGTGCCGAGCATGATTTCCATCGCCACCTTGCGCGACTTGCCGTCCGGCGAAGGAATCAGCTGCTGCGCGACCACGCCCTTGAGGTTCAGCGACAGGTCCATCAGCAGCTGGTTGCGGCGGTCTTCCGGGAAGAAGTTGATGATGCGGTCCATCGCCTGGTTGGCGTTGTTGGCATGCAGGGTGCACAGCACCAGGTGGCCGGTTTCGGCGAATGCGATGGCGTGGTCCATGCCCTCGCGGGTACGCACCTCGCCGATCATGATCACGTCCGGGGCCTGGCGCAGGGTGTTCTTCAGCGCCGCTTCCCAGCTGTCGGTGTCGATGCCGACTTCGCGCTGGGTGATGATGCAGCCTTCGTGCTTGTGCACGAATTCGATCGGGTCTTCGATGGTGATGATGTGCCCGGTGGAGTTCAGATTGCGGTAGCCGATCATCGCCGCCAGCGAGGTCGACTTGCCGGTACCGGTGGCACCCACGAACAGGATGATGCCGCGCTTGGTCATCGCCAGCGTCTTGATGATCGGCGGCAGGCTCAGCTCTTCCACGGTGGGAATGCGCGTCTCGATCCGGCGCAGCACCATGCCGACCTGGTTGCGCTGGTAGAAGCAGCTCACGCGGAAGCGGCCGACACCGGACAGGCCGATGGCGAAGTTGCACTCGTGGGTCTTTTCGAATTCTTCGCGCTGCGCCGGCGTCATCACGTTCAACACCAGGTCGCGGCTCTGCTGCGGCGTCAGCGGGGTCTGGGTGATCGGCGAGATCTTGCCGTTGACCTTGATCGCCGGCGGCATGCCTGCGGTGATGAACAGGTCCGACGCCTTCTGGTGCGCCATCAGCTTGAGGAACGAGGTGAAGTCGATGGTGGTGCTGGTGGTGTTCATTGCGGTGGACTCCGGATGCCTTGCCGAGGGCCGGCCAACGTCATGCCCGGCATCCTGCCGGGCACCCTACGGGCCGTCGCTTCGCGACGTTGAGAACGGCTCCTGCCGTTCTCTTCGGCGCTGTTTTTACTCGAAGATGCGCTTGTCCTTGGCGTATTCCTTGGCCTGGTTGCGCGTGATCAGGCTGCGCTTGACCAGGTCCTGCAGGTGCTGGTCGAGCGTCATCATGCCCATCTGCTGGCCAGTCTGGATCGCCGAGTACATCTGCGCCACCTTGTCCTCGCGGATCAGGTTGCGGATGGCCGGGGTGCCCACCATGATTTCCCACGCCGCGGTACGGCCACCGCCAACCTTCTTCAGCAGGGCCTGCGAAATGACCGCGCGCAGCGACTCGGACAACATCGAGCGCACCATCGGCTTTTCGCCGGCGGGGAACACGTCGATGATGCGGTCGATGGTCTTGGCCGCCGAACTGGTATGCAGGGTGCCGAACACCAGGTGGCCGGTTTCGGCGGCGGTCAACGCCAGGCGGATGGTTTCCAGGTCGCGGAGTTCGCCGACCAGGATGATGTCCGGGTCTTCACGCAGCGCCGAACGCAGCGCTTCGTTGAAGCCGTGCGTGTCGCGGTGCACTTCGCGCTGGTTGATCAGGCACTTCTGCGAGGTGTGCACGAATTCGATCGGATCCTCGACGGTGAGGATGTGGCCGTATTCGTTCTTGTTGATGTGGTCGATCATCGCCGCCAGCGTGGTCGACTTGCCCGACCCGGTCGGGCCGGTGACCAGGATCAGGCCCTGCGGCTGGTCGATCAGCTCACGGAAGATCGGCGGCACGGCCAAGTCTTCCAGGGTGAGCACTTCAGACGGAATGGTACGGAACACCGCACCGGCGCCACGGTTCTGGTTGAACGCGTTGACGCGGAAGCGCGCCAGGCTGGGAATCTCGAACGAGAAGTCGACTTCGAGGAATTCCTCGTAATCGCGGCGCTGCTTGTCCGACATGATGTCGTAAACGAGCGCATGGACCTGCTTGTGGTCCAGGGCCGGAATATTGATGCGACGGACATCGCCGTCCACGCGGATCATCGGCGGCAGGCCTGCCGACAGATGAAGGTCCGACGCTTTGTTCTTCACGGAAAACGCCAACAGTTCGGCGATATCCATACGCTGCTACTCCCCATAGACTGCTGCGACTGGAAGGATCTTTCCCCGGTCGGCAGTATAGCCTCCCTGATCCACCTGAAAATCTTCTTTTCGGAGCGGCCACTTTCCATGGCTGCCCCTTGCCAACTCGGCCCGTTGTCCGCCTGCCCCGTGAGTGCCCTGCCCGTGACCGTCCTGCCCCTGCCCACCCTGCTGCTGAACCTGCACAACGCGGCCACGGCCGCCGGGCGGCCAACGCCGCGCCTGCTGGCGGTCTCCAAGACCCAGCCGGCCGAAGCCGTCGCCCAGCTGGCAGCGCAGGGCCAACGTGCGTTCGGCGAGAACTACGTGCAGGAAGCCGTGGCCAAGATCGATGCGCTGGCCGCACTCGGGCTGGAGTGGCACCTGATCGGGCACCTGCAGTCGAACAAGGCCGACCTGGCCGCGCAACGCTTCGACTGGGTGCAGAGCGTGGACCGGGCCAAACTGGTGAAGGCCCTGGCCGCACACCGCCCCGCCGCGCTGCCGCCGTTGAACGTGCTGGTACAGGTCAATATCGACGACGAAGACAGCAAACACGGCTGCAGCCCCGACGCCGTCCCGGCGCTGGCGGCCGCCATCGCTGCCGAGCCGCGCCTGTGCCTGCGCGGGCTGATGGCCATCCCCGCACCCTGGCCCGACGCCGCTCGCCGCGCGCAGGCCTTCGAACGCATGCACGCGCTGTTTAGCGACCTCGCGGCCGGGCACCCGCAGGTCGACACCCTGTCGATGGGCATGAGCGGGGACTACCCCGAGGCCATCGCCCACGGCGCGACCATGGTCCGCGTCGGCACCGCCCTGTTCGGCGCACGCCACCGACCCGATCCACAGTAGAGCGGGGCCCTGCCCCGCTGCCCCACCTGACCGAGGACCCCACATGACCCCCACTTCGATCACCTTCATCGGCGGCGGCAACATGGCCCGCAGCCTGATCGCCGGCCTCGTCCGCCAGGGCACTGCGCCGGGCCACATCCATGTAGCCGAACCGGTTGTCGAACTGCGCAGCCAGCTCACCGCCGAATTCGGCGTCAAAACGTATGCCAGCGCCACCGAAGCTGCCGCGCAGGGCACGGTCTGGGTGCTGGCGGTGAAGCCACAGGTGCTGCGCGATGTCTGCGCCGGGCTGGCCGATATCGCCCAGGGGAAGGCGCCGCTGGTGGTCTCCATCGCCGCCGGCATCACCAGCGCGCAGCTGCAGCGTTGGCTGGGCGGCGGCGGCGCGGTGGTGCGCGCCATGCCCAACACCCCGGCCCTGCTGGGCGCCGGCGTCACCGGACTGTTTGCCACCGCTGGCGTGAGCGCGGAGCAGCGCACCCAGGCCGATGAGGTGCTGGCCAGCGCCGGGCGTACCGTGTGGATCGATGACGAAGCGCGGATGGACGCGGTCACCGCCGTTTCCGGCAGCGGGCCGGCCTACGTGTTCCTGCTGGCCGAAGCCATGGAGGCTGCCGCCATCGCACAAGGCCTGCCGGCCGACGCCGCGCGCACCCTGGTGGTACAGACCCTGCTCGGCGCCAGCCGCATGCTGGACGAATCCGGGGAAGCCCCGGCCGAGCTGCGTCGGCGCGTCACCTCGCCCAACGGCACCACGCAGGCGGCCATCGAGAGCTTCCAGGGCGAGGATTTCGACGCCATCGTGGCGCGGGCGATCGACGCGGCGGCGCGACGGGGGCAGGCGTTGTCGGCGGCCAACGACTGATCGGGTTCACCCCCAGCGCTGCGCACCGTCGCCCTGCTCTGCCAATGCATCGCCCGGGTTGGCCAGGCGGCAGCGCTTCAATGACAGGCAGCCGCAGCCGATGCAGTCGGTGAGCTGGTCGCGCAGCATCAGCAGTTCCTCGACGCGCTGATCCAGTTCTGCGCGCCAGCGCGCCGACATCTTCGCCCACTCCGCGCGGGTCGGGGTCTTGTTCTCCGGCAGCGCGGCGAACGCATGCGCCACCGCCTCCAGCGGCATGCCGACCCGCTGGGCCACGCGGATCACCGCCAGCCGGCGCAGCACGTCGCGGCCGAAACGGCGCTGGTTGCCGGCCGTGCGCAGGCTGCGGATCAACCCCTTGCGCTCGTAGAAGTGCAGCGCCGATACCGCCACGCCGCTGCGTCGTGCCACCTCGCCTACACTCAACTCCTGCGCGATCACTGCTTGACCTCAACCTTGGTTCAGGTGTCATCGTGCGGCACCCCGTGGCGCACCGCAAGCGCCACGCTTCCCCGTTGCCTGGATCCCGCATGTCTTCCGATGTCGCTTCACTGCCTGCCGCCGATGCGCCTGCATCGATCCTCTCGCCACGCTACCGCGCCACCACCATCGGCATGGTCGCGCTGGTATCGCTGCATGCGTTCGAAGCGCTGGCCGTGGCGGCGGCGATGCCGACCGTCGCCCACGACCTGGACGGACTGCGCCTGTACGCGCTGGCCTTCGGCGGCACCCTGGCCACCAGCGTGATCGGCATGACCCTGGCCGGGCGCTGGAGCGACCGCGCGGGCCCGGCACGGCCGTTGTGGCTGGGCCTGGCCTGCTTCATCGCCGGGCTGCTGGTGGCCGGGCTGGCGCAGCACATGCCGGTGCTGGTGCTGGGCCGCCTGCTGCAGGGACTCGGCGCCGGCGCGATCTCGGTGGCGCTGTACGTGCTGGTCGGCCGCACCTTCCCCGAGTCGCTGCGGCCACGCGTGTTCGCCGCGTTCTCGGCCGGCTGGGTGGTGCCCTCGCTGGTCGGCCCGGCGATCAGCGGCCTGATCGTGCAGCACCTGGGCTGGCGCTGGGTGTTCCTGGGCGTGCCGCTGCTTGCCATCCCGGCCGCGCTGCTGTTGCGGCCGGCACTGCGCGCGGCGCCGCCGACGAGCGCCGGCGCAGGTTCCGGCCGCCGCGTGGTGCGCTGGGCGATCGGCGCATCCCTCGGCGCGCTGCTGCTGTACGTAGGTGGCCAGCAGGTGGGGTGGCCGGCGCTGGCGGTGCTGCTGCCGGCCATTGCGCTGCTTGCGCTGTGCAGTTGGAAGCTGTTGCCGGCGGGTACGCTGCGGCTGCGCCGCGGCCTGCCCAGCGTGATCGCGCTGCGCGGCATCGCGGCGTCGGCCTTCTTCGGTTGCGAAGCGTTCCTGCCGCTGCTGCTGCAGCGCGAGCGTGGGCTGAGCCCGCTGCTGGCGGGGGTGGCATTGAGCCTGGGCGCACTGGGCTGGTTCAGCGGCTCGTGGTTCCAGGGCCATGGCGGGCAGGGCCTGTCGCGTCGCCAACTGCTGATCGCCGGCGCGCTGCTGATGTGCGCGGGCATCATCGGTACCGCGCTGGCGATCCAGCCGGGCGTGCCGTTGTGGTTGGCGCTTTCCGGGTGGACATTGACCGGGCTGGGCATGGGCCTGATCTACCCCAGCCTGTCGGTGCTGACACTGTCGTTGTCGCCGCAGGCCGAACAAGGCGCGAACACCTCGGCACTGCAGCTGAGCGAAGCGCTGGGCGTGGCCACCACGCTGGCGGTGTCCGGGTCGCTGTTCGCGTGGATGCTGTCGGTGGACGTGACCCTGGGCTACCTGCAGACGTTCGCGATCATGCTGCTGCTGGCCGCCGCCAGCGTGGTGGTGGCGCGGCGGGTGTAGAGCCACGCCTTGCGTGGCTGCGGTGGCTCCGCGTGCAGCGCGGCAGAGCCCCTCGTGCAGCGGGGCAGAGCCCCGCTCTACGGCTTTACTTGTTCCACCTGTTCGAGGTCTTCGCGCAGGATGCGGCGGATTTCCAGGACCGCCTGCGGGGTTTCCTGCACGCTGTGGCCGGAGATGATCACCTTCTCCGACACCGCGCCCGGCAGGTGCGCGCTCCAGTACGGCACCAGGCCATCGTCGGACTGCTCCAGCGGCACACTGGGCTTGCGCTGCGCGATGATCGAGTGGTACTTCAGCCCCGGCATGATCGGCAACGCGGCGGATGCCTTCACGAACGGGTCGCTGGCCTTGAGGTTGTCGATGCTGTTGGGGATCTGCAGCCGGGTCGCCTGCGCCGACTGCACTTCGGCCTGCTGCAGGGTCTGGAACACGTCCTCGAACTTGCCCAGCAGGGTGATCGGCAGGCGCACCAGGCGGCCGATGAAGCGCCCTACCCGGTTGCCTGCGATGTCGGTGCCCTTGTGTGGCGCGGCGATGAAGATCGCGCGCTCCACGTTGGGCTCCGCATCGAAATGCAGCAACGGCCCCAGCTTGGCCTGCACGCGCTTGAGCCGTTCGCCCTTCAGGTCGTAGTTGGCCAGCAACTGGTCCCAGAGGATTTCGCCGGAATCGGTGACCAGCAGCCGCGCCAGCACGCCGCCCATGCTGTGGCCGATGAACACCATGTCCTTCGAGGCCGGCGCGGTGCCCTTCGGATCAAAATGACGCAGCGTGTTGTCGAACGCCTGGTCGATCTCGTAGCGGTTGAGTGCGATCGGCGCGTTGGTCGGGTAATACACCTGCCACACCTGGAAATGCCGGCGCAGTTCCGGATCGCCCAGGATCTCGTTGGCCACGTTCACCCAGGCCTCCGGGCTGCTGCCCAGGCCGTGCAGCATGAAGATGATGCGGCGGTTCGGGTCCCACGGCTGCATCAGGTACATGTGCGGTCCGGCAATGCCCTCGCTCAGCCCGAACAGCGTGCGCAGCGACTGCGTGGCGAACCCGGACTGCGCCAGCCACATGCCGTACGCTGCGGTGAAGTTGCCCGCCAGTGGAACTTTCTCGCCATGCAGGTCCACGCTCTCGGTGGATTCGGGCGAATACACGTCGAACAGCACCTGGGTGGTGTCCAGCACCTGCTGCAGGGTGTCGCCCTTGAAGCGCAGCAACGCGGTGGCGTTGATCGAGGACATTTCGCTGTACTGCGGAATCTCGACCTTCTCGCCGTCCACCGGCGCGACCAGTTTGGGCGGGTCCATCACCACCACCAGCTCGGCACCGAAACCATCGCGCCGGTAGGTGCTGCGCAGCCCGGCAAAGCTCACCGACGAAGCCGACACCATGGTGGTGGGGATGCTGGCCAGGCGCAGCGCGTCGAAGTCGGAGGTCAGCGTCCAGCGCTCGCCGGCCACCGCGGCGTTGTAATCCTCGCCTTCCAGCGCGCTTTCGCGGCTGCGCTTGAACACCACCGTGGCGGTCTGCTCGGCGGCGTAGTTGTAGTAATCGCGCACCTGGGTCTGGCGGTCTTCGAACGCCCGGTCCGAAGGCGTGCGCCCGCTGAAGAACAGGTAGGCGTAGGCATACCGGGCTGCCTCGAGCCACGCATCCAGCGCCGCGTCGGACATCGGGGTCTTTTCACGATCCTTCGGTTTGGGCGTCAGCGCCAGCGCATTCTTCACCCACAACTCGGACAGCGCGGACAGCCGCTGCTCCTCCGGCAGGTCCGAGGTTTCCTTCAAGGTCTTTTCGCAGATCGCGATATCCTTTTCGCACAACGCCACGTCCAGCCCGATCACGCTGAGCGTTTCCTGCGAGGCCATGCTGAAGCGACCCGAGGTGAGCACGTCGCCGCGCTTGTTGGCCAGGTAATCGGTTGGCGAGACCTGCTTCATGGTGACCATCGCACAGCCGCTCGAAAGCAGCAGCGCGACCACCACGGCCAGCATCGGCAGCTGCCGGAGCACTGCCCGGCTCATGGCTGCGACCCTGCGTCGATGCCGGGCACGCCCTGGCGGATCTGCTGCGAGAAGCGGGGGTCGTCGCCCGCCGCCCGCGCGCGGTCGGTGATCCGCCCGCGCGCCTTGAGGGTGGCGAAGTCCACGCCCGGGGCGAGCACGCCCAGGTCGCGCGCGTATTCGGCGAAGTAGCCCGACGCAAGCAGCCGGTAATCCAGCGGCAGCCCCGGCGCGATCTGCCTGGCCAGTTCGTACACGATGGTGGTGCAGTTGCTGGTCAGCGTGTTGTAGAACGCGGGAGCGGCGTCCAGCCTGCGCGCTTCACCCAGGTAGGACACGAACAGTCCCTTGAGCTGTTCGGGGCTCATGCCGGCCAGGCGATAGAGGTAGACGTCCTCGCCACGCACGTTGCTGCGCACGCGCACGATGTCGGTTTCCTCGGCGGCCACCAGGGTCATTTCGAACTTGCGGAAGAATCCACCCAGTGCCGAGAACGATTCGCCGCGCTCCTTGCGGATCTCCAGCGAGAACACCAGCTGGCGGCCGTCGGCAAAGCCGAACGAGACCAGCGTGTGCGCGATCAACGGGCCCATCCAGTAGGACAGCACCAGGTCGGCCGAGCGCAGCTGGTCCAGGTCGTATTCGCGGCGCTCCCAGCGCACGTCATGGTCGTCTTCGCTGCGCCAGGTGAAGTCGCGCACGTTGTCCAGCACCACCCGCGAGCCGTCGAACTCCACCACTTTCAGGCGCTGGGCAACGTCATCGGCCCACACGCGGTCTTGGCGCGGCGTGATCAGCAGCCACCAGACGCCGCACAGCACCAGTGCGGCCACGAATACGGGTCCGGGCCAGCGGCCGCTACGGGCGCGCCCGACCGCGATCGCCGTGGTCAGCGAAAAACTGCCCCACGCTAGCAACGCCACCCCCTTCAACCAGCCCGGACCGGGCAGCTGGTAGGCCAGCAGGCCGGTCACCCACACTGCCGCGGCGAGCATCAGCGTCGCCAGCGCCCATCGTCCTGCTGTCTTCACACATCGATCCGTCGCTTGGTCGGGGCGCTAGTTAGCCACAAACGGATGTGTGGATCCTGTTTGCCTGTTCAGGAACGGATCCCGGGGGGGCGCCGAGGCCTCAGCGGCGGGGTACGCCGACCTTCTGCCAGGGGGCCATGCCCTTGCGCGTGCGCGGCAGGGTGCGGCGGATCGGGAGCCGGCGCGGCATGGGAATACCCACGCCCGGCGCAGCGCTGTCATCACGACGCAGGTCCTCCGAGCGCTCCCCGACGAGCAGCGCCGCCATTTCCTCCAGCCCATTGCGCATCGCCCGGGCGGCGGTCTGCAGGGTATTCATGGGTCGTCTCCAGCGGCGGGTGGGGACGGTCTACGTTAGGGACCAAAGCGCGCAGGGATCGTGCAGGGGATGTGGCAGGCACATGAAACCCGCCTGCCATGCAGCTGAGAGTTATTTGCGTTCGCATCCTCACCTCTCGATAATCCGGGCCCTCACCCCCGGAATCGCCGCCATGCCTGCCCTGTCGCGCCGCTCGCCCCTCCTGCTGCTGGTCCCCACCCTGCTGGCGTCGGCCGTGGCCCAGGCCCAGGACACCGGGGTGGACACCGCGCGGACCTTGGACGCGGTTCGCGTGGTCGCCGACAGCGCCCGTACCGCCACCAAGACCGACACCCCGCTGACCCAGACCCCGCAGGCGATCAGCGTGGTCACCCACGCCCTGTTCAGCGACCGCGGCGCGCAGAACCTGCAGGAGACCCTGCGTTACAGCGCCGGCGTCACCGCCGACGCCTACGGACTGGATACCCGCAGCGACGGCAGCAGCGTGCGTGGCCTGGACCCGGTCCAGTACGTGGACGGCCTGCGCCGCAGCTACGGCTTCAGCCCGCTGGCACGGACCGAGGTCTACGGCCTGGAACGCGTGGAAGTCCTGCGCGGTCCTTCGTCGGTGCTGTACGGCGCGGGCGCGACCGGCGGCATCATCAATGCCATGACCAAGCGTCCCACCTACACCGACCTGCACGGTGAGGTCGGGCTGCAGCTGGGCACCTTCGACCGCAAGCAGCTGCAGGGCGACGTGGGCGGCACCTTGAACGACGCCGGCACCCTGGCCGGTCGCGTGGTCGGCCTGGTCCGCGACAGCGGCATGCAGACAGACGAAATCGAGGACGACCGGATCTACCTCGCGCCCTCGATCAGCTGGCGCGGCGAGCGCAGCAACCTCACCGTGCTCACCAGCTACCAGCACGACCGGACCGCCTCGAGCCAGCAGTTCCTGCCGGTGGTGGCCACGCTCAACGCTCCTGCCGGTCGTCCGCGCCTGGACCCGTCCACGTTCCTCGGCGACAAGGACTTCGACAAGCTCGACTCACGGGTGTACAGCGTGACCGCGCTGTATGACTTCCGCTTCAACGACAGCGTGAGCCTGCGCTCGTCGGTGCGCTACCTGGACGGCAGCACCGAGTTCCGCGAGCTGTACCCGGACGCCTACAGCAATCCGCTGGACCCGTTCATCGACGCCGACAAGCGCGTGGTCAACCGCAACGCCTATGGCGTGCGCCCGGACGTGCGCTCGCTGACCAGCGACAACGCGCTGCAGTTCGATTTCGCCACTGGCGCCTTCCAGCACATGCTGCTGGCCGGCGTGGACTACAGCGACTACCGCGAGGAGGCACTGCAGCTGGATGCCACCCCGACCCCGATCGACATCTACGCCCCGGTGTCCAGCGGCGTGACCATCAATGGCTGGAACCGCCTGCCCGACCAGCAGACCACCCAGCTGGGTGTGTACGTGCAGGACCAGATCCGCTGGGCCGACCGCGTGTCGCTGGTGCTCGGCGCCCGCCGCGACCACGCGCGCAGCAAGACCGAGGGGCTGCCGAGCCAGACCGACAACGCCACCACCTGGCGCGCCGGCCTGATCGGCGAGATCGGTGCCGGCGTATCGCCGTACATCAGCTACAGCGAATCGTTCCTGCCGGTGACCGGCCAGGACATCTACGGCAACGCCTTCAAGCCGATGCAGGGCGACCAGTGGGAAGGCGGCGTCAAGTGGCAGCCGGCCGCGAACATGCTGGTCACCGCCTCGGCCTACCGCATCACCGAAACCAACCGCCAGACCAACGATCCGGAAAACCCGCTCAACGTGGTGCAGACCGGCGAGATCGAGTCCAAGGGCGTCGAGCTGGAAGGCCAGTTCACCTTCGCCAACGACCTGACCCTGACCGCGGCGTATTCGCGCAACCGGGCCAAGGTGACCCGGAGCAACTTCGAGATGGAAGTGAACCAGCGCCTCAACGACACCCCGCAGGAGCTGTCCTCACTATGGCTGGCCAAGGGCTTCCAGCTTGACGACGTCTCGCGCCTGCGATTGGGCGTGGGCGGCCGCTATGTCGGCAACACCCAGTCGCTGGGCTTCGGCGGTTTCATCCGCACCCCGAGCTACACCCTGGTCGACGCATTGGCCGAGATCCAGGTCACCGACTGGACCATGGCGCTGAACATCACCAACCTGTCGGACAAAAAGTACTTCGCGCCCTGCCGCAATTTTGGTGACTGCTTCACCGGCAACCCGCGCACCGTGACCGGCACCATCAGCTACCGCTTCTAAACGGTAGTGCCGACCGTTGGTCGGCAACCGGGCCACCTTCATCTCCAGCCGCCGCCAGAGAACCCAATGCAACGTTCCACCATCAAAGCCTGGTTCCTGGTCCACAAGTGGACCAGCCTGATCTGCACGCTGTTCCTGCTGCTGTTGTGCATCACCGGCCTGCCGCTGGTGTTCGGCGAGGAGATCGCACACCTCAGCGAACCCCACGTCGACAACCCGCAGCCGCAGGCAGCGCACCGCGACCTGGACGCGCAGGTGCGCACCGCCCTCGCCCAATACCCCGCTAACGTGCCGCTGTTCGTCGGCTGGGACTGGGAAGGCAACACCGTCTACGTCAACACCGGCACCGAGCCGGCGACCCCGCCGCCGCAGATGAAAACCGCGCTGCTCGATGCGGTCAGCGGTGAGGTGCTGCCTGCGCCGCAGTTCAACGAAGGGGTGATGTACTTCCTGTACCGCCTGCACACCGACCTGTTCCTGGGCCTGCCGGGCATGCTGTTCATGGGCGCGATGGGCCTGCTGTTCGCGGTGGCGATCATCTCCGGCCTGGTCCTGTATGGCCCGTTCATGCGCCGCCAGCGCTTCGGCACCCTGCGCACCGGGCGCAGCCGCCGCCTGGCCTGGCTGGACCTGCACAACGTGATCGGCGTGGTGACGCTGGGCTGGGCGCTGGTGGTAGGCATTACCGGCGCCATCAACACCATTGCCAAGCCGCTGGAAACGGCATGGCAGAGCCAGCAGCTGGGCGAGTTCGCCGCCCGCTACGCCGGCCAGCCGCGGCCGACCACGCTGGCCCCGCTGCAGGCGGCGGTGGATACCGCGCGCGCCGCCGAGCCGGGCATGCGCCCGGCATTCGTGAGCTTCCCCGGAACCGGCTACAGCGGCGACCACCACTACGGGGTGTTCATGCAGGGCAACACGCCGCTGACCGAACGCCTGTACCGCCCGGTGCTGATCGACGCGGCCAGCGGCGAACTCACCGCGCAGCCGCAGCTGCCCACCTACATGAGCGTGCTGCTGCTCAGCCAGCCGCTGCACTTCGGCGACTACGGCAAGCTGCCGCTGAAGATCCTGTGGGCGCTGCTGGATCTGTTGACCATCGCGGTGCTGGTCAGCGGCCTGTACCTGTGGTTCAAGCGCGGCAGCACCGAGGCGCGGGTGACCGAGATCGAACGCGCCGAGAAGACCGGGGGTGCCGCGTGAGCCGCCCGTCCCCGCCCACCAGCAGTCCGTTCACCGCACCGGCGTGGATTGCCGCGGCCAGCGTACTGGGACTGGTCAGCGCGCTGGTCGGCGATGGTGTGTTCGATGTGGTGTCGTGGGTCGTCTTCGCGGCGCTGATCGGGCTGGTGGTGCGGGCCTGGGTGAAGCGGACACGGTGACGGTGCCGACCAACGGTCGGCACTACCGGTGCTGACCAACGGTCGGCACTACCGGTGCTCGGCTGCGTGGCGGGTGAAGTTGAGTGGCGCGGGCGACGCTTCATCCGCGCGCAGGCACAGCTGCAGCTCGAACGTGGCCTCTGCCCCCGCCAGCGGGTGATAGGCCACTTCCGCACTGCGGAACCCGGCCATGCTGGCCGGCACCACTGAAATGCCCGCTTCCACCGCAACCAGCGACAGCACCGCATGCATGCCGTGCGCTTCCTGCACCACGCGCGGGGTGAAGCCGGACGCCGCGCACAGACGCACCACCTGTGAGTGGAAGCCCCTGCCCTCGCGCGCTGGCCACAGCACGAACGCTTCGTCGGCCAGCGCCGCCACGTTGACCGCGTCCCGCTGCGCAAGCGGATGCGCACGCGGCAGCGCGATCGCCAGGCGGTCGCTGTCGAACGCCTGCAACTGCATGTCCTCGGCGTCGAACACAGGAGGGATCACCACGCCCACGTCGATGCGCTGCTCGCGCAGCATCTGGACCTGGCGTGCCGAGGTGGCTTCGATCAGCTCCAGGCGTACCGCCGGGTTGGCCTGGCGAAAGCGCCGGATGACGCTTGGCAGCCGCCCATACAACGCACTGCCCACGTAGCCCAAGCGTACCGTACCGGTGCGCCCGGCCGCCGCATCGCGCGTGGCCACCAGCGCATGATCGGCCTGTTGCAGTAGCCGCCGCGCTTCGGCCAGCAGTACCGCGCCTGCCGCGGTAAGCCCGAGCGTGCGGTTGCCACGCTGGATCAGCTCGCTGCCGATCTCGTCTTCCAGTTTGCGGATAGCGGCGGTCAGCGGCGGCTGCGACATGTGCAACCGTGCAGCGGCACGATGAAAGTGCAGTTCTTCGGCTACGGCGACGAACTGGCGAAGCAGGCGGAGATCGACCATGAAGACCATGCGGGAATCGGGAGACGCCAGTATGCCGTGCCGGTGACTACCTGCGCGGTTCCACGGTCGGCTGTGCAATGTGCGCCCACTGCGCGGCGATGTCTTCGAGGCTGTCGGCCGAGGTCGCACGCAGGTCGCGCGGGTAGGCTACGTCGTCGGCTTCCACGCTGCGGGTTGCATGGAACTGCCCATTGCTGGCGCGCAGGATCCAGCCACCGTCGCGACAGGCCGCAGACGCCAGGAACGCCACACCCGGCGCTACCGCGTCCGGGTGCAGCTCATCCGGTTCGCCCTCCACGCCCCACATGCGGGTCTTGGCCACCGGCGATATCGCATTGACCATGATGTTGTGTGGCGCGCCTTCGGCGGCGAGCACGTTGACGATACCCACCGCCGCCATCTTCGCCGCCGCGTAGGCCGCCAGCCCCTTCTGCACGTACTGCGGATACAGCGCGCGGTCGGAGGTGGTCAGCACGATGCGGCCATGGTGGCGAGCCTGCATCGACGGCCACGCCGCCTCAGCCAGCCAGAGCGGCGCCTTCGCCGCGATGGTCATCATATGGTCGAAACGGTCTTCCTGCAGGGCGTCGATCTGCTGGTACTCGACCCAGCCGGCGTTGTGGATGATGAAGTCGATGTGCCCGTGGCGCTTCACGATGTCCGTGATCAGCGCGCGGCACCCGTCGCGCTGGTCGATCGCCGCATGCGCGGCGTGCACGTCCAACCCAAGGCCGCGCAGCAGCGCCACGGTTGCAGCGATCCGCTGCGGGTCTACGCCGTCGCCGTCCAGCCCGGCACCCACATCGTGCATCACCACCCGCGCACCGCGCGAGGCGAGCAGGCGGCTGTACGCCAGGCCCAACCCACTCGCCGCGCCGGTGACGAGCCCAACCTGCCCTTCAAACGATATTGCCTTGTGCGTCTGCATCCACACAGGATCGTGCGACGGCTGCCCCGGGCGCCAATACGACCTGCATGCGGCCACGATACAAGCTGCGTATCGTGGGCACCGTCAGCGCGCGATGCCGAGGGTGGGGAGGGTCAACGAGCCGGTCGTCGTCGCGGCCTGAGGATCCAGAGGAGGCATGTCTGAACCAATACGGCCAACCAAAGTGCGCAATACACCGCCACCGGTATGCTTTTGGTGACGCGTTGGCTGTCAGTGGCGTACGGCCAGAGACGCCACGTATCAATCTGGAATACCCACACGCCCGCCAGCAACAAGGCCAGCGCAAGCAGGGTCGCCAGCCATGTCAGCCATGTCCGCGCCTGCGTGCGCACGATTAGTAGGGTCAGCAGCAAGCCTGCTCCAACAAAAAGCAATGGAATGCCAATCGCGGTCGTCAGCAAGCCTGTGTAATTGGTCGCCATTGCCGTAAGCGGCGCGCATGAGGCCGCCGCGATCAAGCACCTGGCAAATGTATGGCGCTGTGAGCTCATGCTACGAAGAATGCCGTCGAATGCATGCCCCCCCCTTGACCAGTCGCGCGCCGCTGTGCCGCGTTGCGCTCCGTGCTGACGTGCCTGTTGCAGTGGCAAGCTTAATCAACGCGGCCGGGGCGGACAAGAACCCGTTCGGATGACCGGCGATGCCGCGGCGCGGCCGCACGCATAAAAGGGCGTGGCATTGCGCCACGCCCTGCTGGATGGAACGACGAGGTGGCCTCAGGACTTGATGAAGGCCAGCAGGTCCGGGTTGATCACATCAGCGTGCGTGGTCAGCATGCCGTGCGGGTAGCCCTTGTAGACCTTCAGGGTGCCATTCTTGAGCAGCTTCACCGAGAGCAGCGCTGCGTTGGCGATCGGCACCACCTGGTCGTCGTCGCCGTGCATGACCAGCGTGGGCACGGTGATCGCCTTGAGGTCGTCGGTCTGGTCGGTTTCCGAGAACGCCTTGATGCCCTCGTAGTGGGCCTTGGCGCTGCCCATCATGCCCTGCCGCCACCAGTTCTGGATCACTCCCGGGTACACCTTGGCACCCGGTCGGTTGAACCCGTAGAACGGGCCGGTCGGGAAGTCGAGGAACAGCTGCGCACGGTTGGCGGCGACACCGGCGCGAATACCGTCAAACACTTCGATCGGCAGGCCGCCCGGGTTGGCGGCGGTCTTCAGCATCAACGGCGGCACCGCGCTGACCAGCACCGCCTTGGCGACGCGGCCCTGCGGCTGGCCGTACTTCGCCACGTACCGCGCGACTTCGCCGCCGCCGGTGGAATGGCCGATATGCACGGCGTTGCGCAGGTCCAGGTGCTCGGCCACGGCCGATGCATCGGCGGCGTAATGGTCCATGTCGTGCCCGTCGCTGACCTGGGCCGAACGACCATGGCCGCGACGGTCATGCGCGATCACGCGATAACCGTGCTGCACGAAGAACAGCATCTGCGCGTCCCAGTCGTCCGAGGACAGCGGCCAGCCGTGGTGGAAGACGATGGGCTGCGCATCGCGCGGGCCCCAGTCCTTGTAGAAGATGCGGACGCCGTCTTGGGTAGTGACGAAATTCTCGGACATGTGCGTGGTTTCCGGTGGGGGCGAATGGGTGCGCGTTGTGGCAAAGCCCGGCAACGCCATCACGGCGAGCGCCGAAGCGCCCGCCTGCAGTACCTGGCGGCGGGTGAGCGTCAGCGTGTCCAGCTGGCGTGGGGACATCGGTGCGTCCTTCTCGGGGGGAGGGCTGCGCACATGGGAACAGACTCGTGCACCGCGCCGCTTGTACGCCGGTGCGCTTTACCCGCGCGGTGCGCGACGCACGCGCCTGAGCGCGTCCCGCAGCCGGTCGCGCAGGCCGGCCATGCCGGGGCGGTACGGCGACTTCCAGGCGAACGCTGCAGGAATCTGCAGGTCGATTTCGGTGCCGCGTCCGGGGCGGCCGGAGCGGATCGCCAGGCTGCCCCCGGCGCGGGCCGCACGCTCGTGCATGCCTGCCAGCCCCCAATGGCCGTCTTCGGCACCGGCGTCCTGGTTGAAGCCCACCCCGTCGTCGTGCACGCGCAGCCGGAAGGCCTGGCGCCCGTACCCCAGCGACACCTGGACAGTGCCGGCGTTCGCATGCCGGAACGCATTGAGCATCGCTTCGCGTCCAATCATGTACGCCTCTTCGGCGGCACTGCGCTGCATCGGCCGCGGGGTTCCTTCCACCACCAGGCGCACCGCCGGCGTGTCCAGCCCGTGCGCATCTTCCAGCACCGCCATCAAGGCGGCGCCGAGGTCGCGCGCGTGGTCCACGTCACCGCGCAGACCCCGCACGCGCTCGCGCCCGTCGGCGCCAACGCGCTCGGCCATGCGCATCGCCGATTCCAGTTCCTGCCGCACCGGGTCGTCGACCGCCAGCTTGCGGCTGGAAGCATGCAGGCGCAGGATCAGCCCCTGCGTGCTCTGCAGCAGGGTGTCGTGCAGCTCGCGCGCGATCCGCTCGCGCTCGCGATGACGCTCGTCCAGCCGTGTCCGGATGCGCGCGGCCAGCTGGCGCAACCGGGCCAGGTACAGCAGCCACAGCAGTGCCACGGCGGCCAGCACGCACAGCGCGCGGAACCAGCCGGTTTCCCAGTAGTGCGGCGCGATCGTGACCACCAGCCGGGCACCCTGTTCATTCCACACGCCATCATTGTTGCTGGCCGTCACCCGGAACACGTAGCGTCCCGAGCCCGGCGCGTTGTACATCGCCGAGCGTGCAGCCCCTTCCACCCATTCCGAATCGAATCCTTCCAGCTGGTAGCGGAAGCGCACCCGTTCGGGGATCGACAGGCTCAGCGCGGTGAAGCGGATGCGCAGGTTACGCGCACCCGCCGGCAGCGCCACGCTGCCGTCATGGATCGACACCGCCGCGCCATCCACGGTCGCGGCGAGGATCTCCACCGGCGGTGCCACCGGATTGCGCAGGATCCGGCGCGGGTCGATCGACACCAGGCCACTGGTGGTGGCGAACCACAGGCGTCCATCCTGCGTGCGCGCTGCGGTCGGCAGCGGGCGGAACTGGGCGGCGATGCCCGGCAAGCCGTCGAGCGCAGTGAAACGTTCGTAGCGCGGGTTGCCGCGGCCACCGAACAAGCCATCGACATCAGCGGCACGTACACGCACCACGCCACGCGCGCCGTTGAACCACACATCGCCGGACGCATCGGCCACGATCCCGCTGATCCCGCGCAGGTCCTCGCGCACGCCCGGCACCACATTGCGCAGGCGACCGGAGGTGACCAGGGCCAGGCCGCGCTCGCCCCCGATCCACATCCCATGCTGGTCTTCGTACAGGGCGGTGACGTTGCCCACGTCGATGGCCTGGCCGGTCCACGGCGTGGTCACTTTTTCCTGGTCGAGCACCACCGCGATATTGCGCGCGAACCCCAGCCACAGGCGACCGCGCGCGTCCACCTGCATGCTCAGCGGCGAACCGTTCGACGGCAGGTCGGGCAGGTCCTTCAGGTGCGTCCACTGGCCCTGCCGCAACCGGTGCAGGCCGGGCGTGTTCAACGACAGCCAGACCGTGCCGTCCGGCGTGGTCGCGAGGGCCTGTACGCCGGAACGCACCGACACCGGAAGGTCGGACACCTCCTCGAACCGGCCGCCGCGCATCCGCCACAGACCGTCCGGTCCGCCCAGCCACAGTTCGCCAGCGGTACCGCGATGCATCGCCGTGATCGCCGAGCGCAGCGCCAGCGGCTGGCGCGACACGCTGTCCACCCGCTGCAGGGCGTGGTTGCGCGTGCCCACCAGCAGCGCTTCGCCGTCGGCGACGATGGCGAAGTCCTGCGCGCCTTCCGGCATCGCCACCTGCACCAGGTTGGCGTGGCGGAAGCGGTCCAGGCCACGGCTGCTGCCTACCCAGAGGTTGCCTTCGCGATCCTCGAGCAACGGCTGCAGGTAGTCCGAACTGAGGCCGTCGCTGCGCCGGAACATTTCGAAAGCATCGCCCGGGCGTGCCGGCGAACGCCGTACCAGCCCGGTGCCCAGCGTAGTCGCCCAGAGCACGCCGTCGCGATCGAAGATCAGGCCGGCCGATGCGCTCGGCCCGGTAGGATCGGAGGCCGGCGATGCGCCACCCTTCCCTGCCAACGGGCGTACACCGCCGTCGGCCTCGGCGACCCAGATCGCGCCGTCCGGAGCCTGCGCGATCTGGCTGACGCGTCCGACCGTGGACGCCACGGGGGTGAAGGTACGCGCGCCCCGGCGCAGCACCACCATGCCGCTTTCGGTGGCCACCCAGAGCGTGCCGGCGCGATCGGTGAACAACGTGCGTGCCTGCCGGCCCGGATAACCCATGTCCGCCGGCGGACGCTGCCAATGCTGTCCGTGCAGCGCGACCGGGCCGGTAAACGTGGCGGCCCACAAACGGCCCTCCCCGTCCTCGGCAAAGCGGAATACGGTGCTGGTCGGCAAACCATCGACCGGTCCGTAGTGACGCACCCGGTCACCGTCGATGCGGCTGACGCTGCCGTAGCGGAACCCCACCCACAGGCCGCCGTCAGCGGACGCGTACAGCGTGGACACGCTGGTGGCGGGAAACGCGTCGCCGCCGGTGGACGCAAAACGGGTAAAGCGCACGCCATCGAACCGGTACAGCCCGATTTCGGTGCCCAGCCACAGATAGCCATCGGCGGTCTGGGCAAGCGCGGTTACCTGGCCCGGAGCGCCCTGGTTGACGGTCCATGCGGTGTGGTGGAACTGGCCGATCGCGCGGGCGGGATCGAGCGCGACCGCGGTGCCGGCAACCAGCAACAGCAAGGCACAGGCCAGACCTCGTAATCCGTACGCCATGATCGGTCCCCTGCCCGCGCGGCGCGGCGCCAGCGCATGCGCCATCATACAAAAACGGTTCGGCAGAAGGATGCCGGTCCCTATTGGCAGGCGCCGCCCGCGCGGACGTCCTGCAGATAGGCCGACGGCGTGCAGCCCAGACTGCGCCGGAACCAGCGCACGAAATGGCTCTGGTCATAGAAGCCCAGCTCGCAGGCGACCTGGCCGATGCGCTGGCCGTCCACCTGCAGCAGCTGCCGGGCGCGTTCGATGCGGCGCATGCGCAGGTACTGCATCGGGCTGAGCCCGGTCTGCTCGCGGAACATGCGCGCGAAGTGGAACCGGCTCATGCACGCCGCCTGCGCGATCGCACTGAGCTGCAGCGGTTCGGACAGATGCGCCTCGATGAAGTCCACGCCACGCTCGACCGCGCGCGTCGCCGCACCACATCCGCGCAGGCAGGCCGGTGTCGACGGGTCAGGCTGCAGTGCCGGAACAGGGGCTACGGGGCTGGCGCGCACAGGAGGAAAACCTCGCCGGAGTCGCCTTGTATGCTGCCCCTGCCACCCACGCCGCCACAGCCCCGATCGGCGGGGTACCCCGCTACTCTTTCGGGTGATCGTGCGGGGGTCGGAACCTGCGCTGCCTGCGCGGGGTTGCCGGCAGCTCCACCACCCGCCGGCCGAACAGCGTCGCATCCACCGAATACGCGCCCGGTCCCAGCAAGAGCAGGCTGCACATCAGGCCCGCAGAGGGCCAGCCCTGCAGTCCCGGATCCAGGCAGGCCACGAACACTGCGGCCAGTATGCCCAGCGGGAGCAGGCTGCCCAGCGCCAGCAGCACCGCAGCCATCCACGCCCAGCCGATCAGATCGCCCTGCGGCGGAACCGCGCGCAGCCCCCACGGCCACACCAGCATCGAGGACAACAACAGGCGCAGCAGGAGCAACCCCACTCCGGGAGTGCGGTCAGGAAAGGTTGCGTAGAGCAGCTGCACCGGTGGTCTCCAGCGTTCGATCTGGCTGCGGCCATTGGGGACCTGTTCCGTGCCGCGCGCATGCCCCGAAAGAGTAATCGGCACCCTGCCCGGAGCGATCACCCCGTATTTGCTATCGTGCGCCGGTCTGTCCTTTGTCCTGGAGTCCCATGTCCCGCACGCCATCCGCCTCCCCCTCCCCGCATGCCCTGCTGCGGGCGGCCACCAAGGAGGCGTACGAGCGCGTCACCGTGCTGCTCAACGCCAGCTACGCCGATTTCAGCCCCGAACAACAGCAGCGGATCCGCGCCCTGGTGGCCGGCGATGCAGCGGCCAGCCCGGCCAGGCGTGCCAAACCCGCCAAAACAGCACGCGAGCCGTTGCCGCCGCGCTACTGGCTGCCGCACACCCAGGAAACCTGGTCCGGCCGAGGCCGGGTGCCGCAGACCTTCCTTGCCTGGGAAGGCACCGTGGCCCACACCGAATGGAAGAAGCACCACCCCGACGAGCGCTTCCCGGCGTATCCGGGCTGAGCAGGGAGATGAACCGCTCCATCAAGCTGCGCAGGGCGGTGGGAACACACGGGACGGTGCATCGCGTTGCAGACCTCCAGCAGCGCCATGACACGAAGCAGACGCTGCCCACCCTGCTCTGCGACAACCCCGGCTGCGGCGCCCCGCTGAAGTTCGTGGCCGCGCACAGTCGCAGCCACGCCGACCAGCCCGCGCCCGTCCAGGTGCCGGCCTACCTCACCCTGAGCAAGGGTGCCGAGCACCAGCCCGGGTGCCGGTATGACGCGCCCGGCCATCTCCAGGCGCTGCTCGCCGCCGGCGCCGATCCTGATTTCCTGCCCGTGCTCGCAGACGGCAGGCACGAGCTTCGCCTGCTGGTCCTGCAGCAGACACTGAAGCGCGGCAGCGCTGATCGCCAGGCCGTCGACCCCGCCACGGACCGCTACCTGCACACCCTCGCCGACCTGCTGGTGCTGCGCGCGTTGTGCGAAAGCGATGCCTTGTTCGCCGAGCACCTGACCCTGCGACTGGGCAAGAAGAAAGTGGACTGGGCGAATTTCTTCTACACGCCGGAGCGCTACGACGAGGCCGGGGAGCGCCTGGGGGCGACGTCCACGGAGCTGCCCATGGCGTTGCTGGGCACGGTCCGCTCGCACCGCGTGCAGCCCGACGCGGTGTACCTCAACTGCGCCCCGAAGTACCAGCGCACCGGCATCACCGACCGGCGCGACTTCCATGAAGTCAGCGTCGGCCACGGCGACGCCGCTTGGCTGCAGTCGTTCCCGGTAGGCGCGGAGATCGTGATGTTCGGGCTGTGGCGCCAGGGCCGGACCACCACCTCCACCCGGCCGCACCCCACCGACCCACGCCGCACCATCACCAACGTCACCCACAAGCTGGCGCTGTGGCCAAGCTTCAAGCGTCAGCTGGTCGTGGTTGACTGACCCGGAGAACGTACCGCATGACCCGAACGACGCCGCGCTTCCTGCTGCTCACTGCATTTGCTGCCACACCGCTTGCGGCATGCGCCGCGCCGGCCTCCTCACCAGGCACGGTGTTTGTCGACGTCACTGCGACCCACGTTCCCACCGACGCCGACCTGCATGCGCTGGACGGGGCCCTGCTGGATGCCGACGGCGACGGCGACCTTGACGTTGCGGTGGCGGTGGAGAACGGCGCCAACCAGCTCTACCTCAACGATGGCAGCGGCAAGCTCACACACGCAGCCGGTGCGTTCGGGCCGCTCAGCGGCGACAACGAACATGTCCGCGTGGCCGACTTCAACCGCGACGGCCACCCCGATGTGCTGTTCATCGCCGAAGACACCGAACAGCACAACCTGTTCCTGGGCGATGGCAAAGGTGGCTTCAAGCGGGTGAGCGAGCGCCTGCCGGCGAAAAGCCAGGCCAACGGCGTGGCGGTCGGCGATCTCAACGGCGACGGCCTGCCCGACATCGTCGTCGGCAACACCACCGAAGGCAAGCAGGGCCAGGCGCAGCCGTTCCTCTGGCTCAACGACCCTGAGCGCCCGGGCTGGTTCATCGACGCAACGGCCACCCACCTGCCCAACATCGACGTGCAGGCGCAGGGCATCGCGCTGGCTGACGTGGACGGCGATGGCGATCTGGACATCGCCATCGCCAGCCAGGACCCGCTGAACCGGCTGCTGCTCAACGACGGCAACGGACGTTTCGTCGACGCGACCGATCGGCTGGGCCCGCAGGTGCCGACCGAAACGCGCGAAGTGCACGCGCTCGACGCCAACGGTGACGGCCGCCTGGACCTGGTGTTCTTCAATCTGACCAGCAACAACCGCGAGTGGGACAAGGATCCGCAGACCCGGCTGCTGATCAACCAGGGCGACGCGCGCTTCAAGGACGAAACCGCCGCACGCCTGCCCCGCCACCGCTTCTCGAGCTGGGGCGGCACCGTGGTGGACTTCAACCACGACGGTCATCCCGATCTGGTGGTGAGCGCCATTGATGTTCCGGGCTTCGTCCCGCTGCAGGTACGCGCGTGGCAGAACGATGGGAAAGGAAACTTCAGCGACGTCACCGCTACCGTGATTCCTGCCGCCACCGTGGGCCGCAGCTGGAGCATGGCGCAGGGAGATCTGGACGGAGACGGCAAGCCGGACCTGTTCATCGGTGGCTGGCAGTCGCAGGCGCGGCTGCTGCTCAGCCGCCCATGAGCCGCGGCATTCCATCGCTTTCCTTCACAGATCCTGCTCTATATTCCGGTCCACGCCGCCGCACGCTGCGGCTGGGATGGGAGGTCGATATGAAAGCCGCACGTCTGATTGGCATTGCCGCACTTACCGTGGCCGCCCTGGCCGCAGCCCCTGCCTGGGCCGACCCGCCGCATCACGCGCGCGGCAACGGTCCGCCGCCGCATGCCGGCGGCCCGGACAAGCGCCACGCACCGCCGCCGGGATGGCAGAAGAAGGCCTGGCACCGAGGCGACCGGCTCAGCTGGTCGGAGGTGGACCGCCGTTACTGGGTTGACGACTACTCACGTTACGACCTGCGTGAACCCGGCCGCGGCCATCGCTGGGTCCGCCAGTCCGACACCGAGTACCTGCTCGTTGAGATCGCCACCGGCGTGATCATCGACGCCCTGCGCCGCTGAGGCGGCGCGCTCGGAGCCCGTGATTACGGCTTGCGGGCGAACCACCACATGACGATGAATACCGGCAGGGGCGAGAGCATCATGACGATGCCCAGCCCGATGTTGGCGCCCCCGCCGGTGTTCATCAGCCCGTCGACGTAGTACCAGCCCCATAGCACGATCGAGAGTGCCAAGCCGGCGATGTAACCCCTGCGCGTGCGAGGTGGGCGGCGCAGCGCTACCCAGAGCGAGAACAGAGCGAACGGCGCCAACGCCAGTGCCGTGCGCACCCAGCGTGGCTGCAGCTCGGGCCCCATGCCAAACGCGCGCGAACGCAGATGGTCGAGCAGCCATTCCACGCCCCATACGATGCCAAGCGCGTAGATCACCGAAACCACCAGCAGCTTCGCCGCTGCGTTGCGCACAACCTCAGGCCGCATACTGCGCCACCCCATTGCGGAACGACCCGTTCTCCCGCTTCACTTCCACCAGGTTGATGAACACATCCTCCCGATGAATTCCGACGGCGGCATGCAGTCCATCGCACACCCCTCGCCCTACGCGCCGCCGGTAGTCGGCGGGCTTGCCTTTGCGAAGATCGATGCGGGCTAACGGCATGGCGGCTCTCTCCGGACGCATGCAGTTGCATGCGGCACCAATGAGATCACAGGCGCCCGTCCCTCGCCACCTACCCCACTATTCAGCGATCGGTCGAGCGCGTACGTCGCGATTGCGCGGGTGTTGCCCGGCGCAAGCTATGTTTCATCCCAGTGACGGCGGGATCTATCCCGCTTCGGGCGTCGCGCAAGGGCAAGTTCGGCCGCGATCATGGCCGCCTTGCTCTTTGATGGATCCCTGATGATTCGGTATGCAGCAGACTTTGCTGGCGAGCGAATCGCCTCGCCTGATCGATGCTGCGACGCATCCAGACCTAGGACCATCTTCGAATGCTTGCTGTTGGCGCTATCGGTGAGCACTTTGAAGGCAGCCCGCGTCACGCGCTGAAGAAGGCTGTCATTTGCCACTCCGAACCTCCTGAACCTGCTTGATAACCGAAATGGGCGAAGGATCACGCACAACCACTTGCACGACCAGTACAAGTAGAGCGGAAAATATGATCGTACCCACTATTCCAGCGGCGACATTGGCGCCGAACTTCGGCCAGAACCGATTGATCGATCGAATCTCACCGACTATTACGTCGTTCAAGATTGCCCTTCTATGGTTCTCATCCAAGGATTCTGCGAGATCCTCGGCATAGTCACTCAACATGCTTTCGGCAGTACCTCGCGCCCGAATCAGCGTCGACGCAGGCTGCTGCTCGTACCAATTTCGAATCTGCTCACTACTCGGCAGACAACCCGATCTTGACTCAATGTGACGCATCCACTCAATCCGCTGCTCCTCCAGGACGGCAAATGCCACCAGACCATATATCCAGCCTTCTGGACTTTTTTCGACCAGATTTCGGTAGGCGTCTTCGGGCCCTGAGAGGCTGGTCATGGCATGTCACCGCAGCGCGACGAGTAGAGATCAGAAGCAACACCGTGCCTCAGGAATCGCTAGATGTGAAATTGATTGTTGGGCCTCTTTTCTCAGGTTCCATCGATGCTACCTACAGCTGTCGCAATTGACTCGCGCCGTGTCAACGCATGACGGGTCGTGTCAGCGCAACACGACGGCGGCGTCGACCAACTGCACATCGTGCATCTGGTACAGGTACGCCTCGTAGTAGGCCTTGTGCGATGCGCCGACGATGGCCAGCAAGCGCTGGCCGGGTGCATGCCCCAGCACGTCGCGGATGTTGGCCACCATGCGCAGGTTGCGGGTTTCCCAGTAACCGACATAGCCGCGCCCGAAGCCCTGCGGCGATGGCTCGGTCAGCGCGGCGCCGAAGTCGCTGCGATACGCCTGCAACGCCATGCCCGGCGCGTTGTAGCTGCGATACATGGCCAGTGTTGCTCCGGGCTTGCCGAGATTGGCTTCCAATGCCGCGTCCGCATTCGCTCGCGCCTTGGTATACGGGTTGTCCCACGCTTTCATGATGGCTTCGCCCGCAGCCTTTTCCACCGCCTTGGGCGTGGACGAATCGGCGGTGTGGTCATCCACCGCCCACACCCGTTCCAGGCCAAGCCGCGCAGCCAGCGTTGCCGCCACCAGCACAGACTCATCGCGCCCCTGCAGCCGCTTGTCCAGATACGCCACCAGGGCCGGGCTCAACCCATCGGCAGCGACGCGTTCCGGCGCGGGCAGGCGCAGCCACTGCACGACCGCGGAATTACGCTCGCCCGCCGCCAGCCACACGGCCGCCAGCCGACGTCGGTCGGCTGCGCTCGGCGCGGCCGGCCATGACGCCAGCAGGCGGTCCGCTTCCGCGTTGGCTGCGGGCACATCCAGCCCGGTCGCCGCCTGCGCCGGCGCGGTGTCCGGGCAGTACATGCTGACGCTTTCCGCATAGCGGGCAGGATTGCGCCGCATGAAATCGCACTGCAGCCCGGACACCGCCTCCACCGCAATGGCCTCGGGCTTCCAGGCCTCCAGTCGCGACAACAGCGGTTCCAGCTGATCGGGAGTGAAGGTCTTCGGCAAGGCGGAGAGGTGCGCCGAACCCAGCACCAGCACCTCGTTGGGGCGCCCTGCGGGCGGGCCCTTGAACTGCTCGGGATGGAAGTCGGGGACATAGCCAGGCGCAGCGGCCCACGCGCTCGCGCTGCACAACCCCAGGATCAACAGACTGCCGATGCGTTCGATCACGGTGCGTCCTTTCGATGGTCAATGATGTGCCTGACCGGATACTGGTCCAGCCGGTATCAGGGCAGAACCCCCGTTGGTCATTGCAACCTTTTGGACGGTCGGTGCATCGGGACGTGCCGGGACAGGCAGAGTGCCGAACAGCTGCGCACCGTGCAGGACGAACACGTCACTCCGGCCGCGCCACCGACGGCAGACACTATGAAGCTGCGATCTTGGAACTTTCGCCTCCCCGTTTCAGGCAAAAGTATCGCCCATACGCAAAAAAGCCCCCGTTTCCGGAGGCTTTTCTGACTGAATCGTGGTGGGCGGTGCAGGGTTCGAACCTGCGACCCTTGCCGTGTGAAGGCAATGCTCTACCGCTGAGCTAACCGCCCGATGCTGCTGAGCCGCTCATTATAGGGCGGCAAAATTTCGCGTCAACGGGTTTCGATGAATTTCTTCACATCGTGTGCGTAGGCTTGTCCGAGTTCAGGGTGCCGGCCAGCGCGGTCTCGATCTTGTTGCGCACGTTCTCGCCTTCCTGGCCGTCGGCCAGCTGCACGCCGATGCCCGCTGCGCGGTTGCCCTGGGCGCCGGCCGGGGTGACCCAGACCACCTTGCCGGCCACCGGCAGGCGCTCGCTGGAGTCCGGCAGGGTCAGCAGCAGGAACACTTCGTCGCCCAGGAAGTAGCGCTTCGGCGTGGGCACGAAGATGCCGCCGTTCTTCACGAACGGCATGTACGCGCTGTACAGCGACGCTTTGTCCTTGACGGCCAGCGACAGGATGCCCTGGCGGGCGTTGGTGGCGCTCATGCTCTATTCCCCTTTGCGTGCCGCTCGTTGACCTTGTTCCAGGCCAACAACAATTCCACCACCGCCAGGTCGGCGCGCACGGTGGTGCGCAACAGATCGCGGGTACGGTTGGCGGCGTCGAACCAGGCGCCCAGCTTGTGCAATCGGTCCGGATCGGTCAAGCCACCCCCGGTGGCCTGGGCCAGCGCCAGGTCGGCGGCATGGCGCAGGCGCAGGGCGGCGTGTTCGTCGGCGGTCCAGCGCTGGGCCAGTTCCACCGCACCGGAGCGCCCGGCCACCAGCGCCTCCAGGTCGCTGGCGACCTGCCGGCGCAGGGCCAGGCCGTCGTTGCGCAGCCAGTCGTCGGCCAGGCCGGGGTGGCCACGCGCGGCGTCCAGGGCCTCGCGGGCGCTGGCTTCGCTGTGGCCCTGGGCCTGCAGCCAGGCCAGGCTTTCCTCGCGCGGCGGCAGCTTGAATTCCAGGCGCTGGCAGCGGCTGCGCACGGTGGCCGGCAGGCGCGCCGGGTCGCTGCTGATCAGCCACAGGTAGCGGCCGGGCTGCGGCTCTTCCAGGGTCTTGAGCAGGGCGTTGCAGGCGGCGCGGTTGATCGCGTCGGCGGGGTCCACCACCACTATCTGGGCGATGCCGTACTGCGGGGTGAGCGAGAGCTTCTGCGAGATCTCGCGCACCTGTTCGATGACGATTTCGGTGCGCAGCTTGTCCCCGGACTTGTTCGGGATGAACGAGACCAGCTGCAGGTCCGGGTGGGTGCCGGCGGCAATCAGCTGGGCGCTGCGCTGGGCGGCGGCGGGTTCGCCGCGGGTCAGTACGTGGGTGGCCATGCGCAGCGCCACCTCGCGCTTGCCCAGTCCGGCCGGGCCACAGATCAGCAGGCCGTGGCCCAGCCGGCCGGCGTCGAGCGCGGCGATGGTCTGGTCGTAGGCGCGCTGCTGCCAGGGCGAGAAATCAGCCATTGCCACCCTCCTTGCCGAGGTATGCGGTGACCGCAGCCACCACCTGGGCGGCCACCCCGGCCTGGTCCTGGCTGGCGTCGATCAACTGGAAGCGCGCGGGGTCATCGGTGGCACGGGCGCGGAAGACCGCGCGCACGCGCTGGAAGAAATCGTCCTGCTCGCTTTCGATCCGGTCCGGCCCCAGGTCGCGGCCGCTGGCGCGCGCGCGGCCCACCGCCACGTCCACGTCCAGCAGCAGGGTCAGCCCGGGCTGCAGGCCTACCGCGCGGTGCTCGAGGTCGGCGATCCAGGCGGAGTCCAGCCCGCGCCCACCGCCCTGGTAGGCATAGCTGGAATCGGTGAAGCGGTCGCTGAGCACGTAGCCGCCGCGCGCCAGCGCCGGCTCGATCTGCTGGCGCACATGCTGGGCACGGGCCGCGAACACCAGCAGCAGCTCGGCTTCGGCGCTGAGCGGCTCGTTGGCGATCTCCGCATCCGGGGTGAGGATCAGCGCACGGATGCGCTCGGCCAGCGGCGTGCCACCGGGTTCGCGGGTCAGCACGACCTCGTGGCCCCGTCCCTCCAGCGCGGCGCGGATGGCGTTGAGCGCGGTGGTCTTGCCCGCGCCTTCACCGCCTTCCAGGCTGATGAAACGCGGGTGGCGGCGCAGTGCGGCGCTCACTTCGGCGCCGCCTGGCTGCGCTGCTGGCGCAGCTGCTGCAGGTACCGCGCCACGGCGGCGTTGTGCTCGGTGTAGTTGGCCGAGAACACGTGCGCGCCACTGCCATCGCCTACCGCCACGAAATACAGCGCATCGCCGGCCGCGGGGCGTGCGGCAGCCTGCAGGGCGTCGCGGCCCGGCATGGCGATCGGGGTCGGGGTGAGGCCGGCGCGGGTGTAGGTGTTGTACGGCGTGTCGGTGGTGAGGTCGCGCTTGCGGATGTTGCCGTCGTAGCTGCTGCCGATGCCGTAGATGACGGTCGGGTCGGTCTGCAGGCGCATGCCCATCTTCAGGCGGCGCGCGAACACGCCGGCAATCTGCGGGCGTTCGCTGGGCAGCGCGGTTTCCTTTTCGATGATCGAGGCCAGGATCAGCAGCTCATACGGGGAATTGAGCGGCAGGTCGTCGGCGCGGCTTTCCCACGCGGCCGCCAGCTCCTTTTCCATGGCGGCATGGGCGCGCTTGAGCACGTCCAGGTCGGTGTCGCCGCGCTGGTAGACGTAGGTTTCGGGCAGGAAGCGGCCTTCCGGATGCTGGCCCGGAAAACCAAGCGTCTTCATCAGCGCGGCATCGTCCAGGTCATCGGTGGTGTGGACCAGCGGGTCGGCGCGCTTGAGCGCGGCACGCAGCTGGCGGATGTTCCAGCCTTCGACGATGGTGACGCGGTGCTGCAGGGTGCGGCCCTGGCGCATGCGGGTGAGCAGCTCGCGCGGGGTGAGCTTCGCGTCCAGTGCGTATTCGCCGACCTTGAGTTTGCCGGCGGCGTCGAGCTGGCGCGCCAGCAGCTGCCACTGGGTGTCGTTGCCTTCGTCCACGCCGGCGTCGCGCAGCTTGCGCAGGACCGTCTGCAGGCCATCGCCCGGGGCGATGACCACGCTTTCCTGGTCGGGGGTGATGGTCGCGTCGGCGAAGCCGCTCTGGCTGTGCCAGAACCATGCGCCGGCGGCGGCCAGCAGCAGTGCGCCGAGCAGCACTACCGCCAGGACGGTGAAACAACCTCGTTTTACGCCTGCCATGCCTACCTCGGTGGGGTGATGCAGCCACGCAGGGCGTGGCTCTACGGGTTCATTCGTTTCCGCGGGGACACGCGTGGCGTGTCTCTACGCGGGTGCGCCGGTTGCGTAGTGACACGCCATGCGTGTCCCCGCAGTGCCCGAACCGCCCACACCCGCCCTACAGCATACCTTGGCTCAGTCACGCCGACCCAGCGCGCGCATCAGGCCACGGGCCTTGGCGCGGGTTTCGTCCAGTTCCCTGGCCGGATCCGAATCGACCACGATGCCGGCGCCGGTACGGAACGCCGCCGTCGTACCGGCGACCTCGGCGGTGCGGATCAGGATGTTCAGGTCCAGGTCGCCGTCGCGGTTCAACCAGCCGAACGCACCGGTGTAGGCGCCGCGTGCGGTCTGTTCGAGCTCGGCGATGATCTGCATGCAGCGCACCTTGGGGCAGCCGGTGATGGTGCCACCGGGGAAGGTGGCGGCAATCACCTGGCCCGGACTCACGCCCGCGCGCAGGCGACCGCGCACGTTGCTCACGATGTGGTGCACGTGGGCGTAGCTTTCCACGCTCATCAGCTCGTCCACTTCCACGCTGCCGGGGCTGCAGATGCGGCCCAGGTCATTGCGCTCCAGGTCGATCAGCATCACGTGCTCGGCGCGCTCCTTGGGGTGGCCCACCAATTCGCGGATCCGCTCGGCGTCGTCGTCGCCTTCGAAGCGCGGGCGCGTGCCGGCGATCGGACGGGTCTGCACGTCGTCGCCGTGCACCGACACCAGCCGCTCCGGCGAAGAGCTCACCACCGCCCTGCCCTGCGCGATGAACAGGCCGGCGAACGGCGCCGGGTTGGCCACCCGCAGCTGCGCGTACAGCGCGTGCGGCGACAGCGCCTGCTCGAAGTGCGCGACCCAGCGCCGCGACAGGTTCACCTGGAACACGTCGCCGGCACGAAGGTAGTCGATCACCTTGCCCACTCCGTCGGTGAAGCGCGTGGGCGCATCCTCTTCCATCCCGGCAGGCGGCTGCCACTGCGGCAGCGGCGGCAGCGTGGCGGTAGCTGCCAGGTCCTGCTGGAGCACCTCCAGCAGCGCGTCGTGCCCGCTCTCGCAGACCGCATGGAACTGGCCCAGCACGCGGTCATGCAGCACGGCAGCCGGGCAGCGCAGCGCCAGCGCGCTGGGCAGGCCGTCGGCACGTGCGGGCAGATCGAGCACGGTCTCGATCTGGCCGGCCAGTTCGTAGTCCAGCATCAGCGCCCAGCCGCCGCGGAACGGCAGGCCGGGCCCTGCGCCGGGAACGGGCGAAGGCGAATCCGGCGCACCCTCGCGCGGCAGGCGCAGGGCGTGCCAGTGCGCGTCGAGTACGTCCAGGAAGGTGCCGGCGTGCACGGTGTCGGCGTGATCGCGCACGACGCCATCGGCGTGTAGTGCGAGCGATTCGCCGTTGCCCATCAGCAGCAGGTCCCAGCGCCCCTGGGCGGTGCCCGAGGCGGTGGACTCCATCAACAGCGGGTAGCGCTGGGGGGCCAGACGCTGGAGCGCGAGCAGGTCGGTGGAATCGGGCAGCGGGCGGGTCTGGAACATGGGAATACCGGCGGTGGTGTCGGGGCCGGCGGCGAGCCGGTCTGGCATTGTGGGGGCCGGCCAACGGCCGGCGCTACCGGGCGTATTGCCCAGATGTGCCAAGGCCGCCCGGTGGGCGGCCTTGGCGGACAGCTGTCGCGGCGTGCGACTCAGACGCGCTTGAACACCAGCGTGCCGTTGGTGCCGCCGAAGCCGAAGCCGTTGGACATCACCACGTCGACCTTGGCTTCGCGTGCGGTGTTGGGCACGTAATCCAGGTCGCAGCCCTCGCCCGCTTCGTGCAGGTTGATGGTGGGCGGAATGATGTTGTCGCGCAGCGCCAGCACCGAGAAGATCGCTTCCACGCCACCGGCCGCACCGAGCAGGTGGCCGGTCATCGACTTGGTGGAGCTGACCATCATCTTGTAGGCGTGGTCGCCGAAGGCGGTCTTCATCGCCATGGTTTCGCCGAGGTCGCCGAGCGGGGTGGAGGTGCCGTGCGCATTGAGGTAACCCACCTGGTCCGGGCTGACGCCGGCGTCCTTGAGGGCCATGGTCATGCAGCGGGCAGCACCTTCGCCGTTCTCGCTCGGCGCGGTCATGTGGTACGCGTCAGAGCTGGCGCCGAAACCGGCAAGCTCGGCGTAGATGCGCGCGCCACGCGCCTTGGCGTGTTCGTATTCTTCCAGGATCAGGATGCCGGCGCCGTCGCCGAGCACGAAGCCGTCGCGATCCTTGTCCCACGGGCGCGAGGCTTCGGCCGGGGCGTCGTTGCGGGTGCTCATGGCCTTCATGGCGCAGAAGCCACCCAGCGCGGTCGGCGAGGAGCCACGCTCGGCACCGCCGACCACCATCACGTCCGCGTCGCCGTACTGGATCATGCGCATCGCGGTGCCGATGGAATGGTTGGAGGTGGCGCAGGCCGACACCGCCGAGAACGACGGCCCCTTCAACCCGGTGATGATGCTCAGCTGGCCGGGCAGCATGTTGATGATGGTCTTGGGCACGTAGAAGGGCGAGATCTTCTTGCCCTCGTGGAACTCGATGGTCTGTTCCTCGATGCCCAGCAGGCCGCCGATGCCCGCGCCCACGATGGCGCCGATGCGCTCGGCATTGCCGTCGGTGATCTCCAGGCCCGAATCGTTCAAGGCCATGAAGGCGGCACCGAGGCCGTAATGGATGAACGGGTCCATCTTCTTGGCATCCTTGCCGCTGACCCGGAACTTGCCGAACTGTTCGTTGTCGGCGGTGATGTCGAAGTCCCTGACCTCACCTGCGATCTTGGTGGTGAAACGGTCCAGGTAGGCCTGCGAAACGTTGGTCAGCGGGCCGATGCCGGAACGACCTTCGGTGATGCCCTTCCAACTGGTGGCCATATCATTGCCCAACGGCGAGACCATGCCCATGCCGGTAACGACGACGCGACGCTTCATTGCAGATTCTCCTGACTCAAAAAACACAGGGCCGCTAGCGCGGCCCCATGGGATTGCTGCGCGCGATGGCGGCGTTGGCCACGATCGCGCGCACGCCGCCCGACATCACGCCTTGACGTGAGCCGAAACGTAGTCGATTGCAGCCTGGACGGTGCTTATCTTCTCGGCTTCTTCGTCCGGGATCTCGCACTCGAATTCTTCTTCCAGCGCCATCACCAGCTCGACGGTGTCCAGGGAGTCGGCGCCCAGGTCATCGACGAACGATGCGCCGTTGGTGACTTCTTCTTCCTTGACGCCAAGCTGTTCGACGACGATTTTCTTGACGCGTTCTTCGATGGTGCTCATTGGATATCGCTCCAGATGGAGTAGTGGTTCAAAAAGTGACGCCATCAAATGGCGATGGCCGTGGGATAGTGTAGTGGAAACCGCAGGCCCCTTGCATTTCTGCAAAAAACCATTCAGATCAACCACTTGCGGTGCATTCCCTGCACCACATGCTTACGGCATGTACATGCCGCCGTTCACATGGAGGGTTTCGCCGGTGATGTAGCTGGCCGAAGGACCGGCCAGGAACGCCACCGCGTTGGCGATGTCGGACGGCTCGCCCAGGCGCTCCAGGGCGATCGACTTGACCAGGCCGGTGCGCTGCTCTTCGGGCAGGGCCTTGGTCATGTCGGTGTCGATGAAGCCTGGGGCCACCACGTTGACGGTGATCCCGCGCGAGCCGATTTCCTTGGCCAGCGACTTGGAGAAGGCAATGATGCCGGCCTTGGCCGCGGCGTAGTTGGCCTGGCCGGCGTTGCCGGTCACGCCGATCACCGAGGCGATGTTGATGATGCGGCCCTTGCGAGCCTTCATCATGCCGCGGATGACCGCCTTGGAGGTGCGGTAGACGCTGGTCAGGTTGGTGTCGAGGATGGCCTGCCAGTCTTCGTCCTTCATCCGCAGCAACAGGTTGTCGCGGGTGATGCCGGCGTTGTTGACCAGGATGCTGATCGCACCGAATTCCTTGGCGATGCCGTCCAGCACGGCGTCCAGCGCGGCCGGGTCGGTCACGTTCAGCGCGCGGCCATGGCCGCCCACCGCCGCCAGGCGTTCGCCGATGGCCGTCGCGCCGGATTCGGTGGTGGCGGTGCCGATGACGGTCGCGCCCTGCGCGGCCAGTGCGTCGGCGATCGCCGCACCGATGCCACGGCTGGCGCCGGTGACCAGTGCGATTTCACCCTGAAGGGGCTTGCTCATGCTCAGTTTCCTCGAACGGGACCGACCCGCGGCGCCAGCCCGGGGGCTGGCACGTGACGGGCACGGTCGAAAGTCATCAGGCAGCCCAGGTCTCGCGGGCGGTCTCGAAGTCGGCGGGCGTGGACAGTGTGCGCGCATCCAGCGATTTGTCGATGCGCTTGATCAATCCGGTCAGCACCTTGCCGGGGCCGCACTCGGCCACGCGGGTGACGCCACGGGCGGCGAGCGCCTCCACGCAGCCGGTCCACTGCACCGGCAGGTACAGCTGCTGGACCAGGGCGCTGCGGATGGCGTCGATGCCGTCATGGATGCGTGCGTCGACGTTCTGCACCACCGGCAGGCTGGGCACGCGCCAGTCCAGGCCGGCCATGGTCTCGGCCAGGCGATTGGCGGCTTCGCGCATCAGCGGGGTATGCGAGGGCACGCTGACGGCAAGCTTCACCGCCTTGCGCACGCCCTTTTCGGCGAGCAGGGCCAGCGCGCGGTCGACCGCCTCGGCGTCGCCACCGATCACGATCTGGCCGGGCGAGTTGTAATTGGCCGGGACCACCACCTGGCTGCCCGAAGCCTGTTCACAGACCTCCTTGACCAGCGCATCCTCGGCGCCGAGCACGGCGGCCATGGCACCGACGCCGGCCGGGGCGGCTTCCTGCATCAGCTGGCCGCGCAGGCGCACCAGGTGGGCGCCATCACGCAGCGACAGCGCGCCGGCGGCAACCAGCGCGGTGTATTCGCCCAGGCTGTGCCCGGCCAGCACCGCCGGCTGGGCGCCGTGCACGGCCTTCCAGGCGCGCCACACGCCGATGCTGGCGGCCAGCAGCGCGGGCTGGGTGTATTCGGTGCGGTTCAGCATCTCTTCCGGGCCGCCCTGCGACAGCGCCCACAGGTCCACGCCGGCGCCGTCGGAGGCTTCGGTGAAGGCCTCGCGCACCTGCGGGTGCAGTTCGGCCAGTTCAGCCAGCATGCCCAGCGACTGCGAGCCCTGTCCGGGGAACACGAAAGCGAGATTGGAATCGGTCACGCGGAAATCCGCCTGCAAAAAACGAACGGCGAATGATAAAGGGGAAAAGCGCGCTTCGTCTGTACTGGCGCGTATTGACCAGGCCCAGGCAGGTGCCGACCGTGGGTCGGCACGCCCTCAGACAAACAGCTGCAGGATGTCCAGATCACCATCGCTGAAGAAGTCGAAACAGATCGCCACCAGCATCAGCATGCCCAGCGTGGTGGCCCCGTGCACGACCAGGATCGCGTGCGCCAGCGCGCGCGCCGAACGCCCCATCTTCATGCTGTAGCGGGCCAGGCGCTGCAACCGACCCGACACCGCGTGCGCATGCGCCAGGACCGGGGCGTCTTCGCCGTCCATGGCTGCCGCCATCAGCGCCTGCAGCCGCTCGGGGCGGTGTTCGTAGTACTTGGCCACGCCGTAGCCGAACATCAGCCAGTCGCGGGCCTGGGCCTGGGCCAGGTCCATCACTTCCAGCGGGTCTTCCTCGAAATCGATGAAGCCGATGGCCTGGCCATCCCAGGTCAGGTTACGCGGCAGCGGTTGGCCGAAATAGGCGCCCCTGGCGTGGGCCACGACGATGGCCTGCATGGCGGCCGACACCAGTACGTCGCGGCCGGCATCGTCGGCCTGGCGCAGGCACGTGTTGAAGGAGCGGCCGTTGTCGCCCAGGACCAGCGAGGCATGGCCGCTGCCGATCACGTGCGGCACGTTGACCCCCTGGGCCTGCAGTTCGGCCAGGCGCCGCGCTTCGGTCTCACGGGCGGCATCGCCGCCGCGATGCGGCGGTGGGCGCAGGGCGTCCAGCTGGAAACGGTTGGCCACGAACCTGAGCAGGCCCAGCGCGACCGCGCGGCTGCTCTCGCCGTACTGCTTCAGCCAGGCGCGCTGGCCTTCGATGACGATGGGTTCGACCATGACACATCTCCAGAAATGCAGAACGGCCCCATCGGGGCCGTTTCGTGTGAACCGATTAACGCATTAATAACGCAGCAGCGCCGAACCCCAGGTGAAGCCGCCACCGAAGGCTTCCAGCAGCAGCAGCTGGCCGCGCTGGACCCTGCCGGAGCGCACCGCGACGTCCAGCGCCATCGGCACCGACGCCGACGAGGTGTTGCCGTGCCTGTCGACGGTGACCACGACCTGGTCCATGGACATGTCCAGGCGCTTGGCGGTGGCTTCGATGATGCGCAGGTTGGCCTGGTGCGGGATCAGCCAGTCCAGGTCGGCCTTGCTCAGGCCGTTGGCATCGAGGGTTTCATCGACGACCGAGTCCAGGGCCTTGACCGCGTACTTGAACACGTCGTTGCCCTTCATCAGGATCGCGCCGCGGGCCTGCTCGCCTTCGCCGAAGCCGGCCGAGACGCCCACCGGGTTCCACAGCAGTTCCTTCTTGCTGCCATCCGAATGCAGGTGGGTGCTGAGGATGCCGGTGTCTTCATCGGCCTTCAGCACCACCGCGCCCGCGCCATCGCCGAACAGCACGCAGGTGGTGCGGTCGTTCCAGTCGACGATGCGGGTGAGGGTTTCCGCACCGATGACCAGCACATGGCGGGCATCACCGGAACGGATGAATTTGTCGGCCACGCCGAGCGCGAACACGAAGCCCGAACAGGCGGCGTTGACGTCGAAGGCAGGGCAGCCGCTCGCACCGAGCTTGGCCTGGATCAGGCACGCGGTGGAGGGAAAGATCAGATCGGGGGTGGTGGTACCCACCACGATCATGTCGAGCTGGGACGCATCGATACCGGCCGCTTCCAGCGCACGCACCGCGGCGTGGTAGCCGAGGTCGCTGGTGGTTTCCGTGTCGGCGGCAATATGCCGTTCACGGATGCCGGTACGCGTCTGGATCCACTCATCGCTGGTGTCGACCATTTTCTCCAGATCCTGGTTGGTCAACACTTTTTCGGGCAAATAACTACCAGTGCCCGCGATCCTCGAGTAGATCCGCTTGCTCATTGCAATTCCTGTAAAAGGTAAAGGCCGCTGTCCGGCGGACAGCGGCCCTCACGAATCAATCTTCTTCGACGGCCGAGTTCGACTTGGTCGCGATCACCTTCTTGCCACGGTAGAAACCGTCGGCGGTGATGTGGTGACGCAGATGCACTTCACCGGTGGTCGGATCGGTGGACAGCTGCTTGGCGCTCAGGGCGTCATGCGAACGGCGCTGGCCGCGGCGGGACGGGGTAACACGGGATTTCTGCACAGCCATGGGATTGCTCCAAACTCGGTTCGATTTGCTTCGTCGTATCGTCGCGCAGGACGCCAGCGCCCAGCACATTCTTCGCTTTCGCCGCAGCCGCCGACGACAATCCGGCTGCTATTGTTTCTTCAACGCCGCCAATGCCGCGAACGGATTGGCCTTGCTCTGTTCTTCTTCGGTCGGTGCCCAGTCCCGGTTCACTGCCTCGCCCTCGGGCGACAGCGGTACCACGGGGACGGCCAGGACCAGTTCGTCCTCGACCAGGTCCAGCGGACGCAGGTTGCCGTGTTCGGGCACCAGCATCGCCTCGTACTCCTCCGGCAGCGCGGACTCTTCGTCTTCGCTGCGGATCAGGCCGAGACGCTGCTTCACCGACACCGGCAGCAGGAAGCGCTGCAGGCTGCGCTGACAGATCAGCGGCAGCGCGGTTTCGATGGACAGGTCCACATAGGATACCTTCAGCACCTCGTCGTGACCGAACTCCAGCGCAAAGCTGCACTTTCCTTCGGTATCGGCAACAAGGCCCTGCAGGCGGGTCATTTCAGCCAGTTCTACCTGACCGTCGAAGCACCTTCGTGCTGCGACCATGCGCCAGGCATCCAGCGTTTCGGGCACGTTCGCGGACATAAGCCGCTGAATGTTAAGGACGCTTTGGGCCGTTGTCAAATGCCTCCGCCCCAAGGCGCACGCCCGGTGCGGTAGAGTGCGCCCCACTCCCTGCTGCCCGGTATTGTCGCATGCTTCCCCTGCTGCTGGCGTCCACCTCCCGCTATCGCCGTGAACTGCTGGAACGGCTGGGCCTGCCGCTGGAGACGGCGCGGCCGGACGTGGACGAGTACCCTGCTCCCGGCGAGGCGCCGCGCGCCCTGGCAGTGCGGCTGGCGCGGGCCAAGGCGGCCGAGGTGGCCGCGCGTCATCCGGGCCGCTGGGTGATCGGTTCGGATCAGGTCGCGGACCTGAATGGAACCCCGCTGGGCAAGCCCGGCGATGTCGCCGGCGCCGAGGCCCAGCTGGCCGCCATGTCGGGCCAGACCGTGGCCTTCCACACCGCGATCTGCCTGGTCCGCGACCAGCACGTGCTGGAGGCCTGCGACCTGACCCAGGTCCGGTTCCGCGCCCTGGACCGCGATGAGATCGCCCGCTATGTCGCTGCTGAACGACCGCTGGACTGCGCCGGCAGCTTCAAGTGCGAGGGGCTGGGCATCACCCTGTTCGAGGCAATCGAGCACCGCGATCCCACCGCGCTGATCGGCCTGCCGCTGATCGCGCTGGCCGGGCTGCTGCGCGAGGCCGGCTACCGGCTGCCCTGAGCCGGGCGACGCCGCCGGCTCAGCGGGACGGGACGGTGAACGCCTGTTCCTGCCACTGCTCCACGCTGCCGTCGTTGCCGTACAGCGTCATGCCCAACCAGTGTCGGCCCGGTGCGAGTGCGCGGGTGTCGAGCGTGGCATCGAAGGCCACGTTCGGGTGCTGCGGATCGGTGGAGATCTTCCACGCGGGGGTGATGTCGTAGGCACGCCCGTAGGCGGCATCGCCCACCGGCGCGCCGTCGATCAACAGCTCGACCCGCGACAGCCCCACCCCGTCCTTGAATGCCCAGCCGCGCACGTCCATGCGCTCGCCGACGCGGGCGTCCTGCACCGGCGTGTCGATCCAGGCCATCGCCGGGGTCACGCAGGGGCCCTCGACGCGCTGCGCGGGCAGCTTGAACAACAGGAAGCGCTGGTAGCCGTGGTCCTGGCTGACCACGCGCGGCGGCGGCAACGGACCGACCTGCCGGCAGATGTCGTGGTAACGCTCGAGCAGGTCGCGGTAGCGCTGGTCGCTGGGCGACAGCACCAGCAGCATCGGCGCATCGCGCTGCCCATCGTGCAGCAATCCCCACAGCCCGAGCTGCGCGGTGCGGCCGTGCTTGTCGTTGAGCGGGTGGCGCAGCACTTCGATGCGCGGATCGCGCAGCTGGAAGCCGAGCTCGGCCCCCACCTTGAAGTTCCCCGCCAGCACCTGCGTGCCTTCCGGCATGCCGGCCAGTTCCGCACGCACTTCATCGGCCAGTGGTGCCCAGCCGGAGAAGTTGCGCGGGTAGTACTTGTCGCCCGCCAGCTGCGCGCGCAGGGTCGGGCTGGACGCCATCAGGTAATAGCCGAAGGCCAGCGCCAACCCCGTGCCGGCCAGCCACCAGCCGGTGCGTCGCAGCCAGCGCGGCCAGCCGTTGAGCACGACCGGCACCGCCACCAGCAGGGCGAGGTAGCCAGGTAGCGGCCAGTGGAAACTGATGCGTTCGACGTCGGTGAAAAAGCCCAGCGCGAAGATCGCCAGCGTGGACACCGCCCCGACCAGGCCGAAGTAGCGCCACTGCTCGCGGGCACCGCCGCCTGGACGGGTACCGGCCAGCGCCACTTTCCACATCGCCACGCACAGGATCGGCGTGACCAGCATCGGCTGGATCACCAGGAACCACAGGCCACTCCATTGGAAGGCCCACGGATGCCGTTCCACCACTTGGAATTTCAGCCCGGCGTCCTGGTTGTCGGCATTCCACGCCAGCAGCGGCAGCCAGGCCATCACGCCCACCGCCAGTGCCACCCACACGCGTGGATCACGCAGGCTGCGCCGCCCCTGCGGCAGCAACAGCAGGGCGATGAAGCCGACTACGATCACGCCGATGAAGCGGTAATGGCTCAGCGCACCGATCGCCAGGCCCAGCGACAACTTCACCGCTGCGGCAGCGTCGACGTTGCGCAGCAGGCGCGCGCCGGCATCCAGGCACAGCACGGCGGCCAATGCCATCGGCACATCGGGCACGGCCAGCATGCCCAGCGTGGCCGACAACGGCATCAGCAGGGTCAGGCTGCCGGCCTGCCAGCCGGCCACCGCGCCGAACCAGCGCGTGGCGATGCGCGATACCAGCCATGGCAGGGTGGCGCCGATCGCCAGGAACGGCAGGCGCAGTGCCAGCACGTGGTTGCCGCCCAGCTCCACGCCGAGCCGGGCCAGCCAGGCGGTCAGTCCAGGAAGATCCGAATAGGCTGCGGCCAGGTGCTGGCCTTCCTGCCAGTAAAACGCTTCATCCACGAACAGGGGCAGACGCGCAGCCACCACCAGCTTGACTGCGGTGATGAGCGTCCACAACATCAGAAATATCGTGCGTGCGCGTTGTTCGCCCTGCATTGCTCTATAGAATCGAAGGAATCATCGAGACGAGACGGACATGGAAAATTCGCCCCGCGTGCCCGCCATGCTACCCGAAGAACTGCGACAGGCTTTGCAGAATGCCCAGCAACAGGTCAACGGACTGGTGCTCGGCAAGGCCCATGAAGTCCGCCTGGCGTTCGTTGCGCTGCTCTCCGGCGGCCACCTGCTGATCGAAGACCTGCCCGGCCTGGGCAAGACCACGCTCGCCCACGCGTTGGCATCCAGCCTGGGGCTCGGCTTCCAGCGCGTGCAGTTCACCTCGGATCTGTTGCCGGCAGATGTGCTCGGCGTCTCGGTTTACGAAGCGAGCAGCCGACAGTTCCAGTTCCATCCCGGCCCGGTCTTCACCCACGTGCTGCTGGCCGATGAAATCAACCGCGCACCGCCGCGCACGCAGAGCGCGCTGCTGGAAGCGATGGCCGAACAGCAGGTCACCCTGGACGGAGTAACCCATCCACTGCCGGATCCGTTCTTCGTCATCGCCACGCAGAACCCGGTGGACCTGTCCGGCACCTTCCCCCTGCCTGATTCGCAGCTGGACCGGTTCCTGCTGCGGCTGGCGCTGGGTTACCCGAACCCGGAATCCGAACGCGAGCTGCTGCGCGGCACCGATCGCCGCCACCTGATCGCGCAGGCCACCGCGTGCCTGGATGATCACCAGGTGCGCGCGCTGCGCGATGCCGTCAACCAGGTGCATGCCAGCGAAGCGCTCATCCAATACGTGCAATCGCTGCTGGCGCGCAGCCGCCAGCACGCCGGGGTAAGGGTGGGATTGTCGCCGCGTGCCGGTCTGGCGCTGCTGCGCGCGGCCAAGGCGCACGCGCTGCTGCTGGGCCGCGGCCATGTAGTACCCGAAGACATACAGACCCTGTTCGTGGCGGTAGCCGGGCACCGCCTGGTGCCCGAGGCCGAAGCCAGCAGCGGGCCGGCGCTGGCCCGCGCGATCCTGCAGACGGTTGCGGTGGACTGAGTGCGCAGCGGCTGGGGAGACCGCCTGAAGCACACGCTTGCGGCCAGTGGCCGGGCCTTTACGCGGCCGCGGCAACCAGAAAGCCTGCCGCAGCGGTTGGGCCGACGCCGCATCTACGTGCTGCCGACCCGCTTCGGCATGTTCGTCACCGTGTTGCTGGTGGTGATGCTGCTGGGCGCGCTGAACTACAACAACAATCCCGCGCTGCTGCTGGCGCTGCTGCTCGCGACGGTGGCGATCGCCAGCACTTTCAGCGCGCACCTGCAGTTGTCCGGACTGCAGGTCGATGCCGTGTCCGCCGAGCCGGTGATAGCCGGGGCAACGATGCGCCTGCGCATCAACCTCTCCCGCGCCGATACGCGCGTGCGCCGTGGCCTGGCGGTGTCGCTTGGCGATGTCGTGGCCCATGGCCACCTGGTCGATACCGACCGGATCGAAGTCGACCTGCCGCTGCCCACCGAGCGCCGCGGCTGGATGGACCTGGACCGCATCCGTCTGTCCACGACGCAACCGTTGGGACTGGTGCGGGCGTGGTCGTGGGTATGGCCGGACGCACCGCTGCTGGTCTACGCCGCGCCCGAACCGCAGGCACCGCCGCTGCCCGAAGGCGACGGCGATCCCCTGCATACCCGCGTGCATGCCAGCGGCGACGAGCTGCACCAGCTGCGGCCCTACCGTGCCGGCGATGCGCCGCGCAGCATTTCCTGGAAGCACTCGGCGCGCCGCGACACGCTGCTGGTCCGCGAGTATGAGAAGCCGGTCGGCGTGGACATCCTGCTCGACTGGCGGCAGCTGGCGCCGCTGCCGGGCGAAGCGCGCATCGCGCGGCTGGCGCGCTGGGTCGACCTGGCCGAGCGCGAAGGCCGCCGCTACACGTTGCACCTGCCGGGACAACCGGTGCTGGGCCCGTCCCAGGGCAGCAGCCACCACCATCTCTGCCAACGCGCACTGGCGCTGATGCCGCATGGCTGACCTTCCCACCGCCCTGCTTTCCCCTGTGGCCCGGCGCTGGACGCTGGCCAGCGGCGCGCTGGCGCTGCTGCCGCTGCTGCTGCAGTTGCCGCCACTACTGGCAGGCGTGTTCGCGCTGGTCGCGGTGCTCACCGCGCTCGCCTCCGGCCAGCGCGTGCTGGCCGCGCCGGTACGCGTGCTGATGGTGCTGGCCATGCTGGTGGCGGTCTATTGGCAACTCGGCGCGCGGCCGGGCCGCGATACCGGCTGCGCGCTGCTGGCGGCCATGCTGGCCCTCAAGTCGAGCGAGCTGCGCAGCCTGCGCGACGCGCGCAGCCTGCTGGGGTTCGCACTGTTCGCGCCGTTCGCCGCCTTCCTGCTCGACCAGGGCCCGGTCACCATGGGCCTGGCGGTGCTGGCCGCGCTGGCCATCCTGCTCACCCTGCAACGCCTGGCGCATGCCGAAGGCGAAGCGCCCGATGCGGCATTGGGCGGCCAGCTGCGCGGGATCGGCAGGTTGCTGGCCCTGGGCCTGCCGCTGGCGCTGGCCGCGTTCTGGCTGTTCCCGCGCCTGAGCGAGCCGCTGTGGGGCCTGCCCGACCGCGCCGTGGGCAAACCCGGCCTGTCCGACCAGATGGACCCCTCCGAATGGCTGGACCTGATGGCCGACGATGCCACCGCATTGCGGGTGACCTTCTTCGGCGCCGTGCCCGCGCCGGAACAACGCTACTGGCGTGGCCCGGTCATGACCCATTTCGACGGTCGTCGCTGGGAACGCCAGCCTTTCAGCGACCGCCGGCCACCCGCCGCAATACCCCGCGCCGGGCAGGGGTGGGACTACCAGATCGATTACGAGCCCACCGACCGGCGCCAGCTGGTCGCACTGGACCTGCCGCTGCGCGCCCCGGCCGGCGCCACCCTCGGCGGCGACTACAGCCTGCGCAGCGACCAGAACCTGTCATCGCTGACCCGCTGGCACCTGCAATCGGCAGCGCCTGCGGCCCATGTCGAACCGCTTGACCGGTTCCTGCGCCGCGAGGCGCTGCAGCTACCGGAAGGCTTCAACCCGCGCACGGCGGCGCTGGGCCGGCAGTGGCGGCAGGAGGCGGGCGACAACGACGCGGCAATCGTGTCGCGTGCTCTTGAATGGGTGCGCTCGTCCTTTGCCTACACCCTGGAAACCGAGGAACCCGGCCGCGACAGCGTGGATGAATTCCTGTTCGACCAGCAGGCCGGCTACTGCCAGCACTTCAGCTCCTCATTCGTGGTGCTGATGCGCAACGCCGGCATCCCCGCCCGGGTGGTGACCGGCTTTGCCGGCGGCCAGCGCAACCCGTACGGCGACTACTTCGTGGTGCGCCGGATGGACGCGCATGCCTGGGCCGAAGTGTGGTTGCCGCAACGCGGCTGGGTGCGGGTGGACCCGACCGCCGCCGTGGCGCCCGAGCGCATCTACGACACCCTGGAAGACCGCCTAGGCGCCGGCGCCGGCACTGCCCTCGAGGACCGCTGGGTGCAGCTGGGCCAGGTCAGCGATCTGCTGCGCCGTGGCTGGAACGACCTGGTGCTTTCGTTCGACGCTACCCGGCAGCGCCAGCTGCTGCGGCCCCTGGGCATCGACGACCTGCAGCCGGCGCAGCTGGTGGGCATTTTCATTGCCTTCGCAGGCGGTGCGCTAGGGTGGATGGCATGGCTGCTGGCCCGCGGGGAACGCGAACGCGATCCGCTGCTGCGGGCCTGGCACCGGCTGGGGCGGCGTTACGCGCGGCATGGCCTGGCCAGGGATACCGCGGAGACCGCCACGGACTGGGCGCAGCGCGTCCATCGGCAGCGCCCCGACCCGGCGCTGATTTCGCTCAGCCACCGTTTCGTCCAGGCGCGCTACGCTGGCGCTGAGCTCGACCCTTCACTCGTGCGCGACCTGCACAGGCATCGCCCGTCCACCGGAGCAACCTCATGAACGTCAAGATCCTGCTTCCCCTTGCCGCGTCGCTGGCGCTGGCCGCCTGTGCCACCGCGCCCAAACCACTGCAGGGACAGTTCAGCGTGGTCAGCCCGCGCGATTCGGTCGCCACCCAGCAGGTCGGCACCCCGGTCCGCTGGGGCGGCCGCATCATCGAAACCACCCCGGGCCAGGGACAGACCTGCTTCCAGCTGCTGTCGCGCCCGCTCAATGGCAGCGGCCGCCCCAACACGTCCTCCAACGACGCCAGCGACGGCCGCTTCGTGGCCTGCCGCGCCGGGTTCTACGACCCGGCGGTGTTCGAAGCCGGGCGTGACGTGACCTTCATCGGCAAGATCGCCGGCTATGAGAACACCCGCATCGGCGACTACGACTACCGCCTGCCGAAGCTGGAGGCGGACGTGGTCTACCTGTGGCCGGAACAGCGCGAAGTCGATGTGGTGCCGGTCTACCCGTACGGCCCGTGGGGCCCGGGCTGGGGTCCGGGCTGGGGCTACCGCGGCTGGGGATGGTGGTAACCCCCGGTAGGTGCCGACCGTTGGTCGGCACGCGATGAAAAGCCGCCCCGAAGGGCGGCTTTTTTCATGCGCCGAAATGCCCCAGCGGCGCACCCGCCAACAGATGCATATGGATATGGAACACCGTCTGCCCGGCATGCTCGCGGCAGTTCATGACGATCCGGTAGCCGTCCTGGGCAAAGCCCTCGCGGCGCGCGTACTCCGCCGCGGCCAGCGCCAGCTTGCCGATCAGGTGCGCCTGCCCGGGCTGCACGTCGTCCAGCGTGGGAATGGCTTCGTTCTTCGGAATGAACAACACGTGCACCGGCGCCTGCGGCGCGATGTCCTTGAACCCCAGCACCTCATCGTCTTCGTAGACGATGGTGGCGGGAATCTCGCGGCGGATGATCTTTCCGAACAGGGTGTCCTGGGTCATTGCGTCACCTGATGTGTGCGTGCGCCGGCCAACGGCCGGCGCTACCGGTTAGGTTGCTTCGGTCCGGGTGCCGAACGCGTGCGACAGCGTGCCGCGATCGACGTACTCGAGTTCGCCGCCGAGCGGCAGCCCCTGCGCCAGCCGGCTGGGCCGCACCTTGTGCGCGCGCGCCAGCTGCGCCAGGTAATGCGCGGTCGCCTCGCCTTCCACCGTCGCGCTGGTGGCGATGATCAGCTCCTGCACCTCACCCTGCCCCAGCCGCGCTTCCAGCTGGTCCAGGCCAAGTTCGCGCGGGCCGACGCCATCCAGCGGCGACAAGCGCCCCTGCAGCACGAAGTACACGCCGCGGAAGCCGGTGGCGGTTTCGATCGCCAGCCGGTCGGCGGGCGATTCCACCGCGCACAGTTGCTGGCGCTCGCGGCTGCCATTGGCGCACACCGCGCAGACCTCGGTTTCGCTGAAGTCGCGGCACTGTGCGCAGTGGCCGATGCGTTCGATCGCCTTGGCCAGCACCTCGGCCAGTTTCTGGCCACCGGCGCGTTCGCGTTCGAGCACGTGGTACGCCATGCGCTGGGCGGTCTTCTGGCCCACCCCCGGCAGCACCCGGAAGGCCTCGATCAGCTGTTCGAGCAGGGGCAGGCTCACGCTTAGAAGGGCAGCTTCATGCCGGGCGGCAGCTGCATGCCGGCGGTTGCCGAACCCATGCGGTTCTTCGACTCGGCGTCGATCTTGTTGGACGCGTCGTTGAACGCGGCCGCCACCAGGTCTTCGGTCATTTCCGCATCGGACAGGATCGACGGGTCGATGCGTACCTTGCGGCATTCCTTGGCGCCGGTCAGGGTCACGCTGACCATGCCGCCACCGGCACTGCCGGTCACTTCCAGCTTGGCGAGTTCTTCCTGGGCCTTCTGCAGGTTTTCCTGCATCTTCTGGGCCTGCTGCATCAGTTGGGCGATGTTGCCGCGCATGTCGTATTACTCTTCAAAAGGACGGATGGAATCGGTCACGACCCGGGCGCCATGCTGCTGGATCAGCAGCTGCACCGACGGGTCGGCCATGAAAGCAGCTTCGGCCGCCTGCTGGCGTTCGCCGCGCTGGCGGTCGGACCGCTGGTGCAGCGTTTCTGCCTCGGCATTGCCGTGTTCGATCACGATCCGCGGGGTCATCCCGAGCGGGCCGGACAGCGCCTCGGTCAGCGCCGCCAGCGAACGGTCCGAACACAGGTACTCAAATCCGGGCGATACGGCCAGTTTCAAGACGCCGCGCTCGAATCCGACGAACGCCGCATGCGCGGCCAGCTGCCGCGATGGGCCGTTCAGCTGGCTCTGCGCGACCAGCTCCAGCCAGGTTTCGGCGGACTGCAGCGTGACCGTGCCGGTGGCCGCAGCGGCGACCGCCGGCGGCGGCGTCACCGCGAAACCCTGCGGACGCTGCACCGGCGCGGGCGCCGGGCGCACCGGCGGCGCTTCCCACGGTGCGGCCATGGCCGCGTCCGGGGTGGCCAGCTCCACCGCCAGCGCTTCGTCACGCTCATCCGCGCCGGCCTGGTGCCAGGGCGGCAGGTCGTCGTCGGTGGACGGTTCGGCGACCGGCGCAGGTGTCGGTGCGGGCTTGGCGGGTGCGACCGGGGCGACCGGTGCAACGGCGGCGCGGACCGGCGACGACACTGCTGCCGCAGCGACGACGGGGGCGGCCACGGCAGCCGGTGCGGCGGCCATGCCGCCCTGCCCGGCCCCGTGCGATTCCGTGCCCCGCTCGGTGCCGGTGCCCGGGTCGCGCGGCACCGGCGGGACGGCAGCGGCCGGACGGAACGCCAGCATGCGCAGCACGGCCATTTCGAAGCCGGCGCGCGGGCTGGGCGCCAGGTGCAGGTCGCGGCGGCCACTGAGCGCCATCTGGTACCAGAGCTGCACCACTTCCGGGCGCAGGCGCTGGGCAAATGCGGCGGCGTCGATGCCGTCGCCATCGGCCTGGGCGCCGGGCACCAGCTGCTGCACCTGGATGCGGTGCAGCGCTTCGGCGAGCGCTTCGAGGACCCCGCTCCAATCGGGCGAGAACTCGGCCAGCGCGGCCACCACCTGCAGCAGGCGCACGCCATCACCGTCAGCCAGGGCATCGAGCATGGCCGCGACCTGGGTGCGGTCGACGGTGCCCAGCATGGTGCGCACCACGTCTTCGCGCAGCGCACCGCCGGCGTAGGCGATGGCCTGGTCGAGCAGCGACAGGCCGTCGCGCAGGCTGCCGTCGGCGGCCTTGGCCAGCTGCACGATCGCGGTTGGATCCGATTCGATCTCCTCGGCGGCCAGGATCCGGGTCATCTGGCCCTGGATCTGGTCCTCGTCCAGCCGCTTGAGGTTGAACTGCAGGCAGCGCGACAGCACCGTGACCGGCAGCTTCTGCGGGTCGGTGGTGGCGAGCAGGAACTTCACGTGTTCCGGCGGTTCTTCCAGCGTCTTCAGCAGCGCGTTGAACGCGGCCTTGGACAGCATGTGCACTTCGTCGATCAGGTAGACCTTGTACTTGCCACGCGAGGGCATGTACTGGGCGTTCTCGATCACCTCGCGGACATCGTCCACGCCCGTATTGGACGCGGCGTCGATTTCCAGCAGGTCGATGTAACGCCCGGAATCGATATCCAGGCAGGCCGGGCACTGGCCGCAGGGATCCGCGCTGGTGCCCTGCTCGCAGTTGAGCGACTTGGCGAAAATACGCGCGATGGTGGTCTTGCCGACCCCGCGGGTGCCGGTAAACAGGAACGCATGGTGCACCCGGCCGCTGTCCAGCGCATTGCTGAGCGCGCGGACCACGTGTTCCTGGCCCACCAGCTCGGCAAAACGCTTCGGACGCCACTTGCGGGCAAGGACGAGATAGGACATCAGGCCACCGTCTTCATCGGGACGTCCATTGTGCCACGCCTGTCCAGCCCCCCCTGCCCCTGCGTGAAGGCGCTTGTGCACGGCGCGTTACCCAGCTAGAATCTGCGCCCCTGCAGCGGGTTCGCAGCAGGTCCGGAGAGGTGTCCGAGTGGTTGAAGGAGCACGCCTGGAAAGTGTGTAAGCGTCTAAACCGCGCTTCGGGGGTTCGAATCCCCCTCTCTCCGCCAGACAAACGCAAAAGGCCGCCCAATGGGCGGCCTTTTGCGTTTGTCTGGCGGAGAGAGGGGCTGAAAGGTTCAGCGGCAATGCACGGGCGCGTGGCGACGCGTTCTTCCAATGGGCGCCTCCGTCCTATCTCGGCGCGGAGCGAATCCGGACAGCCGAATGGCTGGCCCCAACGCGCGCCGAGCGCGCGTTGGGGCGGGGCCCATGGATGGGCCCCGCAATCCCCGACAATGAAGCGGCCACCATTCCGCCGCGTTCGACCACCCCGCCGGTCAAACAGTGCCGCCCGAAGGGCGACATTTTTAACTGCGGTTACGCGCTCGACACCTTCATCAACACCAGCCCGCTCACGATCAACACCGCCGCGCCAATCCGCATCGCGCTCACCTGTTCCCCAAGGAACACGATGCCGACGATGAACGCGCCGACCGCGCCGATGCCGGTCCAGATCGTATAGGCGGTGCCCAGCGGCAAGGTGCGCATGGCCAGGGCGAGCAGCCAGAAGCTGGCGGCCATGGCGGCGAAGGTGATGAGCGACGGGGTGAGCCGGGTGAAGCCCTCGGATTGTTTCATCGAGAACGCCCAGACGATTTCCAGTACACCGGCAACGAGTAGATATATCCAGGCCATGGTGGCCCTCCTTATGGGGCCAGGTCGTCCTGGTCATTGTTGCCCGATATGGGGGAGGCCGTTCCTCCTGGGGTGCGTGCAGCGGGGCAGAGCCCCGCTCTACGGTGAGGGCGATTCTAGGGGATGGGGCACAGGATGGGGGCCGAAGGCGTGTTGGGGGTTACGAGGTGGTCAGGGTGGGTCGGGGACACGCGTGGCGTGTCGCTGCTCGGGAGGTTTTGCGCCAAAGGCCGAATCCGACTAACAGTCGGATCTACCGCGCTTGCGGATCTACGGCGCTTGCGGATCTACCGCGCTTGGCTGCGCCGCGCTATACTGGGTGACTGCACTTTGGTGCAACGTCTCTATGGCGGCCCCGTCGGCCCCTCGCGACGCTAGGTCGAAAATCCCGCCAGGGCCGGAAGGCAGCAACGGTATCGATCGACGCGGGCGCCGAGGTCAGCCGGCGGGGCCGTCACCCGTTTTGGGGTCTGCGAACAAGTTCGGGTCCGCGCAGCCACGCAGCGCGTGGCTCTACGTCGGCATTCCCGTTGGCGCCGAGAGAGTTACGCACTCGCCCGGCGTCGCTACGCGGTGACCGCGTTGGCGCAAGGCGTCGCCGTCGGCTTCGCTCGCGTAGTGATACAGCATCATGCGCGCCTGCAGTTCGGGCGAATACTCCCGCTCGAGATCCTCCACGCCGGTATGCGACGGGTTGCCGTGCAGGCCGCAGTCGTGGGCGATCAGTTCGTTGTCGCTGGCGTAGCGGGCCAGCATTTCCGGAATCGGACGGGTGTCGCCACTCCACACCAGCGCGCCCTGCAGGCGCAGGCCGTACGCGGTTTCCGGCCAGTGATGGCGTACCGGGAACACTTCCAGGCGCACGCCGTCATGCCAGAACGCATCGCCGACCACGATCAACTGGAATGCATCCCAGAAATTGGCGCCGCCCTCGGCCAGCACGTTCGGGTAGTCGGCCACCCGCCGATGCAGCAGCGGTACCACGGTCGCCGGGACGTACACGCGGATGCGGCCCCGGCGCTGCGGCGAGAAATAGGCGTCCACGAACAGGCGCTCGAATCCGGCCACGTGGTCCAGGTGCACATGGGTGACGAACAGGGCCTCGGGCATGCGCCCGTACTGGGCCAGGAACGCGGTGAGGCCTTCGCCGCCACAGTCGATGGTCAGCCAGGGCTGGCCCTCGCGCTCGATCACCGCCATCGGCGACCCCAGCTGCACGGCCGACGCATTGCCGACCCCCATGAAACGCAGCGACCAGGTCATCAGTACCCCCGGTTCCAGGCCAGGTCGTAGGCGCGGCGCAGGCGCGCGAAATCCTTCTCGACCTCGTCATGGCTGCGCTCGCCGCGCAGCTTGACCAGCGAACGGTGCAGGCGCTTGAGGTTGCGCTCGCGCCAGGCGGTGGCCGGGATGCGCTGAACGCCGCGGTCGAAATCGATCAGCCAGCCATGGCCATTGGCGTCGAACAGGATGTTGTGGGCATTGAGGTCGGCATGATCCAGCCCGGCGCGGTGGAAGCGCGCGATCAGCCGGCCGGTTTCTTCCCACGGCGCGCCGCGCCCGGCGACCAGCGCGCGGTCGGCCAGCGAGCGCACGCCTTCCAGGCGTTCCATCAGCAGCGCGGCACGGTAGCGCATGCCGTCGCGCATGTAGAACGCGGCAATCGGGCGCGGCACCGGCAGCTTGAGCGCGCGCAGCGCGCGCATCAGGCGGAATTCGGCGAAACTGCGGGTGCGGTTGGCGCCGCGCCAGAGGTACTGGTCGTGGCTGAGCTTGGCCGCCATGCCACCGCGCAGGTACTGGCGCAGCACGCAATGCCCGAACGGCGCATCGACGAACCAGGCGCCGCCGCGGCCGCCCTCGCCCACCGGCCGCGCCCGCTCGCCCCAGTGGACCGGGGAGAACAGGCTCATGTCGGCTTGCCGCAGCCGTTCGCGGTCGAACAGAATGGCACCCATGCCACGTCCATCGCGGCAGGGCGTCAGCGCTTCAGTGGCGTCGAATGCGACCATTCCTTCGAGTCTAACAACACCATGGCATCAGCGTCCTCTTCCTTGTGTCTTTTGCGTTTGTCCGCGCTGGGCGACGTCACCCACGTGGTGCCGCTGGTGCGGACCCTGCAGCAGGCGCGCCCGGGCGTTGAACTGCACTGGATCATCGACAAGGCCGGGCACAAGCTGCTGGACGGACTGCCCGGCGTGGTCTTCCACGCCTACGACAAGAAGACCGGCCTGGCAGGCATGCGCGCCCTGCGCGCCGAGCTGCCGCCGGGTCGGTTCGAGGCGCTGCTGCAGATGCAGGTGGCCTTCCGGGCCAATGTGCTCTCCGCCTTCGTCCCGGCGCAGCGCCGGATCGGTTACGACAAGGCGCGTTCGAAGGACCTGCACGGGCTTTTCATCAACGAGCGCATCCCCGACCGCCCGGGCATCCACGTGCTGGACGCGATCGGCAGCTTCGGCGAACCGCTGGGGATCCGCCAGACCGAGGTCAGCTGGGACCTGGCGGTGCCAGCGGCAGCGGTGGAATGGGCGCAGGCGCAGTGGCAGGACGATGGCCGGCCGGTGCTGATGATTTCGCCCTGCTCCAGCCACGTGCGTCGCAACTGGTACGCCGAGCGCTATGCGGCGGTGGCCAACCATGCCGTCTCGCGCGGCTGGCGGGTGGTGCTCTGCGGCGGCCGCAGCGAACTGGAGCGTGGCATGGCCGACGCCATCCAGGCCCAGCTGGCCACCCCGGCGCTGGACCTGGTGGGCAAGGACACGCTGAAACAGCTGCCGGCCCTGCTGGCGCGCGCGGCGCTGGTGATGACCCCCGATTCGGGACCGATGCACATCGCCAACGCGATGGGCGTAAAGGTGCTGGGCCTGCATGCAGCCAGCAACCCGCACCGCAGCGGCCCCTACTCGGACCGCCGCTACTGCGTGGACCGGTACGACGATGCGGCGCGGAAGTTCCTGGGCAAGCCGGGCAGCGAACTGAAGTGGGGCACCAAGATCGAGTTCGACGACGTGATGCAGCTGATCACGGTCGAGGACGGCATCGCCGCGTTCGAGCGGTATGTGGCCGATCAGGCGTGAGCACCGCTGCGATAGCGCCGGTAACGCCGGGCGCGCCGAGCGCGCTGGATACGCCAGATGCGCTGGATGCGCTGGATGCGCCGATCGCGCCGATCGCGCCGATTGGTAGCGCCGACTGTTAGTCGGCTGCTTGCCCCGGCCAGCCGACTAACAGTCGGCGCTACCAGTCGGCGCTACCAGTCGGCGTTAGCGGTTGGCGTTGGCGGTTGGCGTTGGCGGTTGGCGGTTGGCGTTAGCGGTCGGCCTTAGCGGTCGGCGCTACCGGTACAGCCGTTCGCCCCGGGCGTTTCTCACCCGCGGCCGCTGTAGTCCTTGTACGACTTCTCTTCGACGTAGACCGAGCCCAGCGCCAGGTTGATGTCCTTCTTGATCCGCGCGCGCTGGTCGTTCTTCTGGTAGACGCTGCGCGCCAGCGCGATGAACGCGTCGTCGAACTCGCCGGCCTTGTCCTTCAGGCGCACGTTGTCTTCGATGTCCCAGAGCTGCTCGTTGATATCCTTGAGCTCGGCGCGCAGCTTGGCGATGTCCTTGACCCCGGCCGGATGCGCCATCCAGGTCTTTTCAAGCGCGCTCAGCTCGGCGCGGATGTTGACCAGCTTGGCCCGATCGCTGATCCGCTCGGACTTGATCTGCAGGATGGAGATCTTGTCGAGCAGCTCGCCAAACGAGACGGGAACGGAGATTTCTGCGGTCATGGAAGACTTCCGTAGTGGAGGCAGACAGTTTAAGCGTAGCGACACGCCATGCGTGTCCCAGGGACGCCGTGGTTCAGCCAGTAGAGCCACGCCCTGCGTGGCTGCGCGGTGCCCGACGAAGAGCAGCCACGCAGGGCGTGGCTCTACGCGCCGCTGCAATCCCCCCTCCCCGCCAGACACGCAAAAAAGGCCACCCGAAGGGCAGCCTTTTTTGCGTGTCTGGCGGAGAGGGGGGGATTCGAACCCCCGAGGCGCTATAAACGCCTGCCTGATTTCGAGTCAGGTACATTCAACCGCTCTGCCACCTCTCCAGATGGTCCCCGGCGAACCGGGGAGCGAATAATACGGTGAGGCGGCGCTGACGGCAAGCCATTCCGGGGATGCCGATGAATTTTTTCTGTATCAACGCCTTGCCGGATGTCCGCAGCGCCGCGATCATGCCGTTATCCCTCAGCAACACACTCCCTGGCCTGCGCGCGACCATGATCGAATTCGGACACCTGACCCACCCTGGCCTGCGCCGTGACCTCAACGAGGACACCTACTACGGGGACGGCGAACTGGCATTGTGGCTGGTGGCCGATGGCATGGGCGGGCACGCCTGCGGCGAGGTGGCCAGCGCGCTGGCGCGCGAAACCATCGTGCGCGAGATCCGCCAGGGCGCGTCGCTGGCCCACGCGATCCGGGTCGCGGACGAGGAAATCATCCGCACCTCGCGGCGTCGCAACGACAGCCTGCCGATGGGCACCACCGTGGTGGCGGCCCGGGTCCAGGGCAACCGCTATGAAGTAGCCTGGGTCGGCGACAGCCGCGCCTACCTGTGGCGCGACGGCGCGCTGGCCCAGTTGAGCCAGGACCACAGCGTGGTCCAGGAGCTGGTTGCCCAGGGCAACCTGACCGCTGAACAGGCGCGCGCGCATCCGCACCGCAACGTGGTGACCCAGGCGCTGGGGGTGACCGATCCGGCGCACCTGAACGTGGCAACCACCACCGGCGAGCTGCGCCCGGGCATGCAGCTGCTGCTGTGCAGCGACGGGCTCACCGAGGAGGTCGAGGACACCGGCATCGCGCGGACGCTGGCCTATGACGATGCGAGTGCGCAGGAATGCGTGGATACGCTGGTAGCGGCCGCGCTGGATGGGGGTGGCTCCGACAACATCACGGTGATCCTGGTGCGTTGCCATTGATGGCAGCGGTCACGACCAACGGTCGTGACCTACCGGGATAGGCGTCACGACCAACGGTCGTCAACCACCCGCATTCGACCGTCCGTGCCGGGCGGTAGATCACGACCGTTGGTCGTGATGCATCTACGCCACCGCCTCTTCCACCTTCGGGCCGTCCCAGATCGCGTGGCCGGCCTTCTTTCGCAGCTTGGCCAGGCGCGCTTCGTGCGCCTCGCGCTCCGAGGCGGTGGCGACCACGCGTGGGCGCGGCAACAGGCGGCTGGTATCGAAGGCCTGGACCTGCGCCGTGCCAGGACGGGCAGCGTCGGCCGAACCGAAGCCGATTTCCTCCTGGCCGGAGGTCAGCGCGATATAGACATCGCCCAGGATCTGGGCGTCCAGCAGGCCGCCGTGCAGCTGGCGGTGCGCGTTGTCGACGCCCAGCCGCTTGCACAGCGCATCGAGTGAATTGCGCTGCCCCGGATACCGCTCGCGCGCCATCTTCAAGGTATCGATCACCGTGCAGCGGTCGGTGATCTTTCCGTACTGGTCCCCCAGCAACGACAGCTCGTAGTCCAGGAAGCCCAGGTCGAACGCGGCGTTGTGGATGATCAGCTCGGCGCCGTCGATATACGCCAGGAATTCCTCGGCGACCTGCGCGAAGGTCGGCTTGTCGGCCAGGAACTCCAGGGTCAGGCCGGTGACTTCCTGCGCGCCCTGTTCGAATTCGCAGTCGGGCTTGAGGTACTGGTGGTAGTTGTTGCCGCTCGGGCGGCGCTCAAGCAGCTCCACGCAGCCGATTTCGACGATGCGGTTGCCCTTGCGCCATTCCAGGCCGGTGGTTTCGGTGTCGAGGATGATCTGACGCATGCGCTCAGTGTACCGGGCCGCCAGCACGGATGCGGATCGCGGCGTCGCGCGCCAGCGTGTCCACGCGTTCGTTGTCGGGGTCGCCGGAATGGCCCTTCACCCAACGCCAGTCGATCTGGTGCTTCTGCGTCGCCGCATGCAGCCGCTCCCACAGGTCGCGGTTCTTGACCGGGTCGCCGCCGGCGGTCTTCCAGTTCTTGCGGATCCAGCCCGGCAGCCACTGGGTCAGGCCCTGGCGTACATACTGGGAATCGGTGAACAGCACGATCTCGCACGGCTCGGTCAGCGCTTCCAGGCCAGAGATCGCGGCCATCAGCTCCATCCGGTTGTTGGTGGTGTGCGCTTCGCCGCCGCTGAGCTCGCGCTCATGGCCCTTGTAGCGCATCAACGCGGCCCAGCCGCCCGGTCCGGGGTTGCCCAGGCAGGAACCGTCGGTGTGGATTTCAATGGTTTTCAATACAGCTCCAGATCAGGTCGCCACGGTACCGTGCCAGCGGCGTACCGGCAGTGGCTTGGGTCCCGGCAGGGCCAGGGTGCGTTTTTCGGCGGAGAACAGGCAGGCCGCGCGCAGGGCCGCCACGCTGGCGCGCCCGGGTGCGCGGTCGCCCCACATCGGGCCCAGCCAGGCCAGGTCGTCGCAGGCCAGCCCGGCCCGCTCCAGGGTGTGGCGCAGTCGCTGCGGAGTACGGACCAGCAGCCCGTGCTGCCGCCATTGGCGCCGGAACGGACTGAATGGATTGAGCGTGGACAGCCACAGGCGCCCCCCCGGCATCAGCACGCGTTCGCACTCGGCGATGAGCAGCTCGGCATCGCGCGCGGTCACGTGCTGCAGCACGATCGCGTTGAGGCTTTCGCTGGGGAACGGCAACGGCAGTGCACAGGTCACATCGCCGGTATACCCGCGCGGGGTGCGGTACAGCCGCAGTCCCTGCCCCGGCAGGGTCACCGCATCGAGCCAGGACGCGGTCGGTGCGATCCACAGCCACGGATTGACCGGGTGCGACGCCAGCAGCGGCTCCAGCGCCTGCCGCTCGAGTTCACGCAGCAGACGCGCCGGTTCAGTATCAAACCAGGATGCGACGGAAGCTTGACGGCGGCTCGGCACGGCGGGCATGGTCCAATTCTATGCGACTGACTGCCCTACCCGCATTCGCGGACAACTACATCTGGGCGCTGGTCGCCGACGACGGCCACGCCATCGTGGTCGACCCCGGCCAGGCCACACCGGTACTGGCTGCGGCGGCGCAGCAGAACTGGCGCCCGCACACGATCCTGCTGACCCACCACCACGACGACCATATCGGCGGGGTGGAACAGCTGCAGGCCCAATTCCCCGGGCTCGAGGTGGTCGCGCCGGACGATCCACGCATCCCGATGGCCACCCGGCGCGTCACCGGGGGTGAACGCGTTCAGGCATTGGGGCTGGAGATCGACGTAGTATCCGTGCCCGGACACACCCGATCGCATGTCGCGTTTCACACGGCTGAACATCTTTTCAGTGGAGATGCGCTGTTCAGCCTGGGCTGTGGCCGCATGTTCGAAGGTACGCCACCCCAGCTCCTGGCATCCCTGCACAGGCTGGCGTCCCTGCCGCCGCACCTGCTGTTGTGCTGCGGTCATGAGTACACCGTGACAAATGCCGTCTTCGCGCGGCATGTCGACCCCGCCAACGTTGCGCTTGCGCAACGCCAAGAGGAGGCCCTGGCCATGCGCCGCGATGAACGACCCACGCTGCCGGTTGCACTGGCCAGCGAGCTGGAATGCAATCCGTTCCTGCGTACCAATACCCCCGCTGTGCGTGCTGCGGTAAGCCAGCACCTTGGCCGCCCCGTCACCGATGAAGTCGATGTGCTGGCGGGCCTGCGGCGCTGGAAAGACGGATTCCGAACATGAGGCGGCGATTGCTGCCGCTCGCGGCGGGCCTGGCGATGGCGCTGGCCGGCACCGCGGGCGCCCAGTCGTTGAGTGCAGGCATGTCGCAGAACGTGGCCGGGCTTTCACAGCTGCCGCTGGACGCTGCCGCCCTGCCCCCTGCCTCGGTCCGCAACGGCCAGGACATTTTCGCCAGCTTCCGCGACGGCCTGGCCGAACCCACCTGCGACGCCGAGGCCACCAGTCCACGCTGGCAGAAGCAGTTCGCGCATGCGCCCTCGCGCCTGGCCAACCAGGATGACGACGCGCTGGTGCTGTTCGGCTATGTGGTCGAAGAGCTGCGCAAGGCCGACCTGCCGACCGAATTCGCGCTGATCCCGTTCGTGGAAAGCGGCTACCGGCCCAATGCCCGCAACGGCAGCGGCCCCGCCGGTCTGTGGCAGTTCATCGCCAGCACCGCCCGGAACCACCGCGTGCAGATGACCGCGGGTTACGACGGCCGGCTGTCGGCCGCCGACTCGACCCAGGCCGCCGTGCGCTACCTGAAGACGCTGCACGGCATGTTCGGCGGCGACTGGCGCCTGGCCACCATGGCCTACAACGCCGGCGAGTACCGGGTCCTGCAGTCGCTGCGCAAGGCCGGCATGAACGCGCAGAACGCGCGCCCGTCGGCATTGCCGGGGCTGTCGCCGGTCACCTACTCCTATGTCGAGAAGCTGCACGCGCTGGCCTGCGTGCTGGAAAACGCCGAAACCTCGCCCGGGGTGATGGCGTCGCTGGATCGCAGCGTCCCGGTGCTCAAGACCCACACCCTGCCGGCCGGCACCAGCGTGCAGCAGTGGGCCGCACAGCGCGCCCTGGACCCCGCCCGCATCGCCCGGCTCAATCCGGCCCTGGCCGGCGGCAAGGGCCGCCCCAGCGGCCAGGTGTCTCTGCTGGCGCCGGCCACCCATGCGCCGGTCGACGCCACGGCGATGCTGGCCAAGGCCGAGCCGCCGGTCACCGCGACCGTGGCCCCGGGCAACGACGCACCTGCAGCCCGCCGCGCCGTGGCCAGCGCCGATCGCCCGCGTGCGCGCCGCCACACCGTGCGCAATGGCGAATCGGCCTGGACCATCGCCAAGCGCTACGGCATGCCGTTGAAGGCGCTGCTGTCGTTGAACAACATGACCGGCAGCAGCGTGCTGAAGCCCGGCGCCGTACTGCGGGTGGAAGACTGACGTACTGCCGGGCCCTGCCCGGCACCGCGTACAAACAAAAGGGCCCGGCATTGCCGGGCCCTTTTTCGTACAGCCGCCGGGCAGGGCCCGGCGCCGTGCGATCGGTTACAGGTTCGCTTCTTCCACCTGCACCCGGTACGACTTGCGCAGGGACTGCACGAAGTCCTTGGCGGCGGCCATGCCGTCGACCTGGTCCAGCTGCTGGCGGAACTGCTTCTGCTGCTCGGCCGGCACCTCGGCCAGGTTCGGCGGGTTCACCTTGTTGACCGCGAACACGACGTAGCGGCCCTGCACGGCGACCTTGCCATGGCTCGGCTTGCCTTCGCCCGGCGCCGGGGCGGCAAACACCGCACGGTTGATTTCCGGGGTCGGCACCGGCTGGGTGCGCGGCAGGCCCGGCAGCGGGGTGAGCTGCAGCTTCTCTTCAGCGGCCAGCGCCTGCAGGCTCTGACCGGCCTTGAGCTTGGCCAGCAGCGCATCGGCGGCTTTTTCCGAGGCCTGGCGGCTGCGGTCGGCGCGGATCGCGGCGATCACCTGCTCGCGGGCCTTGTCCAGCGGCAGGGCCTGCTCCGGGCTGTGGTCGGCAACGCGGATCAGCACGCTGTGGTCCGGGGCCAGGGTGATCGGGTCGCTCACGGTGCCATCCTGGACCAGCACGTCGGAGAACGCGGCGCGCTGCACGGCCGGATTGGCGGCGATGCCGCTGGCCGTGGCGCGGCTGAACGGACCGAGGGTCTGCATCGGCAGCTTCAGTGCGTCGGCAGCGCTCTTGAGCGAGGTCGGGTTCTTGTAGACCTCATCGACCAGGCGGCCGCTCAGTTCCGAGAACGCACCTTCGGTGTCGGCCTTGAGCTGTTCGGCGGCGAGCTGGTCGCGCACCTCTTCGAACGGACGCTCCTGGCCACCCTTGACCTCGCGCAGCTGCAGCACGTGGTAACCGAACTCGGTCTTGACCGGTGCACTGACGTCGCCGGCCTTCATCGCGAACAGCGCGTCTTCGAACGGCTTGACCATCGAACCGCGCTCGACCCAGCCAAGGTCGCCACCGTTGCCCTTCGAACCGGTGTCGTCCGAATTGGCCTTGGCCAGGGCGGCGAAGTCGGCACCCGCGGCCTTGGCCTGCGTGGCAAGCGCTGCCGCCTTCTGCTCGGCGGCCTTCAGCTTGGCCGGATCGCTGCCGTCGGCGGCAATCAGGATGTGCGCGGCCAGGCGTGCTTCGGGCGTGGCGAAGCGTGCCTTCTCGTCGGCATAGCGCTTGCGCAGCGCAGCCTCATCGGCCGGGGTGGCCGGCGGCAGGGAGGCCGCGTTGAGCTCCACGTACTCCAGCGTGACCGTTTCCGGCTGGCGGAAATCCTTGCCGTGGCTGTCGTACCACTGCTTGATCTGCGCGTCGGTGACCTCGGCGGTGTCGGCCGGCAGTTCCGGCAGCGCGGCGATCTCCACGTCGCGGGTTTCGCCGAGCAGGTTCATCATGCGCGTGGCTTCGGCACTGGTGACGAAGCCGGAGTTCTGCAGCGCGGTCGGGATGACCGACTGCTGCAGGCTGTCGCGCACCAGCGTCTCGAACTGTGCCGGGGTCCGCGGCGGCGTGCCGGTGCTCAGCGCCAGGCGGTACTGGTCCTGGTTGAACTTGCCGTCGGCGCCGACGAAGGCCGGAATGGACGCGATGGTCTCGCGCACCAGGCCGTCGCCGATGACGATGCCGGACTGCTCGCCGGCCAGGCGCACGACCTGTTCGTCGATCATCTGGTCGAGCACGGCGCGCTTGTTTTCGGTGCTTTCGAACTGGCGGGGATCGAAGTCCTCACCCTGCTGCTGGCGGGCCTGCTGGCGCGCCTGTTCGAAGCGGGTACGGAAATCCTGGGCGCTGATCTCGTGGTGCTGCCACAGGAACGACATCGGCCACCACGACGGCGCCGAGCGCCACCAGGTCGGCGGTGCCGCCACCTTGGCCACGTTCTGCGCACCGACACCGCCCAGGTAGCTGGAGTCGATCACGAACAGGAACGGAATCATCAGCAGCCCCAGGATCACGGTAACGATCCAGCCCGAGGTCTTGTCGCGAAGTTTCTGCAGCATGGGAAAAATCAAGGCCCGATTGGCGAATCCGGCAGTGTACCCCGCTTCGCTCCGGTCCCCAACAGGGGCGGGCGACAGGCCAAAAGAAAAGCCCCTGGTTCGCACCAGGGGCCTTCAATGATTGGCGGAGCGGACGGGACTCGAACCCGCGACCTCCGGCGTGACAGGCCAGCATTCTAACCAGCTGAACTACCGCTCCGCGCTTGAAACGTTGCAGGCGATCATTATATCCGAAGATATTCAGAAAACCCACCTCGAAGTACTGCTTTTCGAGGACTTTTTTAAAACTGGCGGAGCGGACGGGACTCGAACCCGCGACCTCCGGCGTGACAGGCCAGCATTCTAACCAGCTGAACTACCGCTCCGCGTTTATTTTTTCAAAGTCGGCCGACAGTCGACTAACAGTCGACTCTACAACCGGCCCTACAACCTTGTTACAGATAACAAGGCCCCCGATCGCTCAGGGGCCTCGTTGAAACTGGCGGAGCGGACGGGACTCGAACCCGCGACCTCCGGCGTGACAGGCCAGCATTCTAACCAGCTGAACTACCGCTCCACATTCCAAACTTTTACTGGCAGTGCCTGGTGGGTGCTGAGGGTTTCGAACCCCCGACCCTCTCCGTGTAAAGGAGACGCTCTACCGCTGAGCTAAGCACCCCAGCAAGCCGCTTAGTTTACGGCATCCTTCAGGGCTTTGCCAGCCTTGAACGACGGATTCTTCGACGCAGCGATCTTGATGGTGTCGCCGGTCTTCGGGTTGCGGCCGGTACGGGCAGCGCGGTCGCGGACCTGGAACGTGCCGAAGCCCACCAGCGTCACCGCGTCACCGCCCTTCAGGGCCTTGGTGACGGAAGCGATGACGGCATCAACGGCGCGGCTGGACTCGGCCTTGGTCAGGTCGGCGGCTTCAGCAACGGCGTCGATCAATTCGGTCTTGTTCATTCTCTACAGCTCCTTTGGCGGGGATTCCGCGGATTCAACATTGAGACACCCGACGACGATACGCCGTCGAATGCCAGTGAAGTTCTCAGTTCGCCGAATTCAGATTTACGCTGACTCGCGAGTGGTGCTTTTATACCAGTGCCCCCCTACCCGCGCAAGCTGAAAAGCCAATAACGACGCGGGTTTCGGGCATTTCCACAGGACGCGTCAGTGCTTGACGCGCGTCGTGGAAGCTGTCTTGGACTTGCCGCGTACCGTGACACGCTGCCCATCTTTCTTGGGCTTCGGTGCAGTCAGTGGCGTCTCCAGCGCCAGGTCGAGCACTTCCTCGATCCACTTCACCGGCACGATCTTCAGATCACGGGTGACATTGGCGGGGATATCGGCCAGATCCTTGCGGTTCTCCTCGGGGATGATGACCGTGGTGATCCCGCCACGCAGTGCCGCCAGCAGCTTCTCCTTGAGGCCGCCGATGGCCGTGACGCGACCACGCAGGGTGATCTCGCCGGTCATCGCCACTTCGGCCCGGATCGGCACCTTGGTCAGCGTGGACACCAGCGAGGTGACCATCGCGATACCCGCACTCGGGCCATCCTTGGGGGTGGCGCCATCGGGCACGTGAACGTGCACGTCGTGCTTCTGCAGGAACTCGTTGTCGATGCCCAGCCGCTCGGCGCGCGAACGCACCACCGACAGGGCCGCCGAGGCAGATTCCTTCATCACGTTGCCCAGCTGCCCGGTGAGGATCAGCTGGCCCTTGCCCGGCACCAGGGTGGACTCGATCTGCAGCAGATCGCCGCCGACTTCCGTCCAGGCCAGGCCGGTGACCAGGCCCACTTCGTTCTGCTCTTCGGCACGACCGAAGTCGACGCGGCGCACACCGAGGTACTTGTCCAGGTTCTTGCCGTTGACCACCACCAGCGCCTTCTTCTTTGCGCTGGCCTTCTTGCCGGCCTTGGCCGGCTTGGCCGTCTTGGCGGGGGCGACCGGCCCAGCAAGCGCGATCTCCTTGACCACCTTGCGGCAGATCTTGGCCACTTCGCGCTCGAGGTTGCGCACGCCGGATTCGCGCGTGTAGTAGCGCACGATGTCCTGGATGGCGTCAGCCTCGATCTCCAGCTCTTCCGGCTTCAGGCCGTTGGCCTTGATCTGCTTGGGCACCAGGTAACGCATGGCGATGTTGAGCTTCTCATCCTCGGTGTAGCCGGGGATGCGGATCACTTCCATGCGGTCCAGCAGCGGGCCGGGGATGTTGAGCGAGTTGGAGGTCGCCACGAACATCACTTCGGACAGGTCCAGGTCCACTTCCAGGTAGTGATCGTTGAACGCGTTGTTCTGCTCCGGATCGAGCACTTCCAGCAGCGCCGAGGACGGATCGCCACGGAAATCCATCGACATCTTGTCGATTTCATCGAGCACGAACAGCGCGTTCTTGCTGCCCACCTTGTTGAGGTTCTGCACGATGCGGCCCGGCATCGAGCCGACATAGGTGCGGCGATGCCCACGGATCTCGGCCTCGTCGCGCACGCCACCCAGGCTCATGCGCACGAACTTGCGGTTGGTCGCCTTGGCGATGGACTGGCCCAACGAGGTCTTGCCCACGCCGGGCGGGCCGACCAGGCACAGGATCGGGCCCTTCATCTGCTTCACGCGCGACTGCACCGCCAGGTATTCCAGGATGCGGTCCTTGACCTTGTCCAGGCCGAAGTGATCGGCGTCCAGCGTGTCCTGAGCGGCCTTCAGATCCTTGCGGACCTTGGTGCGCTTCTTCCACGGCACGCCCAGCAGCCAATCCAGATAGTTGCGCACCACGGCGGCTTCGGCCGACATCGGCGACATCTGCTTGAGCTTGTTGAGCTCGGCCTTGGCCTTGGTCTCCACCGGCTTGGGCATGCCCGCCTCGGCGATCTTGCGCGCCAGCTCGTCCATCTCGCCCGGCGCATCGTCCAGGTCACCCAGTTCTTTCTGGATGGCCTTCATCTGCTCGTTGAGGTAGTACTCGCGCTGGCTCTTTTCCATCTGCGATTTGACGCGGCCGCGGATGCGCTTTTCCATCTGCTGCACGTCGATCTCGCCATCGACCAGGCCGACCAGCATTTCCAGGCGGTCGCCGATCTGCAGCGTTTCCAGCAGGCGCTGCTTGTCGGCCAGGCGCACGCTGATGTGCGCGGCAATGGTGTCGGCCAGGCGCGCGGGCTCATCGATGCCCGCCAGGGTCTGCAGCAACTCCGGCGGCAGCTTGCGGTTGGTTTTGACGTACTGCTCGAACAGCGACATCAGCGAGCGGGCGATCGCCTCGATCTCGCGCGGCTCGCGCGATTCGTCCGATTCGATTTCCATGCCCACGCCGTGCAGCGAGCCATCGCGCTCGGTGACTTCGGTGACGTTGACGCGCGAAAGACCTTCGACCAGCACCTTGATGGTGCCGTCGGGCAGCTTCAGCAGCTGCAGGACCTGGGCGAGCGTACCGACCTGGTACAGATCGGCGGCGGACGGATCATCCGTCTCGGCGGACTTCTGCGCGAGCAGCAGGATGCGCTTGTCCGCTTCCATCGCCTGCTCCAGCGCATGCATGGACTTGTCACGGCCGACGAACAGCGGAATGACCATGTGCGGGAACACCACCACGTCACGCAGCGGCAGTACCGGCAGGTCGAGAGTCTCAGTTGGGGAACGGGCCATGTGGGCTCCAGTGGAACAGTGGGGATGGCCTCCGGGCGCCTCGCCCGGATACAAAAAAAGCCGATGGCCTCGTTATGGGGCCATCGGCTTCTAGATGCAAGCTGTTCTGAAAAATTTCTTTCAATTCAATTACTTGAACTGATTATTCAGCACCAGCCGCCTTCTGTTCAGGCGCCGGGGGCGTCTGGTAGATCAGGTACGGTTCGGACTTGTGTTCGATCACCGATTCGTCCACCACCACCTTGCTGACGTTCTCTGCCGAGGGCAGGTCGTACATGGTGTCCAGCAGGACCGATTCGACGATCGTACGCAGACCACGGGCGCCGGTCTTGCGCTTGAGCGCCTTGCGGGCGATCGCGGCCAGGGCGTCCGGACGGAACTCCAGCTCGACGTGCTCCATCTCGAACAGCTTCTTGAACTGCTTGGTGATGGCGTTCTTCGGCTCGGTCAGGATGCGCACCAGGGCGGCCTCGTCCAGCTCTTCCAGGGTCGCCACGACCGGCAGGCGGCCGACGAACTCCGGAATCAGGCCGAACTTGATCAGATCTTCCGGCTCGACTTCGGCCAGGATCTTGCCCACTTCCTGCTTGCGCTCGGAACTCTTCACCTTGGCACCGAACCCGATGCCGCCCGAATCGTTGGAACGCTGCTGGATCACCTTGTCCAGGCCGGCAAACGCGCCGCCACAGATGAACAGGATGTTCTTGGTGTCCACCTGCAGGAATTCCTGCTGCGGGTGCTTGCGACCGCCTTGCGGCGGCACGCTGGCCACGGTGCCTTCGATCAGCTTCAGCAGGGCCTGCTGGACGCCTTCGCCGGACACATCGCGGGTGATCGACGGGTTCTCGCTCTTGCGCGAGATCTTGTCGATTTCATCGATGTAGACGATGCCCTGCTGTGCCTTCTCGACGTCGTAGTCGCACTTCTGCAGCAGCTTCTGGATGATGTTCTCCACGTCCTCGCCCACGTAACCGGCTTCGGTCAGCGTGGTGGCGTCGGCCATGGTGAACGGCACGTTGAGCAGGCGGGCCAGGGTCTCGGCCAGCAGCGTCTTGCCCGAACCGGTCGGACCGACCAGCAGGATGTTCGACTTCGCCAGTTCGACTTCGTCGTTCTTCTGGCGGCTCTCGATGCGCTTGTAATGGTTGTACACGGCCACGGCCAGCGTGCGCTTGGCCCGGTTCTGGCCGATCACGTACTGGTCGAGGACTTCGAGGATTTCCTTCGGCTTGGGCAGCGAACTACGCGCCGACTGCGCCTTTTCCTCGAGCTCTTCACGGATGATGTCGTTGCACAGCTCCACGCATTCATCGCAGATGAACACGCTCGGCCCAGCAATCAGCTTGCGCACCTCATGCTGGCTCTTTCCGCAGAAAGAACAGTAGAGGATCTTGCCGGTGTCCGTGGAACGACCTTGGCGGTCTTCGCTCATGCTTCGCTTACCCAGTTACCCCACCCGCTGAACGGGGGTTCGATTCGAGAATAGCACAGGGCCGGGAGGACGCCAGTCCAGCCCGACCCTGCGGAAACAGGCCGGTTTCCCGGCCCGACGGCACCATCAGGCCGGGGTGATCGACTCTTCCGGGCGACGCTCCAGGACCTGGTCGACCAGGCCATAGGCCACCGCGTCGGCCGCGCTCTTGAAGTTGTCGCGCTCGGTGTCGCGCGCGATGGTCTCCAGCGACTGCCCGGTATGCTTGGCCAGCACCTCGTTCAGGCGCGCACGCAGGGTGAGGATCTCACGCGCGTGGATGTCGATGTCGGTGGCCTGGCCCTGGAAACCGCCCAGCGGCTGGTGGATCATCACCCGCGAATTCGGCAGCGCATAACGCTTGCCGGCCGCGCCGGATGCCAGCAGCAGCGCGCCCATCGAGGCGGCCTGGCCGACGCAGATGGTGC
>Ga0213821_1000046_pt1 | contig 85562 bp, 74 predicted proteins | sample MC6MC0909MG_FD_179894 | JGI IMG/M metagenome (GOLD analysis project Ga0213821, IMG submission 179894) | Enriched soil aggregate microbial communities from Iowa State University, Ames, United States - MC6-MC0909-MG | ecosystem: Environmental > Terrestrial > Soil > Unclassified | place: USA: Iowa...
GGCGAAGGTCAACGTCACCGACACCACCGACGAAGTCATCGCGAAACTTACTGCGACCCCGTCGGTCACCGAAGGTGGCGTGATCACCTACACCGTGACGCTGACCAACAAAGATGGCCTGCCGATCAACAACCACTCGGCGCTGACATTCACCCTGAACGATGGCAAGACCACCATCACCGTGCCGGCCAACGGCACCGTGGGTACTGCCACCGTGGCTGCCCCGGACAACGTCTACGTCGGTGCAAACGACCCTGTGATCAAGTCGATCGCTTCGGTCAGCGGCACTGATGTCGGCAAGTTCGAGCAACTGACTCTGGACAAGACCTCGGTCAGCACCACCGTGACCGACGAGCCAGGCTCGGGTATCCCGGGCACCGGCAACCAAGGTGACGTCACCACGGTCGGCATCACCGGCACCAGTTCGCTGACCGAGGGCGAAACCGGCCAGTACACGCTAACCCTGAGCAACGCCTCCAAGGCCGAAGTCACGATCACCCTCAGCTACAGCGGCACCGCCAAAAACGGTGAGGACTTCACCGGTGTCACCACCGTGAAGATCCCGGCCAACAGCACAGGCACCACGTTCAACATCGCTACCATCGACGACAAGCTGGTCGAAGGTACCGAGAACTTCGTGGTGAAAATCGAAACTGCCACCGGTGGCAACTTCGAGAACCTGCAGGTGGATAGCAGCAAATCGAGCGTGGCTACCACCATCCTCGACAACGACCACCTGCCAGTTTCGCCTGGTGGCGCGGTGTTTGGCGTGGAAGACACCGACTACGTGTTCGCCTGGAGTGATTTCAAAGTCACCGATGCCGATGCCAACACCGGTCTGTCGGTGACCATTACCTCTATCCCGGGCGCAGGCAGCCTGCAGTTCTTCAACGGTACTGCCTGGGTGAATGTGACCGTTGGCCAGGTGGTGAGCCAGGCTGACATCATCGCCAAGAACCTGAAGTTCGTTCCGCTTCTCAACCAGTCGGGCTCGGATAACTACGGTGGCAATGGCGTGGGTAACCAGAAGGCCGACTACGCACAGTTCAGGTACAAGCCGAACGATGGCACCAACCTGGGCACAGAAGTGACCATGAAGGTCGACATCAGTCCGGTAGCCGACAAACCGACGCTGAGCTTCGGCAGCGCCGATATCGACTCCAAAGGCCTGACCAAGGAAGTCTGGACCAGCCTCAAAGGCCTGGGTACTGGTGGCAATGGCATTACCGGCGAGGACCTGAAGACGGTATTTGCCAACTCTGGCAACGCCAACTCCAGCAGCACTACTACCAACGTGCAGTCCGATGGCAGCGTCACTGCTGGCACCGGCTCGAAAACGTCGGGCCTGATCTACCTGGAAGCCGGCAAGACCTACACCTTCAGCGGTACCGCCGACGACAGCTTCGTGGTCACCATTGGTGGCAAGACTGTGGTCACGGCTACCTGGGGTGCCGGTGGCCAGGTTTCGGGTACCTTCACCCCGAACACCAGTGGGTACTACCCGATCGAGGTCTACCATGCCAACCAGTCTGGTCCAGGCAGCTATGACCTGAACATCCAGGTAGGCTCGGGTGCGGCCACTGACCTGAGCAGCTCGAACATCAAGATGTATCAGAACGTGACCGAGATGGCCAACGCTGGCCTGGGCGTGTCCGACCTGCACACCGTGAATGGTCAGAGCTACTACGACGGCTACAAACTAAACGAAGGGCCGGAAGGTGGCTCGGTGAAACTGGTTGGTATCAATACTGCCCTGACCGACACCGATGGCTCCGAAACCCTGAACGTTAGCCTCAGCGGCATCCCGAAAGGCACTGTACTCAGCGATGGTGCAGGCCACACGGTCACGGTAGGCAGCGCACCGGTGGATGTAACCGGTTGGAAACTCAGCGGCCTGACCCTGACGCCGCCGGCCTACTACAAAGGCTCGTTCGACATCACGGTCACCTCGACTGCCACCGAAAGCCTGGGCGGTTCGGCCATCACCACCGGCAACATCCCGGTGACGGTGTACGGCGCAACCTACAAGGCCAGCGTGGGTACTTCGGGCAACGACACCATGACCGGCAGCGAAGGCAACGACATCATCGTCGCCGACGTGTCGGGCCTGAACGTGGTCCAGGGCAAGAACTACAACATTGCCTTCATGGTCGACAGCTCGGGCAGTATGAGTGACCAGTCTGTTGCCACGGCCAAGGCCCAGCTGGCGTCCGTGTTCCAGACGCTGAAAGCGAGCCTGGGCTCCGACTCCTCCGGTACCGTGAACATCTTCTTGGTCGACTTCGACACCCAGGTCAACAAGAACGTGACGGTGAACCTGAACGATACCGATGCCCTGAGCAAGTTGCAGACGGTACTGGACTCGATGGTGGGCGGTTCTCGCTACGGCGGTGGTACCAACTACGAAGACGCGTTCAAGACCACGTCCAACTTCTTCAAGAGCACTGTGGCCTTGAGCAATTCTGGTGCGGAGAACCTCACCTACTTCATCACTGATGGCAAGCCGACTTACTACCAGAACGGGGAAAGCACCAACCCTCGCCTATGGACCAATGGCAAGTATCTGGATGACGTGGTCAACGTCAACAATTACAAGATTGGCGACACCTTCAGTGCCTGGGCCGACAGTACGCACAAGGTTGAGATCAGCAGTAACGGGCTCATCACCGTCTCTACCTACAGGAGTAATGGCAGGCTCGACTCGACCAAGGAGATCGGGACGATCCATGCCCAAGGTGATGGTACCTACGAAACCTCCGACCTGGCGGGTACTGGCTACGCTGACGCCTGGAACTATTACTACTCAGCGGCAGGTTCCACTGCGAGCTTTGCCGTACTTGGTGGCAAAGATACCGGTCTGAGCAAGGTGCAGGCGATTGGCCTGAACAGCGATGTCTCGCTCAGCGACCTGACAGCCTATGACACTGCTGGCAAGCCACAGGCCAACATCGACCCGGCCGACCTGGCCAAGGCGATTCTGGGCCACTCCGAGGCGATCTTGCCAGGTGCAGACACCATCGATGGCGGCAACGGCAACGACATCATCTTCGGTGACCTGATCACCCTCAATGGTGTCGTCAGCGAGGGGTATCAGGCCCTGCAGACCTACGTTGCGCAGAAAAGCGGTGTCGAAGCCAGTGCTGTTACCACCAGCAACGTGCACCAGTACATCACCGAGCATTACACCGAGTTCGATATCTCCGGTGCCAACGACGGCAAGGACTTCTTGTCCGGCGGCAACGGCAACGACATCCTCTTCGGCCAAGGTGGTAACGACACGCTCGATGGTGGCAGGGGTAACGACATCCTGCTGGGCGGTACTGGCAATGACACCCTGATCGGTGGCCACGGCGACGATATCCTGATCGGTGGCAGCGGTGCCGACACCTTCGTGTGGAAGGCGGGCGATTACGGCAACGACGTGATCAAGGACTTCAAGGTAGGCGAGAAAGACAAGATCGACTTGAGCGATCTGCTGCAAGGTGAGAAGGGCAGCACGATCGACAACTACCTGAAACTCACCACCGTGGAAGGCACGACCACGTTGCAGGTCAGCAGCGAAGGCAAGCTCAACGATGCTGGCGGTCTGGCAAATGCCGATGTGACCATCAAGCTTGAAGGGGTGAACTGGTCCAACACCACGGTCAACTCGTTGATCAGCGGTGCTGACCCGACCATCATCATCCACAACAAAGACAGCTGATGCGCTATAGGGCCGCTTCGCGGCCCTTTCGCGACACAAAGGCCGCTCCCACACGGGTCTTTCCTGCAATCTGCTGACAGCGCATACTCTTGCGCCGGGCCTGCGCGCCCGGCGATCTTTGCCTATGCTGCTGTCTACCAACAAGGAACCAACGTGACGAGGGACACCGCCATGTTCTACGTGCAACGCGACGCCGCTGGCCAGTTGCTGCGGGTAGAAGCAGCTGCTTTTGACCAGTTCACCGAAATGCTCCCCGCCGACCATGCCGATATCCAGGAATGGTTTGCCGATGACGCCGTGGAAAACAGCCTCAACCAGCTCAAGCAAAGTGACCTGGACATGATCCGCGTGCTCGAGGACCTCATCGACGTGCTGACCGCCAAGGGGGTGTTCAAGATCACCGACCTGCCCGCCGGCGCACAGGCCAAGCTGCTCAACCGCTCCACCGCGCGCAAGGCGCTCAGCAGCCTCAACAACCTGATCGACGAAGAAGAGCAGGGTGGGCTGATCTGACAGCAGGGCAGCCCCGGCGACAGTGATATGGTTATGCTTTAAAGGTATTTAAAATATCGCGCTTATGACTTTATAGTCACATCCACTGCGTACCCGTCGACCAATCGATGCGCCGCACGACTTGAACCCACACGGGAAATCCCCGTGCGTTTCTGATCGTTGCGCGCCATTGAAGTCGCGCACTGCGTGGGAGTGATAAATGTCAGCCGCCTCGAACGCCTTGTCGACCATCGACAGCGCCCAGCCGCAAGTTTTCGAAATCCGCCCGTTCTCCGGTGCCGTAGGCGCCGAGATCATCGGCCTGGACCTGGCCAAACCGGTCAACGCCGAGGATTTCGCCCGTATCCATCGCGCCCACCTCGACCACCATGTGCTGGTGTTCCGCGACCAGCGCATCAGCCCGGAACAGCAGATTGCCTTCAGCCGCCGCTTTGGTGAGTTGCAGATCCATGTGCTCAAGCAGTTCCTGCTGGCAGGCCATCCCGAGATCCTGATCGTTTCCAACATCATCGAAAACGGTCAGAACATCGGCCTGGGTGATGCTGGCAAGTTCTGGCACTCCGACCTTTCATACAAAGCGCTGCCCAGCCTTGGTTCCATGCTGCATGCCCAGGAACTGCCAAGCGAAGGCGGCGATACGCTGTTCGCCGACATGCACAAAGCCTGGGACGCCGTACCCGACGCCCTGCGCAAAGTGGTCGAGGGCCGCAGTGCTGCCCACTCCTATACCGCCCGTTACGCCGAAACCAAATTTGAAGGCAACTGGCGCCCGAACCTGACCGCCGAGCAATTGGCGCAGGTACAGGAAGTTATCCACCCGGTGGTCCGCACCCACCCGGAGAACGGCCGCAAGGCGCTGTTTGTCAGTGAAGGCTTCACCACCCGCATCGTCGGCCTGCCAGACGATGAAAGCCGCGACGTGCTGCAACAGCTGTACGCACTGAGCGTGCTGGAGCAGAACATCTACCGCCACCAATGGCAGCCCCATGACCTGGTGTTCTGGGACAACCGCTCGTTGATCCACCTGGCCGCTGGCTGCCCCGCACACCTGCGCCGCAAGCTGTACCGCACCACCATCCAGGGCGACGCCCCGTTCTGACGACTGAGGACATCATCATGCGCAAATCCATCAGCCGCCTGGCGGCAAGCATCGGCCTGGGCGCAAGCCTGGTCGTTGGCAGCCTGGCTGCCCCTGCAGTGGCCCAGGCCGAAGGCAAGATCCGCATTGCCGAACAGTTCGGCATCGTCTACCTGCTGCTGAACGTGGTGCGTGACCAGCACCTGATCGAAAAGCACGGCAAGGAGCAGGGCATCGAAATCGACGTCGACTGGGCCCAGCTGTCGGGTGGCTCGGCCATCAACGACGCACTGCTGTCCGGTTCGGTAGACATCGCCGGCGCGGGTGTCGGCCCGTTGCTTACGGTGTGGGACCGCACCAAGGGTCGGCAGAATGTGAAGGCCGTGGCCTCGCTGGGCAACTTCCCGTACTACCTGGTCAGCAGCAACCCCAACGTGAAGACCATCGCCGACATCTCCAACAAAGATCGCATCGCCGTGCCAGCGGTCGGTGTTTCGGTGCAGTCGCGCTTCCTGCAGTATGCCGCCGCCCAGCAGTGGGGCGACAAGGAATACAACCGCCTCGACAAATACACCCTCGCCGTACCTCACCCCGATGCCACTGCCGCGCTGCTGGCCGGCGGTACCGAGCTGAACGGGCACTTCTCCAACCCGCCGTTCCAGGATCAGGTACTGGCCAACAAGGACGTGCATGTGGTGCTCAACAGCTATGACCTGCTCGGCCCCAACTCGCCGACCTTGTTGTTTGCCACCGAGAAATTCCGCAAGGACAACCCTAAAACCTACAAGGCCTTCGTTGACGCCCTGGCCGAAGCCGCAGACTTCGCCCAGAAAGACAAGGCAGCTGCCGCCGACACCTACATCCGTGTGACCAAGGCCAAGATCGACCGCGACGCGTTGATCAAGCTGATCGACAACCCGCAGTACGAATTCACCGTCACGCCAAAGAACACCTACAAGCTGGCCGATTTCCTCCATCGGGTAGGCGCCATCAAGCATAAGCCGGAATCGTGGAAGGACTACTTCTTCCAGGATGAACGCCCGCTGCAAGGGAGCTGATCGATCATGACCGCCCCATTGCCAGGCCACACGGCCAGCAACCTGAGCCGTGTCGCAACGCCGCCTTTGCTCAAGGTGGATAACCTCAGCCTCGAATACCGCACCGCGCAACGCGTGGTGCGGGCCACCCACCAGGTCAGCTTCGAAGTCGACCGTGCCGACCGCTTTGTGCTACTTGGCCCCTCAGGCTGCGGCAAGTCCACCTTGCTCAAGGCCGTCGCCGGTTTCATCCAGCCGCAGGAAGGGCAGATTCTGTTGCAGGGCCAGGCTGTCCGTGGTCCGGGCCCCGACCGCATAGTGGTGTTCCAGGAGTTTGACCAGCTGCCGCCGTGGAAAACGGTAAAGCAGAACGTCATGTTCCCGCTGCTGGTGTCGCGCCAGCTCAAGCGCGCCGAAGCCGAAGAGCGGGCACTGTATTACCTGGAGAAGGTCGGCCTGGCCGCCTTCGCTGATGCCTATCCACACACCTTGTCGGGTGGCATGAAGGCACGCGTGGCGATTGCCCGGGCCTTGGCCACACAGCCGAAGATCTTGTTGATGGATGAGCCGTTCGCCGCCCTTGATGCGCTGACCCGGCGCAAGATGCAGGAAGAGCTGTTGCTGCTGTGGGAGGAAGTACGGTTCACCCTGCTGTTCGTGACCCACTCCATCGAGGAGGCGCTGGTGGTCGGCAACCGCATCCTGCTGCTGTCGCCGCACCCGGGGCGGGTACGGGCCGAAGTGCACAGCCATCAGTACGACCTGGGCAGCCTGGGTGGCAGCGACTTCCAGGCCAGTGCCCGGCGTATCCACCGTCTGCTGTTTGACGAGGCGGACACCCCGCAACAGCCTGACGAGCTTGGTTTTAACGATATTCGCATCGCCTACTGACAGGAGCTTCAGCCATGACCACTACACCTGTACGCCAGGAATACGAGGTGCAGCTGGAGCCCCTGCTCAGTGTGCCTCTGGAACGACAACTGCCGTTGGCCCGGCGCCTGTGGCAGCAAGGCTGGCTGCGCAAGGCGGTTATCCTGCTGGTGATCGCTGTGCTGTGGGAGGCCGTCGCCCGCTATCAGGACAACGACCTGCTGTTGCCAGGCTTTTTGCAAACCGCCGCCGCCCTGTGGGACGGGATGATCAGTGGCGAACTGCCGGCCAAGGTTGGCGTGTCGCTGGTGATTCTGCTCAAGGGTTATGTACTGGGCATCGTCCTGGCATTCGGCCTGACCAGCCTGGCGGTTTCGACCCAGCTGGGCCGCGACCTGCTGGGCACATTGACCTCGATGTTCAACCCGCTTCCGGCCATTGCCCTGCTGCCGCTAGCCTTGCTGTGGTTCGGGCTGGGCGACAATAGCCTGATCTTCGTGCTGGTGCATTCGGTGCTGTGGGCTTTGGCGCTGAATACCTACGCGGGCTTTCTTGGCGTCTCGGAAACACTGCGCATGGCGGGCCGTAACTATGGCCTGAAAGGGCTGCGGCTGGTGCTGCACATCCTGGTGCCGGCGGCTTTGCCGTCGATCCTGTCGGGGCTGAAGATCGGCTGGGCCTTTGCCTGGCGCACCCTGATTGCCGCCGAACTGGTGTTTGGCGCCAGCAGCGGTAAAGGCGGGCTGGGCTGGTACATCTTCCAGAACCGCAACGAGCTGTATACCGACAAGGTATTTGCCGGGTTGGCGGTGGTGATCCTGATTGGTTTGCTGGTGGAAGGGTTAGTGTTCAACACCCTGGAGCGGCTGACCGTGCGGCGTTGGGGGATGCAGCGCTGACCTGTACTGGCCCTATCGCCGGCAAGCTGGCTCCCACAGGTACTCCACAGGTCGTGAGGCTTGTGGCTTTCCAGTGGGAGCTGGCTTGCCGGCGATAGGGCCAGTACAGGCTATCAACTCAGGTACTGAGCCGCCGCATTGCTCAGGATCTTGCCAATCTCTTCCCTCAATACCACAGGCTGCTCCACCACCAACCCATCCCCATGGCTCAACAGCCACCAGCGCAATGGCCAGCCGTCACTCACCGTGGCCCGCAACCGATGCCCATGCTCCAGCGCCGTCAGCTGCATGTCGCTGCTCAACGGTGCAACGCGCAGTTGCCGCGCCAGTGCATCGCTGATCCGTGCCACCAGCTCCACCCCCTCACCCTTCGCCGGTTGCAACGCATCCCCCCGTAGGTGCGTCAGCAAGTCGAAGTTACCGCGCAACTCGCCCACCGCACTCGCCGACCAGTGCCAGCCGAACGGGATGCTCTTGTCATTGCGCTCTAGCGGGAATATCAGCGACAGCTCATTGAGGTCGCGCTCGACAGTGCGTTTGCTGACCGTGAAGCCGACATCGCGCAGGCCCCAGACAAGCTCGGCGCTGGTAATGCCGGGGGAGCGGTTGGGCAGCTGGCGCAGCAGCGCCCACTGACGGCTGAGGGTGGCGCGAGTGGTGGCGAACGGCAAAATGTAACGTCCTTGTCTAGGCTTGCCGCAACAGGATGGCGGCACGCGTGCTGTATGGCAATTGGCCACAGCCTGCTCAGATCAAGGAACTCGCATTTGGTTGCCGTGTGCCGATTCGTTCGCGACAGGTTTTGACGTGACGTCACGCAGAATCACGCCTCATCACAGCCGAAGGTTGGGGTTGTGCGTCGTTCAATGAGGATGAACATGTCTGCTGCCAGCAATATCCATTCGCTGCTTGCCCGCCTTCTTCCCGAGCGGGTCATTGCGCCACCGGCCCCGGTCGGGAGGCGACAGTGGCTGTTTGCCGGTGTGGGTCTGCCCAGCCAGCGCTCGATGCTGGTCAACCGCCTGGATGAGGCCAGCGACCTGCAGGCGGTGTATGCCGACCTGCGCCGCCAGGCGTTGCTGGGCAGCGTGGCGGCACTCAACGACCTCGGCTGGATCTGGCTCAACGGCAAGTACTGGCGTGCCGATACCGTGCTGGCCGGCCACCTGCTGCGCATGGCGGCCCTGCAAGGCAATGCCGCCGCTTGGTTCAACCTGGGGCAGCAGCATTACTTTGGCAAAGGCATCGACCCTTCCTACGTGCAGGCAGCGGAGTGCTATCGGCAGGCCTTTGAGCGGGGCATGCTCCACGCGGCCGCGGCATTGGGCGACCTGTATGAGGAGGAGGTGTGCGACGGCGACCTGGACTGGCAGGTCGACCTGGTTCAGGCCTACCACTGGTTCATGCGCGGGGCAGAGCGGGGTGAAGCACGCTGTCGCTTTGAGGTGGGTTACCGGCTGATGCACGGGCTGTATGTAGAGGCCGACCTGAAGGCCGCGCTGTACTGGCTGGAGCTGGCGGCAGCGGCGGGGGTGGTGCAGGCGGCAGAGGAGCTGGCGGTGCATTTCAGCAGCCGTGATGCAGCGCGCTATCAGGAATGGCGGGACCGGGCGGTGCAGATGGGCAGCACGCTGGCACTGACCATGAAGCTGGAAGACCAGATCCAGCCCTGATTTTCTGTTGCCTGTGCCGGCCTCTTCGCGGGAAACCACAAGCCTCAAAATGTGGGGTACCTGTAGGAGCGGGTTTACCCGCGAAGAGGCCGGCACAGGCTAAAAAATGAACAACATTTAACCCGGTTGTCCGTCGCCCACTGTTGACGACAGGGGGAGGGCAAGGCGTATATTGATAGTTAGCAAACTATGAATATCCTTGGTTCCCTTCATGTCCCTTGATCTCCTGCGCCTGCAAGTCAGCAGTGGCATGGTGGTCGCCGCCCGTCATTGGCGGCGCATCTGCCATACCGCCCTGACCGGTTACGGCATTTCCGAAGCCTGCGCTGCGCCGCTGCTGATGATCGTGCGCCTGGGCGACGGTGTGCACCAGGTGGCCGTAGCCCAGGCTGCCGGCCTGGAAAGCCCATCACTGGTGCGCCTGCTCGACCAACTGTGCAAGGCTGGCCTGGTGTGTCGCAGCGAGGACCCACTGGACCGTCGCGCCAAGGCCCTGAGCCTGACCGCCGAAGGCCGTGCCCTGGCCGAGGCCATCGAAGCCGAGCTGGTGCGCCTGCGTCGCGATGTGCTCAACGGTATCGACCAGGCCGACCTGGAAGCCACCTTGCGCGTGCTGCGCGCCTTCGAAGCAGCCGGCCTGGGCGGTACGGGCGGGGTGGCATGAACGGCTTCTTCAGCTCTGTACCACCGGCCCGCGACTGGTTCTACGGTGCGCGTACCTTCGCCGCCTCCATGATCGCCTTGTACATCGCGTTGCTCATGCAGCTGCCGCGCCCCTACTGGGCCATGGCCACGGTGTATATCGTTTCCAGCCCCTTCGTCGGCCCCACCAGTTCCAAGGCGCTGTACCGCGCCGTGGGCACGCTGCTGGGTGCCGGCGGGGCGATTTTCCTGGTGCCGCCGCTGGTGCAGTCGCCGTTGCTGCTGAGCATCGCCATCGCCCTGTGGACCGGCACCTTGCTGTTCCTGTCGCTGAACCTGCGCACGGCCAACAACTACGTGTTGATGCTGGCTGGCTATACCCTGCCGATGATCGCCCTGGCGGTGGTCGACAACCCGCTGGCGGTGTTCGACGTGGCGTCCTCCCGTGCCCAGGAAATTTGCCTGGGGATTGTCTGTGCGGCAGTGGTCGGCGCCATTTTCTGGCCGCGCCGGCTGGCCCCTGTGGTGGTCGGTGCCACCGGTAACTGGTTCACCGAGGCGATCCGCTACAGCGACACCTACCTGGCCCGCGAAGCCAGCGCCGACAAGGTCGGCGGCATGCGCGGGGCGATGGTCGCCACCTTCAACTCGCTGGAGCTGATGATCGGCCAGCTAGGCCACGAAGGTGCCGGCCCACATACCCTGAAGAACGCTCGTGAGCTGCGTGGGCGGATGATTCACCTGCTGCCGGTCATTGATGCGCTCGACGACGCACTTGTGGCCCTGGAGGGCCGTGCCCCGGCCCAGTTCGCCCAGCTTCAACCCGTGCTTGAAGCCGCGCGCGAATGGCTGAAAGGCACTGCTCACAGCGCTTCGGTAACGCGCTGGACCGCGCTGCACGAGCAGATCGACCGCCTGCAGCCCGGTGCCGCCGCCCTCGACCAGCGCGCCGAACTGCTGCTGTCCAACGCCCTGTACCGCCTGACCGAATGGGCTGACTTGTGGCAGGACTGCTGCACCCTGCAGCACGCCTTGCGTACCGACGATGCCAAGCCTTGGCGCGCGGTGTATCGCCACTGGCGCCTGGGCCGCCTGACGGCATTCTTCGACCGTGGCCTGATGCTGTACTCGGTGGCCTCTACCGTACTGGCGATTGTGGTGGCGTGCGGCCTGTGGATTGGCCTGGGCTGGAACGATGGCGCCAGCGCCGTGATCCTTGCTGCCGTGTCGTGCAGCTTCTTTGCTGCCATGGACGACCCGGCGCCGCAGATCTACCGGTTCTTCTTCTGGACGCTGATGTCGGTCATCTTCTCCAGCCTGTACCTGTTCCTGGTGCTGCCCAACCTGCACGATTTCCCGATGCTGGTGCTGGCGTTTGCCGTGCCGTTCATCTGTATCGGCACCCTGACCGTGCAGCCGCGCTTCTACCTGGGCACCTTACTGACCATCGTCAACACCTCGACCTTCATCAGCATCCAGGGTGCTTACGACGCCGACTTCTTCACCTTCCTCAACGCCAACCTGGCCGGCCCCGTTGGCCTGTTGTTCGCGTTCATCTGGACCTTGGTGATGCGCCCGTTCGGCGTGGAGCTGGCGGCCAAGCGCATGACCCGCTTCGCCTGGCGCGACATTGTCGAAATGACCGAGCCGGCGACCCTGGCCGAGCAACGCCAGGTGGGCGTACAGATGCTCGACCGCCTGATGCAGCACCTCCCGCGCCTGTCGCAAACCGGCCAGGACAGCGGCGTGGCACTGCGTGACCTGCGCGTGGGGCTGAACTTGCTCGACCTGCTGGCCTATATGCCGCGCGCCGGCCAGCAGGCCCGCGAGCGCTTGCGCACGGTGGTCGAAGAAGTCGGCGCGCACTACGCCGCCTGCCTGCGGGCCGGTGAGCGCCTGCATGCCCCGGCCGCGCTGCTGCGCAACATGGAACGCGCACGCCTGGCGCTGAACCTGGATGAATTGTACGAGCGTGGCGATGCCCGCACCCACCTGTTGCATGCCCTGAGTGGCCTGCGGCTGGCGCTGTTGCCGGGCGTGGAAGTGATGCTCGAACCCGCCGAACAACCGCAACTGCCCCCTGGCCTCGACGGAGCGCCCCTGTGATTGGTGAACTGGATATCAGCGGGGTGTTTCTGCCCACGCTGCTGGTGATGATGTTTGGCACCTACCTGGTGTTCCTGGGGGTGCACGCGGTGCTGGTGCGCCTGCATTTCTACCGCCTGGTCTGGCACCGGGCGTTGTTCAACGTTGCTCTGTATGCCGTGCTGCTTGGCGCGGTGGACCACTTTTGCCGAAACCTGATGCTGCCATGAAAAAACCTTTGTTGACCTTGGGCCGTGTGGTCCTGACGTTGCTGGTAGTGACCTTCGCCGCCGTGCTCGTGTGGCAGATGGTGGTGTACTACATGTTTGCCCCCTGGACCCGCGACGGCCACATCCGCGCCGACGTGATCCAGATCGCCCCCGATGTGTCGGGGTTGATCCAGAAGGTCGAGGTGCGCGACAACCAGACCGTCAAGCGCGGTGACGTGCTGTTCACCATCGACCAGGACCGCTTCAGCCTGGCCCTGCGCCAGGCCAAGGCCACCCTGGGCGAACGCCAGGAAACCCTGGCCCAGGCCTCACGCGAGGCGCAGCGCAACCGCAAGCTGGGCAACCTGGTGGCCGCCGAGCAGCTGGAAGAAAGCCAGTCCCGCGAGGCCCGCGCCCGCTCGGCTGTCAGCGAGGCCCAGGTGGCAGTCGATACCGCCCAGCTCAACCTCGACCGTTCGGTGGTGCGCAGCCCGGTGGACGGCTACCTGAACGACCGCGCCCCGCGTAACCACGAATTCGTCACCGCCGGCCGCCCGGTGCTGTCGGTGGTCGACAGCACCTCGTACCACGTCGATGGCTACTTTGAAGAAACCAAGCTGGGTGGCATCCACATCGGTGATGCCGTGGACATTCGCGTAATGGGCGACAACACCCGCCTGCGCGGCCATGTGCAGAGCTTTGCCGCGGGCATCGAAGACCGCGACCGCAGCAGCGGCGCCAACCTGCTGCCCAACGTCAACCCGGCGTTCAGCTGGGTGCGCCTGGCCCAGCGTATTCCGGTGCGCATCGCCTTCGATGAAGTGCCGCAGGACTTCCGTATGATTGCCGGGCGCACCGCCACGGTGTCGATCATCGAGGGCCAGCGCCCATGAAGCAGCTGATCCTGGCCGGCCTGTGCCTGTCGCTGGGGGCCTGCATGATGGTCGGGCCCGACTATGAGGTGCCCAAGGACGCTGCGGTGCAACGCAGCGATCTGAGCGGCCCGCTGCGCCAGGATGCCGCTAGCGTGGTCTCGGCGCCGGTGCCCGAGGACTGGTGGCAGCTGTATCAGGACCAGCGGCTGAACGCGCTGGTGCGTCAGGCCCTGGATGCCAACACCGAGTTGCGCGTGGCGGCGGCCAACATCGCCAAGGCCCGCGCCCAGGTCGAAGTGGCCGAATCGCAAGGTGGCTTCAATGGTGGCGTCAAACTCGGCGCCCAGCGGTTGCAGGAGTCGGGCGAAGCCTTCCTGCAGCCCGAGAAGGTACCAGTGGCCAACATTGGCGAGGCTATTATCAGTGCCTCGTACCAATTCGACCTGTGGGGTACCTTCAAGCGCGGCACCGAGGCCGCCAAGGCCAATGCCGACGCGGTGCAGGCCGCTGCCGATACCGCGCGTATCACCCTGGTGGCGGATGTGGTCAAGGCTTACACCCAGGTGTGTTCGGCCAACGAGGAACTCCACATCGCCCGCGAGTCGCTGGACCTGCAGGAGCGGAGCGTCACGCTCAACCAGCGCCTGCGCGATGCCGGCCGCGGTGATGAAACCCAGGTCACCCGTTCGCAGACCCAGTTCAAATCCTTGCGCGCCGAACTGCCACGCTTCAAGGCCGAGCGAGAAACTGGCATGTACACACTGGCCGCGCTGCTGGCCAAACCGGTCGACCAGTTGCCTGCCGGTACCGCCGATTGTGCCGAGCTGCCACACCTGAACCAGCTGGTCCCGGTGGGTGATGGCGCCGCGCTGCTCAAACGTCGCCCAGACGTGCGCCAGGCGGAGCGCCAGTTGGCTGCTGCCACCGCCTATATTGGCGTGGCCACTGGCGCCTTGTACCCGGACATCAGCATTGGCGCCCAGGTTGGCACTATCGGTATCCTGGAGAACCTCGGTGAGCCCGCAACCAACCGCTGGGGCTTTGGCCCGCAGATCAGCTGGAGCATCCCTACCAACGGCACCCGTGCGCGTATTCGCATGGCCGAAGCTTCAACCCAGGCGGCGTTGGCGAACTTCGATGGGGTTGTGCTGAACGCCATCCGCGAAACACAGACCCGCCTGGCGCAGTACAGCGCCCTGCTGGACCGGCGTGATGCCTTGGCCGAGGCAGAAAAATCGGCCAAGGAAGCGGCGGACCAGACCCACCGGTATTACCAGGCAGGGCGTGAATCGTTCCTGGCGGATTTGCAGGCCACACGCACCTATACCGACATGCGTGCGCAGTTGGCAGCGGCCAATAGTCAGGTAGCCATGGGGCAGATTGGGGTGTTCCTGGCGCTGGGTGGAGGCTGGAAGGACACCGCCAAGCCTTGAGGCCCAATCGCCGGCAAGCCAGCCCCCACTGATCAGCGCAGCTTCTGAGGGCGGCGGAATACTTGTCATCTGATTTGTCGCAAGATTTTTCATGAAATCTGCGTGGCACCCTTGAGGGAAGCAAAGTGGGAGTGAACAATGTTCTCTTTCGCATTCCCTTCGAGACTGGCCATGAAAACCCGTTCACGTCTGCTTGCCTGGTTGCCGGCTTTATTACTCGGCCCAGTGCTGGCGCTGTGCAGCTCCCTGGCGCTGGCCGAGTCCCCCGCCGAGGCCGGCAAAGCCCTGCACCTGCTGGACTACATTGGCGCCGACTACCCGCCGACCGTACAAGATGGCAAGGTGATCGACGAGGGCGAATACCGCGAGCAACAGGAATTCAGCGCGGTATTGGCCGAGCTGGTCAAAGCCCTGCCCGCAAATACCGAGCAAGCCGCGCTGGAGCAGGGCGTCCAGGCGTTGCGCCAGGCCATCGATCAGCGCCAGGAGGGCACGGCTGTCGCCAGGCAGGCCCGCCAGCTGGGCGCGCGCCTGGCAGTGGCCTACGAGGTCAGCCAGGCCCCGGTGATTACCCCGGACCCGGCCCGCGGCGCTGCGCTGTACGCGCAAAACTGCTCGATCTGCCACGGCGACACCGGCGCAGGCGACGGCCCGGCTGGCGTGGGCCTGGAGCCTGCGCCCGCCAACCTGCGCGATGTTTCACGCCTGGACCAGTTGAGTCTGTTCGACCTCTACAACACCCTGGCCCTGGGTATCGATGGCACCGAGATGCCGTCCTTTGCCGACCAGCTGGATGACCGTCAGCGTTGGGATATAGCCGCCTATATCGCCAGCTTCACCGCCAAGCCGGAAGCCGGCAAAGGCGACAAGACCTGGAACATCGCCGACCTGGCTCGCCAGACCCCGGCCGAAGTCGCCGCCAACGAAGGCAGCGCGGTCGTGGAAGCGTTCCGTGCCCAGCGAGCCCAGCCGCCGCAAGTGAAGCGCGGCCCGGCGCAACTGCTCGAATACACCGCCAGCACGCTGGACAAAAGCTTGGCCGCCTACCGCGCAGGTGACCACGACCAGGCCTATGACCTGTCGGTAGCGGCCTATCTGGAAGGCTTCGAGCTGGTGGAAAGCTCGCTGGACAACATCGACACCCAGGCGCGCAAGGACACCGAAAGATCCCTGATGGCCTACCGTCAGTCCCTGCAGGATGGCCTGCCCGTGGCCCAGGCCGAGCAGCGTCTGGCTGAGGCAAAAGGCAAGCTCGACCAGGCCGCCAAGCTGTTGGGCAGCGACGGCCTGAGCTGGTCGCTGAGTTATATCTCCGGTTTGCTGATCCTGCTGCGCGAAGGCCTGGAGGCGATTCTGGTGCTGGCCGCGATCCTGGCCTTCCTGCGTAACACCGGGCAGCAGTCGGCGGTACGCAGCGTCAACATCGGGTGGGGGCTGGCGCTGGTCGCCGGGTTCGCCACCTGGGCGGTGGCGGCCTATGTGATCGATGTGGGCGGCGCCCAGCGCGAACTGCTGGAAGGCTGCACGGCGCTGTTCGCCGCGGTGATGGTGCTATGGCTCGGTGTATGGATGCATGACCGCCGCCACGCTGCCGCCTGGAAGGACTACATCAAAAGCAGCCTGGTCAGCGGCGGCGGGCGCTTTGGCTTTGCCATGCTGGCGTTTTTCTCGGTGTACCGCGAACTGTTCGAAGTGATCCTGTTCTACGAAACCCTGTGGTTGCAGGCAGGCCCTGCCGGGCACCAGGCGGTGCTGGCGGGTGGCGCCACGGCGCTGGTGCTGCTGGTGGGCCTGGCCTGGGTGATTTTGCGCGGTTCTGCCAAGCTGCCGCTGACGCTGTTCTTCAGCATCAACGCCGCACTGCTGTGCGCGCTGTCGGTGGTGTTTGCCGGGCATGGTGTGAAGGCGCTGCAAGAAGCCGGGGTGCTGGGCACACGGCCGGTGGCGTTCTTCGAGTTCGATTGGCTGGGCATTCACGCTGATGCCTACTCGCTGTCGGCACAGGCGGTGGCCTTGCTGGCCATTGTGTTCCTGTATGGGCGCTCGTGGCTGGTGGAAAAGCGCAGGGCAACGGCCAACTGACCGGGGGCCGCGCTGCGGCACATCGCCGGCAAGCCAGCTCCCACCCCGACCGCATCAGTTTCAAGCCATGTGCAATACCTGTGGGAGCTGGCTTGCCGGCGATGGGCTGCATGGCAGCCCCTTGTAATCTCGGTTCAGGCCGGCTGTGGCGCCTTGAGGATGTTCTGCAGCAGCTGGACACTGTCAACGGCGTCATGACCTAGGCTGGTCAGGTAGCCGCCATCGGGTTGATCGGTCAGCCCCTTCTCATGCAGGCGTTGCGCAGCGGCGACCAGGGCAGGGGCGGCGTTGCTGTTTATCTTGATGCCTTCCTGGCTGCTGTCGTGTTTGAACAGCGCGAGTACTTCCAGTTCAGCGATCAGATCGGGGGTAAAAGACATGGCGACTCCTGACTTCCAGACAAGGATGGCGGCACCGCTTACGGTGCCTGACCTTCGAGTGTAGTCGGGTTATTCGTCCTCGCCTTGATCCATCTCAGGCGGCAGCTCCGGCAGCGCCCGCAAGGCGTTCTCGTACCACTCGCCGTCGAACGCGCGGTCTTCCACCAGCATGTTGTCGATTTCGAAGGCCAGCACATGGGCCATCAGGTTGAGGATGTCCTCGCGCTCGTAACCGACCAGGGTCAGCTTGTTGAAGGTGGCCTTGGCCGCAGGCGGTTCGCCGCTTTCAATCTGGTTTTCGATGGCCTGGGTCAGTGTCGCCTCGGCGAAGGCTTCGTCGTCATTGTCGATGTCGGTGGGCTCGCTCATGGCGGTACTCCTGTGATGGGATGCACAGTGTGCCACGCCCGTGGCGGCAATGCCCGGGCATTGACGGGGTGCATGACGCTGGTCAGGGGCGGGCTTAGAGTCTATAAAAGCCGGGCCAACCCCTTACGGCCTGGAGGCTGTTACCTCATGCTCAAGCTTCATGGATTCTCGGTCAGCAACTACTACAACATGGTCAAGCTGGCCCTGCTGGAAAAAGGCCTGCCCTTCGAAGAAGTCACCTTCTATGGCGGCCAGGCGCCACAGGCGCTGGAAGTGAGCCCACGGGGCAAGGTGCCGGTGCTGCAGACCGAACACGGTTACCTCAGCGAAACCAGTGTGATCCTCGACTACATCGAGCACACACAAGGCGGCAAGGCATTGCTGCCGGCCGACCCGTTCGGGCAGGCCAAGGTGCGTGAGCTGCTCAAGGAAATCGAGCTGTACATCGAGCTGCCGGCGCGTACTTGCTATGCCGAGTCGTTCTTCGGCATGTCGGTTGAGCCATTGGTCAAAGAGAAAGCGCGTGCCGATTTGCTGGCCGGCTTTGCCACCCTCAAGCGCAACGGTCGCTTTGCACCCTATGTTGCGGGCGAGCAGCTGACGCTGGCAGACCTGATGTTCTGCTTCTCGGTCGACCTGGCTTATGCCGTGGGCAAGAAAGTGCTGAACATCGACTTTTTGGCCGACTTCCCGCAGGCCAAGGCGTTGCTGCAGCTGATGGGCGAGAACCCGCACATGGCGCGGATCGTGGCGGACAAGGAAGCGTCGATGCCGGCCTTCATGGAGATGATTCGCAGCGGTAAACGCTAACCGGAGCTAGCGCTGAACCTGTAGGAGCAGCCTTGTGCTGCGAAGAGGCCGGTGCAAACACCCTCTATCCATGGTGTTTGCACCGGCCTCTTCGCAGCACAAGGCTGCTCCTACAAAAAGCAGGGCAGCGAGGCTGGCTTAACGCGAAGCCAGCAGCGCCTTGCCACGAACAACGGCAGCGCGTACCTGCGCCGGTGCCGTACCACCAATGTGGTCACGGGCATTCACCGAGCCTTCCAGGGTCAGCACGGCAAACACGTCCTGCTCGATCTGGTCGCTGAACTGGCGCAGTTCGTCCAGGCTCATCTCGGCCAGGTCCTTGCCGGTGTCCACGCCGTACTTCACAGCGTGGCCAACGATTTCGTGGCAGTCACGGAACGGCAGGCCACGGCGTACCAGGTAGTCGGCCAGGTCGGTGGCGGTGGAGAAACCGCGCAGGGCCGCTTCACGCATGATGGCGTGCTTTGGCTTGATCGCCGGGATCATGTCGGCAAAGGCACGCAGCGAGTCGCGCAGGGTGTCGGCAGCGTCGAACAGCGGCTCCTTGTCTTCCTGGTTGTCCTTGTTGTAGGCCAGCGGTTGGCCTTTCATCAGGGTCAGCAGGCCGGTGAGGGCGCCGAACACGCGGCCGCTCTTGCCACGTACCAGCTCTGGCACGTCCGGGTTCTTTTTCTGCGGCATGATCGAGCTGCCGGTGCAGAAGCGGTCCGGCAGGTCGATGAACTGGAACTGCGCGCTGGTCCACAGCACCAGCTCTTCCGAGAAGCGCGACAGGTGCATCATCGCCACGCTGGCAGCGGCGCAGAATTCGATGGCGAAGTCACGGTCCGACACGCCGTCCAGCGAGTTGCCGGCCACAGCTTCGAAGCCCAGCAGCTTGCAGGTCAGCTCGCGGTCGATCGGGTAGGTGGTGCCCGCCAGCGCGGCGCTGCCCAGGGGCATGCGGTTGGTGCGCTTGCGGCAGTCGACCAGGCGCTCGTAGTCGCGGCTGAGCATTTCGAACCAGGCCAGCAGGTGGTGGCCGAAGGTGACCGGCTGGGCCGTCTGCAGGTGGGTGAAACCGGGCATGATGGTTTCGGCTTCACGCTCGGCCTGCTCCAGCAGGCCCTGCTGCAGGCGGGTGATTTCGGCCAGGATCAGGTCGATTTCGTCGCGCAGCCACAGGCGGATATCGGTGGCCACCTGGTCGTTGCGGCTGCGGCCGGTGTGCAGCTTCTTGCCGGTGATGCCGATGCGGTCGGTCAGGCGTGCTTCGATGTTCATGTGCACGTCTTCGAGGTCGACGCGCCAGTCGAAGTTGCCGGCTTCGATTTCGTCCTGGATGGTCTTCAGGCCATCGATGATGGTGTCGCGCTCGGCATCGCTGAGCACGCCGACCTGCGCCAGCATGGTGGCATGGGCGATCGAACCCATGATGTCGTGGCGGTACAGGCGCTTGTCGAAATCGACCGAGGCGGTGAAACGGGCGACGAAGGCGTCGACGGGCTCACTGAAGCGGCCGCCCCAGGACTGATTGGTCTTGTCGGTGCTCATGGATTCACTCATTGCAGGCGTGAACGAAAAAGTGGCGCCGATAATAGCAGGGTTGGGCTGGCTGCCGCAGGGCGCCGGTCGAGAGAAATGCCCGGAAAATGGCAGAGAAGGATTTTAAGGAATGAACGGCAGTGTTCCACGGACCGTCTACAGTTGGACAAAGGACTGGCGGTGAATCTGCCGTCCGAGTGAATCTTTGGCCATCGCACCGGTCTAGAGCGTGACCGCAGTGTCGCTCGAACCACACCTGTCTACGCTATACCTGTGCGAGACTCATTCAGGAATCCAGCGCAATTATGAATGTCCTGATCGTTGATGACGAACCCCAAGGCCGTGAACGCCTCAGCCGGCTACTCGGCGAACTGGAGGGTTATACCGTGCTGGAGCCTAGCGCCACCAACGGCGAGGAGGCCCTTGCGCTGATCGAAAGCCTCAAGCCCGATGTGGTCCTGCTGGACATCGGCATGCCAGGCCTGGATGGCCTGCAGGTAGCCGCTCGCCTGTGCGAACGCGAGGCGCCGCCGGCGGTGGTGTTTTGCACCGGGGATGACGAATACGGTGCCGAGGCATTCAAGGACAGTACCCTCAGCCATGTGACCAAGCCGTTCCAGGCCCAGGCGTTGCGCGATGCCTTGCGCAAGGCCGAAAAACCCAACCGCGCCCAGTTGGCGGCGCTTACCCGGCCGGCCAATGAAGGTGGCGGCCCACGTAGCCACATCAGTGCCCGCACGCGTAAAGGCATCGAGCTGATTCCTTTGCCCCAGGTGATCTATTTCATTGCCGACCACAAATACGTCACCTTGCGTCACGAGGCCGGGGAAGTGCTGCTCGACGAGCCGCTCAAAGCCCTGGAGGATGAATTTGGCGAACGCTTCGTGCGTATTCACCGCAATGCGCTGGTTGCCCGCGAGCGCATCGAACGCTTGCAGCGTACCCCGCTGGGGCACTTTCAGCTGTACCTGAAAGGCTTGGACGGTGATGCCCTGACAGTCAGCCGCCGGCATGTTGCCGGCGTGCGCAAGATGATGCAGACCCTCTGATACGGCGCCCGCATGGCAAGGGCTGCGCCCTTGTTCGCGGCTAAAGCCGCTCCCACAGGTGGATCATTGGCCTGTAGAGCGGCAGCTCACCCTGTGGGAGCGGCTTTAGCCGCGAAGAGGCCCTCAGGTGATCCACATCTGCAAGCGATAAAGGAGATGCTGTTATCATCGGCGGCATTTCTCTGGATCGGGGCGTTCCATGTCCACTCGCGAAATCCGCATTGCCACCCGTAAAAGTGCCTTGGCCTTGTGGCAGGCCGAATACGTCAAAGCCCGCCTCGAGCAGGCCCACCCCGGTCTGCTGGTGACCCTGGTGCCCATGGTCAGCCGGGGTGACAAGCTGCTCGACGCGCCGCTGGCAAAAATCGGCGGCAAGGGTCTGTTCGTCAAAGAGCTGGAAACCGCCCTGCTGGACAACGAAGCCGACATCGCCGTGCATTCGATGAAAGACGTGCCCATGGACTTCCCCGAAGGCCTGGGCCTGTACTGCATCTGCGAGCGTGAAGACCCGCGTGATGCCTTCGTTTCCAATACCTTTGACAGCCTTGAAGCGCTGCCTGCCGGCAGCATCGTCGGCACTTCCAGCCTGCGCCGTCAGGCCCAGTTGCTGGCGCGCCGCCCGGACCTGCAAATCCGCTTCCTGCGGGGCAACGTCAATACGCGCCTGGCCAAGCTGGATGCCGGCGAGTACGACGCCATCATCCTCGCCGCCGCCGGCCTGATCCGCCTCGGCTTTGAAGACCGCATCACCGCCACCATCAGCGTCGATGACAGCCTGCCTGCTGGCGGCCAGGGTGCGGTGGGCATCGAGTGCCGCAGTGCCGACCTCGAGATCCACGCACTCCTGGCGCCGCTGCACCATGCCGACACCGCCGACCGGGTCGTGGCCGAACGCGCCCTGAACAAACACCTGAATGGCGGCTGCCAGGTGCCGATCGCCTGCTACGCGGTGCTCGAAGGTGACCAGCTTTGGCTGCGTGGCCTGGTTGGCCAGCCGAGCGGGGGTACCCTGCTGGTGGCCGAAGCCCGTGCCCCGCGCGCTGCTGCCGAGACCTTGGGCGTACAGGTGGCCGAAGACCTGCTGGGCCAAGGTGCCGAGGCCATCCTCAAGGAAGTCTACGGCGAGGCCGGCCACCCGTGAGCCAATGGCGCCTGCTGCTGACCCGGCCTGCCGAGGACTGTGCGGCGCTGGCGCAAAGCCTGGCGGCAGCGGGGGTGGGCAGCAGCTGCCTGCCGCTGCTGGCGATAGAGCCCGTCACCGTGGAGCCCCGGCAACGTCTGCTGCTGGAAGGCCTGCATGGCTTCCAGGCGATCATCGTGGTCAGCAAGCCGGCTGCCAGGCTGTTGCTTGAGCAGCTGGCCGAAGCCGGCATGCAGCCGCCACGGCAAGGCTGGTTCACCGTGGGTGAGGCAACCGCTGCAGTGCTGCAGGGCGCCGGGCTGGAGGTAAACACTCCGCCGCGTGGCGATGACAGCGAAGCCTTGCTGGCGTTACCGGCCCTGCTTCAGGCCGTTGCCGTGCCTGCAGCGCGTGTCCTGGTCGTGCGCGGCGTCGGAGGTCGCGAACTGCTGGCAGAGCGTCTTGCAGAGCAAGGTGCTAGTGTCGAATATCTGGAACTGTATCGTCGCTGCCTGCCGGATTACCCGGCGGGCACCCTGAAGCGCCGCATCGAAGCGGAACGCCTCAATGGCCTGGTGGTCAGCAGTGGGCAGGGTTTTGAACATCTGCAGCAGCTGGCCGGTGCGGATTGGCCGCAGCTGGCACGCCTGCCGCTGTTCGTGCCCAGCCCACGGGTTGCCGAACAGGCCCGGGCCGCCGGGGCCCAACAGGTTGTGGATTGCCGTGGCGCCAGTGCCACGGCCTTGCTGGTAGCCGTGCAGCGCAGCGCTGCACCTGCCTCTTAAGGCGCTAAGCTGAACGCGATGCGCCCCCATGCAAAGGATGGATACGTGAGCGAGACTGTCTTGTCCAATAATGATCAGCCGTCGGCACAGGCGCCGGCGGAACCCGTCACCGCCCCACCTGCCAAGCGCTCCGGCAGTGGCCTGGCAGCGCTGGCCTTGCTGCTGGGTGCGGCCGGGGTGGCAGTAGGTGGCTGGGGTGTCTGGCAGGTACGTCAACTGCAAGGCAGCGAGTTCAACCAGGGCCAGCACATCGAGGCGCTCACCCAGCGCGCCGAAGCCCTGCAGCAGCGCGAACAGCAGATCAGCGCGCAACTGGCCAGCCTGCCGGCGGCCAGCGAGCTGGAAGACCGCCGGCGCCTGGTGGCGCAATTGCAGGGCGACCAGCAGCGTCTCAGCCAGCGCCTGGAAACCGTGCTAGGCGAAAGCCGCAAAGAGTGGCGCCTGGCTGAAGCCGAGCACCTGCTACGCCTGGCTACCCTGCGCCTGTCGGCCTTGCAGGACATCACCAGCGCCAAGGCCCTGGTCGAGGGCGCCGACGAGATCCTGCGCGAGCAGAGCGACCCAGGCGCATTCGCCGCCCGCGAGCAGCTGGCGCGCAGCCTGGCCACCCTCGGCAGCACCCAGCAACCGGACCGTACCGGCCTGTTCCTGAAACTGGCCGCACAGCGTGAGCTGGTACAGCAACTGAGCGCGCAGTCGCCCGAGTTCGACAGCAATGCCGATGCGCTGGGTGCCCTGACCGCCGACGGCGATGGTGCCAGCCGGCTGTCGCAGTGGTGGGCAGAAATCTCCAAGTACTTCCAGATCGACTTCAACGCGGATGAAAACGTGCGGCCGCTGCTGGCCGGGCAGCAACTGAACCAGCTGCGCCTGGCCCTGAGCCTGACCATCGAGCAGGCCCAGTGGGCGGCGCTCAATGGTGACGCCAAGGTCTACACCCAGGCGCTGGACGACGCCCGCAGCGTGTTGTTGGCCAACTTCAACGCCGACAACCCGCAAAGCAAGGCAATGCTTGAGAGCCTCAATGCCCTGGCCGATCAGCCGGTGTCGGTGGTTACCCCCGACCTAAGCGAAAGCCTGGCGGCCGTGCAGGCCTACATTCAACGCCGTCACCTGCCGGCTGAGGCTGAAGGGGGCAAACCATGAAGCGTGTCTACCTGCTGGCCGTGCTGGCAATCGTGATTGCCGCGGCACTGGGTATTGCGGTCGCCAAGCACAGCGGTTACGTACTGCTTTCCTATGGAAGCTTCCGCTATCAATCGGGGCTGTGGGCGGCCCTGGCCGGGCTGCTGGCCGTGGTCGCTGTGTTGTGGCTGTTGCGTTACCTGGTCGGCCTGGTGCTGACCTCCAGCGGTGTGGTCAACCCGTGGTCGCGGCGTAATCGCAGCCGGCGCATCCGTCTGGCCATCGAACAGGGCCAGCTGGACCTTGCCGAGGGCCGCTGGGCCAGTGCTCAACGCCACCTGCACCGTGCCGCCGAGGCCGAGCGCCAGCCGCTGCTGTACTACCTCGGTGCCGCCCGTGCTGCCAACGAGCAGGGCCGCACCGAAGACAGCGACAACCTGCTGGAGCGCGCGCTGGAGCGTCAGCCGCAAGCAGAACTGGCCATCGCCCTGACCCATGCGCAGTTGCAGATGGACCGTGGTGAAAGTGACGGCGCCCTGGAAACCCTGCTGGCCATGCAGGAACGCCACCCGCACAACAGCCAGGTGCTGCGCCTGCTGCAGCGTCTGTACCTGGAGCGCGGTGACTGGTCGGCACTGATCCGTCTGTTGCCCGACCTGCGCAAGGGCAAGGTGCTTCCTGCCGCCGAGCTGGCCGCCCTGGAGCAACGCGCCTGGGGCCAGAACCTGAGCCTGGCCACCACCCGTGGCGAAGACGCGCAAAGCGCACGTCAGGCCCTGGAACGCGCCTGGCAGCAGCTGACCGCGGCCCAGCGCCAGGAGCCGCAACTGGTGCTGGCCTACGCTGAGCAATTGCGCCAGGTAGGTGCCCAGAACGAAGCCGAGCAGGTGTTGCGCACCGCCCTCAAGCGTGGATACGAAAGCCACCTGGCCCGCCTGTACGGCCTGGTGCGCGGTGATGACCCGGCGCGCCAGCTGCAAACCGCCGAAGGCTGGCTCAAGGATCACCCGCAAGACGCCAGCCTGTTACTGACCCTGGGCCGCCTGAGCCTGCAGAACCGGCTGTGGGGCAAAGCGCGGGACTACCTGGAAAGCAGCCTGCGCATGGAACGCAACCCCGAGGCCTGTGCCGAACTGGCTCGCCTGCTCGCTGGCCTGGGCGAGACCGAGCGCAGCAACCAGCTGTTCCAGGAGGGCCTTGGCCTGCTGGACGAGCGCCTGCTGGCGCTGCCCTTGCCAGAAGGCGTACGCGCCTGACCCACCCCAAAGCCCGCGCCAAGGTGCGGGCTTTGGCGTTGGGTAACTTTTCTACCGCTGCCAGTTAGATCTGCAGTGCAGTTCCTCAGCCGCCTCCTACCGTATCGCTTGAAATTTCCTACACCATTCAGCGACTTGTCGCTACTGTCGCGCCTTGATACAAAGCGCATCTTTCCTCTACCGTCTCACATCCCAACATCTTCCCCGGGACTTTCACCGCCCATGCTTCCGGCCCGTTTGCGCACCTTTTTCCTTCCTGCCTGCCTGGCCGCATTTGCGGTGCTGGTCGCGTCATACCACCTGGAAAACATACGGGGGTTGATGCCGTGCCCGTTGTGCTTCAGCCAGCGGCTGCTGCTAGCGGTGTACGCACTGCTGAGCCTGGCGGCGGTGCTGCAGGCACCAGGCACGCAGGGCACCCTCCATTACGCGCGGGCGACTCTGGGCTGCACGCTGGCTGGCGCGTTGCTGGCAGCACGGCATGTCTGGTTGCAGGGGGCCAGCGGTGCTATCCCTGTATGCCCGGTACCGATCGGGCGTGTGTTCGAGCAATCCTGGAGCGAGGCGGCGCGGCAATTGCTGCTCGGCGGCCCCGAATGCAGCTCGCTGACCTGGAGCTTTCTCGACCTGACGCTGCCTGAGTGGAGCCTGCTGGCCTTCCTGTTGCTGGCCGTGCCGCCCTTGAGTTGCCTGCTGGCGTATCGTTTCCGCACCCTGGCAAGAAGTTGACCTGGAACAAGGCTGGGCCACTAGCGCGACCAATGGCGTATTAACAGGGTATTAAACACTTGTATGAACTTTGTCCGCTGCGTACCTTGATGGGCAGCACGCGCGGGAATAATCTCCCAGCACGCATACCGAAAATACAACTGCTCGATGCCGTCCTGCTGATGTCACCTTTGTGCTGCGCGGTCGTGGTGCGAGGTGCAGCGGCATCTACCCAGAAGGGAAGAGATTGCCATGCTCGATAGTTGTCAGAATGCCCAGGAACGCTGGGGTGGGGTTCACGACCTGATCGACCGTTGGCTGAAGGCGCGCCAGGACCTGGTGCAGTCTTTCGGCGCACTGCGCGATTTGAAGCCAGCCTTCGCCGACAAGGACACCAACGGGGACTTTTGCGCGCTCCTGGTCGACTACGTTTCGGCGTGGCACTTCGAAGTTTGCGAGCAACTGGTCAGCGAGGCCAAAGCTTTCGGAGACGAGAAGGCGCTGAGGCTGGCCGAAGAAATCAACCCACGGATCAACGACAGTACCCAGATTGCACTGGCCTTCAATGACCAATGCACCAAGGGTGAGTGCAAGGACACCGAACGCTTTGCCGAAAAGCTAGGCAAGTTGGGCGGGCTGTTGCACGAGCGCTTCGAACTTGAAGACTGCCTGATCGAGGTGCTGCACAACGCACACAAGGAAGAGGGTGCGGTCCAGGCATGAGGGTTGGCGTCAGTCGCCAACCGCCAGCAATTCGATCTCGAACACCAAGGGTGTATAGGGTGCGATAAGGTCACCCGCGCCTTCGGCGCCATAAGCTTGCGCCGACGGAATTACCAGGCGCCATTTGGCCCCTGCGTGCATCCTTGGCAAGGCCACTTGCCACCCTTCGATCACCGAATCCAGGCTGAACCACTGGGGCGCCTGGTTCTGGTCGAACACCGAACCATCCGGCAGCCTGCCCACATAGCGTACCTGCACTTTGCCGCCAGCCTTGGGCTGCGCGCCTGTGCCTGGCTGCAGTTCACTGTAGAGCACACCTTCCGGTAGTTCGCGTACTCCATAACGGCCACGCTCGTTGGCCATGAAGCGTGTTTCGGCTGCCTGCAACTTCTGCGTGGCGGCGTCACCTTCCTGCGCTTCGTGTTGCTGGAGCACGGCCTGCATACGAGCCTTGTCGAGCTTCAAGGGTTGCCCCTGATAGGACTGTTTCAAGCCTTCGACCAGTGCGTCTAGTTGCAGGCCAGGCATATCCTGGCGCAGACGCTCACCCAGGCTGGCGCCCAGGCTGTAGGCGAGGTCATGGTCGTTGCTGTCGGCCATTGCAACTGGCACCAGCAGGCATAAACCTAATACAAGATATCGAGGCAATGCCCTGACTCCCAAATATCAGCAATGATTAATTCAGCAACTACACTTTCACGCAGCTGCAAGATAACAACTTTGCCCAGGCATGCAACGCGGCGTAAATATTACTGTCAACATGCCCTAGCGGCGGTAGCAGCAGAAGCATAGTATGAGCCGCAATCTCGTCAGCCAGGAGGTAAACCATGTCGGCCAAAAAGAAGCCAGTAAGTACGCCGTTACACCTGCTCCAGCAACTTTCGGGCAGCCTGCTCGAACACTTGGAAGATGCCTGCTCGCAAGCGCTGGCTGATGCGGAAAAACTGCTGGCAAAACTGGAAAAGCAGCGTGGCAAGGCCCAGGAAAAACTGCACAACGGGCGCCTGAAATTGCAGGATGCCGCCAAGGCAGGCAAAGCCAAGGCGCAGTCCAAAGCGCAAAAAGCCGTTGGTGAACTTGAAGGGCTGCTCGATGCCCTCAAGGAACGTCAAACCCAGACCCGCTCTTATATCCAGCAACTCAAGCGCGATGCTCAGGACAGCCTCAAGCTGGCCCAAGGTGTAGGCAAGGTTCGCGAAGCAGCAGCCAAAGCCCTTGACCAGCGCGCCGTCAAAACCACCAAGGCTGCCGCTGCCAAGCCTGCTGCCAGAACCACTGCAGCCAAACCTGCCGCGAAGCCAGCTGCCAAGGCTACTGCTGCAGCCAAACCTGCCTCCAAGCCAGCCGCTAAACCGGCTGCCAAGGCTACTGCTGCTGCCAAGCCAGCCGCCAAGCCAGCTGCCAAACCAGCTGCCAAGGCCACTGCTGCAGCCAAACCTGCCGCGAGGCCAGCTGCCAAGGCTACTGCTGCAGCCAAACCTGCCGCGAGGCCAGCTGCCAAGGCTACTGCTGCAGCCAAACCTGCCGCGAAGCCAGCTGCCAAGACTACTGCTGCAGCCAAACCTGCCGCGAAGCCAGCTGCCAAGACTACTGCTGCAGCCAAACCTGCCGCGAAGCCAGCTGCCAAAGCGACTGCTGCGGCCAAGCCTGCCGCTGCCAAACCTGCAGCCAAGCCAGCGCCAGCCAAAGCCGCTGCCGCGAAACCAGCTGCGAAACCTGCGGCCAAGCCTGCTGCCGCCAAGGCTCCTGCACGTCCGGCCGCCAAGCCAGCTGCCGCCAAGCCTGTTGCCAGCAAGCCAGCCGAAGCCAAACCTGCTACGCCAGCCGTCAGCACCCCGGCCGCAGCAACCAACTCGGCCACCCCGGCCACCCCGGCCGCTTCGGCAGCACCTGCCAGCACCCCGGCTCAGGCACCGTCTTCGGCGTCCTGAAGCGCAGCCGCCGCGACGCGCAACAGATCCAGCGCGTCGTGGTGTCGGGCAGGGTCCGGCGCCAGCCGGGCCAGCCAGTCGTCCGTGGGCTCATGGGAGTCCGCGGGCCACTGTCGCGAGCATTCCTGCATACGCGCCAGCAGCGCTTTTTCTGCCTGTAATTCCAGCCCCTTCACCTGCTCACGCAACGCCGCCAGTTGCGTATCACCCGACGCTGATGCCCGCCATTGCTGGCGCAGGCTGCGTAACGGGCCCACCACTTCCCGCTGCCAGGGCTCGGCAATGTCGTGCAGGGCTTGTGCGCGCGCGTCCAGCAGGGCCACGCCACGTGCCTGCAGCCAGGTGGCGCACAGCAGCAGGCAGACATCGCCACCCTGCGCCTGTAGTTCAAGGCAGGCCGCTTCCACGCCGGGCCTCGCATACAGGGCCAAGGCGTAATTCCACAGGTCGGTGTGCATGGTTCCACTCGCGCTATGGGCCGAGGAAGCTGGTAGACTCCGCGACCATCATGATCAGACTAACCAATCTCACTTTACAGCGTGGTCCGCAGCGCTTGCTAGACGGCGCCGACATGACCCTGCACGCCGGTCACAAAGCCGGCCTGATCGGCGCCAACGGCGCCGGAAAATCCAGCCTGTTCGCCTTGCTGCGCGGTGAGCTGTCGCCCGATGGTGGCGATTGCCAGCTGCCCGGCGACTGGCGCATCGCCCACATGCGCCAAGAGGTCGACACCCTCGACCGCCTGGCCGTGGACTACGTGCTCGATGGCGATCTTCGCCTGCGCAAGGTCCAGGCCGAACTGGCTGCGGCCGAGCAGGCCCACGATGGCACCGCCCTGGCGCGCCTGCACAGTGAGCTGGAAGGCGCCGACGGTTATACCGCTGACGCCCGTGCGCGCAAATTGCTGGCGGGCCTGGGCTTCACCAACGAGCAGATGGACCGCCGCGTCGGCGACTTCTCCGGTGGCTGGCGGATGCGCCTGAACCTGGCTCAGGCGCTGATGTGCCCGTCCGACCTGCTGCTGCTCGACGAGCCCACCAACCACCTGGACCTCGACGCCATCCTGTGGCTGGAAGACTGGCTCAAGGGCTACCCCGGCACATTGTTGCTGATCTCCCACGACCGTGACTTCCTCGACGCCGTGGTCGACCATGTGCTGCACGTCGAGCAGCGCAAGCTGAACCTGTACAAGGGCGGCTACTCCGCCTTCGAGCGCACCCGTGCCGAACGCCTGGCGCAGCAGCAGCAAGCCTACGAGAAGCAGCAGGCACAGCGCGCGCACATGGAAAAGTACATCGCCCGCTTCAAGGCCCAGGCCACCAAGGCCCGTCAGGCACAAAGCCGGATCAAGGCCCTGGAGCGCATGGAGGAGCTGTCGGCGGCGCATGTCGACTCGCCGTTCGACTTCGTCTTCCGCGAGTCGCAGAAAATCTCCAGCCCGTTGCTGAGCCTGTCCGAAGGCCGCCTGGGTTATGGCGACAAGGCCATCCTCGACAAGGTCAAGCTGCAGCTCACCCCGGGTGCGCGAATTGGCCTGCTCGGGCCCAACGGCGCCGGCAAGTCGACCCTGATCAAGAACCTTGCGGGTGAGCTGGAGCCGTTGTCGGGCCGCCTGGTCCGTGGCGAGAACCTGGCGGTTGGCTACTTTGCCCAGCACCAGCTGGACTCGCTGGACGACAAGGCCAGCCCGCTGCTGCACCTGCAGCGTATTGCCCCCACCGAGCGCGAGCAGACCCTGCGCGACTTCCTCGGTGGCTTCGACTTCCATGGTGCCCGCACTGACGAGCCGGTGGTGAATTTCTCCGGTGGCGAAAAGGCCCGCCTGGCGCTGGCGCTGATTGCCTGGGAACGGCCGAACCTGCTGCTGCTCGACGAACCGACCAACCACCTGGACCTGGAAATGCGCCTGGCGCTGACCATGGCGTTGCAGGAGTTTGCCGGTGCTGTGGTGGTGGTGTCGCACGACCGTCACCTGCTCAAGAGCACGACCGATGACTTCCTGCTGGTGGCCGACGGCAAGGTCGAAACCTTCGACGGAGACCTGGACGACTACAGCCGCTGGCTGGTCGAGTACCGCCAGCGCAGCGCGCCGGCCAGTACGGCCCCGGTCAACCCGGACAAGACCGACAAGAAAGCCCAGCGCCAGGCTGCCGCAGCCTTGCGCCAGCAACTGGCACCGCACAAGAAGGCGGCCGACAAGCTGGAAACCGAGCTCAACCAGGTGCACGTGCAACTGGCCGAGATCGAGACCGCGCTGGGTGACGGTGGCCTCTACGAAGCGGCGCGCAAGGACGAGTTGCGTGACCTGCTGGCGCGCCAGACCAAGCTCAAGCAACGCGAAGGCGAGCTGGAAGAAGCCTGGATGGAAGCGCTGGAAACCCTCGAAAGCATGCAGGCCGAGCTCGAGGCGCTGTCCTGATGGAGGAACTGCGTTCGCTGCTGCCAGGGCAATGGATGGACACCTTCTGGCTGGGCTTGCAGATTCTGTTGATCCTGGTGGCGGCCTTCGTCCTGCAGCGCATCGTTGCTCGCGGGTTGAGCCGCCTGGGCCAGCGTTATCCGCTGCCGCCTGAGCTGCTGGTCCCGGTGCGTGGCGGCCTGCGCTGGCTGATCATGGGCAGCGCGCTGCTGTTTGTGCTGGAGCGCCTGGGGGTTTCGGCGACCGTGTTGTGGACGGCACTGTCCGGCTTTGTCGCGGTGGCGGCGGTGGCGTTCTTCGCCATGTGGAGCGTGCTGTCCAACCTGCTGTGCGCGGTGCTGATCTTCACGGTCGGGCCGTTTCGCATCGGTGATGTGGTCGAGCTGGTCGACACGCTGGACAAGCCGGGGGTGAAAGGGCGGGTGATCGCTATAAACCTGCTGTTTACCACCTTGCTGGAAATGCCCGAAGCGGGCGGGGCGCTGGTGCAGGTGCCCAATAGCCAGTTCTTCCAGAAGTCGGTCCGGCGCTGGCGCGGGGCCGAGGTACAGGCCCTGCACAAAGAAACAGCTGCCGAAGCCGACTAAACCTTTAATGGCCTCTTCGCGGATACAGGCGATAGAAATCCATCAGAAATCGCTGGTTATTTTTTCACCAAAACCTTAGCTTAACCTTTTGCAACAAGTGTTCGAGCGAGGTGTGTGATGTCGATGGAAGTATGGTTGGGCTTCTTTGCCGCCTGTTGGGTGATCAGCCTGTCACCCGGTGCCGGGGCAATTGCCTCGATGTCCAGCGGCCTGCAATACGGCTTCTGGCGTGGTTACTGGAACGCTCTGGGCCTGCAACTGGGCCTGATTGTGCAAATCGCCATTATTGCCGCCGGCGTCGGCGCCATCCTGGCCGCCTCGGCCACCGCCTTCCAGGTCATCAAATGGTTCGGCGTTGCCTACCTCGTCTACCTGGCCTACAAGCAATGGCGCGCCTTGCCGATGGACATGTCCGATGAGTCCGGCGTGCGGCCTATCGGCAAACCGCTGAGCCTGATGTTCCGCGGGTTCCTGGTCAACGTCAGCAACCCCAAGGCGCTGGTGTTCATGCTGGCGGTGCTGCCGCAGTTCATCAACCCGCATGCACCGCTGTTGCCGCAGTATGTGGCAATCACCGTGACCATGATCACCGTGGACATGCTGGTGATGGCGGGGTACACCGGCTTGGCTTCGCGGGTGTTGCGCTTGCTGCGTACGCCCAAGCAGCAGAAGCGCTTGAACCGGACTTTTGCCGGGTTGTTCATTGGGGCGGCGACCTTCCTCGCTACCCTGCGTCGCGCGCCGATCTGATCGGGCCACGGGCGCAAACACAGACTCTGTAGGAGCAGCCTTGTGCTGCGAAGAGGGCATTGCAGCCGAAGATGATCTTTAGCCTCACCGGCCTCTTCGCAGCACAAGGCTGCTCCTACAGGGATTGCGGAGCGGCCTTTATTTTTTCTGCTTGTCTACCAAGCCCGTCAGCAAGTCCACCGGCATCGGGAAGACAATGGTCGAGGTCCTGTCGCCCGCAATCGCCCCCAGCGTCTGCATATAGCGCAACTGCATCGCCCCAGGCTCCTTGCCCAGCATCTGCGCCGCCTGCATCAGCTTCTCTGACGCCTGCAATTCCCCCTCGGCATGGATCACCTTGGCCCGCCGTTCGCGTTCGGCCTCGGCCTGCCGGGCGATGGCGCGTACCATCGATTCGTTGAGGTCGACATGCTTGATCTCGACGTTGGCCACCTTGATGCCCCAGGCATCGGTTTGCGCGTCCAGCACCTGGCGAATATCCGCATTCAGTTGCTCACGTTCGGCGAGCAGCTCATCCAGTTCGTGCTTGCCCAGCACCGCACGTAGCGTGGTCTGGGCCAATTGGCTGGTCGCCACCAGAAAGTCCTCGACCTGGATGATCGCCTTTTGCGGGTCGAGCACGCGGAAGTAGAGCACCGCGTTGACCTTGACCGAAACGTTGTCGCGGGTGATTACATCCTGTGGTGGCACATCCAGCACCACGGTGCGCAGGTCTACCCGCACCATTTGCTGGATCACCGGGATCAACAGGATCAGCCCCGGCCCCTTCACCTGCCAGAAGCGCCCCAGCTGGAACACCACGCCGCGTTCGTATTCGCGCAGGATGCGAAACGCCGACAACAGCAGCATCGCCAGCACGATCAGCACGGCAGTGAAACCCACTTGCATGAACATGGTTATTCTCCTTGCGCCGCAGGCGCGGCGGCGCTCACGTCCAGCATCACGCCATGGCGCGCGGTCACCCGCACGTTCTGGCCAGCTTGCAGCGGCGTTGCGCACTGCACTTGCCATTCCTCGCCCTGGGCCAGTACCACGCCACGGAACGGGTTGCCTGCCATCACTTGGGTGACGGTGACCAGGCTGCCGACCAGGCTGGCGTCACCGCTGACCAGCGCCCGTTGACGTGCCTTGAGGGCCATGCCCAGCACGCCGCCGATCAACAGCGCCGAGAGCACTGCCAGGGTACCGATCAAGGCCAGCGGGATGCCGTAGCCGGGTGCGTCGGTGTCGATCAGGATCAGCGCGCCGACCACAAAGGCAACGATGCCGCCAAACCCGACCACGCCGAAACTGGGCAGGAAGGCTTCGGCGATCATGAAAGCGATGCCCAGCAAGATCAGCGCCACCCCGGCGAAGCTCACCGGTAACAGCTGCAGGGCGTACAGTGCCAATAGCAGGCAGATGCCGCCGACCACGCCTCCCACGGTAGAGCCGGGGCTCATGAATTCGAACAACAGGCCGTACACCCCGACCATGATCAGGATCAGCGCCACGCTCGGGTTGGTAATGACCGCCAGTACCCGGGTGCGCCAATCCGGCAGGTGCTCCACCAGGCTGGCGCCGGCTGTCTGCAACTGGTGTGGCTGGCCGGCGGCCTCCAGCGTTTTGCCGTCGAGTTTGCGCAGCAGGGCGGGCAGGTCGTCAGCTACCTGGTCGATCACATTCAGCCGCAAGGCTTCGCTGGCAGGAAGGCTGACAGCCTCGCGCACGGCCTTCTCCGCCCAATCGGCATTGCGCCCGCGCAGCTGCGCCAGGCCGCGGATGTACGCAGCGGCATCGTTGACCTGCTTGCGTGCCAGGGTTTCATCATCGCTGCCTTTGGTCTTGTCGTCCTTGGGCGCACCTGGGGGGGCGCCAATCTGTACGGGTGTGGCGGCCCCCAGGTTGGTCCCGGGGGCCATCGCGGCAACATGGCTGGCGTAGAGAATATAGGTGCCGGCGCTGGCAGCGCGGGCACCGCTTGGGGCCACGTAGGTGGCAACCGGCACGGGGCTGGCGAGAATCGCCTTGATCATCTGGCGCATGGCGCTGTCCAGGCCACCTGGGGTGTCCATGCGGATCACCACCAGTTGCGCGCCCTGGGCCTGGGCCTGGTCGAGGCTGCGTACCAGGTAGTCGGCGCTGGCCGGGCCGATGGCATCATCGATGCCCAGCACCCACACTGCACCGGGCGCTGCCTGGCCACCTGGCGTGATGCCAAGCAGCAACAGCAGCAACAGCCAGCGCCAGCAGCGGGCGATCACCTGTCGTCACCTCGTTTGGCCCTATTACACAAGTTTAGCCCTGGCTGGCGCCAGCCGGCCTAAAATTGGAGATTGGGGGGCGAAACCGGAGGTGCATCATGCGTATGGCAAAGACCCTGCAGGCCCGCCTGGACAAGGCCAACTGCGACTACGACATCATTCCCCATCCACACTCGGCCACCAGCCTGGAGTCGGCCCGTACGGCCGGCGTGCCCGCCGAGCGGGTCGCCAAGTCGGTGATGCTCGATGACCGGCATGGCAACTACATCATGGCCGTGCTACCGGCCAACCGGCATCTGGACATGACCAAGGTGCGCATGTCCGGGGCCTGGCAATTGACCCGAGAAAGCGGCCTGCCGAGCTTGTTCGGCGACTGCGAGCGCGGCGCCGTGCCGGCCCTTGGCGACGCCTACCAGATAAAAATGCTGCTTGATCCGAGTCTTACTCGCCAAGGCGATGTCTATCTGGAGGCGGGTGACCACGATCACCTGATCCACATGAGCATGGAGCAGTACATGAAATTGGTGCCGCACGCCGAAGTGCGCGAGCTGTGCTGATGTTTTCACACCCATGCCAGACGGGCGTCGTGGACGGCCTGCCTGGCGCTCAGGAGGAACCATGGAAGCGCCGACCCATCCCTTTGCCGACCTGTTCAAGCAGTTGGGCTTGCCCGACGATCCCGAGAGTATCGATCAGTTCATCACCAGCCATTCTCCGCTGAAGAACGAGATAAAGCTGGTGGATGCGCCGTTCTGGACCGACTCCCAGCGTGCTTTTCTCAAGGAAAGCATCATTGAAGATTCCGATTGGGCCGTGCCCTTCGATCAACTCAACGAAGCGTTGCGCCGCCCCCGAAAATAAAGCGCCGAGCGGCACCTGACGAGTGATTGGCCGTTGCTATGCTCAGGAAAACAATAAGGGGATAGCGCGATGAAAGATCCCTATGCACCAGGTTTCTGGTGCTCCGTGACGATCCTGGGCACCCTGACGGCCAGTTACTTCTATGGCATCAGGCAAACGCAACAGATGAACCAGGCTGTGCACTTCCTGTATGCGGCTGCCGCTGTCACGGTGGCGGTGGTATTGGTGGCGCTGACCTGGATCGCCTGGCAACAGTTGCACCTGAACAAGCGCGAAGTGATTCAGGGACGAACGTTGCTCACCATCTGGAACACCAAGGTGGCGCTACGCCGCGTCGAGACAGTATTCGACCGCTATTTCTGGGGCAGCTACTGGCATTCGGGGCGCACGTTCGAAGAAGTCATGGGCGAGCTCAAGGGCACGCCGCTGGAGCAGAGCCTGGATGCGCTGAAGCGACAGTGCCGGGTACTCGACCGTGAAATCCATGACCACCATCACCATTGGCTGGCCAATGCCCGCGACCTGTCCAGCGTGGCCCAGGCCATGGCTCGTGAACGCTACCAGCTGGACCTGGGCGAGCCAACCTGCAGTGGCAATGGCAATACTGCCGTGCTCAACCGTGACCTGGAGGTGCTGGTGTACACCTGGTCGGCGCGCCTGCGCAGCTTTGACCATCAACTGGACGAGCTGGAGCGCGCCTACCATTGAGGGGCGTCATTCGCCGCGGATGTACTGCTCCAGCTGCTGAATCAGGCTGGCCTGTTCGGTGATGGTTTCCTTGACCAGGTCGCCGATCGACAGCAGGCCGAGCAGTTTGCCGTTGTCGACCACCGGCAGGTGACGCAGGTGACGGTCGGTCATCAGGTTCATGCAGAAATCGAGATTCCGCTTCGGTTCCACGGTGACCACGGGTGCGCTCATGATTTCGCGCACCGGGGTGGCGGCGGAAGAGCGGCCCTTGAGGACCAGTTTGCGCGCATAGTCCCGTTCACTGACGATACCCACCACCTGGTCGCCCTCGACCACGGGCAACGCACCGACGTTTTTCTCCGCCAGCACTTTCAGGGCGTCGAGCACCGAGTCATCCGGGCCGATGGTGTAAACGGTCTGGTGCTGGGACTTGGTCTTGAGGAGTTGTTCGACGGTCTTCATACGGGCCTCTGCGGGTGAAAAAAGCGCTGTCTCGGAGTAACTAAAGCATCCGGCACGGCGCTCTGCACGGCAATGCAGGAAACGGCATGGAGTCGATTGAAAAACGTCATCAGCCGTCATTGCGCCTACGGGCAACCGGTCGCGGCCACCTCCTGGCTCGCTTCCTTGAGTGCCGCGGCCACAGCGGCGGCATCGTTGGCGGTATACACCCGCCCGCCGGTGTTGCTGGCTGCGCAGTTGGAGCCGGTGCTGGCGCTGATGTTGACTACGTTGATGCGCAGGCGCGGCTGGTTTTTGGCGATCTGTTCCGACACGCTGCACACACTGGTACCGCAACTGTCCCGGCCATCCACGAACATCACGATCACGCCATCCCGGTCACGGCCGTTCATCTTGCTGGCGGCTGCTTGCAGGCTGATACCCAGCCCCGTCCCGCCACGTGCGTTCAGGTCGGCCACCCGCTTGACCAGGTCTGCGCGCTGGCCTTGGCCAAAGACGCCGTGGTCCACCGGGCTGCGGCAGCCATCGAAGGTTACCAGGCGCATGTCCACGGCCTTGTCCAGGTCGCCGATCACTGCGGTCAGCGAGCTTTTTGCCACGTCCATGCGGGTGAGCCGTTGCGGCTGGTTGTTGGCCAGCAGTTCGTCAACGTAAGGAATGCGGGCCAGCAGGCCGATGTACCAAGGGTCATCTTCCTTTTTCACCCTGATGCGCTGGTCCATGGAGCCCGAGGTGTCCAGCACCACCGCAAACTCCGATGCCTGGAAGGCGCCCCCCGGGGTACAGATTGCAGTCTGCGTATAGCCCTGCCAGCGCTGGTACAGCACAGGCCAGCTGCTGTACAGCCAGTAGAGCAGGAGCAGTAACAGGCCAAACAGCAGCCAGGGCCACAGGCGCAGGCTGCGGCGTTCGGTCATCACCACGGTTCGTGTCCGGGTGGGCTTGGGGGTTGGTGCGGGTTTTGGCTTGGCCGGCGCTGGCTGTCGCGGTGCCGGAGGTGGCGACACCACGGGCGGCGCAGCGACAGGTGCCGGCTGCCCCCAGCGAATCACCAAGGGTTCGTCGTTGATGCTGTACAGGTTGGCAAGGTCGGGTCGGCCGATCAGTGTGCGCAACGCTTCGGCTGCGGGCGCCTGGCCGCGCCGTTGCAGCTCATCGGCCAATTGGCTGACGGCTGCCTGGCGCTCTTCATAGCGCTTGAGCAAGGCAGCCTGCTGCTCTCGGCCGAGGGTGGCATACAGATGCGGTTGCCCCTCCAGTTCAGACCACCATTCCAGCACACCGTCGCGGCCCTGCCGGGGTATTGCGTACAGGTGAGCGATGCCCGGCGGAAAGTGCTGACGGATCAACGCCACCCTGAGTTCGAGCGCGCTGGCAGCATCCTGGCTGGCGTGGGTGTCGCGGTTTACCCTTTGCATGTTTTGTCCTAGTCGCAATCGGCTGTGCTGGAGACTTCCTGGCTGGCAAGCTTGATGGCCGCGGCAACCTGCCCGGCATCGCTGGCGGAATAGATGCTCCCACCCGTACTCTCGGCCACACAGCTGGCCAAATTGCTGTTGCTGATGTCGACCAGATTGACGCGCAACCTCGGCTGCTCGCGGGCAATCCGCTGCGCCACTGCACACACGTCCTGTTCACAGCCGTCGGCACCGTCGATGAACATCAGGATCACCCCATCGCGGTCGCGACCGTTCATTGTTTTGGCCGCCACATCAAGGCTGGCCGCCAGGGCGGTGCCATCATTGGGTACCAGTGCCTGGATACCTTTGATCAATGCCGGGCGCTGGGCCAGGGTGAACACGCCGTGGTCCAGCGGCGCGCGGCAGCCATCGAAGGTCACCACGCGCATATCGACCGCCGGGTGCAGGTCGTTGATCAGGTGGGTCAGGCTGCTCTTGGCCACGTCCATACGCACCGGGGCCCGGGTAAGTTGCGCGACACGCTGCTGATCGATGTTCGGGTCGTCATTGATGTGCTGGAAGAACCATTGTTCGTCTTCAAGGGTGGTGGCGACGTTGAGTTGCATTGAACCCGATGTGTCGAGCACCACGGAAAATTCGGGCGGCTGTATGCGGGTGTCTTTCACGCAGGCGAAGGGCGTGGCGGGGCGGTTGCCAAGCCAATGCTGCAGGTAGGGCCAGCCGAACCACAAGGCCAGGGCCAGCAACAGCAGGCCGAGCAGTGGCAACAAGAACCATGGCAGCCATACCCAGCGCCGACGTACCACGGGCGCGGGGCGTGGCGGCAGCGGTGTGGGCGACGGCTTGACCGGGGCAGGTTCGGCCCAGCGCACGACCAGCGGTTGGCCGTTGATGCTGTACAGGTTGTTCAGGTCGGCAGGCCCGATGAGCTTGCGCAGCAGCGCCGCATCGTTGGCCTGGCCCAGGCTTTCCAGTTTGCTTACCAGCTGGTGTACGGCTTCCTGGCGCTCGTCGTAGAGGCGCAGCAACGCGGCCTGTTGCTCGGCGCCGAGGTCATGGTATTGGTGCGGTTGGCCTTGCAGTTCCGACCACCATTCGCGCACGCCATCCTTGCCGTTGCGTGGGGTGGCAAACAGATGAGCGATGCTCGGCGGAAAATGCCTGACGATGATCGCCATGGCCTGTTCGAGCACCCGCAGGTCGTCCTTGGCGGGGCTGGTGTCGCGGGTGACCCGCTGCATGTGGATATCCTGAGAAGATTCGGCAGCCGAAGCTGCCGATGAGGTTTTACTCGTAACCCAGGCTCAGCTGAAGGCGGCTGACCTGTTGTTGAAGGGCCGCGAGCTTCTGCTTGCGGGCTTCGATCTGGGCGTTGCTGGCATTTTGCGAGGGTGCGGCCTGGTTAGCCTTGAGCTGTTGCTCCAGGCCGGCGATCTGCTTTTGCACATCGCTCTTGTTGCCATGGCGCGCCTTGAGCGTGCCCAGCAGGTCGTTCAACGATTTTTCCAGGCTGGCCTGCTGCCGCTGCTGGCTTTGCAGGTCCTGGCGGGTCGAGGCCTGCAGTGCACTCAGTTGTGCGTACACTTCGTTGAACTGGCGGTTCTGCTCCTTGGCGCTGAGCAGCTCCTGTTCGCTGTTGCGTACACCCTCGGCATAACCTCCGCCGTAATCGCAGTTGAGCTTGCCGATCAGGCTGGCGCTGCTGTCGGAGGCATTGCACTGGGAGGCAGTGGTCGCACAACCGGCAAGGCTGGCCAGCAGTGCCAGGCACAGGCAGTTACGTAGAAACATGGCGTGCACTCCTTCAGCCCAGGGTGATTGCCGAACGCTGGCTGTAGAGGCCATCGACCTCCTGCTGCAGCGAGGCGACCTTGGTGTTCATCTTGGTGATCTCGGCTTCGACCTTTTGCACTTCGGCCTGGCTGGCGCCGCCATCACGTTCAAGCTTGGCCACCTGCTGGTATTCGGTAACGCGTTTTTTCATGTTGGTCAGGTCTTTGCGCATCAACCCGATGTTCTGGTCGATGTTGGCGATATCCCGCTGGGCCTTGGCCTTGTCCAGGGTCTTGGCTTTCATGCTCTGCTGGATGCTGGCAATTTGTTGCTTGTCGTCGTTGATGACGCGTTGCAGCGTATCGCTGCGCTGTGCGACCTTGGCGGTTTCACCCTGCACTTCGGTAGTCATCGCGTTCAGGCGCTCGGTGGTATCGGCATATTTCGCCCGGCGCTGATCAAGGTAGTAGTTGGCGCCCATGGCCACACCGCACGCGCCGACACCGGCGATGATCGAGCAGGCTGCCTTATTGCCGGAGTTGGACAGCATGCAGGCAAGAATGCCAGCGCTGGCCGCGATGGCACAGGCCTGGAAGCCCGATGTGGTAAAGAACTTGGCATCGTTGCCGCTGGTCAGGCGCGGATCGACAGTGCCCTGGCTACCTGTCATCGAGCTACCGGTATTGGCACAACCGGTAACGGCCAGGCAAGCAGCCATCAGCAGACCCAACCAAGGGTTGATACGGGTGGATGTAGGGAAGTTCATGGTGGCTCCTGGATGTCCTTGGGTCAGTGTGCGACGGTCTTGCAGCTGTTCAGCCATGCGTTGGCATCAATCTTCTGTGTCTTGAGGAACGACATCTGGTTGGCCCAGTGGGTACGCAGGTAGGGCGACAGGTCCTTGAGGTTCTTGTTGGCTTTGAACGAACCGTCCAGCACCGGCACCTGGGCTTCGAGCAAGTCCTTGCCGTACAGCGAACCCGACTCCACCAGGGAGCTGGCGTAGTAGCGGCTGAGCTTGTGCAGGCGCTCCTGCTGCTCTTCGAGCTTGACCTTGCGCACGCCACAGGTCGGGTCTTCTTCACCGGCTTTGCAGTTGCTGGCGTAGTTTTTCTGCAAAAAGTCCAGGTACTGGCCGTCGTCGAGCATCTTGGTGCACAGGAAAGCGCCCAGGTTGAGGCTGGCGCGAATCGCCTGGTCTCGGGCTTCCTGCTGCTGCTGGTTGCTGGCGCGCAGTTGGTTCTCGACGGTCTTGAGCTGGTTCTTCAGGGCTTCGTCTTCCACGTTGGAAGCAAGCTCTTCCAGCGCCTTGACGGTGCCTTTCTGCTTGCTTTCGGCAGCCGGTTGATCGTTGCCCAGGTTGCTCCAGCTCTTCTCGATGTTTTTTACCCGGTCGCGCGAGGTGAGGGTCGGGGAAACCATGGCCAGGCGCAGGCCGTTGGTTTTCTTGGCCACTGCACCCTCGGCGTTGTAGTACGGCTCTTCCTGGCGCAGCGAGGTGCGCAGGTCGCCTTCGCTGGTCAGGTAGTTGCCACCGCGCACCACATAGCCACCGGCCTGGCCGTGCTGGCGGTCGAGCTTGTTCAGGCGGAACGGCTCGAACATCATCTCGCTGGCATTGCCGAGCATGTCATGCAGGCCCAGCGGGTTGGGCTTGAGCAGCCCGCTCAGCTGCAACTGGCCGTTGGCGGACTGCGCGCCGGCGAACCACTCGTAGGCATTCAGGCCTTCGGGCATGGGGTAGCGGCCATCGCGGAACTCGGCCGTGCTGACTTGCAAACCGCCACGCGCGGCGAATTCCCACTCCACCTCGGTTGGCAGGCGCAAGAAGCCTTGGGCGCCATCTTCTCGGGGCAGCTTGTCGGGTGCATTGGCACGCAACCAGCGGTTGTACTTGTCGGCAGCCTGCAGGGCGTCCAGCCACGACACCGATACAATCGGCAGGCGCTGCTTGTTGGAGGCGGTCGGGCAGGTTTCGTCCATCAACGCCTTGTACTGCAGCTGGCTCATCTCGTATTTGGCCAGCAGGTAGTAGCGCGACTTCTCACCTTTGGCACTGGTGAAACTGCCGGCAATGAACGCCGGGCGGGTCTGCTCGACATAGCCCCACTCGGCGCTGTCCTGGCCGATGTTGATGGGATAGTCGTCCAGCGGGCCGGCCACCGGGATCATCACCTTGCGAAATACCATGGCGCCGTCACACGGCATGGGCAGCACCACGTCATCGGCGTCGGCCATGGGGTTGTAGTATTTCTCTTCCCAGGTCGCCGCTGTGGCTTGCAGCGCAAAGCCGAGAGCAAGTGGCGCCAGAAGCAGGCGGCTGTAGGCTTTAGAGTTCACGTAGGCTCTCCGCAGGTTGTATGCGTATGGCACGCAAGGCGCCGATCAGGGCGACCAGGCCGGCGACCAGGAAGGCCAGCAGCAGGGCGACCAGGCCATGCCATACGGTGATGTGACAAATGAAGGCGCCGGTTGCCTGGCTGCTGACCAGCAAGCGGTCGAACAGCAGGCTGCCGAGGTAGTAGCTGCCAAGGCCGCCCAGGTAGCCCACCAGGCTCAGCACGAGTGCTTGAAGCACCACGTAGGCCGATACCGCGGGGCTGCTGAAGCCCAGCAGGCGCAGCACGGCCAGGTGGCGGCGCTTGCGATCGATGTTGGCCAGGAAGGCGCCGACCAGCGAGGCGATGCAGCCGATCAGGGCGGCCCCGGCAATAACGCTGAAAATCAGCCCGAGCACGTGGTTGATTGCCTTGACGCTGTTGATTTCTGCCAGGCGGCTGGCGGTTTCGATGCGCTGTTCGTTAAGCCAGCGCTCCAGCGGTGCCACGCTGTCGATGTCCCGCGCATAGACCCGGGCCCGGGCGTAGCCGACGTTCAGGGCATCAAGGGCCTGGCCACTGCTTGCCCCGAGGCTGGCGACCAGATAACCGTCGCGATAGTGTTCCAGCTCCATCAGCAGCTCGGGGCTGACGAAGGCTGCAGGGCGGGCGAAGCGCACCGAGCTGACGATGGCACGTACCTGCAACGTGCGCTCGCCACGCTCGTTGACTTCGTTCAGGCGCCGGGCAACGCGCAAGCGCAGGGTGTCACCGGCCTTGGCGTCGAGCCGTTCGGCGGCTCGTTCGCTGAGAATCACCTGGTCGGGCGCCAGCTCACTCAGATCTGTTGCCAACAAGGGATCGCCGGCCCGGGTAGGGATGACCTCGACGTTGTCGGCGAAGCGGCCGTGTGTACCCAGCAGGTCGGCCTGGGTGTTCAGCGAGCGGGTCTGGCCGATGGCGAAGCCCACCTCCGGGCGTGCCTGCAACCGTTGCAGCCAGGCTTTGTCGAAATGGCCGCTGCTGAGCATCTTGACCTCAAGGTTTCGGGGGTCGCTGAGCAGTTCCTGTTGCAGTTGGCTGACCACCCCGTGCTTGAGGCCGAACAGCAACAACAGCGGGGCAATGACAGCGACCAGCGAGGCCGCCATGCACAAGGAAACGTTACGGTCGTGCCAGAGATCGGCCAGGGATAACCGTGCCAGCAGTGCCAGGCGTTTATGCCACGGGTTCAAAGCGTGTTTCCCCTTGACCGTTGATGGCACCCAGGCGCGGCAGGCCGAAGCGTTCGACCAGTGCCCAGTCGTGGGACACGACCAAGGCGCTCAGCCCTAGCTCAGCCACCAGCTGCAGCAGCAGTTCGAACAGCCGCTCTGCATTGTGCGGGTCGAGCGCGGCGGTGGGCTCGTCGGCCAACAGCACCCGGGGTTCATGGGCGATGGCACGCACGCAGGCCACCCGCTGACGCTCGCCGATGGACAGCGCCTGGGGCAGCTTGCCCAGCAGCGGCGCCAGGCGCAGTGCCTCGACAGCCTTGTCCACCGCCGTGCTGGCAGGTGGCAGGCCGAGCAGGCGGCGTGGCAGCAGGATGTTGTCGCGCACACTGAGAAAAGGCAGCAGCCCGCCGTTCTGCAGCACAAAGCCCAGCTCGCGCGAACGCAATGCCGCCAACGCTGGCTGCTGGTCGCTGGCCAGCAGGCTGGCCACGTCCTGGCGTTGCGGGCCAAGCCTGTAGTGCGTCAGTTGCTCAGGCTTGAGCAGCAGGCCAATGGCCTCCAGCAGTGTGCTCTTGCCGCAGCCGCTCTCGCCCGTGATGGCACGCACTTCGCCGGGTTGCAGGCACAGGGCGTCCAGCCGTACCCGGTGAGCCTGCGATCCTTCGCCTCGAACGACTAGTAGTCCCTTGATATCGAGCATATGGGGTCAGGGCATCATTTCCAGCGGTACCGGGTAGACGTTGTCGCGGCTGTCACTGCCCGGCGCCAGGGCAACCCAGCGGTCGACATCGGCGTTGTAGCGTTGGTAATGGCGCAGCTTGGTGCTCAGGCTACGGATGAATTTCTCCTGGGCCAGGCCATCCCAGCCCTTCCAGGTTTCTTCGTCCAGGTTCAGCACTTCGCTCTGGTAGGGCAGGTCTTGCAGGTACTCGCCAAGCACGCCCAGGTCTGCCACGCGAGTGGTCGAGCCTTGCTTCAGCTGGTTCGGGTCGGCACCCATGGTCGCGGCAACCGAGCGCAGGCGGGTGAACATTTCGTCTGGTGAAATCATGCCTTCGTTGGCGGCATCCAGGATCTGCTTGAGTACATCGCTCAGGTCGCTGAGTTGGGCCTTGGTCAGCAGGACGCGCACATCGGTGGTCGGCACGTTCTGTTTGATCAGGTCGCGGTCGCTGATCCAGGCCTGGAACACCGGCGGCGCCTGGGTACCGTTGGCCTTGCCCAGGTAGGCCAGCTGCATGGCGTGGCCGATCAGTGCGGCATCCTCGAGCATTTTCTTTTCGGCAGGGTCGGCCTTGGCATTGTTTGCGCTGCCGATGGCCGCCTCGCCCATGTAGGCCGCCCGCACTTGCTGGGTGATGGCGGCAGCCAGGCCGTCGACCTTGCGGCCAAAGGCCTCCACATCGCCGGCATTGACCGGGTAGTACAGCGAGGTGTTGGTGCCCGGGTAGTTCGACAGGGTGCGGTACTGCGCTTCGGCGGAGCTGTGGTTCTTGGCGCCGCTGGGGGTTTTCAGGTGCAGGGTGTACAGGGCCACGCCAGGGTTGCTGGCTTCGATCTTGACCTGTTCGGCGCCAAGGCCGGTGCTCGACAGCTTGTCACCCCCGTCAATGGCGCCGGCATCGGTGATCAGCACCACATAGCGTGCGCCAAACTGGCTCCAGTCGATCTGGTCGACGGCAGACATGACACCGGCGTAGGCATCTTCGTTGAACTCGCTGCTCGACACCTTGGCTTGCTTCAGGTCCGCGACCTTGGCCATGAAGTCGGCACCGTCCTTCACCGTGTTGGGGTCGGCGTACATCTTGCTGACGTATTCCAGGCCCGGCACGGCTTTGGTGCTGGAGCGGTAGGCGACCAGGCCGAACTTGACCTGCTTACCGAGGTTTTCCTTCTCGATCTGCCCGTACACGCGCTTGATCGCCTCGCGGGTGCGGTCGATGTACGGGTCCATCGAAATGGTCGAGTCGATGACGAACACCACGGCCGCGCTGAACGCCTTCAACTGCTGGTTGGCAGCGGCCTGGGCAGGCGCAGGTGTGGCGGCTGCGGCACTGTCGGCCTTGCTGACCGAAGCCACATTGAGGATGCGCGTGCGGAAGCCTTCCTCGGTCATCACTTCTTCGCCGCTGAGCACGGGCAGCAGGTAGAAGTTTTTCTGCAGGTCGACGAAGTATTCGGGCTCTTCGGCCAGCACGCCGGGCGCCTCGGTGCCGTGCTTGAGCTTGGCGCGTAGCGGGGCCACATGGCTGACCGGGTCGGGGGCGTTGAGAATGCCTTCGAGCTGGTTGCGCTCCTTGAAGAACATCAGCCGATCACGGTTGGCGGGGTTGGTAAACGCCAGGGTCAGCTGCATTTTCCATTCGACGGTGCAATCGGCAGGCAGCCAGCCGATGCTCTTGCCCTGCGTGTCAGGGCCGACCCGCAGCCACTCGCGGGCGTCAGCCTGGGCGCGTTCGTACACGTAGAAGCGGCTGAAGGTGGGTTGCGCGGCGCCAGGGGCAGCCCCGGCGTTATCGCTCAGCTTGCAGCCCGGCGTGGTCAACACGCGCTGGAACAGGGTTTTCTTGCCGTCCTGCAGCAGGGGCTTGTCGGCCGCCTGCAGGGCAGGGCTGAGCGACAAGGCCAGCAGCGCGGCGCCAATGCTACGCATCTTCATGGCTTGAGCTCCTCGTAGCGCTGCTTGGCTTCGGCGTTGTTTTCATCGAAGCTGAGGATGGTCTCGTACCAGGAGGCTGCGGTGGCGGCTTCCGGCGCCTTGAAGCAGTTGCTTGGCTGGTGGTACTTGGGGTCGTATTCGTGAGCGTAGGCCGTGGCGATCTGGATGTCACCGGCATTGGCGCGGTTGGCATACAGGCGCTGGGCCACATCGCACTGGTCGTTGGCCTTGGCCAGGCTGATCACTTCAAGCAGTGCGGCGCTGTCCGGTTTGCTCTGGATGCACGACTGCAGGAACGCCAGTGACGTCTGGCCTTGCATGCTTTCCAGCGAACAAGGTTTGGCCGCGTCGGCCTGTGCGACGGGCTTGTCTTCAGGCGGCACGGCTGCAGTTGCTTCGCCTGCGCTGCGGTTGAACCACCACCAACCGCCCCCGGCGGCAAGCGCCAGCAGGATCAGGGCCAACAGGGGCAGCAGCCACTTCTGGCCTTGCTTGGCAGGCGCCTTCGGCGGCGGTGCCACAGGTGCCGGCTGGGGGGCTGGCGCGGCTTCGGGCTCGGGTTCTGGCGCCACTGCCGGAGCAGGCTCAGGGGTGGTCACCGCAGGTGGCTCGACAATCACCGTCGCGCTGGGCAACGGTGCCGGGGGCGGCGATTTCTCCAGCGCTGGCCCAGACTCGACAGACGCGATGATGGCGCTGTTGATACGCACCATGCCAAGGTCGCTGCGCCCGGTCTGCGGGTCGCTGACCTCGATGCGGAAGGTGGCGGTACCGCTGGCTTGCAGCAATGGGTTGATCAGGTTGGGGCCGATCCGCGTTTCGATGGCCGGGGCGCCTGCGACAGCATTCATGCCATCCAGGCGGAACCAGTGAGCCACTTTGGCCCAGTGCCCGCCATCATGAAGAAACTCGTGGGACTGGCTACTTTGCAGAGAGCATTGCAGCCCTTCGCTGGTGCCTTCCCAGCCGGTGATCCGCAACAGGCCTTGGCCTGGTGTGTTCACGTCCAGTGGCAGCACATCAACTCTGATACCCATTGCAATCAACTCGCTTGAAAGGTGTTCAGCAGCACCGCCAGCTGGCGTCGCTGCTCGGTGGTGATTTCCGGGTCCGCGCCACTTTTGGCGTTTTCCTGGGTCAGCCAGGCCAGGCTCGACAGCCAGTCGATCTGGAAGCTCTGCTCCTGGTTGGACGGCTCTTTCGGGAGCACTGGCAATTCGCCCTGGGCGAAGGTCTGGTAGGCGCCGAATACGGGTTGGCCCTCACCCAGCAGGGCGGTCGGGCGCTCGCTGACAGGTTTGCCCAGCAGGTCGAACCAGGACAGGAAGTCCCGCATGGCCAGTTGCACGGTCAGGACCTGGCGCTGGACTATCTGGTCACGGCGCACGCCGTTGAAAATCCGGCGCATGACGGCGGCATCCAGTTGTTCGATGAAGGCCGGTCGGCGTACTGCACTGACCAGTTCCTCGACCAGGGCCTCGACCACTTCGCGGCTCATGCGCAGGCTGCTCAGGCGCAGCGGTTGCGTACCCAGCTCGCGCATATGCTTGATCCACGCCTTCAGCGCCGCGCGTACAAAGCGTTGCTCGGAGTTGAGGCGCTTGGCCACAGGCTTGGGGGCAACTGCTGGCGTTGCCGAGGCAGTGTTGCCGAACACGTTGCCGAAGTTGAGTGCCGGGGCCTTGTTGGCCGGGGCCCTGACGGCGGGTTCCGGCTCTTCGCCGGCCTCGCCGTCAATGCCGTCGATGTCGTACACACCGCCCAGGTACAGTTCACGCAGCTGTTCGACAGGCACCTGCAAGGCATGGATCAGTTCGCTGATCGCATCCGGGTCGGCGCCCAGGTTGTCGAGCAGGTACTGGGTTTTTTCACGCTTCTTGTTCAGCAGTTGCTCGAAGTCTTCCTCGCGCCAGGTGTTCAGGCCGTGCTCCAGCAGGTCGGTGCGGCACTGTTCCAGCTGTTCTTCGATACGGGTGAGCTTGAAGTCGATGTTGCTGATGCCCCGGAAGCTGCCACTGAAGCGGGTGATCCCGCCGTCATTCAGTTCGAGCATCGCGGCCCAGGCGTCAGCCGGGTCCTTGATGTGCCGCAGCACCGACGGGCTTTGCGCGAAGCATTGTTGTAACTGTACAAGGCGCGGTGCATGGCGCTCGTTCAGGCTGGTTTCTTCGCCGTTGCCGATATCGCGCTCGATGAACGCGGTATCCAGGCGCGGCTTGCGCACCAGGTAGGTGTTGTTGAACGGTACCCCGGACCAGTCTTTCATCCACTCCTGGCTGCCGAAGCGCTCGATCATGGTCAGCTTCATCATGTTCTCGCAGCCTTCGGGCAGCTGCCCTTCGCTAAGGGCGAGCGTGTTGCCGATGAAGCCATCGAGCATGGTCAGCGCCCAGATCAGGCCGGGGGTGCGCTGGCTGCGTTCTTTGGGCGTGGCGCCCTGTGTCTTGTGGATCCAGCGGGTCAGCACCGGCCCCACGCTGACCACTTCGCTTTGCTTGAACGAACTGGTGCACAGCACCAGGCCATTCATCTGCTGGGCGTCGGTATAGCGCTCGAACAGATAGGCGACCTTGCCCCGCAGGATCAGGCTGGCGGCCGGGTTGACCTCTTCGACCACGTCCGGGCTTGCCGCATCTTCGATACGCAGCAACTTCTGGCGAGTGCGGTAACCGGGGAAGTCGAGCAGGTCGACTTCTTCAACGACCGGGTCCTTGGGGCTGTTGGTCAAGCGGAAGGTCATCTCGGCAGTCAGTGCCGCCAGTTGCGCGACCGACAGTGTCACGCTCCCCTGCACCTTGTCGCCCTGCAGCGGCAGTACGTTTACTGGCAGGTCGCGGCCAGTACCCAGGCGGCCGAGAATATCGACGTTCATGATGCTGTTGGCCTGGGTGTAGGCGCCGTTTTCTTCCTTCACCAGCACGCTCAAGGGGGCGTAGACGGTGTCGGGGAAACCCAGTTTCTGCAGGCTGCCGACCAGCAGTTCATAAATTTCGGTGAGGGCGTCCTGTTCGCCCCACAGTACTGAAAACAGCTTGGCACGCTGGCGCGGGTTCAGGCGTGGTGCCAGCTTGATCACCCGTGGCCAGTAAAGCTCGTTGAGCTTGCGCACCGACTTTTCGTAGTTGCCTTTGAGGTAGTCCCACAGGGCGACCACGTCATCGCCGTTGACGCCCGGTTGCAGGCCTTCGTTCTCGCGGCCCTCGAAGCCGGCCAGCAGGGTCTGGATGCGTTCGTCTGTATAGGTGTAATCCAGCTTTTCCTGGTCGAAATCCTCGAACCAGGCATTGGACAGGATCTTTGCCACTTCGATTTCGCTGAACAGCTTCAGCTCGACCGGATGGTTGGCATCCGGGCTGGGTCTGGCGCGCCGGCTGAAACGGGTGACCAGGCCGGTGGCTTCCTTGCCTAGGCCGGTCGGGTTCACATGTTCGATGAAGTCCAGGGTGCGGCCGCCGAAATCGGTTTCCAGGCGGCCACTGCGGTCAGCGGCCAATGCCGAGATCAGGTACGACTTGCCCGCCTGGGACAGGCCGAAGAAGCCGATCACCATGGGTGTGGAAGCGGCACGCTGCAGGTCCTTGGCGCGGTTGCGGGCCTGGCGTAGGCGCAGGTTGAGGCCATCGGCCTCGGCCTCGACACTGGCGGCATTGCCACGCACCTGCTCGATCCATTCCAGCGCCTCGCCGGCGCCTTTGTGAATGGCGCCCCAGGCACCCATCAACTGCTGTTGCTTTGGCGTAAGGTCGCTCATTTTCCTTTGACGTTCCCGCTGTCGAGCCAATAGTCGCTGTCACTCAAGCTCATGGTTGGCATGGTGTTGAGTGAGAGTTCAAGATCCCGGTCGAAGTCGAAGTCGGCATCCTGGATGTTCGATTCCAGCTTCTGGATGACCAGCTTGTCGCTGATCAGCCCCTGGTCGCGTTCTTCCTGTTCGAACTGCTCGACTTCAAGGCGGATGCGCAAAACCGGCGCTTCGCCATTCTTGCCGATCGCCCTGGAGAACGCTGCCTTCCCCGAGGGGGTGAAACGCAGCGTGTAAAGCGGTGAGGCCGACCAGCGCTCGGTGGCCAGTTGGCGGTAACCCAGGTGCAGGTCGCCGCGCATCTCCAGCCAAGGCGTACCACGCTCATCGCCTTCGCCGACGATGGGCAGTTCGATCAGGCCTTTATCAGACTTCAGGTCGTGGTAGAGCACGTCGTGATACTTGATGGTGCCGGCAGCGTCGATCTGGCCAAAGTGCTTGATGATCGAGTAAGGCTTCAGCGCGGCGGTGCGGAAATAGAAGTTCGGCACACTGTGGTTGGAGCACAGCAGGCAGATCATCGCGCCCACCGATGCGGTGCTCTTCGGGTCGTCGATCAGGCCGTTGCGATGGAACGGGTACCAGCCGCCGGTGCGGTAATTCTGCATCGGCAGAATGCGCCCGGGCGGCAGCGGCAGGCGCTGGCGGATGAACGCCTGAATGCCTGGCAGGCGCGATGGCCGCCCCGTCAGCAGCAGCATGTCGCAAGGGTACTTGGCGACCACTTCGCAGAGTTCGGCAAGTGCTCTGGTGACGTTGATCTGGCCGCCGATGAACGCGGCGTGCACCTGTTCGAGGTCGAAGGTGATCGGCGTCTGCAGCAGGTCAAGCGTGCCATCGCGGCCCACTTCGCGGCGCACGGCGGCGTTGACGTACGCCAGCACCTTGTCGCTGACAACGGCTTCACCCAGCGCCTGCTGCCAGGTTTGCTCGACCGCGGCGGGTGGCAGGGCCGGGTCGAACTGCTCGTAGGCCTTCAGCAGTGCGAGGCCCAGCGGCACGAACACTTGCAGGTTCAACTGCTGGCGCAGCAGGCGTTCCTGGACGGTGGCTCCGCCGTTCCCGCACAGGCTCGACATCAACGCATCCGGTGCCGGCACGCCGGCATTGCGCAGCGCGTTGGCGAAGGAGGGCAGGATGAACTCCTGGATCACATCCAGCAGGATGTCATCGCCCGCAATCTTGAAGCCGTCACGGAAGCGCTGGTTCGGCACGATGTGCGCGTTGGCGCCGGCGCCACCGCCGGTGCCCCGATCCAGGCGGTAATCGGTAATCACCAGGTCCGTGGTGCCGCCGCCTATGTCGATGGTCGCCAGGGTGATCTGTTCGTGCTCAAGCTTGTCCGGGCGGGCCAGCGTGGCAAAGAACTCCTCCGGGTGACCGGCAAAGTTCTCGTTGACCTCGTTGTACAGGTAGACCAGCTGACCGCAGCTGGCTTCGTCCCACTCCACACGCACGCTAGGGAACGGGGTGCGGGTCGTGACGCCCTTGCCTTTGAACGGGTTGCTCTCGTCCTGGTGCCAGCCCAGGCTCTTCCACACCAGGCCAATGGCCTCGTACAGGCGGTTGCTGAGCAGGCTGCGCTCGGCCTGGGGCATGCCTGGTGGAACGGTCAGGGTAATGCTGTTGAGCAGGCGCGGCACCCGCGCATGGCCCTGGCGCGAGCGCTGGGCCGGGCTGTTGATCTGGGTCAGCGCCTGGGTCACCACTTCGGCCAGCATGAAGGTCATCAGGTTGCTGCGCGAATAGCGCGGGTTGAAGACCGGCATGTCGAAGGGCTTGAGGTACAGCGGCTGGCCACGGTCGTTGATCAGGTTGGCGAACGGCGCGGCGACGGCCATTGGCTCCTTGTCGGTCTTGACGTAGGCGGTGTTGAAGCGCCAGCCATGGCCGTAGGCCTTTTCATCCCACAGGTAGCGTTTGGGGCTGGAGAGGCCGGTCGAGCCTTCGGTGCCGCGGTTGCGGCTGGCCAGGCGGCTGGCTTCACCGCCGACACGGGCGATGGTCGGCCACTGGAAGGCATTGTGGCGGCCGCTCTTGATCGACAGGTGGTCTTTGCCGAAGGCGGCGTGGGTGAACTCGACCCGGCTCTCGAAAGCCTGGTTGTAGACTTTTTCCGGCTCGCTCAGGTCGCGCAGTGCCAGTACGTAGTTGTGGCGCATGCCCGAACCCGCCTGGCCATGGTCCTCGATGAGGATGCCGCAGGTGCGCGAGTTGCCGACGTCCAGCACCAGGTCCACCGGGATCGGCTTGACGATGCCATTGGCCTCGTTGGCGATCACCTTGATTTCCGGGATCTCGACCTTTGGCTTTTCGTTGCTCTGCTCGGCCGGGACCGGGCGGCGCAACAGGCTCAGCAGGTTCAGATAGTGGCCAAGGTGGCGGTTGCCCTGCAGGTCACGATCCAGGCGTTCGCGCGTCCACTCGGCACGCGCCTCGGTGTACACCTCCACCAGCCAGTCGCGGATCCATGTGTGCGTCAGGAACCAGCCATATTCGCGGGCACTGCACGCCAGCTTGAACGCCACGCCCGAGCGCACGTCGTCTTCGTTGGGCGCCAGGTACGGTGCGCCGGTAACCACTGGCATGGTGCGGCTGTCGAAGCCGAGGGTGAGGCGGTGGGTGTTGCCGTCGACATCGGGCTCCGCGAGCTTGACCAGGCGCATGCGCGCCCAGTTGTTCGGGCCTTCGTCAAAGCGATAAGGCGGCGTGAAACGCAGGACCGGGATCGGCAACCAGATCCCGTCCAGCAGCTTCAGGCTGTCTTCCATGGGCAAGCGGAAGTGGCTCTCTTCGCTGGTGTCGAACTCCACCTGCACCACTTTGTCTGGCTCGGGCTCGTAGAAGTCCTTGTACTCCTTGGACCACAGCAGGCGTGTCGGCACCATGCCGTTGTTGAGCTGGACGAATTTGCCGGTCTGCTCGCCGTCCGGGCCGAGACGCAGGGCGAAATCCATGAATTGAATTCCGGTATCGCTGACCAGCGTGACCGTTTCTTCGAACTGGGTGATTTCGGGCAACATCTTCTGCGTTTCTCGTCTGATTAGCCGGCTTTTTTCATTTGAATGTCGAAGCCTTTGGCACCGTAGTTGGCGTTGCAATCGGCAGCGCCGTTGGCGTTGGCTTTGCAACCCACTTGCGGCAAGTCATAGCTGCTGCCATCGGCGCAGGCGGCCTGGCCGGAACTGTTGATCGACAACAGGCCGCCTTGCATGGCTGCGGCAACTGGCGCATGGCACTGCACGTTGTCCGGGCGGGTGACCGTGGCCTGGCCCTTGCCGTTCTGGAAGTCGTACTTCAGGCGCAGGGGTTTGCCAGTGCCGGCTTCTTGAATGCCTGCACCCGCCCAGTTGCCGTTGAGGAAGTCCGCGTTGCCGTCGGCCGCATCTGGCGGAATGCTCAAGTCATCAGGTTGCGGCGGCTGAGCGCTGGTTTGCGCTTGCTCATCGGCCAGCTGTGGTGGCGCAGGGGGCGTGTTCCCTGGCGTTGATGCCTCGGGCCCGCCTGGCGGTGGCGTGTCGGATGCTTGCTCTGGCGCTGGCGGCTGCTCCGGCGCTGGCGGTGTTTCTGGCTTGCCCTGCGCAGGGGTGTCGGCATTATCCGCCGGCGCTTGGCTATCGCCTTGTGGCGCGGCACCGCCTGCATCGGCTGAGCCGCCCGGCAGGCCCGCCGGGTTGCCATTACTCACCGCCACGTCCGGGGCAGCTACACCCGTTGCACCGTTCGCAGCGCCAACAATGCCCGACGATTGTGTAGGCACTTGGGCTTGGTAGTTGTTTGATGCAGAGGTATCGCGGCCAAAGTCCGGGATGCCTGGACCGGAAAGGTTGACCCCAGGGATGCAGCCGCGCAGCCCGAACAACAGCAGGAGCAGCAGCGCCAGCAGCAACAGCAAGGGCAGCAGCCAGCGCCAGTTGCGCCACCACGGCAGGCGTGCGACGGCAGCGGCTGGCGCTACCGCTGCTGCTGCCGCCGGCGCAATGGGCGCGGCTGGGGGAACCGGCGGCGTGGCCACGGGTTCGGCGATGGGTGCGGTGCGCGGATACAGGCAGTGCAGGGGCTGTCGGCTGCGCTCGGCACCGGCATGGATGAAGCCCCAGAAGGTCAGTACAGGGCGGCCATCGACCAGGTAGACGAAGTTTTCGTCAGGGAAGGGCACGACACAGGTCAGCAGCTTGCCGAACACCGCGTTATCACCTTCGGCGGCCTTTCTGGCCGTTGCCGAGGGTTGGCCGTTGGCATCCAGGCCAAGCAAGGTGTTGCTCAGGGCGTTGATCTTGGTTTGCAACACCTCGAGCTGCGCACGTGCTGGCGCGCGTTCCTCCTCGGTGGCGCTGCTCCAGGGGATTACATCGCCTGGGCGGTCGCTGTACCAATCGATGGTGCGGCCCTGCTCATCGCTCTGCGGGATGGCCAGGTGCTCGATCAGCTCCGGGTGCTCCGGGTACTTGCGCCGAATCGCTTCGCGAATCTGCAAAGCAGCGCGATAGACGGGTTGGCCAGTCTCGCCCAATGCGGTGAAGTGCTCACTTCTACCGCTGCGTAGTAATACTCCGCGCATCCTTGTAGACCTACCTAGTCTATTAGCCGAATCCATTCGGTATCCATTAAACAATACCGAAAAACCGAGTCACACTAATGGCAAAGTGCTTTTTTCGTCAATTCATATGGATGGCTTTTTGACGTCAAAGGACGTTTTATCCGGTTACACTCCGCCTGGTCCGATCAACGGCATCGGCAACTCATCATCGACGAATGGAGCACGAAGAGCATGAGCCTTTGGGATGACCTGAAGAAAAAGGCCTACGATGCCAACCCGGAGCTGGCCGCCAAGGCCGCCCAGGCGTTGGAAAAGGCCAAGGACCTGGCGGTGGAGGCCGGGCAGAAAGCCGCGCCCTTGATCAAGGAAGCCAGTGACAAGGCCGCAGGCTACGCGCAAGAGAAAACGCCGTTGCTCAAGGCCCAGGCCCTGAAGGCGATTGACGATGCCAAGCAGCGTCGTGCCCAGCTGCAAGAGCAGGCCAAGCGCGACAAGGCCGCGCGCGCGGAAATGATCCGCACCATGTATGACATCACCCTAACCCCGGAAGACGTCAATTTCGTCGAGGAACCGTTCAACCATTTTGAGCGGCAGTTGATGTTTTTCGTGCGTAACGGCGAGGTGCTGGAAAGCGAAAAGCGCAACCAGACGCACCTGGACGCCTACCACTCGCACCGCACCACCGGTGGCCACATGTGGCAGGGCACGGGCCATACCGGTAGCAGCTCATCGACCATGCAGGTCACTGCGCACAATGTTCAGGAGCACGAGTTCTGGGTGCGCCTGGAGAATGGCACCGAGGCGTGTTTCCAGCTGAACAACAATGGTGTGCGCCTGCGCCCTGGGCAGTATGTGAGCATGGCGTTTGTGCGCAACGCCAATCAGGACATGGGGCAGATGGTGGCGCTGTACAACCATAACGCCGGGCAGAACTTCGTGACCCTCTCGCCAAGGCAGATCAACCAACAGTTCCAGCTTTACTTGAAAGAGCCTGGCATTTTCAACGCCAACGAAGTGAACGGTACGCGCGACAGGCTGCTGCAGGCGCTGGACAAGCGTCTGGGCGAACTGGCCAGGTACATGGCGTTGCACGGTGACAGGCGTGCCGGCCAGTTGATAGAAGGGCAGGCGGAATAAACGAAAAAGCCCCGGGAGATGTCCCAGGGCTTTTTTGATATGGCGCACTCGGCGGGATTCGAACCCACGACCCCTGCCTTCGGAGGGCAGTACTCTATCCAGCTGAGCTACGAGTGCAACGCGCACGCATGATACCCATCTGTGTCGTTGACGTCCATCGCCTTGATCTGTGGCCTTTTTCCTCTTTTTGCGCAGGCGGCTTTTGCGGGCCACCGGCCTGCGCAAATTTATCTATCCATATGCGATATCAATATTTCCCACACCCTTCTTATGCCCTCTATCCTCTGGTCACAACTTGTTATAACAAGTCATCGATCAGCGAAGAGACCCCATGGCCGAACTGCTCCCCCTGTCCCCGGTACCGCTCTATACCCAGCTCAAGGAACTGCTGCGCGAGCGCATCCTCGACGGCACTTATCCACCGCATAGCCGCATGCCCTCGGAAAGCGAACTGGGCAAGGCCTTCGACGTCAGCCGCATCACCGTGCGCCAGGCGCTCGGCGACCTGCAGAAGGAAGGGCTGATCTTCAAGATCCACGGCAAAGGCACGTTCGTCGCCAAGCCCAAGGCGTTCCAGAACGTCAGTACCTTGCAGGGCTTGGGCGAGTCGATGACGCAGATGGGCTACGAAGTGATCAACCGCCTGCGCAGCTTCCGCCATGTGCCGGCCAACGCATTGGTTGCCGCCCGGCTGCAGGTCGAGGAGGGTAGCCTGGTCACCGAGATCCGCCGGGTGCGCCTGATCAACCGCGAGCCGGTGTCGCTGGAGCTGACCTGGCTGCCCAAGGCCGTCGGCGAAAAACTGGAGAAGGCCGACCTGGTCACCCGCGACATCTTCCTGCTGCTGGAAAATGACTGCGGCATCGCCCTTGGCCACGCCGACCTGGCCATCGATGCGGTACTGGCCGACAGCGACCTGACCCAGGCGCTGGATGTTGAAGAAGGCTCGCCGATCATGCGCATCGAGCGCCTGACCCATGCTGCCGACGGCACGCCGCTGGACTTCGAACACCTTTACTACCGCGGCGATGCCTTCCAGTACCGCCTGCGCATTGATCGCCAGAAAGGGGGCAAGGCATGAGCATCCAGACCCAGGACTACGACATCATCATCATCGGTGGCGGCACGGCCGGGCCGATGGCGGCGATCAAGGCCAAGGAGCAGGACAAAAGCCTGCGCGTGCTGCTGCTGGACAAGGCCAACGTCAAGCGCAGCGGTGCCATCAGTATGGGCATGGACGGCTTGAACAACGCCATCATCCCCGGCCACGCCACCCCCGAGCAGTACACCAAGGAAATCACCGTGGCCAATGACGGCATCGTCAACCAGGCCACCGTGCATGCCTACGCAACCCACAGCTTTGAAACCATCGAGCAACTCGACCGCTGGGGGGTGAAGTTCGAGAAGGACGAGACCGGCGACTACGCGGTGAAGAAGGTTCACCACATGGGCGCCTACGTGCTGCCAATGCCCGAAGGCCACGACATCAAGAAGGTGTTGTACCGCCAGCTGAAGCGTGCCCGGGTGGAAATCAGCAACCGCATGGTCTGCACTCGTGTGCTGCTCGATGGCGAAGGCGCCGCCGCGGGTGTGCTGGGCTTCGACTGCCGAAGCGGCGAGTTTCGGGTGGTGCGGGCCAAGGCGGTAATCCTTGCCTGCGGCGCCGCCGGGCGCCTGGGCCTGCCATCGTCGGGTTATTTGATGGGTACCTACGAGAACCCGACCAACGCCGGTGACGGCTACGCCATGGCCTACCATGCAGGCGCCGAGCTGGCCAACCTCGAGTGCTTCCAGATCAACCCGCTGATCAAGGACTACAACGGCCCGGCCTGTGCCTACGTCACCGGCCCGCTGGGTGGGTACACCGCCAACAGCAAGGGCGAGCGCTTCATCGAGTGCGACTACTGGAGCGGCCAGATGATGTGGGAGTTCCACCAGGAGCTCGAAGGCGGCAATGGCCCGGTGTTCCTCAAACTGGACCACTTGGCCGAAGAGACCATCCAGAACATCGAAGAGATCCTGCACAGCAACGAGCGCCCCAGCCGTGGCCAGTTTCACGCCGGGCGTGGCACCGACTACCGCCAGCACATGGTCGAGATGCATATCTCCGAGATCGGTTTCTGCTCCGGGCATTCGGCGTCGGGCGTGTGGGTCAATGAAAAGGCCGAGACCAGCGTCAAAGGGCTGTATGCCGCGGGCGACATGGCTGCGGTGCCGCACAACTACATGCTCGGCGCCTTTACCTATGGCTGGTTTGCCGGTGTGAACGCCGCGCATTACGTGGCCGGGCGCGAACTCGCCGAGGTCGATGCCGCGCAGGTCGAACGCGAGCGCGCGCGGGTGTTTGCCCCGCTGCAGCGTGAGCATGGCCTGCCGCCAGCCCAGGTCGAGTACAAGCTCAGGCGCATGGTCAACGACTACCTGCAGCCGCCGAAGGTGACCAAGAAGATGGAAATCGGCCTGGCGCGCTTTGCCGAGATCGAGCGTGATCTGGAGCAGATGAAGGCCAGCAACCCTCATGAACTGATGCGTGCGATGGAAGTGTCGGTGATTCGCGATTGCGCCGAGATGGCGGCGCGGGCCTCGTTGTTCCGCGAGGAAAGCCGCTGGGGCCTGTACCACCACCGGGTGGACTTCCCTGAGCGCAACGATAGCGAGTGGTTTTGCCATTGCCACCTGAAAAAGGGCGAGAACGGTGAAATGACCAGTTTCAGGAAGGCCGTCGAACCCTACCTGATCGCCCTGGATGCCGATGAACAGACCGCCTATGACCGGTTGCGAGTGAAGGCTGATGCAGCGTGAATGAGGCCATCAGCCTCTGCAAAAAACAGAACGAGGGCCACAGGCCCCAAGGACTCCGTGAAATGGCCTACCAGCCGCAAGAAATCTTCTTCCGCAGCAGCGCCCCGGTCACCATCGACGAAGACAAATGCATCGCTGAAAAAGGCTGCACAGTGTGTGTCGAGGTCTGCCCCATGGACCTGCTGGCGATCAACCCGGCCACGCAGAAGGCCTACATGGCTTTCGACGAATGCTGGTACTGCATGCCCTGCGAGAAGGACTGCCCCACCGGTGCGGTGAAGGTCGACATCCCGTACCTGCTGCGCTGATTCATCCTGCCATCCGGCGAACCACCGGACGCCCTCCTGCTGTGCCCCTCGTTTCCCACCACCCAAGCCGGGCGGCGGAGACGACCCCAACTCTTATAACGATTCGAGGGGAAACACCCATGCGCCTTGTTGCAACCGCGGCCGGCCTTGCGCTGGCGCTCACTGGCCTGAGCGCCAGTGCCGAAACCATACGCATCGCCATCGGCACCCAGGACACCACCATCAACTGCGCCACCGGTGGCCTGCTGATCCGTGAGCTGGGCCTGCTGGACAAGTACCTGCCGCACGACGGCAAGTACAAGGATGCCACCTACCAGATCGAGTGGAAGAACTTCACCAGCGGTGCGCCGCTGACCAACGAAATGGTCGCCGGCAAGCTCGACTTCGGCGCCATGGCCGACTTCCCGGGGTCGTTTAACGGCGTTGCCCACCTGGATGCCGGCAAGCGCAGCCTGTTCATCAGTGTGCTGTCGGGCAGCGTGCATGGCAGCGGCAACGGCATCGTCGTGCCCGCGGCGTCCAGCGTGCAGTCGCTGGCTGAACTCAAGGGCAAGACCATTTCGGTGCCGTTCGCCTCCACTGCCCACGGCATGCTGTTGCGCGCCGTCGCCGCTCAGGGCTGGGACCCACAGAAGGATGTGCGGATCATCGCTCAGGCACCGGAGATCGCCGGTTCCGCGCTGCGCAGCAACCGCATCGAGGCCCACGCCGACTTTGTACCGTTCGCCGAGTTGTTCCCCAACCGCGGCTTCGCCCGCAAGATCTATGACGGCGCCCAGGCCAACGCACCGACCTTCCATGGTGCCCTGGTCGATGCCGATTACGCGAAGAAGTACCCGGAAGTGGTCACCGCCTACCTGCGCGCCAGCCTTGAAGCCGACCGCCTGATCGCTGCGCAGCCTGAAAAGTACAGCGAGTTGATCGAGAAGGTCACGGGGATCGAAGCCGAGGTCAATTACCTGTTCCATGGCCCGCTCGGCCTGCAGACCCGCGACCTGACCTGGAAGCCTGAATACCGCCAGGCAGTGGCTACATCCATCGATACGCTCAAGCTGCTGAAAAAGACCGACCGTGGCCTGGACACCGACAAGTTCATCGACGACCAGTACATCCGTGGCGCCTTCAAAGAGGCTGGCCTGGACTACGACAAGGCGCTGAAAAATTACGACCCGCTGCCACTCAAGGCCAATGACGCGCTGACCGGCAAACCGATCACCGACTTCAGCCGCCTGGCCCAGATTTGGGTGCGTGGTGAAGACAAGGTCCGCCACTACGCTTCGCCGGAAGCGGCCCTTGGCGCCTTGGCCCAGTTGGAGCAGGAGGGCAAGGACATCCGCGCCATCTACGCCCAGGCCGCCGACAGCGGCATCAAGTTGCTGGCAAACCAGGCCTGGTTCGTGCGCAACGGTAAAGGCGAACTGGCGGCGTTCCTGCTCAAGGACCAGGCCGAGCAGTATGCCAAGGCCCATGGTGGCGAGGCGCTGGACTTCGTCAGCGCCAACCAGAAGCTGGTCGCCCAGCGCTGACCGGGAGGCACCGACATGACCCGCAACCTCAAGCGCTGGCCGGTGCGCCTGGCGTCGCTGCTGGCCTGCCTGCTGTTCTGGCAGGTGGCGGCAAACGTGAAACTGGACCTTGGTCTGCTGACGTTCACCTATGTCCCCACACCCAGGGCGGTGCTGGACGCTGCCTGGCAGTTGCTGACCTCCAGCACCCTGCTGGCGCACCTGGGCAGCAGCCTGTCGCGGGTATTTGCCGGTTATGCCACTGCGGCACTGGTTGGCGTGGCCCTGGGGTTGCTGATCGGCCGCTTGAAATGGGCTGAAGATACCCTGCTGCCGCCGCTGGAAGTGCTGCGGCCGATTCCGGCGGTGGCGTGGATCCCGCTGGCAATCCTGATGTTCCCGTCGTCGGAACTGTCGATGGTGTTCATCACCTTCACCGGTGCGTTGTTCCCCATCCTGCTCAACACCGTGCATGGCGTCGAGGCCGTCGACCCGCGCCTGGTGGCATCGGCGCGCAGCCTCGGTGCCGGGCGCTGGGCGATCCTGCGCGAAGTGGTGTTGCCTGGGGCGTTGCCGAGCATCGTCACGGGCCTTGCCATCGGCATGGGTACGTCATGGTTCTGCCTGGTCACTGCCGAGATGATTTCCGGGCAGTTCGGCATCGGCTACTACACCTGGGAGTCCTACACCTTGCAAAACTACCCGGACATCATTGTCGGCATGCTGCTGATCGGCGTGCTGGGCATGGGCAGCAGCGCCCTGGTCAAGCGCCTGGGGGCGTTGGCCACGCCGTGGTACCGCACGCGGGGGGCCAGTTGATGAACAGTTATCAACAGGCGCAGGGGCGTATCGATGGTCGTGGCCTGTCGATTCGCCTGGGGCACGGCAGCGAAGCGTTCGAGGCGGTGCAGCGGCTGGACTTTGCCGTGGAGCCGGGCGAGTTCGTCTGCATCCTCGGCCCCTCCGGTTGTGGCAAGTCGACGTTGCTCGGCGCCCTGGCCGGCCACCTGGTGCCCAGCAGCGGCCAGTTGAAGGTGGACGGCCAGACCGTTGCCGGGCCGTCACCGCAGCGGGGCATGGTGTTTCAGCATCACACCTTGCTGCCCTGGCGTAGCGTGCTCGACAACGTGGCCTTCGGCCTGAAGATGCAGGGCCTGGGCCGCGCCGAACGTCACCGGCAGGCTCGCGAGATGCTGCAACTGGTGGGGCTGGCCGACTTTGCCGGGCGCTGGCCCAACCAGCTGTCCGGCGGTATGCAGCAGCGGGCCGAAATCGCCCGGGTGCTGATCAACCGCCCACGGCTCTTGCTGATGGACGAACCTTTCGGCGCACTGGATGCGCAAACCCGTGCCCGCATGCAGGAGCTGTTGCTGGATATCTGGGCCAGCATCCGCACCACCGTGGTGTTCGTCACCCACGATATCGACGAAGCGCTGTTCCTCGCCGACCGCATCCTGGTGATGAGCCCGCGCCCCGGTCGCTTTATCGAAGACCTGCGCCTGGACTTTGCGCGCCCGCGCCGCGCCAGCCTGCTGACCAGCCCTGAATTCACTCACCTCAAGCGTCACTGCCTGGCGTTGCTGCGCCACGAGGAAGGCCGCGAACTGCCGCGCCTGACCCCGCTGGGCCTGCCGGACACTGACCACCCACCGCTACGGATCGCGCTATGACTGACCGAACGACCGACAACCCCGACATTCTTGCCCTGTTGCCTCGTCTTGATGCCAGCGACGCTGGCGTGCGCCGCATTGCCCTGATCGAGCTGGCCGACCTGGAAGACCCGGATGGCTTGCCTTGGCTCACCGATGCCCTGCTGGTGGACGCCGCCGACGAGGTGCGTGCCGAGGCCGCGCGCCTGCTTGAGGCCTGGGAAGAACCCGAAGTTGTGCAAGCCCTGTGCGCTGCGCTGGCCGATGGCGCCGAGCCGGTACGTCTGGCAGCTGCGCAGAGCCTCAGCGAACTCAAGAGCCTTGAGGCCGGCCAGCTGATCCTCCCGTGGGTCAAACACGCCGATGCCTTCGTCCGCGCCAGTGCCCTGCGAGCCTTGCGCGAGCTGCGCCTGCAGGATGCCGCCGACCCTGCGCTGCTGGCGCTGGCCGATGACGACGCCACTGTGCGGCGTGAGGCAGTGGGCATTCTTGGCTGGCTCAAGCACCAGCCGGCGTTGCTGGCGCTGGCAGCGCTCGCCGAGGCCGAGCCGGACACCGAGGTGCGCCGCGCGGCCATCGGCGCGCTGGGCCTGGCCCGGGACAACTCGGTGTTGCCTGCGTTGGTGGGGGCATTGACTGACCAGGCCTGGCAAGTGCGCGAGGAAGCCGCCACCACGTTAGGCAAGGTCGGTCAGGACCAAGCAGGGCCGGCGCTGGTGGATGCCCTCGCCGATGACTTCTGGCAGGTACGCCTACGGGCAGCGCGCTCACTGGGTCGGCTGCGCTATGCCGCTGCACTGGACGCGCTTGGCGCGTTGCTTGGCCATGGCATCGCCAACCTGCGCAAGGAGGCGGCGCTGGCGCTGGGCGAGCTGGGCCAGGCGCGTGCTTTGCCGGTGCTGCAGGCCGCCGAGGCCGACAGCGATCCCGAGGTGCGCAAGGCTGTGCGGATTGCCTTGGCGCAACTGCGCGGGGCTGCCTGATGAACGCCCCGCAAGCCATTCGCAACCTGCGCGGGCCAGGGCAGTTGGTACTGCAATGGGAAGACGGCGAGCACAGCCTCAGCCACACCCGGTTGCGCGGTGCTTGCCCTTGCTCACAATGCCGAGCGGCGCGCCTGTCGGGGGAGATCAGCCTGGTGCGCGACGATGTGCGCGTGGTGCAAATCGAGTCGCAAGGGTATGGGGTGCAGCTGGTGTTCAGCGATGGGCATGAGCGCGGGATCTACCCTTGGGCTTACTTGCGTGACCTGGTCAGCAAGTGAAGCTGATCCCTCAGGCTACCGCATCCCCTTGTAGGAGCAGCCTTGTGCTGCGAAGAGGCCGGTAAGGCTAAAGATTATTTTCAGCTGCGATGGCCTCTTCGCAGCACAAGGCTGCTCCTACAGGGCTTGTGTCTGCATTGAAATTGTCGCCGGTCATTCACAATGCAATCAGCTCCGGCCGCAGCCCTTCGACCCGTCGCACCGGCGGTGGCAGGTAGCCGCCATCCCCCGTGATCTGGTGCAGCACCTTCTCGCGCAGCCCATGCAGTGCAACACCGGTGCGCAACCGTGGGTGCGGCAGGTCTATCTCGACCACCGATTTGATCCTGCCCGGACGTGGCTCCAGCACCACAACCCGATCAGCCAGGTACGTCGCCTCCTCGGCATCATGGGTCACCAGTAAGGTTGTGATACCTGCCCGTTCGCGAATGGCCAGCAGCTCGTCCTGCAGTTGCTGGCGGGTCAGGGCATCGAGGGCGCCGAACGGCTCGTCTAGCAGCAGGATACGCGGGCTGGCTACAAGGCCACGGGCAATGGCCACGCGCTGCGCCATGCCGCCCGACAGCTGGTGCGGATAAGCCGACTCGAAGCCGACCAGCCCCACCAGTTGCACGAATTCATGCACCCGCCGGGCACGTTCACCCTGGGTGAGCGACTCGTTGACCAGCCCCAGGGCAATGTTCTGTTCCACGTTCAACCACGGGAACAGCCGGTGCTCCTGGAACACGATGCCGCGTTCGCCACCAATGCCGCTGACGGCGCGGCCATCGACGCGGATGCTGCCGCTGTATTCGGTATCCAGCCCCACCAACAGGCGTAGCAGGGTGGACTTGCCGCAACCGGAAGCCCCGACGATGGCAATGAACTCGCCCTCGTTAATCGACAGGTTGAAGTTGCGGATAGCCTCCAGCGGCTGGCCGTTCACGCTGAACACCTTGCCGACCCCCTCGAAGCTGACCAGCGGCGGGGTGGTGTCGGGCTGGTTGGCCGCCTGCAGGTGCGAAGTGTTGAATGCGTTCATGCGGTTCTCCAGCGCGTGGCGCGCGATTCGAGGCGTTGTCCAAGGGTGCCGAGCAGGGCGCCGACCAGGCCGATCAGGACCATGGCGGCCATCACCTGGTCCATGCGGAACAGTTGCTGGGCGCCGATCATCAGGCTGGCGATGCCGCCGTCCGACGGCATGAAGTATTCGGCGCCGATGGTGCCCAGCCAGGCGTAGATCAGCGACAGGCGCAGGCCGGCGAAAATCGCCGGGGCCGCGCCGGGCAGTACCAGCAGGCGCAGGCGTTGCCACAGGTTCAGGCGCAGGCTGCGGGCCGCCTCGCCCAGCTGCGGCGAGAGGCTGGCGATACCGCGCTGGGTAGCGATCAGCAGCGGGAAGAATGCGGCCAGGCCAACGAACACAAGCTTGGCCCCTTCACCCAGGCCGAACCACGCAGTGAGCAAAGGCACCCAGGCGAACAGTGCCACTTGGCGCAAGGCCGACAGGCTTGGCCCGAAGACGCGTTCGGCTGCACTGGAAAGCCCCAGCAGCAATCCGGCCAGCAGGCCTGCGGCGCCGCCCAGCAGCAGGCCGCTCAGGGTACGTTCCAGGCTCAGCAACAAGGCCTGCGGCAACGACCCATCGGCCAGGCCGACCAACAGCGTGCGCAGTACCTCAAGTGGCGAGGTGAGGATGTTCGGGTCAACCCAGCCAAAGCTGTTACTGGCCTGCCACAGCGCCAACAGCCCCAGGGGCAGCAACAGGCTTTGCCAGCCGCGGGGCACAGGCCCGCGCTGCTGCTCGCCAGTGGCTGGTTGCGGCCAGTACAGCAGGCGTTTTTCCAGGGCTGAGAAGCTGCGCTCCAGCACGGCGCCGACCAGGCCGATCACCAGAATGCACAGCATCACCAGGTCGAGCATGAACAGTTGCCGGCCCCACACCATCAGGTAACCGATCCCCTCGCTGGAGGCCAGCAACTCGACCGCCAGCAGCGAGGTCCAACCGGTGGCCAGCGCCAGGCGCACGCCGGTGAGGAAGGCCGGCAGGGCGGCCGGCAGTAACAGGCGCAGGAAGAGCAGGTGCCGGGGCAGGCGCAGCGCCGCAGCGGCCTCACGCAGTTTTGGCTGGGCATCGCGCACACCCACCAACGTGTGCAAGGTGACCGGGACCACCACGGCCTTAACCAGCACCACCAGCTTCAGCACCTCGCCAATGCCGAAGAACAGCATGAACAACGGAATCCAGGCCAGGGTAGGGATCTGGGCCAGCGCCACGAAAGTCGGCAGTACCAGCGTCTGTGCCCGCCGCGAAACCCCCAGGCACACACCCAGCAGCAAGCCGCTGGCAATGCCCGCCGCCAGCCCCCAGAACAACCGTTGCAGGCTTATCCACAGGTGCCCCCACAGCTCCCCGGAGCCAAACTCCAGCGCGCTCTGCCACACCAGCGCCGGTGCCGGCAGGATCTGCTCGCTCATCCAGTGCTGCCGGCTCGCAACAATCCACAGCAGGGCAATGAGCACAGGCAGCAACCAGGGTAGCACCCGCTCCCCAGAGAAGATGCGACCCCTGTAGGAGCGGCCTTGCGCCGCGAATGGGTCGCGTAGCGGCCCCCCCCGATTCCTGCTCAGAACTCCATTCATCGGCCATCTCTCGAAGCGTTGTTAGGTTATTCACTTATGGAATTAAAAAAACAGTAATGTGAATTTCAAGAGATAAGAGCATGCGTTCCCTGCATACGGAAGCCCCTCGCCGTTGCGTTTTCCTCATATTTTCCATGCGTTTTCCGCAAGCTCCCCGCCGGCCCGCATGCCGCTTGGTTTATGCCTTTCAGTTACTAAAAAATGAAGTTTTGATCTTTGTAGGTTCTAACCAGACCTGCCTAGCTTCTGGCCAAAGCGCCGGCCTTCGCCGGTGGCAGCCTGCCAAGGAGCCTTGCCATGAAAACCCCATTGCGCCACCTGATCACCGCCCTTGGGCTGGCCTTCAGCCTCGGTGTCCACGCGGCTGAACCCGCCAAGCCAGAAAGCATTCGCATCGCCGTGCCCGACCTTAGCGCCGGCAGCAAGCCCAGCGCCGGTGGCGTGGTCGATGTGCTGCGTGACCAGCAACTGCTGGAGAAGGCATTCGCCAAGGACGGTATCCGCATCGACTGGCACTTCTTCAAGGGCGCCGGCCCCGTGGTGAACGAGGCGCTGGCCAACGGCCAGGCCGACTTCGCCTACCTGGGCGACCTGGCCGCGATCGTCGGCAAGGCCAACGGCCTGGACACCCGCGTGCTGTCGGCAGGCGTGCGTGGGGTCAAAAGCTACCTGGGCGTGGTGCCCGGCTCTGGCATCAAGACCCTGCATGACCTCAAGGGCAAGCGCGTGGCGGTGTTCCGCGGCACGGCCAACCAGCTGTCGTTCGCCAGCGCTCTGGCAAGCCAAGGGCTGACCGAGCGCGAGCTGAAAGTCATCAACCTGGACTTCAACGCCGCCAATGCCGCACTGGCCGCCAAGCAGATTGACGCCACCTGGGGGCTGTCCAACCTGCTGTCGCTACGTGAGCGCGGGCTGGTCGAACTGCCGGTCAACTCGCGGGATCTCGAAGGCGCCGGCAGCACCCAGGCGGTGCTGCTGGGCACCGGCGATTTCATTCGCAAGTACCCCGAGCTGGTCCAGCGCCTGGTTAACGCCCAGGAGCAGGCCAGTACCTGGCTGCGGGATGAACACAACCGCCAGGCCTACATCGAGCTGGTGGCCAGCAACGCCAACTGGCCGCGCAGCATCCTCAGCGATGACCTGGCCAAGGAAGACCTCGCCCACTACTTCGACCCACGCCTGGACGCTGGCTTCGTCGGCCAACTGCAGCAGGGCGTAGACCTGGCGGCCAAGGAACGCCTGATCCGCCGCGGCTTCCAGGTAGCCGACTGGATCGAACCGCGCTTCCTCGATGCTGCGCTGAAACAGGAACAGGCCGTGCAGGCCGCCCGCTAAAGCTTCAAAAACCCGACAATGACCGCAAGGACCACGACCATGAGCAATGCCGCCCTGGCCACCGCGCCACAGCCCCTCGAACTCGACATTCATCCGGTTGCCGGCCGTATCGGCGCCGAAATCCGCGGTGTGCAACTGTCCGCCGACCTCGATGCAGCCACCATCGAGGCTATCCAGGCTGCACTGGTGCAGCACAAGGTGATCTTCTTCCGCGACCAGACCCACCTGGATGACCAGAGCCAGGAAGGCTTTGCCAAACTGCTCGGCGAGCCGGTCGCCCACCCCACCGTACCGGTGGTGGATGGCACCAGCTACCTGCTGCAACTTGATGGCGCCGAAGGCCAGCGGGCCAACTCCTGGCACACCGACGTGACCTTCGTCGACGCCTACCCCAAGGCTTCGATACTGCGCAGCGTGGTAGCGCCGGCTTCGGGTGGCGATACCGTCTGGGCCAACACCGCCGCGGCTTATCAGGAACTGCCCGAGCCGCTGCGCGAGCTGGCCGACAAGCTGTGGGCGGTGCACAGCAACGAATACGACTACGCCAGCATCAAGCCGGATGTCGACCCGGCCAAGCTGGAGCGCTATCGCAAGGTGTTCACATCGACCGTTTACGAGACCGAGCACCCGGTAGTGCGTGTGCACCCGATCAGTGGTGAGCGGGCGCTGCAACTGGGGCATTTCGTGAAGCGCATCAAGGGGTATTCGCTGGCGGATTCGCAGCACCTGTTCGCTGTGCTGCAAGGGCATGTGACGCGCCTGGAAAACACCGTGCGCTGGCGCTGGCAGGCGGGAGACGTGGCGATCTGGGATAACCGCGCGACGCAGCATTATGCGGTGGATGATTACGGCACCCAGCCGCGTGTGGTGCGGCGTGTGACATTGGCGGGCGAGGTGCCGGTCGGGGTGGATGGGCAACTGAGCCGGACTACCCGCAGGGGCTGAGCCCAGCAGAGAACCCTGTGTAGGAGCAGCCTTGTGCTGCGAAGAAGCCGGTGCAGGCACCGCAGATTGATGGTGTCAGCTCCGGCCTCTTCGCAGCACAAGGCTGCTCCTACATCAGTCTGCGCAAGCCTTCACATTTCGGTATCACAGGCAATCAACTGCCTGACCAGCCCCTGCGCCAACGGCGACAAGCCATACCCCACCCGGCTCACCACCCCATAGCGGGTATGGCACGCCTCTTCCTGCTCGGGCGTCAGGTCTGCCAGCTTCAACTGCACCAACCCGCCCTCGCGTTGATACGGCCGCAAGTTGGCATTGCAGGCAATGCCGATGGTGTCCGAGTGCATCACCACATTCAGCAGCGCATACCCGTGCTCGCACTCTACCGCTGGCAGGAAGTCCTGCCGCCCGCTGAGGTCGCTGAGGATCTTGCGGATGTTTGGCGGGCGGAAGGTGGTGGCCATCGGGTAGTGGAACAGGTCTCGTGCCTGCACGGCCTCCTGCTCGGTCAGCGGGTGACCGGCGCGGCAGCAGAAGTGCCAGCGCTGTGGCGTCAACTTGTGCACCTGGTAGTCCGGGTCGGACTCGAACTGGCGGGTGTCGGCGACAAAGAACTCGATCTCTTCGGCCACCAGCTTGCGGTTCAGCGCCTGCCAGTTGTCCACCTGGAAGCAGGTGCGCGCCGCCGGGTACTCGGCCACGAAGCGCGCCACCGCGCGCGGCACCAGGCCACCGGCTGGCGCAGGGCCTGAGCCAAAGCGCACCACCCCGGTGGTGGCGCCATTGAACTGGTGGATTTCGTTGACCAGATTGTGCGCCCCGTGCACCAGCCGCCGCGAATGCTCCAGCACCAGCAAGCCCTGGCGGGTCGGCGCCAGCTCTTTGCTCGCGCGGTCCACCAGCCGGCAGCCGATGTTGTGCTCCAGGGTCTGGATGCTGCGGCTGAAGGCCGATTGCGACAGGTTCACGGCCGCCGCAGCGGCCACGAAACTGCGGTGCTCGACAAGGGCGATGTAGTGACGCAACTGACGCAGATCGATATGCATTTTTTACATTAAAACCTTCGGTCAAATGCAATTGCTGACAAGGGTGAGTCCCCTTATAAAGGGTGTTACTTATTCCACTAAATATGAATTACAAATATTTATATTACTTAAAAGAATATAAGCCCGACTGACCGCGATTCGGTTCCGCCAACGGAAATGCTCGCCAGGGCCCACGCCTCAAGGAGCATTTGCATGTCCGGACTTTCCAGTTGGCCTGCGCGCGCGTCGCGTTTCACCTTGCAACCCTTGGCCGCCGGCGTGTTGCTGGCGGCGTCCTCTGGCAGCTTCGCCGAAGAGCCGGTCAGCGCCACCCCGGCGGTAGAGCAGGAAGCCAAGCTCGGCACCGTCACCGTCAATGCCCGCCGCCGCGAAGAAACCGCGCAAAGCGTGCCCACGCCCATCAGCGTGCTCGACAGCGAAACCCTGGAAACCCAGCGCATCTACCGCGTGCAGGATTTGCAACAGCTGGTGCCCAGCACCAACGTCGCCTACGTGCATGCACGCCAGTCGAGCATCTCGATCCGTGGCCTGGGCAACAACCCGGCCAGCGATGGCCTGGAAGGCAGCGTCGGCATCTACCTGGACAACGTCTACCTCGGCCGCCCGGGCATGGCGGTTTTCGACCTGCTGGATGTGGAGCAGCTGGAAGTGTTGCGCGGCCCTCAGGGCACGCTGTTCGGCAAGAACACCACGGCCGGCGTGCTCAACATCAACACGCGCAAGCCCACCTTCCACCGCGAAGGCAGCATCCAGCAGTCGATTGGCGAAGACGGCTATCTGCAAACCCAGGGCAGCTTTTCGGGGCCGATCAGCGAGACCTTGGCCGGACGCATTAGTGCTTACCGCACCGAAGACGACGGCTATGTGAAGAACATCCACAACGGTGACGACCTCAACGGCGGCAAGCGCCAGGGCTTTCGCACCCAGCTGCTGTTCAAGCCCAGCGACACCTTCAACCTGCGCTGGATTGGCGAATACAACGAAGAAGACTCCAATAACGGCATCCTCAGCCTGTACAGCACCGGCCCCACCATCAATGGCGTCAACCGCTACGAAAGCCTGGCCGCCCAGGCGGGCGCGACGCTGGTGTCGGGCAAGGACCGCAAGGTCAATTTCGACGCCGACCAGCAGGTGACGGTGTTCCAGGGCGGCACCTCGGTGGAAGCCAACTGGACCTTGCCTAACGACTTCACCCTGACCTCGATCACTGCCTACCGCTGGTGGGACTTTACCCCGCGCAACGACGATGGGCTGGACGTGCCGGTGTTCTACAGCGCCGGGGTATCGGTACGCGACAAGCAGTACTCGCAGGAAATCCGCCTGGCTTCGCCTACCGGTGGCGCCTTCGACTACGTGCTGGGTGCCTACTACTTCAAGCAGGACCTGGACAACAAGTCCTTCACTTACTACGGGCCGCAGGCGGATGTCTGGAACCTCACCCCGGCCGGTGCGCTGAACAACGTCAACACCATTGGTGACGGGCACATTGATACCGACAGCTATGCGCTTTTCGCCCAGGGCACCTGGCATGTCACCGACCGCCTGGATTTCACCGCCGGCGTGCGCGGTACCTATGAAGAAAAGAGCGCCTGGGTGACCCGCGATGCACCTGACGGTGGCACCGCTGTAACCGGGGCTGCTGCCACCGCGCGCCAGGCGCGGATAGGGGCCTACGATTCGGGCGATCTCAACCAGTACAGCTTCAGCCCTTCCGGCCTGCTGGGCCTGAGCTACCGCTTCAACGAACAGCTGCTGGGCTACGCCACCCTGACTCACGGTGAGAAGTCTGGTGGCGTCAACCTGACCGTCGGCGCCGCACCACGGCTGGGGACCGATTCGCTGCTGGTGGGTACCGAGCGGGTCAACAACGCCGAACTGGGCTTGAAAAGCACCCTGTTCGACGGTCGCCTGCAACTCAACAGCAACCTGTTCTGGGCCGAGGTGCATGGTTACCAGGCCAACGTCTACGACCAGATCAACCGCGTGCAGTACCTGGCCAACGCCGGCAGCGTGCGCTCGCGCGGCCTGGAGTTCGAAGCCACGGCGCTGCCGGTCCGTGGCCTTACGGTCAACTTCAACGGCTCGTGGAACGACGTGCGCTACACCGAGTACAAGGATGCCCCATGCCCGCCTGAGGTGAGCCTGGCCAATGCCACCGCCACCTGCGACCTGTCTGGCCACCAGGTGGTCGGCGCCTCCAAGTACATCGCCAACCTCAACACCCAGTACAAGTGGCAAGCCACCGACCATGTCGAGCCCTACGTCACTGCCAGCTACGCCTTCCGCTCGAAGGCCGTGGGCACCATCGACGATTCCGATTTCGGCCAGATCCCCAGCTACGCGCTGGTCAACCTTTCCGCTGGTGTGCGCCTGGACCAGGGCGACGGCGTGGTCGACCTGTCGCTATGGGTGAAAAACGCCGGCGACAAAACCTACTTCACCAGCCTGTGGAACTCCGCCAACGGTGGTTATGCCGGCGTGCTCGGCACCCCGCGCACCTTCGGCGCCACCGCCCGTTACGATTTCTGAGCACAAGGAGCTTTGCCATGAATGCCAAGACCCAAACCCCTGCACTGCCTGAAGGCGCCTGCCTGACCGCCAAGGTCCCCGAGCGTGACGAGGCGCTGCTCGGCGATGTGGTTGTGAACCCGTACCGCCTGGCGCCGCTGACCGCGATCATCCGCGACGGTGGGCGCAGCCTGAGTGACGCGCATGTGCGTGTGCTGGGGCGTGGCGAGCGCGGTGTGGACATTGTCTATGACGTGTCTGATCGTTCGTTGTGGACCTACGGCGGCATCCCGGTATTCGGGCTGTACCCGGACTACGTCAACCAGGTCGAGGTGACCTACAAGCTCGACGGCGAGCGCATTCGCGAGCAGTACCAGGTCTACGCCCCGGCCGTGCGCCTGCCGGTGGTGGCCAGGCAGACCGCCGCGTTGCCGGAAGTGCAGCCGGTCAAGGTGACGCCTGGCTTTGAAAGGCGCCTGTACCTGTTCAACCACCTGCAGGGTGACATCCCGGGCGGCCGCGCCTTCAAGTGGAATGCCCTGGGTGGCGCAGCGGAATGGGACCAGGTGGGCAACAACTGGATTGCCGACAGCAATGGCGATGTGCGCTGGTACCTGGATATCGAGCAGATCCACGACTCCAACCGCCGCGACGGCCTGGGCGGCACCATGGGCTTCCAGCAGACCCGCGACGGCAAGCTGATCTGGGGCCAGGGCCAGACCTACTCCAAGTACGACCTGCTGGGCCGGCGCATATGGCAGCGCAGCCTGCCCGACAAATTCGCCGACTTCTCCCACGAAATCCGCGAAACCGCCAACGGCACCTACCTGCTGCGGGTGGGCACCAGCGACTACCGCCGCCCGGACGGCAAGCGTGTGCGTTCGATTCGCGACCACATCATCGAGGTCAGCGAAGCCGGGGATGTACTGGACTTCTGGGACCTCAACCAGATCCTCGACCCGTACCGCGGCGATTTGCTGGAAACCCTCGGCAAGGCCGCTATCCAGTTGCCGGAAGGGGTGCAGAAGCAGGACGACCGCCTGGCCAACGAACTGGCCGAGGGTAACCTGCCGTTTGGCGACACCCCGGGGGTGGGTACCGGGCGCAACTGGGCACACGTCAATGCCATCGATTACGACGCTGATGACGACAGCATCATCGTTTCAGCACGGCATCAGGGCGTGGTGAAGATTGGTCGCGACAAGCAGGTGAAGTGGATTCTTGCCTCGCCCCAAGGCTGGCCTGAGCGCCTGCGCGACAAAGTGCTGACACCGGTTGCGAGCGAAAACTTCGACTGGTCGTGGACCCAGCACACCGCCTGGCTGACTGGCAAAGGCACGCTGACCGTGTTCGACAACGGCTGGGGGCGCGACTTTGCGCCGACCAAGCTTGCCGGCAACTACAGCCGGGCGGTGGAGTACCGCATTGACGAAGCCAAGGGCACGGTCGAGCAGGTGTGGGAGTACGGCAAGGAGCGCGGCGACGAGTGGTACAGCCCGGTGACCTCGGTGGTGGCCTACCGGCCGGAGACCGACACCCAGTTCATCTATTCGGCTTCGGTGAACTTCCTCACCCCCGAGAAACTGACCACCACCGTCCTCAACGAGGTGCGGCGCGGGACCCAGGAGGTGCTGGTGGAGCTGAAGGTGCACAGCCGGCAGCCGGGCAGTGTTGGCTACCGGGCACTGGTGATCGACCTGGCCAAGGCATTTTGAGCTTGGTAGGCCTGACGTAAATTTTGTGTTGATGCGTACATCGAGCGCCGCCCGCGCGGCGCTTCGCAGCACAAGGCTGCTCCTACATTTGTTTCGGGCCAATTATTCCTGAGGTCGAGGCGCGCGGCCCCTTGGTGCTCACCTCACTATCGTGTCGAACAAACAAGGCGGTCGCGCGCGTTGGTGCAGGCGTCACTGGCCAGAAACAAATGTAGGAGCAGCCTTGTGCTGCGAAGCGCCGCGCGGGCGGCGCTCGTTTTCATAGGCGCTGAAGATCTCACGGCAACCACTCCCCCTTTCACATTTCTTTCTGCTTGATCGTCTACCCTGCAGGGGCCGTTTTTCGGGCGATTTCAGATGGACTGTTCAACCATTCGTTCTTTTTTTCGAACAGCCTATTGTCCAACACCCCAGCAGCCGCTTAGCATTCGTTTGAGATTTCAAACGCTCGATGCCCTGCCTTGGGCGCTTTTCAACAATCAACAATTCGGGAAGCCGACATGCAGCTCAAAGACGCTCAGTTGTTCCGCCAGCAAGCCTACATCAACGGTGAGTGGCTGGATGCGGACAATGGCCAGACCATCAAGGTGACCAACCCGGCCACCGGTGAAGTCATCGGCACCGTGCCGAAGATGGGTACTGCGGAAACCCGCCGTGCCATCGAAGCTGCCGACAAGGCCCTGCCGGCCTGGCGTGCACTGACCGCCAAAGAGCGTTCGGCCAAGCTGCGTCGCTGGTTCGAACTGATGATCGAGAACCAGGACGACCTGGCTCGCCTGATGACCACCGAGCAGGGCAAGCCACTGGCCGAAGCCAAGGGCGAAATCGCCTATGCCGCTTCGTTCATCGAGTGGTTCGCCGAAGAAGCCAAGCGCGTCTACGGTGACACCATTCCGGGCCACCAGCCAGACAAGCGCCTGATCGTCATCAAGCAGCCAATCGGCGTTACTGCGGCCATTACCCCGTGGAACTTCCCGGCTGCCATGATCACCCGTAAAGCCGGCCCGGCCCTGGCCGCTGGCTGCACCATGGTGCTCAAGCCTGCATCGCAAACCCCTTACTCCGCCCTGGCGCTGGTCGAGCTGGCACACCGTGCCGGTATCCCGGCTGGCGTGCTGAGCGTCGTTACCGGCAGCGCTGGCGAAGTTGGCGGCGAACTGACCGGCAACTCCCTGGTACGCAAGCTGTCCTTCACCGGCTCGACCGAAATCGGTCGCCAGCTGATGCAAGAATGCGCCAAGGACATCAAGAAGGTTTCCCTGGAGCTGGGTGGCAACGCCCCGTTCATCGTGTTCGACGACGCCGACCTGGACAAGGCTGTCGAGGGCGCGATCATCTCCAAGTACCGCAACAACGGCCAGACCTGCGTCTGCGCCAACCGTATCTACGTGCAGGACGGCGTCTATGACGCGTTCGCCCAGAAGCTGGCCGCTGCAGTTGCCAAGCTGAAGATCGGTAACGGCCTGGAAGACGGCACCACCACTGGCCCGCTGATCGACGGCAAAGCTGTCGCCAAGGTTCAGGAACACATCGAAGACGCCGTCTCCAAAGGCGCCAAGGTGCTGTCCGGTGGCAAGCTGATCGAAGGCAACTTCTTCGAGCCGACCATCCTGGTCGACGTGCCGAAAACCGCAGCTGTCGCCAAGGAAGAGACCTTCGGCCCACTGGCGCCTCTGTTCCGCTTCAAAGACGAAGCCGAAGTCATCGCCATGTCCAACGACACCGAGTTCGGCCTGGCTTCGTACTTCTACGCCCGCGACATGAGCCGTGTGTTCCGTGTTGCCGAAGCCCTGGAATACGGCATGGTGGGTATCAACACCGGCCTGATCTCCAACGAAGTAGCACCGTTCGGTGGCATCAAGGCTTCGGGCCTGGGCCGCGAAGGTTCCAAATACGGTATCGAGGACTACCTCGAAATCAAATACCTGTGCATCAGCGTCTGATAGCACGGTAAAGGCTTTACCTCTGCCAGCGGGGCGCGAGAGCGACGTCTCGCTGGCCTTTTTTACATCGCAGTACCTGGTGGCCAGGGCGTTTACGGCAGTCGATCAACGAATACTGTGCGCGAGCACTCCCAGCCACCCCCGAATAAAAGCGCCATTCCTGTCGGCGCAATGAGGGCATTATGAGCAAGACCAACGAATCCTTGATGCAACGTCGTGTAGCTGCCGTCCCACGTGGCGTTGGCCAGATCCACCCGATCTTCGTCGACACCGCGAAGAACTCGACCGTGATCGACGTTGAAGGCCGCGAACTGATCGACTTCGCCGGCGGCATCGCAGTACTGAACACCGGCCACCTGCACCCGAAAGTGGTTGCAGCCGTGCAAGAGCAGCTGACCAAAGTCAGCCACACTTGCTTCCAGGTGCTGGCCTACGAACCCTACGTAGAGCTGTGCGAAAAGATCAACAAGCTGGTACCAGGCGACTTCGACAAGAAGACCCTGCTGGTCACCACCGGCTCCGAAGCTGTTGAAAACGCCGTCAAGATCGCCCGTGCCGCCACTGGCCGTGCTGGCGTCATCGCTTTCACCGGCGGCTACCACGGCCGTACCATGATGACCCTGGGCCTGACCGGCAAGGTCGTGCCGTACTCCGCTGGCATGGGTCTGATGCCAGGTGGCATCTTCCGCGCCCTGTTCCCGAGCGAACTGCACGGTGTAAGCGTTGACGACGCCATCGCCTCGGTCGAGCGCATCTTCAAGAACGACGCCGAGCCGCGCGATATCGCCGCGATCATCCTCGAGCCGGTACAAGGCGAAGGCGGCTTCCTGCCAGCGCCGAAAGAGCTGATGAAGCGCCTGCGCGCCCTGTGCGACCAGCACGGCATCCTGCTGATCGCCGACGAAGTACAGACTGGCGCTGGCCGTACCGGTACCTTCTTCGCCATGGAACAGATGGGCGTTGCGCCTGACCTGACCACCTTCGCCAAATCCATTGCTGGCGGCTTCCCGCTGGCCGGTGTGTGCGGCAAGGCCGAGTACATGGACGCCATCGCGCCGGGCGGCCTGGGCGGCACCTACGCCGGTTCGCCGATCGCTTGCGCTGCGGCCCTGGCTGTGATCGAAGTGTTCGAAGAAGAAAAACTGCTGGACCGCAGCAAGGCTGTAGGTGAGCGTCTGACCACCGGCCTGCGCGAAATCCAGAAGAAGTACCCGATCATCGGCGACGTCCGTGGTCTGGGCTCGATGATTGCTGTTGAAGTCTTCGAGAAAGGCACTCACACCCCGAACGCTGCTGCTGTTGGCCAGGTTGTTGCCAAGGCACGCGACAAGGGTCTGATCCTGCTGTCCTGCGGCACCTACGGCAACGTTCTGCGTATCCTGGTACCGCTGACTGCCGAAGACGCACTGCTGGACAAAGGCCTGGCCATCATCGAAGAGTGCTTCGCTGAACTCGCTTGATGTGATGCGCTTCTGAAAAAGCCCGCTTCGGCGGGTTTTTTTTGTGCCCAGAAAAGCCATGGGGCGCTATGGTTAGCGGAGGATTTGCTTTGGAAGCTGCGACGGAATGTGTGTCAGGCTATTCAGGAGTAGTTGGCGATGAGCGCTGTAGACCCCACCCCACCCAGCGTACTGATTGTCGAAGGCGACCCTTGGGTGCGTGACATGCTCAGCGAGATGCTGCTAAGCGTGCGCTGCGATGCCCGCCTGCAGGTATGCGTCGATGGGGCGCAGGCACTCAGCGCCCTGTCCAGCAAGCCAGACCTGATTATCGCCGCCCGCGAGCTGGCCGGTGTCGATGGCCTGGACCTGTTGCGCAAGGTGCGCGCCAAAGGGCCGGGGTTGCCGTTCATCCTCATGAGCAACCGCAGCGACAGCGCCAGTGTGCACGAGGTATTGCCCCTGCACCCTACCGCCTACCTGAGTAAACCACTGAATCTGGACAACCTGCGCAAGCGCCTGGAAGAGCTGCTGCTGGCCGTTGGCGAAGAAATCGCCTGCCCGGTGCCAGCCTTGCAGGCAGGTGCCAGCTTGTTCGCCTACCTTGAGCAGCGCCGTGCTACCGCCGATGGCGGGCCGCTGTTGGCCGATGTGCAGGTCGCGATCAAGCAAGCGCTCAACCCTCAGGGCCTGAACCTGAAGGTGCTCGAAGAGGAAGTGCGTAGCGACCCTCAGGTTACCGCCGTGTTGATCGCGGCCGCCAACAGCGCCGCGCTGCACCGTGAAGCGCCGGTGCAAACGTTGCTGCAGGCCCTGAACAAGCTTGGCAGTACCCAGAGCATGAACCTGATTCTTGGCATGGCCCTCAAGCGCAGCGCACGGCTCAGCGACCCGTTGCTGGCGCAGCACGCGACCGGCTACTGGGACCTTTCCCTGCATACGGCCGAATATGGCCGTACCTTGGCACGCATGCTCGAGCTGGACGAAGGGCGCTGCTATTGCGCGGGGTTGCTGCATTGCCTGGGCGACCTGGCGGTGTTGCGTTGCCTGCAAGAGTGGCGGTTGGCCGGGGGCGAGCTGGACGAACGCAACGTGCAGCAATCGCTGGATGAGTTTGGTGCGGCGTTCGGTTCGGCGCTACGCACGCGCTGGCGTTTGCCGCTGGCCTTGCGCGAATTGATCGCGGCGATCTACCAGTTGGGCGGCGGCGTGTATTCGCGGGAGATCCTGGCCATGAACCTGGCGGGGCAGTTGTCGCGGCTGCCGGCCGAGCAGGGGCTGGAGAAAGTGGCCAGCGGCAAGACCGCGCGCTTGCTCAAGCTTGGCCTGCCGGAGCTGAACCGGCTGCGCAAGGTGGATAACCCGGAGGTGAAGCCCCAGGAAGAGCCTCCTGTGGCGGAGGCTGAAGCGCCCAGCTGAGTTTTTGGGGCTGCAAAGCAGCCCCAGTTATACCTTTCCAGCGGGGGATGGGTCAGCCGCGGACGATCTGGTTCTTGCCTTGCCGCTTGGCCTGGTACATCGCCGCATCGGCCCGGGCATACAGGCTGTCCAGGGCCACATCTTCTTCGGTCAGTCCGGTCAGCCCCTGGCTCACTGTCACCCCGTATGTCTGCTCGCCATGGTTGAAGCTCAAACGCTGAATCTGCCGCTGCAAGCGTTCGGCAATCTGCTCTGCCACCTGCGTGTTGCAACCCGGGAACACCGCCGCAAACTCCTCGCCGCCAATGCGCCCGAACAGGTCGCCACGGCGTAGTACGGCCTTGCCGCTGTCGGCAATGTGTTGCAGCACCTGGTCCCCTTCCTGGTGGCCATAGCTGTCGTTGATGCGTTTGAAGTCGTCGATGTCCAGCAGCAGAAAGGCCAGCGGCGTGCCGTCTTCGCGGGCGCTGTCAAAGGCCTGCTGGGCGCATTCGAAGAAGTGCCTGCGGTTGCTGCTCTGGGTCAGCACATCAGTGGTGGCCAGGCGCTGCAATTCGCCTTCAAGCTGCTTTTTCTCGGTGATGTCTTCGGCGATACCGACAATGATTACTCGGTCGCCCTCGTGTTGCTGGTTGATGTAGCACTTGTCGCTTAGCCAGCGCAGTTGCCCGTCGGCATTCAGTATGCGGTACTCGCGGTCTTCCACCGAGCCCTTGAGCAGCACCTGTGCCAGGCTGCGTTCGGCGAACTCGAGGTCGTCAGGGTAGATGCTGTCGCGCCATTCGTTGTAGTCGGCCAGCACCAGGCTGGCCGGGCGGCCAAAGATGCGCTCGTAGGCGGGGCTTACGTACAGCACCTGACGGGTTTCCCAGTCGAAGGCCCACAGCACCGCGTTAACGCTGTCCAGCAACGAGCTGAACAACTGGTCGCGCTCGCTCAGGCGGGCTACCTCGCCTTGGGCGTGGAGTAGCGCCAGTAAAGTCTGGGCGGCTTCGGGAGGTGGGGTGCCGGGCAATGTCGTTGGAATGTTCTTGGCCATGTGCACGAAGCGGGTCTCGACGTAAAAGCGTGCGGCCAGCATCTGGCCCGCCACGCGGGCGATGTGCCAAATTTGAGTCAAGTCGAGGTGGCTAAGTTCCGAAAGGCACGCACCGCAATGGGGCGTGCCGATCAACGGCGGTCAGGCGCCGGAGGGGCGCAGGGAGTAGGTCTTGAGCTGCGCCGCGAAGTCGCGCAGGGCGTGGATGCCGCTGGTTTCGGCCTCGTGTATCCAGTCCTTCATGGCAGCCAGCATGTCGTGGCCGTTGGCGCTGGTGCGCGCCCAGATCTGCTGCAGGGCCAAGCGTTTTTCGTAAATGGTCTTCAGCGCCTGGCTATGGGCAAGCATCGACTCGATACGCACATGGTGGCGGTCTTCCAGCAAGCTGGTTTCGCGCGACAGCAGGCGCTTGGCGCGGCGGAAATGGTGGCGCACCGAGGCGTCCACCCGGGCCAGCTCCTGCTTGACCAGCGGGCCGATCACCAGCTTGCGGTACTGGGCCATGATCTGGAAGCGGTTGTTGAGGATGGCCATGGCAGTGTCCATGTCCAGGCTGGCCTTGCCCGCCACACGGTGGGCAATCGGCGCCACGCGCTGCACCTTGGCCAGGCGCAACAGGCAGAACAGGCGGATCCACGCCCAGCCCATGTCGAACTCCCAGCGCTTGACCGACAGTTTGGCCGAGTTGGGGTAGGTGTGGTGGTTGTTGTGCAGCTCTTCGCCACCGATGACGATGCCCCATGGCACCAGGTTGGTGGCAGCGTCGCGGCATTCGAAGTTGCGATAGCCGAGCGCGTGGCCCAGGCCGTTGACCACGCCGGCGGCCCAGAACGGGATCCACATCATCTGTACTGCCCAGATGGTAATGCCGGCGGTGCCGAACAGCAGCAGGTCGATCACCGCCATCAGCGCGATGCCACCCAGCTTGTAGCGCGAGTAGAGGTTGCGCTCGATCCAGTCATCCGGGCAGTTCTTGCCGTAGATGCGCAGGGTTTCGGGGTTGCGCGCCTCTTCACGGTACAGCTCGGCGCCCTTGCGCAGCACTGTGCCCAGGCCCTTGAACACCGGGCTGTGCGGGTCGTCCGGGGTTTCGCACTTGGCGTGGTGCTTGCGGTGGACGGCGGTCCATTCGCGGGTGTTCTGCGCCGTGGTCAGCCACAGCCAGAAGCGGAAGAAATGCTTGAGCGCGCCATTGAGCTCCAGGGCCCGGTGCGCGGAATAGCGATGCAGGTAGACGGTGACGCTGACAATGGTCACGTGGGTCATCAGCAGCGTGATGCCGACCAGTTGCCAGGCCGACAAGTCGAGCAGGCCGTTGTACCACATAGGTGTAAATACCCTCGAAATGCGGGGGGGAAGGGCTGATTATCCCTTGGCAGGGAAATAAAACCAGTCAAAGCTGACCACGCGATGTTTCACGCGATCGATGTGGGAGCGGGCGTGCCCGCCCCCATAGAGCACCAGAACCTTTATAATCGCCCTTCCTTTCTGATGGTCAATCCCACCCGACATGTCTGTTTCCGTTCGCGACGCCTTGCGCATGGCTGCGCTGTATGTGGTGCTCTCGATCCTCTGGCTGGCGCTCGCCGAGGTGATGCTGCACGGCATGACTGACGATCCCCTGGCACTGACCGTGGGGCGGCAGATCAACGTGGTGCTGTGGGTGTTGTTCAGTGCCGTGCTGATTTATGTGTCGCGCGTGCGGCTGCTGAACTTCATCGGTGTCGGTGCGCGCTTACGCTGTGAGGACCGCGAGCGGCTGCGAATGGCCGCTGCGGTGTTTGACAGTACCCTCGAAGGCGTACTGGTTACCGACCGCCAAGGCCTGATCGTGCATGTAAACCGTGCCTTCATGCGCATCACCGGCTACCAGCAGGACGAGGTGATCGGCCAGCGCCCGAGCAAGTTCAAATCGGGCCGCCACGGCCAGGCGTTCTACCAGCAGATCTTTGCCACCCTGGCCGCGCGGGGCGAGTGGAGCGGCGAAATCTGGAACCGGCGCAAAAGCGGCGAGATCTACCCGCAATGGCAGACCATCTGCGCCATCCGCGATGACGACGGTGAGCTGAGCCATTACGTAGCGGTGTTCAGTGACATCAGTGCGATCAAGCATTCGGAACAGGAGCTGGCCTACCTGGCGCACCACGACCCGCTGACCGGCCTGCCCAACCGCCTGCTGTTCAGCGACCGGGTCGAGCAGGCCCTGGCGGCCGCCCAGGCCAACAAGCGCGGTTGTGCCCTGCTGCTGTTGGACCTGGACCATTTCCAGAGTATCAACGACGGCCTGGGCCACACCATCGGTGACCAGTTGCTGAAGCTGGTGGGCGAGCGCCTGGGCGAGGTGCTGGGCAATGGCGTGACCCTGGCACGCCTGGGTGGCGACGAGTTCGGTGTGCTGGCCGAGAACTGCCAGCAGGTCGGCCAGGCGGGCAAGCTGGCGCAGTGCATTATCGAACGCATGCGCGAGCCGTTCGTGTTCGAGGAAAATCGCCTGTTCATCAGTGCCAGCGTCGGTATCAGCCTGTTCCCCAGCGACGCCTTGAGCGCCGAGCAGTTGCTGCGTAATGCCGATGCGGCGTTGTACAAGGCCAAAAGCAACGGGCGTGCCTGCTATGCGCTGTACACCGAAGAGCTGACCGCTCACGCCCAGCACCGGGTCGAGACCGCCGGTGAGCTGCGTCGGGCACTGGAGCAGGATGAGCTGCGGGCCTACTTCCAGCCGGTACATGATCTGGCAACAGGCCGACAGGTAGGGGTCGAGACACTGGTACGCTGGCAGCACCCCCAGCGCGGCCTGGTGCCGCCGGGCGAGTTCATCCCGATTGCCGAGCGCACCGGGCTGATTGCCGAAATCGACACCTGGGTGCTGCGCCAGGCCTGTCGGCAAATGGTGCAGTGGCAGGCCGAAGGCCGGCAGCTGGCGTTTGTGGCAGTGAACATCTCCAGCCGCCTGTTTGGCCAGCATGAACTGTACGGGCAGGTGGCCGAGGTGCTGCACGAGACTGGCCTGGCTCCGGCCCTGCTGGAATTGGAAGTGACCGAAAGCGCGGTGATGGAAGACCCGGAGGTGGCGCTGGAGCAACTGCATCGGCTACGCGAGCTGGGGGTGACCCTGGCCATCGACGACTTTGGCACCGGGTATTCGTCGTTGCTGCGGCTCAAGCGTTTGCCGGTGCAGAAGCTGAAGATCGATCAGGGCTTCGTGGCCGGGTTGCCTCTGGATGAGGATGACATCGCGATCGTGCGGGTAATCATTGCCCTGGCACGCAGCATGGGCATGCAGGTGCATGCCGAGGGCATCGAGCAGGCGGAGCAGGCCAGCTTCCTGCTGCTGGAGCAGTGCCAGCTGGGGCAGGGGTACTGGTTTGGTCGGCCGGTGCCGGCTGCGGATCTGCGCTGGGATTGAGACCCAGGGGCCGCTTGCGGCCCCCTGGCTATCGTTTGTTCAAGCCCTTCGCCAGGCGATCACCGCCCAGCTGGATCAACGCCACCAATGCCACCAGCATGGCAATCACGGTCAGCATGATCTGGCTGTCGAAACGCTGGTACCCATACCGATAGGCAATGTCGCCCAAGCCCCCGGCACCGATCGCCCCGGCCATGGCCGAGGAGTTGATCAGGGTCACCAGGGTAATGGTGAAACCCCCGACGATGCCCGGCAGCGCCTCGGGCAACAGCACGTGCCAGACGATGTGCCAGCGCCGGCAGCCCATGGCCTGTGCAGCTTCCACCAAACCATGGTCGACCTCGCGCAGGCTGACCTCGGCAATCCGCGCAAAAAACGGCGTGGCGGCAATGGTCAGCGGCACCACCGCCGCCCACACGCCGTAGGTGGTACCTACCACCAGGCGGGTGAAGGGGATCAGCGCGACCATCAGGATCAGGAACGGGATCGAACGGAACAGGTTGACGAAGGCGCCCAGCACCCGGTTCAGCAACGGTGCCTCGAAGATTCCGCCCTTGTCGCTGGTGACCAGCAGCACCGCCATCGGCACCCCCACCAGCAGGGCGATCAGCGACGACACGCCGACCATCAGCAAGGTATCGAGCAAGCCTTCCAGCAGGCGATCAAACCACATGGCCCAGTACCTCCACGTCCTCGGCCCAGCGGCGGGCACGTTCCAGCAGTTGATGGGTATCGTGCGGCGAGTGTTGCACCGACAGGATCAGTTGCCCCAAGGCATGCTCGCCAATGGTTTCCACGCTGCCCTGCAGCAGGCGCACGCGGCCGCCCAGATCGTTGAACAGGGCAGACAGCTCGGGTTCGCCGAGCAAGGTCAGTTTCAGTACCAAAGCGCTGTCGCGGCTAACCGGGCTCGCCCGCAAGCTGGCTTGCAGCGCGGCAGGCAACCTGGCCTGCAACGGTGCAAGCAGGGTGCGGGTGACCTCATGGCGTGGTGCGCCGAACACCCGCCAGACTTCGCCCTGCTCGACCACTTCGCCGCGCTCCAGCACGACCACCCGGTGGCAGATATCGCGGATTACCGCCATTTCGTGGGTGATCAGCACGATGGTCAGGCCCAGGCGCCGGTTGATGTCGCGCAGCAACTCAAGGATCGAAGCGGTGGTTTCCGGGTCCAGAGCCGAGGTGGCCTCGTCGCATAGCAAAATCTCGGGGTCGTGCACCAGCGCCCGGGCAATGCCCACGCGCTGTTTCTGCCCGCCGGACAGTTGCGCCGGGTACACGTGGTGTTTTTCCTGCAAGCCGACCAGCTCCAGCAGCTCGCGCACCTTGCGTTGGCGCTCGGCCTTGGCCACGCCGGCCACTTTCAACGGCAGCTCGACGTTCTGCCACACGGTCTTGGCCGACATCAGGTTGAAGTGCTGGAAGATCATGCCGATGCGCCGGCGCAGCGCGACCAGGTGGTCCTCGTCGAAGGGCGCGATGTCCACCTGGTCGATCAGTACCCGGCCCTGGCTGGGTTGCTCCAGGCGGTTGATGGTGCGCAGCAGTGAAGACTTGCCGGCACCGCTGCGGCCGATGATGCCGAAGATCTCGCCATGGCGGATGTTCAGGTCGATGCCTTGCAAGGCCGGTTGCGTCTGGCCAGGGTAGGTCTTGCCCAGGCCGATGAAGCGCACATGGGCTTCATTGACTTCCGGGCGCAGGGCCTGTTCCTTGACCGTTGGCGGCAATGGTTGTGGTGTAGGCGCCCTGAGCGCGCTGGCCTGGCCCATGTCAGCCTTCCCAGCCGGCTTGGTAGAGCTTGCCGTGGGCTTTGTCCAATGCTGCGCGCACCACCGGCGAGTGCTGGTAGATATCGACGAACCTGGCCAGCCGTGGGTCGTCCTTGCTTTGCGGGCGGATGACGAACTGGATCACGTATTCCTTGTTTTCCAGGCCGTCGAACAGCAATGCCGAGGTGGCATCGAAGGTGTTGGCCAGGCGGATGTAGGCCGGGTAGCCCTGCACCAGGTCGGCGTCGTCGTAGGCGCGTACCAGCTGAACCGCCTCGACCTGAAGGATTTTCAGCTTTTTCGGGTTGGCGACGATGTCGTCCTCGGTGGCCTTGTAGCCAACGCCTGGCTTCAGGGTGATCAGCCCGGCCTTGGCCAGCAGTTGCAGGCCACGGCCGCTGTTGATGGGGTCGTTGGCGATGGCCACGCTGGCACCCTCAGGTAGCTCGGCAAAGCTTTTGTACTTTTTCGAGTACAGGCCAACGTTGTTGATGATGCCCGAGGCGTAAGGCACCAGGTTGAAGCCCGCAGCAGCCTTGGCGTTTTCCAGGAACGGGATGTGCTGGAAGTAGTTCACGTCGATGTCGCCGCTGTTGAGGCTGACATTGGGCGCAATCCAGTCGCTGAATTCGATCAGCTTCACTTCCAGGCCTTGCTTGTGCGCTTCTTCCACTGCGGCTTCCAGCGGAATGGCAAAGGCCGAGGTGGTGCCGATCTTCAGCGGTTCGGCAGCCAGGGCGCTGGCAGAAAGGCCCAGGGTGAGGGCAATGGCCGCGACGGGCCGGAACAGTCTCTCAAGCATGGTGCAGGGCTCCAGTCGGGGCAGGGGTTGGGGTAAAGCGGTAGGTCGAGCCCGGGTGATCGGCGGGCAGGTGCGGGTGGTCGGCCTGGAACAACTTCTCGCGCAGGGTGCCTTCGGCGTAGGCGGTCTTGTAGCGGCCACGCTGTTGCAACTGCGGGATGACCAGGTCGATGAAGTCCTCGAAGCTTTCCGGGGTGACGGTGCGGGTCAGGTTGAAACCGTCCAGCCCGGTTTCGTCGATCCAGGCGATCAACTGTTCGGCCACCTGTTCCGGTGAGCCGACCA
>Ga0213821_1000048_pt1 | contig 84004 bp, 76 predicted proteins | sample MC6MC0909MG_FD_179894 | JGI IMG/M metagenome (GOLD analysis project Ga0213821, IMG submission 179894) | Enriched soil aggregate microbial communities from Iowa State University, Ames, United States - MC6-MC0909-MG | ecosystem: Environmental > Terrestrial > Soil > Unclassified | place: USA: Iowa...
GCCACTGCTTCAAAGCCCAGCAGCTTGCAGGTCAGTTCGCGATCGATCGGGTAGGTGGTGCCGGCCAGCGCGGCGCTGCCCAGGGGCATGCGGTTGGCGCGCTTGCGGCAGTCGACCAGACGCTCGTAGTCACGGCTGAGCATCTCGAACCAGGCCAGCAGGTGGTGGCCGAAGGTAACAGGCTGCGCGGTTTGCAGGTGGGTGAAGCCCGGCATGATGGTCTCGGCCTCACGCTCGGCTTGCTCCAGCAGGCCCTGCTGCAGGCGCGTGATTTCGGCCAGGATCAGGTCGATCTCGTCACGCAGCCACAGGCGGATGTCGGTGGCCACCTGATCATTACGGCTACGGCCGGTGTGCAGCTTCTTGCCGGTGATGCCGATGCGGTCGGTCAGGCGCGCTTCGATGTTCATGTGCACGTCTTCCAGGTCGACGCGCCAGTCGAAGTTGCCGGCCTCGATTTCGCCCTGGATGGTCTTCAGGCCATCGATGATGGTGTCGCGCTCGGCGTCGCTGAGTACGCCGACCTGCGCCAACATGGTGGCGTGGGCGATCGAACCCATGATGTCGTGGCGGTACAGGCGCTTGTCGAAATCGACCGAGGCGGTGAAACGGGCGACGAAGGCGTCGACGGGCTCACTGAAGCGGCCGCCCCAGGACTGATTGGTCTTGTCGGTGCTCATGGATTCACTCGTTGAAGGCGTGAACGATAAAAAGTGGCGCCGATAATAGCAGGGTTGCGCGGGCTGCCGCAGGGCGCCGGTCGATTGAAATCGCGAGAAAACCCCAGACCCTGTCTTGCGTAAGGATATTTAGCGATTGAACGGCAGTGTTCCACGGACCGTCTACAGTTGGACAAAGGACTGGCAGTGAATCTGCCGGACTAGTGAATCTTTGGCCATTGCATCGGTCTAGAGCGTGACCGCGGTGTCGGTCGACCCACACCTGTCTACGCTATACCCGTGCGAGACTCATTCAGGAATCCAGCGCAATTATGAATGTCCTGATCGTTGATGACGAACCCCAAGCCCGCGAACGCCTAAGCCGCTTGCTAGGCGAGCTGGAGGGCTACACAGTGCTGGAGCCCAGCGCCACCAACGGCGATGAGGCTTTGGCCCTGATCGAAAGCCACAAGCCCGACGTGGTCCTGCTGGATATCGACATGCCCGGCCTTGATGGCTTGCAAGTCGCTGCACGCTTGTGCGAACGCGAAGCGCCGCCAGCTGTGGTGTTCTGCACCGCCGGCGATGAATATGACAGCGAAGCTTTCAAGGACAGTAAGCTCAGCCACGTCGCCAAGCCGATTCAGCCGCAGGCGCTGCGTGATGCCCTGCGTAAAGCCGAAAAACCCAACCGCGCCGAGTTGGCAGCGCTGACACGCCCGGCCAATGAAGGCGGTGGCAATCCGCGTAGCCATATCAGCGCGCGAACGCGCAAGGGCATCGAGTTGATCCCCCTGCCGCAAGTCATCTATTTCATCGCCGACCACAAGTACGTCACCCTGCGCCACGAGGCCGGGGAAGTATTGCTCGATGAACCGCTCAAGGCGCTTGAGGACGAGTTCGGCGAACGCTTCGTGCGGATTCACCGCAATGCGCTGGTGGCCCGCGAGCGTATCGAGCGTCTGCAGCGCACGCCGCTTGGGCATTTCCAGCTGTTCCTCAAAGGGCTGGACGGTGATGCGCTGACGGTCAGCCGCCGGCATGTGGCCGGCGTGCGCAAGATGATGCAGGGGCTGCACTGACACAACCCTGCCAGCTGCTCGCGCAGGGCAGCACTGCGCCTTTGCGGCGAGGGCCGTCGATTGCTGATCTGGGTCTGCAGGCAGACCCGGAGGAGCTGTTATCATCGACAGCATCTCTCTGTATCGGGGCGTTACATGTCCACTCGCGAAATCCGCATTGCCACCCGTAAAAGTGCCCTGGCCCTGTGGCAGGCCGAATACGTCAAAGCGCGCCTGGAACAGGCTCATCCAGGCCTGCGGGTAAGCTTGGTGCCCATGGTCAGCCGCGGCGACAAGTTGCTCGACGCGCCGCTGGCGAAAATTGGCGGCAAGGGCTTGTTCGTCAAGGAGCTGGAAACCGCGCTGCTGGACAACGAAGCCGACATCGCTGTGCATTCGATGAAAGATGTACCCATGGACTTCCCGCAAGGCCTGGGTCTGTATTGCATCTGTGAACGCGAAGACCCGCGTGATGCGTTCGTTTCCAACCGCTTCGCCAGTCTTGAAGCGCTGCCAGCGGGCAGCATCGTCGGCACCTCCAGCCTGCGTCGTCAGGCCCAACTGCTGGCGCGTCGGCCGGATCTGAAGATCCAGTTCCTGCGCGGCAACGTCAATACCCGCCTGGCCAAGCTCGATGCTGGCGAGTACGACGCCATTATCCTCGCCGCTGCCGGTTTGATTCGCCTGGGTTTTGAAGACCGTATTACTTCCAGCATCAGTGTCGACGACAGCCTGCCAGCCGGTGGCCAGGGTGCGGTAGGTATCGAATGCCGCAGCGCCGACAGTGAAATCCACGCCTTGCTGGCGCCACTGCACCACATTGATACCGCCGACCGAGTGGTGGCCGAGCGCGCGCTCAACAAACACCTCAATGGCGGCTGCCAAGTGCCGATTGCCTGCTACGCGGTGCTCGAAGGCGAGCAGCTGTGGCTGCGTGGCCTGGTGGGGCAACCGAGTGGCGGCACCTTGCTGGTCGCCGAGGCGCGTGCGCCGCGCACGCAAGCCGAAGCCTTGGGCGTGCAGGTCGCCGAAGACCTGCTGGGGCAGGGCGCCGAGGCGATCCTCAAGGAAGTCTATGGCGAGGCTGGCCATCCGTGAGCCCCTGGCGCCTGCTGCTGACCCGACCTGAAGAGGATTGTGCGGCACTGGCGCACAGCCTGGCGCTTGCCGGTATCGCCAGCAGCAGCCTGCCGCTGTTGGCGATCGAGCCAGTTGCCCTGGATGCGCCACAAACCCTGCGTCTGAGCGAGCTACAGCGCTATCAGGCTTTCATCGTGGTAAGCAAGCCGGCTGCCCGCTTATTGCTCGAACGGCTCGCCCAGACCGGCCTGCAAGCACCCCGCGAGGGCTGGTTCACGGTGGGTGAAGCGACCGCCCGCGTGCTTGAGGATGCTGGGCTTTTGGTGACTTGCCCTACTGCAGGTGACGACAGCGAGGCCTTGCTTGAGCTACCCGATCTGCGTAAGGCTACCGCCAGGGCGGATTCACGGGTCTTGATCATCCGCGGTGTCGGAGGTCGTGAACTGCTGGCAGAGCGTCTTGCTGAGCAAGGTGCTAGTGTCGATTATCTGGAACTGTATCGCCGCTGCCTGCCGCAGTACCCGCCAGGCACACTGGTACGCCAGATTGAAGCGGAACGCCTCAATGGCCTAGTGGTCAGCAGTGGGCAGGGTTTTGCACACTTGCGGCAGCTGGCAGGTGCAGATTGGCCACGTTTGGCGCATGTGCCGTTGTTCGTGCCAAGCCCGCGGGTAGCCGAGCAAGCGCGAGCGGCCGGCGCCCAACACATTGTGGATTGCCGTGGCGCCAGTGCCACGGCCTTGCTGGCAGCTGTGCAGCGCAGCGCTGCACCTGCCTCTTAAGGCGCTAAGCTCAGAGCGATGCGCCCCCATGCAAAGGATGGATACGTGAGCGAAACTGTCTTGTCCAACAACGAACAGCCCACCGCAGCCGACGCGCTGGAAACCCCAGCCGCAAAGCCCGCCAAGCGTTCAGGCAATGGCCTTGCAGTGCTGGCGTTGCTGCTCGGTGCCGCCGGGGTCGCGGTCGGGGGCTGGGGCGTCTGGCAGGTGCGACAGCTGCAGGGCAGCGAGCAAGGCCAGGGCCAGCGCCTCGAAGCGCTGAGCGAGCAGACCGCTGCCTTGCAGCAACGCGATCAACAAATCAGCGCCCAGCTGGCCAGTCTGCCGGCAGCCAGTGAGCTGGAAGACCGTCGCCGCCTGGTGGCGCAGCTGCAGGGCGATCAGCAGCGTCTGAGCCAACGCCTGGAAACCGTGCTGGGCGAGAGCCGCAAGGAATGGCGCCTGGCTGAGGCCGAACACCTGTTGCGCCTGGCGACCTTGCGCTTGTCCGCCCTGCAAGACATCACCAGTGCCAAGGCTCTGGTCGAAGGCGCTGACGAGATCCTGCGTGAACAAAGCGATCCAGGTGCCTTCGCCGCTCGCGAGCAACTGGCCCGCAGCCTGGCTACCCTCAACAGCACTGCGCAACCAGACCGCACCGGCCTGTTCCTCAAGCTGGCTGCCCAGCGCGAGCAAGTCCAGCAGCTGAGCGCCCAGTCGCCAGAGTTCGATGGCAATGCCGACGCCCTCGGCGCGCTGACCTCCGACGGCGATGGTGCCAGCCGCTGGTCGCAGTGGTGGGCAGAGATTTCCAAGTACTTCCAGATCGAATTCGACGCTGACGACAACGTCCGCCCACTGCTGGCCGGGCAGTCGCTCAATCAGTTGCGCCTGGCCCTGAGCCTGACCATCGAGCAAGCCCAGTGGGCGGCCCTCAATGGTGAGGCAAAGGTCTATACCCAGGCCCTGGACGATGCCCGCAGCGTGTTGCTGGCCAACTTCAACGCCGACAACCCGCAAAGCAAGGCCATGCTCGACAGCTTGAATGCCCTGGCCGAGCAGCCGGTCTCGGTGGTTACCCCCGATTTGAGCGAAAGCCTGGCCGCAGTGCAGGCCTACATTCAGCGCCGCCATCTGCCCACTGAAACAGAAGGGGGCAAGCCATGAAGCGGGTCTACCTGCTGGCGGTACTGGCAATCGTGGTAGCCGCAGCGTTGGGCATCGCCATTGCCAAGCACAGTGGCTACGTACTGATCGCCTATGGCAGCTTTCGCTACCAGTCTGGCTTGTGGGCCGCGTTGGGTGCGTTGGTGGGTATCGTCCTGGCGCTGTGGCTGCTGCGTTACCTGATTGGCCTGGTGTTGACCTCCAGTGGCGTGGTCAACCCTTGGTCGCGGCGCAACCGCCGTCGGCGCACGCGTATCGCTGTCGAGCAAGGCCAGCTGGATCTGGCCGAAGGCCGCTGGGCCAGCGCTCAGCGTCACCTGCATCGCGCTGCCGAGGCCGAGCGCCAGCCGCTGCTGTACTACCTCGGTGCCGCGCGGGCAGCCAACGAGCTGGGCCGCAGCGAAGACAGCGACAACCTGCTGGAGCGCGCCCTGGAGCGTCAGCCGCAAGCAGAACTGGCGATTGCCTTGACCCATGCGCAACTGCAGATGGACCGTGGTGAAGCCGATGGCGCCTTGGAAACCTTGCTGGCGATGCACGAGCGTCACCCGCACAACGGCCAGGTGCTGCGTCTGTTGCAACGATTGTATCTGCAGCGCGGCGATTGGCCGGCGCTGATTCGCCTGCTGCCCGAGCTGCGCAAGGGCAAGGTGTTGCCGGCTAGCGAGCTGGCCGAGCTGGAACAGCGGGCCTGGGGGCAAAACCTGAATCTGGCGACAACCCGAGGAGAAGACTCCCAGAGCGCGCGCCAAGCCTTGGAGCGCGCCTGGCAGCAGCTGACCTCGGCCCAGCGCCAAGAGCCGCAACTGGTCTTGGCCTACGCCGAACAGCTGCGCCAGGTGGGCGCCCAGGGTGAAGCCGAACAGGTGCTGCGCGCGGCACTCAAGCGTCAATACGAGAGCCACCTGGCCCGGCTCTACGGGCTGGTGCGCGGTGAAGACCCCGCGCGGCAGTTGCAGACCGCCGAAGGGTGGCTCAAGGACCACCCGCAAGACCCAAGCCTGCTGCTCACGCTGGGCCGCCTGAGCCTGCAGAATCGTCTTTGGGGCAAAGCCCGTGACTATCTGGAAAGCAGCCTGCGCCTGGAGCGCAATCCAGAAACCTGTGCCGAGCTTGCGCGTCTGCTCGCAGGATTAGGCGAGATCGAGCGCAGCAATCAGTTGTTCCAGGAGGGTTTGGGGTTGCTGGATGAGCGCCTGCTGGCGCTGCCGCTGCCCGAGGGCGTACGCGCCTGACCCATCCCCGGACCTGCGCAATGATGTGCAGGTCCGGGGGTACGGCGTTTATCCACAAGCATTTGGCCGGGTTACAGTACCGCCATCAGAATCTTCCTACGCAAAGATGAAACTTTTCCCGCGCATTCAGCGACTTGTCTCTACTGTAGTGCCTTGAAACAAACTGTCGCTTTCCTCTACCGTTTCAAGTCACGTCACTGACTCCCCCGGGACCTACATCGCTCATGTCGCTGGCCCGTTACCGAATTTGCTACCTGCCTGCCTTGCTCGCCTCGCTGGCGATCCTGAGCGCTACCTTCGTGCTGGAAAACAGCCTGGGCCTTGCGCCGTGTTCGCTGTGCTACAGCCAGCGCCTGCTGTTGGCACTGTACGCCATGGTCTGCTTGTGTGCAGTTGTTCACGCGCCGTCGGGGCTGGGCTGGCGCACCTATGCGCGGCTGACGCTGGCCTGCTCGGCAGGTGGCGCGCTGTTGGCGGCGCGGCATGTCTGGCTACAGGGCAGTGGTATGCCGATCGAGTCCTGCCCGGCGCCTATCGGCAGGCTTTTCGAGCACTCCTGGAGCCAGGGTCTGAAGACGTTTTTGTTGGGTGGCCCGGACTGCGGCTCGCTGACCTGGAGCTTTCTTGACCTGACCCTGCCCGAATGGAGCCTGCTGGCCTTCCTGCTGCTCGCGGCGCTGCCCCTGTCGCGCCTGTTGGCGTATCGTTTCCGCACCCTCAACACGCTTTGACTTGGCGCAAGCCTGGGCCAGTTGCTCGACCAATGGCGTAATACCCAGGGATGAAACGCTTGTATGAACTTTGTCCAATGCGTACCTTGAAGGGCAGCACGTGCGGGAATAATCTCCCTGCACGGATACCGAAAAACACAACTGCTCGATGCCGTCCTGCTGATGTCACCTTTGTGCCGCAGAGTTGTGGAACGAGGTGCAGCGGCATCTACCCAGAAGGGAAGAATCGCCATGCTCGATAGTTGTCAGAATGCCCAGGAACGCTGGGGCGGGGTTCACAAGCTGATTGACCGTTGGCTCCAGGAACGCGAAGAGCTGGTGCAGTCTTTCCGTGCCCTGCGCGATGCCAAGCCGGCCTTCGCCGACAAAGACAAGAACAGCGGTTTCTGCGCGGTGTTGGTCGACTATGTCTCGGCCTGGCATTTCGAAATCAGCGAACAGCTGGTCAGCGAAGCCAAGGCCTTCGGTGATCAGGGGGCCTTGGAGCTGGCTACCCAGATCAACCCGCGCATCGATGACAGCACTCAGATCGCCCTGGCGTTCAACGACCATTGTGCCAAAGGTGAGTGCACCGATCCTGAGCGATTCGCCGACAAGTTGAGCAAGCTCGGGGCCTTGCTACGTGAGCGCTTCGAACTGGAAGACTGCCTGATCGAAGTGCTGCACAACGCTCACAAGCAAGAGGATGCGGTCCAGGCCTGATGGCCCGGATCAGTCCGCCACCGACAGCAGTTCGATCTCGAACACCAGCGGGGTGTAGGGCGCGATCAAGTCGCCCGCACCTTCGGCACCGTAGGCCTGGGCCGATGGAATCACCAGCCGCCACTTGCCGCCCGCCTTCATCTTCGGCAGTGCCACCTGCCACCCTTCGATTACCGAGTCCAGGCTGAACCATTGTGGTTGCTGGTTCTGATCGAACACCGAGCCGTCCGGCAACTTCCCTACGTAGCGCACCTGCACCTTGCCGGTGGCCTTTGGTTGAGCACCAGTGCCTGCGACCAACTCGCTGTAGAGAATACCTTCGGGCAATTCGTGTACGCCTTTGCGGGCGCGTTCGTTAGCCATGAAGCGCGTTTCCACGGCCTTGAGTTGGTCTACCTGAGTCTGCTCGGAAGCGGCGTTGGCTTGCTCTTCGTGCTGCTCGAGAATGCGCTGCATGCGCGCCTTGTCGAGCTTCAGGGGTTTGTCCTGATAAGCCTGGCGCAGGCCCTCGACCAGGGCGTCGAGTTGTAGGCCGGGGACTTCCTGGCGCAGCCGTTCACCAAGGCTGGCGCCCAGGCTGTAAGCCAGGTCCTGGTCATTGGATGATGGTTTATCAGCGGCGGCGAGGGCCAAGGGCGCCATCAGGCACAGGCCAAAAACAAGATAACGAGGCACGGTCGACTCCTGCTGCGAAGAGTGGCAAGTATGCCAGCCTTGTTGTCGGCCCCGTGTAAATATCAGCAATACTTTAATGGCGAACTACACTTGCACGGAGCTGCAAGATAACAACTTTGCCCAGGCATGCAACGCGGCGCTAACAATACTGTCAACATGCCCTAGCGGCGGTAGCAGCAGAAGCATAGTATGAGCCGCAATCTCGTCAGCCAGGAGGTAAACCATGTCGGCCAAGAAGAAGCCAGTAAGTACGCCGTTGCACCTGCTCCAGCAACTTTCCGGTAGCCTGCTCGAACATCTGGAAGATGCCTGCTCGCAAGCGCTGGCGGATGCAGAGAAACTGTTGGCAAAGTTGGAAAAGCAACGTGGCAAGGCGCAGGAAAAACTGCACAACTCGCGTCTGAAATTGCAGGACGCGGCCAAGGCCGGCAAAGCCAAGGCGCAGAACAAGGCGCATAAAGCCGCGGGTGAACTTGAAGCATTGCTCGATTCACTCAAGGAGCGTCAATCGCAGACCCGTACTTATATCCAGCAACTCAAGCGTGATGCTCAGGAAAGCCTGAAACTTGCCCAGGGTGTTGGCAAAGTGCGTGAAGCAGCCGGTAAGGCCCTCGGCCAGCGTGCTGCTGCCAGCAAAGCTGTAGCCAAACCTGCTGCGACTAAGTCGGCTGCCAAGCCAGCGGTGAAAGCCACCGCAGCCAAAGCACCAGCAAAAACCGCTGCCGCTAAGCCAGCAGCCAGAACCGCAGCTAAACCAGCTGCCGCCAAGGCCCCTGCGAAAACCGCCGCAGCCAAACCTGCTGCCAAGCCAGCTGCTAAGCCAGCCGCAGCCAAGGCCCCGGCTAGAACCGCTGCCGCCAAACCAGCTGCTAAAACTGCCGCGAAACCGACAGCCGCCAAGGCCCCGGCCAAGACCGCTGCAGCCAAACCTGCTGCCAAGCCAGCCGCCAAGCCAGTAGCGGCCAAGGCGCCTGCTAAAGCTGCTGCAGCGAAACCTGCAGGCAAACCAGCCGCCGCCAAAGCACCGGCCAAAACCGCTGCTGCTAAACCTGCTGCCAAGACCGCTGCGGTTAAACCAGCCGCCAAACCTGCTGCCAAGACTGCCGCGGCTAAACCAGCCGCCAAACCAGCCGCTGCCAAGGCACCCGTGAAAGCCGCTGCGAAACCCGCCGCCAAGCCTGCTGCTAAAGCACCGGCCAAGCCAGCTACCACCAAACCAGCCGTAGCCAAGCCTGCCGCTGCCAAGGTCGAAAGCAAGCCAGCCGAAGCCAAGCCTGCACCGTCCGCGAGCAGCTCGGCCTCTGCGACCAACTCGGCAGCGCCATCCTCGACCGCTTCGGCCCCGGCCAGCGCCCCAGCTCAGACGCCCTCTTCGGCTTCCTGAAGCTGCTGCGCCGCGACGCGCAGCTGATGCAGCGCGTCGTGGTCGTGGCAACGGTCTGGTGCCAGCCGGGCCAACCAATCGTCCGTGGTCTCGTTCGAGCCCGCGGGCCATTGTCGCGAGCATGCTTGCAAGCGCTCCAGTAGCGTTCTCTCTGCCTGCAATTCCAAACCCTTGACCTGCTCACGCAAGGCGGCCAACTGCGGGTCGGTTTGCGCAGCGCTGCGCCATTGTTGGCGCAGGCTGCGCAGGGGCATCACCACCTCCTGCTGCCAAGTCCGGGCAAGCTCGCCCAAGGCCTGCACGCGATCGGCATCAGCGCTGACACCCTGCGCCTGCAACCAGGTTGCGCAGAGCAGCAGGCAAACGTCCGCACCCAATTGCTGAAGGCTCAGGCAGGCCTCTTCGACACCCGGCTTGGCGTACAGGGCCAGGGCGTGATTCCACAGGTCGGTGTGCATGGTTCCACTCGCGCTTGCGGCCGAGGAAGCTGGTAGACTCCGCGACCATCATGATCAGACTATCCAACCTCACTTTACAGCGTGGTCCGCAGCGCTTGCTAGATGGCGCCGAGATGACCCTGCACACCGGTCACAAAGCCGGCCTCATCGGTGCCAACGGCGCCGGCAAATCCAGCCTGTTCGCCTTGCTGCGCGGTGAGCTCACGCCCGACGGCGGCGATTGCCAGCTGCCTGGCGACTGGCGCATCGCCCACATGCGCCAGGAGGTCGACACCCTCGACCGGGTGGCGGTGGACTATGTGCTCGACGGCGACATCCGCCTGCGCCAGGTTCAGGCCGAGCTGGCGCTGGCCGAACAAGCCCATGACGGCACGGCCCTGGCCCGCTTGCACAGCGAGCTGGAGATCGCCGACGGCTATACCGCCGACGCCCGTGCGCGCAAGCTGCTGGCGGGCCTTGGCTTCAGCAACGAGCAGATGGACCGCCGCGTCGGTGACTTCTCCGGTGGCTGGCGGATGCGCCTCAACCTGGCCCAGGCGCTGATGTGCCCGTCCGACCTGCTGCTGCTCGATGAGCCGACCAACCACCTGGACCTGGATGCCATCCTCTGGCTGGAAGACTGGCTCAAGGGCTATCCAGGCACGCTGCTGCTGATTTCCCACGACCGCGACTTCCTCGATTCGGTGGTCGATCACGTGCTGCATGTCGAGCAGCGCAAGCTCAACCTCTACAAGGGCGGCTACACCGCCTTCGAGCGCACCCGCGCCGAGCGCCTGGCGCAACAGCAGCAGGCCTACGAGAAGCAGCAAGCGCAGCGCGCGCACATGGAAAAGTACATCGCCCGCTTCAAGGCCCAGGCTACCAAGGCCCGTCAGGCGCAGAGCCGGATCAAGGCGCTGGAACGCATGGAAGAGCTGTCGGCGGCGCATGTCGATTCGCCGTTCGACTTCGTTTTCCGCGAGTCGGAAAAAATCTCCAGCCCACTGCTCGACCTTTCCGAAGGGCGCCTGGGCTATGGCGACAAGGCGGTGCTGGAGAAGGTCAAGCTGCAGCTGACCCCAGGCGCCCGCATCGGCTTGCTCGGTCCGAACGGCGCCGGTAAATCGACCCTGATCAAGAACCTTGCCGGTGAGCTGCAACCCCTCGGTGGGCGGCTGGTGCGCGGCGAAAACCTGGCGGTGGGCTACTTCGCCCAGCACCAGCTCGATTCGCTGGATGACAAGGCCAGCCCGCTGTTGCACCTGCAACGCATCGCCCCAACTGAACGGGAGCAGACCCTGCGCGACTTCCTTGGCGGGTTCGACTTCCATGGCGCCCGCGCCGAGGAGCCGGTGGTGAACTTCTCCGGTGGTGAGAAGGCGCGTTTGGCGCTGGCCCTGATTGCCTGGGAGCGGCCGAACCTGCTGCTGCTCGACGAACCGACCAACCACCTCGACCTGGAAATGCGCCTGGCCTTGACCATGGCCTTGCAGGAGTTCAGTGGCGCAGTGGTGGTGGTCTCTCACGACCGGCACCTGCTCAAGAGCACCACCGACGACTTCCTGCTGGTGGCCGATGGCAAGGTCGACACCTTCGATGGTGACCTCGATGACTACAGCCGCTGGCTGATCGATTACCGCCAGCGCAACGCGCCGGTCAGTACTGCGCCGGCCAACCCGGACAAGACTGACAAAAAGGCCCAGCGCCAAGCCGCAGCCGCTTTGCGTCAGCAACTGGCCCCGCACAAGCGCGCCGCCGAGAAGCTGGAGACCGAGCTGGGCCAGGTCCACAGCCAGTTGGCCGAGATCGAGACTGCGCTCGGTGACAGCGGCTTGTACGAAGCCGCCCGCAAGGACGAGCTGCGCGACTTGCTCGCCCGCCAGAGCAAACTCAAGCAACGCGAAGCGCAGTTGGAGGAGTCCTGGATGGAAGCCTTGGAACTGCTGGAAAGCATGCAAGCCGAGCTTGAGGCGCTGTCCTGATGGAGGAGTTGCAAGGCCTGCTGCCGGGGCAATGGATGGACGCACTGTGGTTGGGTTTGCAGATTTTGCTGATCCTGGTCGCAGCGTTTGTCCTGCAACGCTTCATCGCCCGCTGCCTGAGCCGCCTGGGCGAGCGTTACCCGTTGCCACCGGAGCTGCTGGTGCCGGTGCGCGGCGGCTTGCGTTGGCTGATCATGGGCAGCGCGCTGCTGTTCGTGTTGGAGCGCATGGGCGTTTCGGCGACGGTGTTGTGGACTGCGCTGTCAGGCTTCGTCGCGGTTGCGGCGGTGGCTTTCTTCGCCATGTGGAGCGTGTTGTCCAACCTGCTGTGTGCGGTGCTGATCTTTACCGTGGGGCCGTTTCGCATTGGTGATGTGGTCGAGCTGGTCGATACCCTCGACAAACCAGGGGTAAAGGGTCGGGTGATTGCCATCAACCTGCTGTTCACGACCTTGATGGAGCTGCCCGAAGCGGGTGGGGCGCTGGTGCAGGTGCCGAACAGCCAGTTCTTCCAGAAATCGGTGCGGCGCTGGCGGGGCGCTGAGGTGCCGGGTGTGGCTAAGGATGTTTCGGTTCAAGGGGACTGAAAGGCTGCCTAAACCCGTCCCTGCAAAATATCGCTGGTCATTTTTTCATCAACCTCGTAGCTTAACGTTTTGCAACATGTGCACGAGCGAGGTGTGTGATGTCGATGGAAACGTGGTTGGCCTTTTTTGCCGCGTGCTGGGTGATCAGCCTGTCGCCAGGTGCCGGGGCGATTGCCTCGATGTCCAGCGGTCTACAGTACGGTTTCTGGCGTGGTTACTGGAACGCGCTAGGCCTACAGATCGGCCTGATCGTGCAAATCGCCATCATCGCTGCCGGTGTCGGCGCGATCCTCGCTGCATCCGCCACTGCCTTCCAAGTCATCAAGTGGTTCGGCGTCGGTTACCTGGTGTACCTGGCCTACAAACAATGGCGCGCGCTGCCGATGAACATGAGCGAAGAGTCCGGCGTGCGGCCGATCGGCAAGCCGTTGAGCCTGGTCTTTCGTGGCTTTCTGGTGAACGTCAGTAACCCTAAGGCATTGGTATTCATGCTGGCGGTGCTGCCGCAGTTCATCAACCCGCACGAGGCGCTGTTGCCGCAGTACCTGGCGATCACCGTGACCATGATCAGCGTCGATCTGCTGGTGATGGCGGGTTATACCGGGCTGGCTTCGCGGGTGCTGCGCTTGCTGCGTACGCCCAAGCAGCAGAAGCGTCTGAACCGCACCTTCGCCGGGTTGTTCCTGGGCGCTGCGACCTTCCTCGCGACCCTGCGTCGGGCGCCGCTCTGATGCAGTCTGGGGCCGCAATGCGGCCCCAGTCATGAGCGATCCCGATCCACCATTCCCTTGAGCAAATCGAGCGGCATCGGAAAGACGATGGTCGAGCTCTTGTCCCCGGCAATCGAACCCAGCGTCTGCATGTAGCGCAACTGCATCGCCCCTGGCTCCTTGCTGAGCATCTGCGCGGCCTGCATCAGCTTTTCCGACGCTTGCAGTTCACCCTCGGCGTGGATCACCTTGGCCCGCCGCTCGCGCTCGGCTTCGGCCTGGCGGGCGATAGCGCGGATCATCGATTCATTGAGGTCGACATGCTTGATCTCGACGTTGGCCACTTTGATTCCCCAGGCATCGGTCTGCGCGTCCAGCACTTGGCGAATATCCTGGTTGAGCTGCTCGCGCTCGGCCAGCAGCTCGTCCAACTCGTGTTTGCCGAGCACGGCCCGCAGGGTGGTCTGGGCCAGCTGGCTGGTGGCGTTGAGAAAGTCCTCGACCTGGATGATCGCCTTCTGCGGATCAAGCACACGAAAGTACAGCACCGCGTTGACCTTGACCGAGACGTTGTCGCGGGTGATGACATCTTGTGGCGGCACGTCGAGCACCACGGTGCGTAGGTCGACCCGAACCATCTGCTGGATCACCGGGATCAGCAGGATCAGCCCCGGCCCCTTGACCTGCCAGAAGCGCCCAAGCTGGAACACCACCCCGCGCTCATATTCGCGCAGGATGCGAAACGCCGAGATCAGCAGCACACCGATCAGCATCAGCAGCGCGCCGAAGCCCAATTGCACGAACATCGTCATTCTCCTTGCGCCGTGGGCGCAGTGGCGCTGACCTCAAGCCGCACGCCGTGGCGGGCGATCACCCGTACCGGCTGGCCGGGCTGCAGTGGCGTCGCGCATTGCACTTGCCATTGTTCGCCCTGGGCCTGTACCGAGCCGCAGAACGGGTTGTCCGCCGTGACCTGGGTCACTGTCACCAGGCTGCCGACCAAGCCGGCATCGCCGCTGACCAGCGCCCGTCGTCGTGCCCGCATGGCCATCCCCAGCACGCCACCGAGCAACAGCGCCGAGGCTAGCGCCAAGGTGACGATCAACGGCAGCGGAATGCCGTAGCCAGGGGCGTCGGTGTCCATCAGGATCACCGCGCCGACCACGAACGCGACGATGCCGCCAAAGCCGACTACGCCAAAGCTGGGCAAGAACGCCTCGGCGATCATGAAGGCCAGCCCGAGCATGATCAGCGCCACCCCGGCATAGCTCACCGGTAGCAGCTGCAGGGCGTACAACGCCAGCAGCAGGCTGATGCCGCCGATCACGCCACCCACACCTGTGCCGGGGCTCATGAATTCGAACAGCACGCCGTAGATGCCGATCATGATCAGGATCAGCGCCACGCTGGGGTTGGTGATCACTGCCAGCAGACGGGTACGCCAGTCTGGCAGGTGCTCGACCAGCAGCGCACCATTGGTTTGCAGCTGGCGCGGCTCGCCGGCGGCTTGCAGGGCCTTGCCGTCCAGTTGGCGCAGCAGGTCGGGCACATCGTTGGCCATCTGGTCGATGACCTTCAGGCGCAGCGCTTCATTGGCCGACAGGCTAACGGCCTCGCGTACCGCCTTTTCCGCCCAGTCGGCGTTGCGTCCACGTAACTGGGCCAGGCCGCGGATGTAGGCAGCAGCGTCGTTGACCTGCTTGCGGGCGAGGGTGTCCTGATCGTCTGGCGTATCGGTTTGGTCGTCCTTGGTCTCGCCTGGCTGTTTGCCGGGCATGCCGATTTGCACAGGGGTGGCGGCGCCCAGGTTGGTCCCCGGCGCCATCGCTGCCACGTGGCTGGCATAGAGGATGTAAGTGCCGGCACTGGCAGCGCGAGCGCCACCTGGGGCGACGAACGTGGCAACGGGTACGGGGCTGGCGAGGATGGCCTTGATGATCTGACGCATGGAGCTGTCCAGGCCGCCTGGTGTGTCCATGCGGATCACCACAAGCTGGGCGCCTTGTCGCTGCGCCTGGTCCAGGCCGCGTACCAGGTAATCGGCGCTGGCCGGGCCGATCGCGTCATCGATATCCAGCATCCAGATGCTGCCGCCAGCCGCAGCGTGGCCACCCGTGGCAACGCCGAGCAGCAGTAACAACAGCAAACAGCGCCAGCAGCGAGCGATCACCTGTCGTCACCTCGAGTGTCTCTATCTGTGAAGTTTAGTCGTGCCCTTCGAGGCAGGGCCTAAACTTGGAGAGGGGGCGAGGCCAGCGCTGTTCATGCGCAGGCGCTCGGGCGGCTTTGCTGCCCAATCGCGGCACAACGCCGCTCCTATAAGTGGGGGTGAAACCGGAGGTGCATCATGCGTATGGCCAAGACCCTGCAGCAGCGCCTGGACCAGGCCAACTGCGACTATGACATTGTTCCCCATCCCCATTCCGCGACCAGCCTGGAGTCGGCGCGCACCGCAGGCGTACCGGCCGAGCGAGTCGCCAAGTCGGTGCTGCTCGACGACCGCCACGGCAACTACATCATGGCGGTGCTGCCGGCCAACCGGCACCTGGACATGAGCAAGGTGCGCATGACCGGCGCCTGGCAACTGACCCGCGAAAGCGGCCTGCCGACCCTGTTCGGTGATTGCGAACGCGGTGCTGTTCCGGCGTTGGGCGATGCCTATGACATAAAAATGCTGCTCGACCCGACCTTGACCCGCCAAGGTGATGTCTACCTTGAGGCAGGTGATCACGATCACCTGATCCACATGAGTATGGAGCAGTACCTCAAGCTGGTCCCGCAGGCCGAAGTGCGCGAGCTCTGCTGATGAATCTCAACCCAGTGCCGGGCGGGCGTCGTGGACGACCTTCCCGGCCAAGGAGGAACCCATGGAAGCACCGAACCATCCGTTTTCCGATCTGTTCAAGCAACTAGGGCTGGCGGACGATGCCAAGAGCATCGATCAGTTCATCACCTCGCATTCGCCGCTGAAGAACGACATCAAGCTGGTCGATGCGCCGTTCTGGACCGACTCCCAGCGCGCGTTCCTCAAGGAAAGCATCATCGAAGATGCCGATTGGGCGGTGCCGTTCGATCAACTCAACGAGGCCTTGCGTCGCCCGCGAAAATAAAGCGCCGAGCGGCACCTGATGGGTGATTTGGTCGTTGCTATGCTCAGGTAAAACAATAAGGGGATAGCGCGATGAAAGATCCCTACGCACCAGGCTTCTGGTGCACCGTGACGATCCTGGGCACCCTGACCGCCGGTTACTTCTATGGTATCCGGCACACCCACCAGATGAACCAGGCGGTGCAGTTCATGTACGCCGCTGCGGCGGTGACTGCGGCGGTGGCGCTCTGCGGTCTGGCGTGGATCGCCTGGCAGCAACTGCACTTGAACAAGCGCGAAGTGAGCCAAGGGCGAACGTTGGTGACCATCTGGAACACCAAGGTGGCGCTACGCCGGGTCGAGACGGTGTTCGACCGTTATTTCTGGGGCAGCTACTGGCATTCGGGGCGCACCTTCGAAGAAGTCATGGGCGAGCTCAAGGGCACGCCGCTGGAACAGAGCCTGGACGCCCTCAAGTGCCAATGCCGTGAACTCGACCGCGAGACCCACGACCCGCACCATCACTGGCTGGCCTTTGCCCGCGACCTTTCCAGCGTGGCCGCGGCGATGGCACGCGAGCGCTACCAGCTGGATCTGTGCGATACCCCGGATAACAGCCGGGGCGGCACTGCGCTGCTCAACCGCGATCTGGAAGTGCTGGTGTACACCTGGTCGGCGCGCCTGCGCAGCTTCGACCATCAACTGGACGAGCTGGAGAGCGCCTATCACTGATCATTCGCCGCGAATGTACTGCTCCAGTTGGCGGATCAGGCTGGCCTGCTCGGCGATGGTTTCCTTGACCAGGTCGCCGATCGACAGCAGGCCGAGCAGCTTGCCGTCCTTGACCACAGGTAGATGGCGCAGGTGACGGTCGGTCATCAGGTTCATGCAATGATCCAGGCTCTTGCTCGGATCGACCGTGAGCACATCGCGGGTCATGATTTCGCTGACCGGGGTAGCGGCGGATGAGCGGCCTTTGAGTACCAGCTTGCGCGCATAGTCACGCTCACTGACGATCCCCACCACCTGGTCATTTTCTACCACCGGTAAGGCACCGATGTTTTTCTCCGCCAACAGCTTCAGGGCTTCGAGCACCGAGAGATCTGGCCCAATGGTGTAGACGGTCTGATGTTGGGACTTGGTTTTGAGGAGTTCTTCGACGTTCTTCATACAGGCCTCGGTGGGGGGGGAATGCTGGTCTTCAGGTAACTAAAGCATCGGCGACGACGCTCTGCACGGCAACGCGGAAAACGGCATGGACCTGATTGAAAAACGTCATGAGCCTGGCTTGTGTCCGTAAGTTGTTGGGGCCGCTTTGCGGCCGTTCGCGGGCAAGCCCGCTCCCACAGGAACAGCGCCGCTATAACGGTCGGCGCCGGACCTGTGGGAGCGGGCTTGCCCGCGAAGGGCTGCAGAGCAGCGCCAAAGCTGATCAGGCCTTATGTGAACAGCATTAGCCCGCAGGCCGCCCTCCCATGATCCATGTGCACCGGCCGCCTCAGACGATGCCTTTCGGGCTCGGACCAAAGCGGTTGCTGCCCTGGGTGCCGTCCTGGATCAGGAACACCAGGTTGACGATCGGCACCAACAGCCACCAGCCGCTGCGGTCACTGTCGTGCAGGCGACGCACGGCAACGGCGATGCTCGGCAGCAGCACGGCCAGGTTATAGAGACCGCCCAACGCCGGCGCGGTACCGATCAGGCCATCGACAAAACCGACCACGAAGGCCACCAGCATGTTGAGCAGGATGAACATCCAGTATTCCTTGCGGCGCGCACGGCCCTTGAATACGGCGTACTTCTTCATCACTTCGATGTAGGCATTACCACTGGCCGTCGCGGTCGCGCCATTGCCGATCGTGCCTGTGTAGGTTGTGGTCTGGGTGGCGCCGCAACCTGGGCAGCTCAGGGCCGACTGGTGAATTTGTTTGGCGCAACCACGGCAGAACACCATGCTCATTTGTTTTCCCTCACGATTAATTAACTGATAGTCCGATAAAGCAGAGCAGTGAGAACGCCGTCATGACGACGCCGGCGACGGCCATGCCGTTGCCGGGTTTTCTCTGGCTGATACTGACAATGCCGCTGACCAGGCCGATCGAGGCGAACAGGCTCAGACCGAGCAGGGTGTCGGCGTCCCATTCGGCGTCATCGAACAGGGAGAGCAAGCAGAGGATGCCGAGGATCAGCGCGGTGACGCCCATCCACGACGACTCGCCGCCGATGCTCTGGGCAGGCGGTGTGACAGCGAATTGGGGGGCGCCACATAGTGGGCAGGCGGGTGCCGTTTCGTGCAACTGTTTGGCGCAGCCGCGGCAAAATACCATTGCCATTGCAAATCCTTTTGTGGCGTCTTTCGAACGCGTCCCTGTGTCGAAATCCGATGCCGTGGACCTCAATGTCCGCTGGGCACCGGTTAAAAAATTCTCTAACTAACAGGCGGTCAGGCCCTGCGAAGAGCTGGGCTGAGCGCGCAAGCGGCGCAGAGATTACCAAATATTTCGATTATGGCGAAATGCTGGCGCCAATAATTCCCGTGGTCATAGCGCAGGCCTTAGAAAAAGGCGCCATAGCGCCTTTTTCCAACCATTGAGCTAAACCTCAAAGTTTTGGCATCTGCCCAATCCGCGCGACCATCTCACTGACGATCTGCAAGTCCAGCATGAATTGCTCCACAGTCTTGAACTCGTTGTCGTTGTGCCCGGTGTATTTCACGTTGGGCATGGCCAGACCAAACTGCACGCCATTGGGCAAGTCATGCACCGAAGTGGCGCCGGCAGAAGTGCCGAACTCATGGGGCATGCCAAGGTTCTCGCTGGCTACTGCGAGCAGGGCCTTGACCCATTCGCCTTCAGGATTGCGGTACATCGGCTGGTCCAGGTTGGTGTCGAAGGACACCGCAACAGCGCTGGTTTTGGCCCAGGCACCGAGCTTGTCGGCCAGTTCGGCCTTGAGCGTGTCGACTGGCTTGCCTTTAGGCACACGCAAGTTGACCGCCAATTTCAGGGCTTTGTCATCCAGGCCAACGAAGGTCGGCGAGGCCGTCAGCGGGCCCATGAATGAATCTTCAAAGCCAATGCCCAGCTTCTTGCCGGTGTAGTCCAGCCCCCAATTGTCGGCGGCGTAGCGGGCGGCGTCGGTGATGTGGTTGTGCTTGAGCGGCACGTGCTCACCCAGCCCGTTGATGAACACCAGCATGCGCGCGACCGGGTTGACCCCGGACTCAGGCTCGGAAGAGTGCGCCGAGACGCCTTTGCTGGTCAGCAGCACTTGCTTGCCTTCGACTTTCGCCTCGATGCTGAAGTTAGCGCCGTTATCCTTGACGAACTGCGCACCGGCTTTGTTCAGGCGCGCAGCGAGATCGGCAGGGTTGTCGCCCATCAGGGTCACCACCGAAGTGGTGGGGATCTGGTTGTTGGCCAGGCCACCCGTCAGGCTGGTGAGCTCGGCACCTTGGCCGCTGGCTGCGCGGCGGGGGAAGGTGGCCATTACCGCTCCAGAGCCTTTCTCGGCGATGACCACCGGATAGCCGCCGTCCAGTGCCAGGTTGTAGTCCGGCACCGGGTTGCGCTCGAAGTAATAGGGGATGGCCTCACCGGTGGTTTCCTCGGTGGTGTCGACCAACAGCTTCAATTGGCGAGCCAGCGGTAGCTTCTCGTCCTTGGCGACTTTCATGGCGTACAGCGCGACGATGATGCCGTTCTTGTCGTCTTCAGTGCCGCGGCCGTACATACGATCACCCACCAGGGTGACTTTGAACGGGTCAAGGTGAGTGCCGTCGTCGAGCTTCCAGTTGTCTGGATTGACCGGCACCACGTCGGCGTGGGCATGAATGCCGACCACTTCCTTGCCTTCACCGAGCGTGATCTCGTAGACCCGGTTGTCGATGTTGCGGAACGTCAGGCCGAAGCTCTCGGCCAAAGCTTTGATCTTGTCGGCGATCTTGTGAAATTGCGGATTGTCATGCTGGGCTACGCCTTCGACCTGGAAAGTCGGGATCGCGACCAGCTCGCGCAGGTTGTCAGTGGCGGCCTTGCCGTACTTGATGCGGGTATACAGGCCGAGCAGGCGGTTGATCTCGTTGTGCTGTTCGGCGGCCAGCGGCTTGCCGGCCAGGTAGGCCTTGAGGGTGTCACCCAGGTTGTCGGCCTTGGCCAGGTCGCTGTTGGCCAGCTTGCCGATGAATTGCTTGAAGTCGGCCGGGTCGCTGCCGTCGTAGGCTTTGAGGATGGCGGCCGATTGCTGCTGGGAAAGATTGGCTTGGGCCTGCGAGGTGAACAGGCCGATGCTGGCCAGCAACAGGGTCAGGGCAGAGAATTTTTTCAGGTGCATGGGTAAGCGCATTCCTTTGCTGATGCATGAAAGGAGGTACCCGCTCGGATGAACGGGAAGCTGCTCACGCTAACATCAAAGGACAGCGGCACGGGAGTACCAGAAACGCGACGCGGCGCACAAACGAAAAAGCCCCGGGACAAGTCCCAGGGCTTTTCAAGATATGGCGCACTCGGCGGGATTCGAACCCACGACCCCTGCCTTCGGAGGGCAGTACTCTATCCAGCTGAGCTACGAGTGCAACGCGGCGCAATGATACCCATCTTGGAGAATGACGTCCATCGCCTTGATCTGTGGTGTTTTTCCCTGTGCATCTTCAGGCCGCCCCACCCTAGCCCGATACTTGCCTGCCAGCAATATCCATATTCGATATCAGTATTTCCCTAGCCATTCTTATACTCGCTATTCTCTGGTCACAACTTGTTATAACAAGTCACCGATCAGCGAAGAGAACCATGGCCCAATTGCTCCCCCTGTCCCCGGTACCGCTCTACACCCAGCTCAAGGAACTGCTGCGCGAGCGCATTCTCGATGGCAGCTACCCACCGCACAGCCGCATGCCGTCGGAAAACGAGCTGGGCAAGGCCTTCGATGTCAGCCGCATCACTGTGCGCCAGGCGCTGGGCGATCTGCAAAAGGAGGGGCTGATCTTCAAGATCCACGGCAAGGGCACCTTCGTCGCCAAGCCCAAGGCGTTCCAGAACGTCAGCACCTTGCAAGGTTTGGCCGAGTCGATGACGCAGATGGGCTACGAAGTGATCAACCGCCTGCGCAGCTTGCGTCACGTGCCAGCCAGTGCGCTGGTAGCCGCGCGCTTGCAGGTTGAGGAGGGAGAGCTGGTCACCGAGATCCGCCGCGTGCGCTTGATCAACCGTGAGCCGGTGTCGCTGGAGCTGACCTGGCTGCCCAAGGCGGTCGGTGAAAAGCTGGAAAAAGCCGACCTGGTCACCCGCGACATTTTCCTGGTGCTGGAGAACGACTGTGGCATCGAGCTTGGCCACGCCGATCTGGCCATCGACGCGGTGCTGGCCGACAGCGACCTGACCCAGGCACTGGAGGTCGAGGAGGGCGCGCCGATCATGCGCATCGAGCGTCTGACCCACGCCGCCGATGGTACGCCGCTGGACTTCGAACACCTCTACTACCGCGGCGATGCCTTCCAGTATCGCCTGCGCATCGACCGCCAGAAGGGGGGCAAGGCATGAGTATCGAGACCCAGGACTACGACATTATCGTCATCGGCGGCGGCACCGCCGGCCCGATGGCGGCGATCAAGGCCAAGGAGCACGACAAAAGTCTGCGCGTCCTGCTGCTGGACAAGGCCAACGTCAAGCGCAGCGGCGCCATCAGCATGGGCATGGATGGCCTGAACAACGCCATTATTCCCGGCCACGCCACGCCCGAGCAGTACACCAAGGAGATCACCGTCGCCAACGATGGCATCGTCAACCAGACCGCAGTGCACGCCTATGCCACTCACAGTTTCGCCACCATCGAGCAGCTCGACCGCTGGGGCGTGAAGTTCGAAAAGGACGAGACGGGTGATTATGCGGTGAAGAAGGTGCACCACATGGGCGCCTACGTACTGCCGATGCCCGAGGGCCACGACATCAAGAAGGTGTTGTACCGCCAGCTCAAGCGGGCGCGGATCGAGATCAGCAATCGCATGGTCTGCACACGGGTACTGCTCGATGGCCAGGGCGCCGCTGCCGGAGTTCTTGGATTCGACTGCCGTAGCGGTGAGTTCAAGGTCGTCCGCGCCAAGGCCGTCATTCTTGCCTGCGGTGCCGCCGGGCGTCTGGGCCTGCCTTCGTCGGGTTACTTGATGGGCACTTACGAGAACCCGACCAATGCCGGTGACGGCTACGCCATGGCCTATCACGCAGGGGCTGAACTGGCCAACCTTGAGTGCTTCCAGATCAACCCGCTGATCAAGGACTACAACGGCCCGGCCTGCGCCTACGTCACTGGCCCGTTGGGTGGCTACACGGCCAACAGCAAGGGCGAGCGCTTCATCGAGTGCGATTACTGGAGCGGGCAGATGATGTGGGAATTTCATCAGGAGCTGGAGGGTGGTAATGGCCCGGTATTCCTCAAGCTCGATCACCTGGCCGAGGAAACCATCCAGAACATCGAAGAGATTCTGCACAGCAACGAGCGCCCCAGTCGCGGCCAGTTCCACGCCAATCGTGGTACCGACTATCGCCAGCACATGGTCGAGATGCACATCTCCGAGATCGGCTTCTGCTCCGGGCATTCGGCCTCGGGCGTGTGGGTCGACGAGAAGGCCCAGACCAGCGTCAAGGGCCTGTACGCGGCGGGCGACATGGCTGCGGTGCCGCACAACTATATGCTCGGCGCCTTCACCTATGGCTGGTTCGCCGGGGTCAATGCCGCGCAGTACGTGGCCGGACGGGAATTTGCCGAGGTCGATGTCGAGCAGGTCGAGCGCGAGCGGGCGCGGGTGTTCGCGCCGTTGCAGCGTGAGCACGGTCTGCCGCCAGCGCAGGTCGAGTACAAGCTGCGGCGCATGGTCAACGACTACCTGCAGCCGCCCAAAGTAACGAAAAAGATGGAGATCGGCCTGGCGCGCTTCGCCGAGATCGAACGCGACCTTGCGCAGATGAAGGCCAACAATCCCCATGAGCTGATGCGGGCGATGGAGGTCACGGTGATTCGCGACTGTGCCGAAATGGCCGCACGCGCCTCGCTGTTCCGCGAGGAAAGCCGCTGGGGGCTGTACCACCACCGGGTCGACTTCCCCGAGCGCAACGATGGCGAGTGGTTCTGCCATTGCCACCTGAAGAAGGGCGAGGACGGTGCGATGACCAGTTTCAAGAAGGCGGTCGAGCCGTACCTGATTGCCCTGGATGCCGACGAACAGACTGCGTACGACCGGCTGCGTGTAAAGGCCGATGCCGCCTGATCGCGGGGCAAGACCGCTCCCACGCTTGGGATCTAGCGTCGGAGCGGGCCTGCCCCGCGATTGCGATGCCACTGACAGAACGAGGGCCAAAGGCCCCAAGGACCCCGTGAAATGGCCTATCAACCCCAGGAAATATTCTTTCGCAGCAGCGCCCCGGTGACCATCGACGAAGACAAGTGCATCGCCGAAAAAGGCTGCACCGTCTGCGTCGAGGTGTGCCCCATGGACCTGCTGGCCATAAACCCGGCCACGCAGAAGGCCTACATGGCCTTCGACGAATGCTGGTACTGCATGCCCTGCGAAAAGGACTGCCCGACCGGCGCGGTGAAGGTCGATATCCCGTACCTGCTGCGCTGAAACACCCGCCATCCGGCCAACCACCGGACGCCTTACCTGTACGCCCCCTCGTTTCCCACCACCCAAGCCTGGTGGCGGAGACGATTCCAATACCTAAATGATTCGAGGGGAAACACCATGCGCCTTGTAGCAACCGTGGCCGGCCTCGCGCTGGCAATCGCTGGCCTGAATGCCCACGCCGAAACCATCCGCATCGCCATCGGCACCCAGGACACCACCATCAACTGCGCCACCGGCGGCCTGCTGATCCGCGAGCTGGGCCTGTTGGACAAATACCTGCCACACGATGGCAAGTACAAGGACGCCCAGTACCAGATCGAGTGGAAGAACTTCACCAGCGGCGCGCCACTGACCAACGAGATGGTCGCCGGCAAACTGGACTTCGGCGCCATGGCCGACTTCCCCGGCTCGTTCAACGGCGTCGCTCACCTCGATGCTGGCAAGCGCAGCCTGTTCATCAGCGTGCTGTCCGGTAGCGTACACGGCAGTGGCAACGGCATCGTGGTGCCGGCAGCCTCAGGCGTGCAGTCGCTAGCCGAGCTCAAGGGCAAGACCATCTCGGTGCCGTTTGCCTCGACCGCCCACGGCATGCTGTTGCGCGCCGTCGCCGCCCAAGGCTGGGACCCGCAGAAAGATGTGCGGATCATCGCCCAGGCGCCTGAGATTGCCGGTTCAGCCTTGCGCAGCAACCGCATCGAAGCGCATGCCGACTTCGTGCCGTTCGCCGAGCTGTTCCCCAATCGCGGCTTCGCCCGCAAGATCTTCGATGGCTCGCAGGCCAATGCGCCGACCTTCCATGGCGCGCTGGTCGATGCCGACTACGCGAAGAAATACCCCGAGGTGGTCACCGCCTACCTGCGCGCGAGCCTTGAGGCCGATCGCCTGATCGCCGCCGAGCCAGAGAAGTACAGCGAGCTGATCGAGAAGGTCACCGGCATCGAAGCCGAGGTCAATTACCTGTTCCACGGCCCGCTCGGCCTGCAGACCCGCGACCTGACCTGGAAGCCTGAATACCGCCAGGCGGTGGCTACGTCGATCGACACGCTCAAGCTGCTGAAGAAAACCGACCGTGGCCTGGACACCGCGCAGTTCATCGATGACCAGTACATTCGCGCCGCCTTCAAGCAGGCCGGGCTGGACTACGAGCAGGCGCTCAAGCACTACCAGCCACTGCCCCTCAAGGCCAATGACGCCCTGACCGGCAAGCCGATCACCGACTTCAGCCGCCTGGCGCAGATCTGGGTGCGCGGCGAAGACAAGGTGCGCCACTACGCCTCACCTGAAGCGGCGCTGAGCGCCTTGGCGCAGCTGGAGCAGGAGGGCAAGGACATCCGCGCGATCTACGCCCAGGCCGCTGACAGCGGTATCAAACTGTTGGCCAACCAGGCCTGGTTCGTGCGTAACGGCAAGGGCGAACTGGCAGCCTTCCTGCTCAAGGACCAGGCCGAGCAGTTCGCCAAGGCCCACGGTGGCGAGGCCCTGGACTTCGTCAGCGCCAACCAGAAGCTGGTCGCCCAGCGCTGATCGGCCGGCCCCGACCCGGGAGAATTTTCATGACAAGCACCTTCACGCGCTGGCCTGTGCGACTGGCCTCGCTGCTGGCCTGCCTGCTGTTCTGGCACCTGGCCGCGAGCAGCAAGCTGAACCTGGGCCTGTTCACCTTCACCTATGTGCCGACACCCAAGGCGGTGCTCGATGCGGCCTGGCAACTGCTGACCTCCAGTTCGTTGCTCGCGCACCTGACTAGCAGCCTGTCGCGGGTATTTTCCGGCTACCTGGTGGCGGCTGTGCTAGGCGTGTCCCTAGGGCTGGTGATCGGCCGCTCGAAGTGGGCCGAGGACACCTTGCTGCCCCCACTGGAGGTGCTGCGGCCGATCCCGGCGGTGGCGTGGATTCCGCTGGCGATCCTGATGTTTCCATCGTCTGAGCTGTCGATGGTGTTCATCACCTTTACCGGCGCGCTGTTCCCGATCCTGCTCAACACCGTGCATGGCGTCGAGGCGGTCGACCCCCGCCTGGTCGCCTCGGCGCGCAGCCTGGGTGCCGGGCGCTACGCGATCCTGCGGGAGGTGATCTTGCCGGGTGCGCTGCCGAGTATCGTCACTGGCCTGGCGATCGGCATGGGCACCTCGTGGTTCTGCCTGGTCACCGCCGAGATGATCGCCGGGCAGTTTGGCATCGGCTACTACACCTGGGAGTCCTACACCTTGCAGAACTACCCGGACATCATCGTCGGCATGCTGTTGATCGGCGTGCTGGGCATGGGTAGCAGTGCCCTGGTCAAACGCCTCGGCGCGCTGGCCACGCCCTGGTATCGGCTGCGGAGGGGCGCGTGATGAGCAGTTATCAACAGGCCCCCGAGCCTGGTCGTATCGAAGCGCGTGGCGTGTCGATACGCCTGGGGCAGGGCAGTCAGGCGTTCGAAGCGGTACAGGCGCTGGACTTCACCATCGCGCCGGGCGAGTTCGTCTGCATCCTGGGGCCATCGGGTTGTGGCAAGTCCACCCTGCTGGGGGCTTTGGCCGGTCATCTGTTGCCCAGCTCGGGCGTACTCGAGGTCGATGGTGCGCCGGTCGCGGGGCCATCGCCGGAGCGCGGTATGGTCTTCCAGCATCACACCCTGCTGCCGTGGCGCAGCGTGCTCGACAATGTGGCCTTCGGCCTGAAGATGCAGGGCCAGGGCAAGCCTGAGCGGCATCGCCGCGCCAGCGAAATGCTCCAGCTGGTGGGCCTGGCCGACTTCGCTGAACGCTGGCCGAGCCAGCTCTCTGGCGGTATGCAGCAGCGCGCCGAAATTGCCCGGGTGCTGATCAATCGCCCGCGCCTGCTGCTGATGGACGAACCCTTCGGCGCCCTCGACGCGCAAACCCGCTCACGCATGCAAGAGTTGCTGCTGGATATCTGGACGCGCATCCGCACCACCGTGGTGTTCGTCACCCATGACATCGACGAGGCGCTGTTCCTGGCTGACCGGGTGTTGGTGATGAGCCCACGTCCAGGTCGTTTCATCGAAGACGTGCGCCTGAGCTTTCCTCGCCCACGCCACGCCAGCCTGCTGACCAGCGCGCAGTTCACCCACCTCAAGCGTCACTGCCTGGCTTTGCTGCGCCACGAGGAAGGCCGCGAACTGCCGCGCCTGACGCCACTTGGCCTGCCCGACACTGACCCTCCACCGCTACGGATCGCGCTATGACTGAACGAACTACAGACCACCCCGATATTGTCGAATTGCTCCCGCGTTTGAATGCCGACGACGCGGCCGTGCGGCGCATCGCCCTGATCGACTTGGCCGATCTGGAAGAGCCCGAGGGCCTGCCGTGGCTGACTGATGCGCTATTGGTCGACTCCTCGACCGAGGTGCGCACCGAGGCGGCGCGTTTGCTCGAAGCCTGGGAACAGCCAGATGTGGTGCAGGCACTGTGTGCTGCGCTGGCCGACAGCGCCGAGCCGGTGCGCCTGGCCGCCGCGCAAAGCCTTAGTGAGTTGAAGAGCCTGGAAGCGGGCTTGCTGATCCTGCCTTGGGTAACCCATGCCGATGCCTTCGTGCGCGCCAGTGCGTTGCGTGCCCTGCGCGAACTGCGCCTGGAAGACGCCGCAGGCCCGGCGCTGCTGGCGCTGCAAGATGCGGACGCTGCGGTGCGCCGCGAAGCGGTGGGGATTCTTGGCTGGCTCAAGCATGAGGCGGCCTTGCCAGCGTTGGCCGGGCTCGCCGCGCAGGAGTCGGACACCGAGGTGCGCCGCGCAGCCATTGGGGCGTTGGGCCTGGCCCGGGATAGCAGCGTGTTGCCCGCGCTGACTGCGGCATTGCGCGACGAGGCCTGGCAGGTGCGTGAAGAAGCCGCCACCACCTTGGGCAAGGTCGGCCATGCCCAGGCCGGTCCGGCTTTGGTCGAGGCCTTGGCCGATGGCTACTGGCAGGTACGCCTGCGCGCAGCCCGTTCGCTGGGGCGCTTGCGTTTCCGCCAGGCCCTGCAAGGGCTGGTCGAGCTGCTCGGCCACGGCATCGCCAACCTGCGCAAGGAGGCCGCATTGGCCTTGGGTGAGTTGGGCGATAGCGCGGCGCTGCCGGCGTTGCGCAATGCCGAGGCTGACAGTGATCCGGAAGTGCGCAAAGCGGTGCGCATTGCCCTGGCGCAATTACAAGGGGCGGCGTGATGAACGCGCCGCGCGGGTTACGTAATGTGCGCGGGCAGGGCGAGTTGGCGGTGCAATGGGCAGATGCGCTGCAGGTGATCAGCCATGTGCGGCTCAGGGGAGCGTGCCCCTGTTCGCAATGCCGGGCAAGCAAACTGCGCGGGGGCATTTCGGCGGTGCCCGATGATGTTCGAATTGCGCGGATCGAGGTGCAGGGGTATGGCGTGCAGTTGGTGTTCAGCGATGGGCATGAGCGCGGGATCTACCCCTGGCAGTATCTTCGGGAGCTGGGTTGAAGCCGCTGGCCTTATCGCGGGGCAAGCCCGCTCCCACGCATGCCCGAGTAAATGGTCGTCCTGCGTGGGAGCGGGCTTGCCCCGCGATAAGGCCAGTGAACTCAAAGTGCGATCAATTCTGGGCGCAGACCTTCCACCCGCTGCACGGGCGGCTTCAGATAGCCGCCATCTCCGGTAATTTGGTGCAAGACCTTCTCGCGTAACCCATGCAACGCCACCCCGGTACGCTGGCGCGGGTGGTCCAGGTCGATTTCCACTACCGCCTTGATCCGCCCGGGCCGTGGCTCCAGCACCACCACCCGATCCGCCAGATAAGTCGCCTCTTCGGCATCGTGCGTCACCAGCAGGGTGGTAATCCCTGAGCGCTCGCGGATCGCCAGCAGCTCATCCTGCAACTGCTGGCGGGTCAATGCATCCAGCGCGCCGAACGGCTCGTCCAGCAGCAGGATGCGTGGGCTGGCGACCAAGCCGCGGGCGATCGCCACCCGCTGCGCCATGCCACCAGACAACTGATGCGGATAGGCCGATTCAAACCCGACCAAACCCACCAACTGCACGTATTCATGCACGCGGCGCGCGCGCTCGCCCTGGGTGAGCTTCTCGTTGACCAAACCCAGGCCAATGTTCTGCTCGACATTTAACCAGGGGAATAGCCGATGCTCCTGGAACACGATGCCGCGTTCGCCACCAATGCCGTGTACCGGCTGGCCATCGACGCGGATGCTGCCGCTGTAGTCGGTATCCAGCCCCACCAGCAAGCGCAGCAGGGTCGACTTGCCGCACCCCGAGGCGCCGACAATGGCGATGAACTCGCCTTGGTTGATCGACAGGTCGAAATTACGGATGGCCTCCAATGCCTGGCCGTCGACGGTGAAGGTCTTGCTGACGTGCTCGAAGCTCACCAGCGGGGGCGTGGCGTCAGCTTGGTTGGCGGCGTGCAAAGCGGCATTGATAAAGGCGTTCATGCGGTTCTCCAGCGCGTGGCGCGCGATTCGAGGCGTTGTCCAAGGTTGCCCAGCAGGGCGCCGACCAGGCCGATCAGGACCATCGCGGCCATCACCTGATCCATGCGGAAAAGCTGTTGCGCGCCGAGCATCAGGCTGGCGATGCCGCCGTCCGAGGGCATGAAGTATTCCGCACCGATGGTGCCCAGCCAGGCATAGATCAGCGACAGGCGCAGGCCGGCGAAAATCGCCGGGGCGGCGCCGGGCAGGACCAGCAAGCGCAGGCGGTGCGGCAGGTCCAGGCGCAGCGCGCGGGCGGCTTCGCCCAGCTGCGGCGACAGGCTGGCGATGCCACGTTGGGTGGCGATGAACAGTGGGAAGAACGCCGCCAGGCCGACGAACACCAACTTGGCTCCTTCGCCCAAGCCAAACCAGGCGGTCAGCAGCGGCACCCAGGCAAAGATCGCCACTTGGCGCAGCGCCGAAAGGCTCGGCCCGAGCAGGCGTTCGGACCTGTTCGACAGCCCCAGCAGCACCCCCAGCAAAAAGCCTGCGCCGCCGCCAATCAGCAGGCCGGCCAGGGTGCGTTGCAGGCTCAGGCGCAGTGCTTCAAGCAGCGAGCCGTCTGCCACGCCAGCTTTCAGACTGTGCAGCACGCCTAGGGGCGAGGTGAGGATGTTGTCGTCGACCCAGCCGAAGCTGCTGCTCGCCTGCCACAGTGCCAGTAGCGCCAACGGGAGCAGCAAGCCTTGCCAGGCTCGCGGCACGATGCTGCGGCGTTGCTCGCCAGTGGCCGGTTGCGGCCAGTACAGCAGGCGTCGTTCAAGGCTGCTGAAGCCGCGATCCATGCAGGCCCCGACCAGACCGATCAACAGGATGCAGAGCAATACCAGATCGAGCATGAACAGCTGTCGGCCCCAGACCATCAGGTAGCCAATGCCCTCGCTCGAGGCCAGTCGACCGCCAGCAGTGAGGTCCAGCCCGTCGCCAGGGCCAGGCGCACGCCCGCCAGAAACGAGGGCAGGGCGGCTGGCAGCAGCAGACGCCGGAACACCAGGTGACGCGGCAGACGCAGGGTTGCGGCCGCTTCGCGCAGTTTCGGTTGGGCGTCGCGCACGCCGACCAGGGTATGCAGGGTGACTGGCACCACGATGGCCTTGATCAGCACTACCAGCTTGAGCAGCTCGCCGATGCCGAAAAACAGCATGAACAACGGAATCCAGGCCAGCGTGGGGATCTGCGCCAACGCCACGAACGTCGGCAGCACCAGCGTTTGCGCCCGTCGCGAGGCGCCCAGCCAGGTGCCCAGCAGCAGGCCGCCGGTAATCCCGACGAGCAACCCCCAGGCCAGGCGTTGCACACTTATCCACAGGTGGCTCCAGAGCTCACCGGTACCGAAGTCCAGTGCGCTCTGCCAGACCAGCGTCGGCGCCGGCAGAATCTGTTCGCTCATCCAGTGCAAGTGGCTGGCGCTCACCCACAATGCGGCCAGCGCCAAAGGCAGCAGCCAGGGTAGTAGGCGCTCGGCGCCAATTCGCCATCTCGGCAGGGCCGGCAAGGCAGGCCCCGAGGTCAGCAGTTCGCTCATCGGGCATCTCTCGAAGCGTTGTTAGGTTATTCATTTATGGAATAAAAAATCTCCATTAATGTACTTCAAGAGATAAGAACATGCGTTTCATGCATGGGGAAGCCTATCGACGTTGCGTTTTCCTCATATTTTCCATGCGTTTCACGCAAGCCGGGCTGCGGCCCGCGCAATGCCTGATTTATATCTTTCAGTTACTAAAAAATGAAGATTTGGTCTTTGTTGGTGCTAAGCAGACCCGCCTAGCTTCTGGCCAAAGCGCCGGCCCTCGCCGGTGGCAGCCTGCCAAGGAGCCTTGCCATGAAAATCCCATTGCGTCACTTGCTCAGTCGTTTCGCCCCCACCCTGCTGGCTGGCGTGCTCAGCGCCTATGCGCTGAACGCGCAGGCCGCCGAGGTCGACACCATTCGCATTGCCGTGCCCGACTTGAGCGCTGGCAGCAAGCCCAGCGCGGGCGGGGTGGTGGATGTGCTGCGCAGCCAGCAACTGCTGGAGAAAGAGTTTGCCAAGGACGGCATCCAGATCGATTGGCGCTTCTTCAAGGGCGCAGGTCCGGTAATCAACGAAGCCCTGGCCAACGGCCAGGCGGACTTCGCCTACCTGGGCGATCTGGCGGCCATCATCGGCAAGGCCAATGGCCTGGATACCCGCGTGTTGTCGGCGGGGGTGCGCGGGGTGAAAAGCTATCTGGGCGTGGTGCCAGGCTCCGGGATCAAGACCCTGCAAGACCTCAAGGGCAAGCGTGTGGCGGTATTTCGCGGCACGGCCAACCAACTGTCATTTGCCAGTGCCTTGGCCAGTCAAGGGCTGTCGGAGCGCGATCTGAAGGTCATCAACCTGGACTTCAATGCCGCCAATGCCGCCATTGCTGCCAAGCAGATCGACGCTACCTGGGGGCTGTCCAACCTGCTCTCGCTGCGCGATCGCGGCTTGGTCGAACTGCCGGTCAACTCGCGCGACCTCAAGGGCGCTGGCAGCACCCAGGCGGTGCTGCTTGGAACGGGCGAATTCATTCGCCAGCACCCTGAGCTGACCGCCCGCCTGGTCAAGGCGCAGCAGCAGGCCACTGAGTGGCTGCGCGATGAGAACAACCGCCAAGCCTACGTCGATCTGGTAGCCAGCACCGCCAACTATCCCAAGGTGATCCTCGAAGGCGACCTGGCCCAGGAGAACCTCGCGCACTACTTCGATCCGCGGCTGGACGCCGAATTCGTCGGCCTGCTGCAACAGGGCGTCGACCTGGCAGCCAAGGAACGCCTGATCCGTCGCAGCTTCCAGGTTTCTGATTGGATCGAGCCGCGTTTCCTCGATGCCGCGCTGCAAGCACAACAGGCCACCCAGGCCACCCAGGCCGCTCGCTGATAACCGCAAAGCCCCATCATTTGACCGTGAGGACCACCGCAATGAGCAATGCCGCACTGGCCACCGCGCCGCACACCGTTGAGCTCGACATCCAGCCGATTGCCGGCCGCATCGGCGCCGAGATACGCGGGGTCAAGCTTGCCGCCGACCTCGATGCAGCGACCGTCGAGGCCATTCAGGCCGCACTGGTCGAGCACAAGGTGATCTTCTTCCGTGAGCAGACCCATCTGGATGACCAGAGCCAAGAAGGCTTCGCCAAGCTGCTCGGCGAGCCGGTCGCCCATCCCACGGTGCCCGTGGTCGATGGCACCAGTTACTTGTTGCAGCTCGATGGTGCCGAAGGGCAGCGGGCCAACTCCTGGCACACCGATGTGACCTTTGTCGATGCCTACCCCAAGGCCTCGATCTTGCGCAGTGTGGTGGCACCGACCTCAGGCGGCGATACGGTCTGGGCCAACACGGCGGCGGCGTATCGCGAGTTGCCGGAGGCGCTGCGCGAGCTGGCGGACAAGCTGTGGGCGGTGCACAGCAACGAGTATGACTACGCCAGCCTCAAGCCCGACGTTGATCCCGCCAAGCTTGAGCGTTATCGCAAGGTGTTCACTTCGACCGTTTACGAGACCGAGCATCCGGTGGTGCGGGTGCACCCGATCAGTGGCGAGCGGGCGTTGCAGTTGGGGCATTTCGTCAAGCGTATCAAGGGCTATTCGCTAGCTGATTCGCAGCATTTGTTTGCCGTGTTGCAGGGCCATGTGACGCGCCTGGAGAACACCGTGCGCTGGCGCTGGCAGGCAGGCGATGTGGCAATCTGGGATAACCGCGCCACCCAGCATTATGCGGTGGATGACTATGGGACCCAGCCGCGGATCGTGCGTCGGGTGACCTTGGCGGGGGAGGTGCCGGTGGGGGTTGATGGGCAGTTGAGCCGGACTACGCGCAAGGGCTGATGCAACGCGGAAGCGGGCTTGCCCTGCGATAGCGATGGTGAATCCACCACTGCTATCGCGGGGCAGGCCCGCTCCCACGAAGCTTAGGCAGCAAGAACCTAAATAGTGCGAACCTAAGCAGCGTCAGGTTTCAGCATCACAGGCAATCAACTGCCTGACCAAGCCCTGCGCCAATGGCGACAAGCCATACCCGACCCGGCTTACCACCCCGTAGCGGGTGTAGCACTCTTGCTCCTGCTCCGCCGTCAGGTCCACCAGCTGCAGCGCCAGCAACCCTCGCTCACCCTGATACGGCTGCAAGTTGGCACTACAGGCGATGCCGATGGTGTCCGAGTGCAGCACCACATTGAGCAGCGCATAGCCATGCTCGCATTCCACGCTAGGCAAGAAATCCTGGCGACCACTGAGGTCGCTGAGGATCTTGCGGATATTCGGCGGGCGGAAGGTGGTCGCCAGGGGGTAATCGAACAGATCACGCGCACGTACCTCGGCCTGCTTGGTCAACGGATGTCCGGCGCGGCAGCAGAAGTGCCAGCGCTGCGGCGTCAGCTTGTGCACGCGGTAATCTGGATCAGCCTCGAACTGGCGGGTGTCGGCCACGAAGAACTCGATCTCCTCGGCAATCAACTTGCGGTTCAACGCCTGCCAGTTATCCACCTGAAAACAGGTGCGCGCCGCCGGAAACTCACTGACGAAACGCGCCACCGCGCGCGGCACCAAGCCGCCCGCCGGCGCAGGCCCTGAGCCGAAGCGCACCACCCCAGTGGTCGCGCCGTTGAACTGGTTGATTTCGTTGACCAGGTTGTGTGCGCCATGCACCAACCGCCGTGAATGCTCCAGCACCAGCAAGCCTTGCCGCGTCGGCGCCAGCTCCTTGCTGGCGCGGTCGACCAGCCGGCAGCCAACGTTGTGCTCCAGGGTTTGAATGCTGCGGCTGAAGGCCGATTGCGACAGGTTCACCGCCGCCGCCGCGGCGACAAAGCTGCGGTGTTCGACAAGGGCAATGTAGTGGCGCAGCTGACGGAGATCTATATGCATTTTCTACATGAAAACTTTCGGTGAAATGCAATTGATGGGAAGGGTTGTGACCCTTATAAAGGGTGTCACTTATTCCACAAAATATGAATTACACATATTTATAGATCTTAAAAGAATATAAGTCTGCCTGACCGCGATTCGGTTCCGACAACGGAAATGCTCGCCACGGCCCATGCCTCAAGGAGCATTGCATGTCCCGAATCTATCGTTGGCCCGCGCGCGCATCACTATTGGCCCTGCAACCCCTGGCCGCTGGCGTGCTGCTGGCCGCCGCTGGCAACAGCTTTGCTGACGAGCCGGTCAGCGCCACCCCGGCGGTGGAGCAGGCCGCCAAGCTCGGCACCGTTACCGTCAATGCGCGTCGCCGCGAAGAAACCGCGCAGAGCGTGCCCACGCCGATTAGCGTGCTGGGCAGCGAAACCCTGGAAACCCAGCGCATCTACCGGGTACAGGACCTCCAACAGCTAGTACCGAGCACCAACGTGGCCTACGTTCACGCCCGCCAGTCGAGCATCTCGATCCGCGGCCTGGGTAACAACCCGGCCAGCGACGGCCTGGAAGGCAGCGTCGGCATCTATCTGGACAACGTCTATCTGGGTCGCCCGGGCATGGCCGTGTTCGACCTGCTCGACGTCGAGCAACTGGAAGTGCTGCGCGGCCCGCAGGGCACGCTGTTCGGTAAGAACACTACCGCCGGGGTGCTCAACATCACCACCCGCAAACCGACCTTCCATCGCGAAGGCAGCGTGCAGTCGTCGCTGGGCGAGGATGGCTACTGGCAGACCCAGGGCAGTTTCTCCGGGCCGATCAGCGACACCCTGGCCGGGCGCATCAGCGCCTACCACACTGAAGACGACGGCTATGTGAAGAACATCCACGATGGCCACGACCTCAACGGTGGCAAGCGCCAAGGCTTTCGTACCCAGCTGCTGTTTCAGCCGAATGAAACCTTCAACCTGCGCTGGATCGGTGAGTACAACGAGGAGAATTCCGACAACGGCATTCTCAGCCTGTACAGCACCGGCCCGACCATCAATGGCGTCAACCGCTACGAGAGCCTGGCCGCCCAGGCCGGCGCCACACTGGTGTCGGGCAAGGACCGCAAGGTCAACTTCGACGCCGAGCAGCAGGTCACGGTGTTCCAGGGGGGAACGTCGGTAGAGGCCAATTGGACCCTGCCCAACGATTTCACCCTGACTTCGATCAGCGCCTATCGCTGGTGGGACTTCACCCCGCGCAACGACGATGGCCTGGATGTGCCGGTGTTCTACAGCGCCGGGGTCTCGGTGCGCGACAAGCAGTACTCGCAGGAGATCCGCCTGGCCTCGCCCACCGGTGGCTTGTTCGACTATGTCCTGGGTGCCTACTATTTCAAGCAGGACCTGGATAACAAGTCGTTCACCTATTACGGCCCGCAGGCCGATATCTGGAACCAGACGCCCGCTGGCGCCCTGGCCAACGTCAACACCATCGGCAATGGCCACATCGATACCGACAGCTACGCGCTGTTCGCCCAAGGCACCTGGCACCTCACCGAGCGCCTGGATTTCACTGCCGGAGTGCGCGGTACGTATGAAGAGAAGAGCGCCTGGGTCACCCGCGATGCCCCGTCTGGCGGCGCGGCGGTATCTGGAGCGGCAGCGGCGGCGCGCAACGGTCGCGTCGGCGCCTACGATTCGGGTGACCTCAACCAGTACAGTTTCAGCCCCTCGGGCCTGCTTAGCCTGAGCTACCGCTTTACCGACGACCTGCTGGGCTACGCCAGCCTCACCCACGGCGAGAAGTCTGGCGGGGTCAACCTGACTGTCGGTGCCGCGCCACGGCTTGGGACCGATTCGTTGCTGGTCGGCACCGAGCGGGTCAACAACGCTGAGCTGGGCCTCAAGAGCACGTTGCTCGACAACCGCCTGCAGCTTAACGCCAACCTGTTCTGGGCCCAGGTGCATGGCTACCAGGCCAACGTCTACGACCAGGTCAACCGCGTGCAGTACCTGGCCAACGCCGGCAGCGTGCGCTCGCGCGGCCTTGAGTTCGAGGCCACTGCGCTGCCGATCAGCGGCCTGACGGTCAACTTCAACGGTTCGTGGAACGATGTGCGTTACACCGACTACAAAGACGCCCCATGCCCACCTGAAGTGAGCCTGGCCAGCGCCACCGCCACCTGCGACCTGTCCGGGCACCAGGTGGTTGGCGCCTCCAAGTACATCGCCAACCTCAACGGCCAGTACAAGTGGCAGCTGACCGAGCGCATCGAACCCTACGTTACCGCCAGCTACGCCTTCCGCTCCAAGGCGGTGGGCACCATCGACGACTCCGACTACGGCCAGATCCCCAGCTACGCGATCGTCAACCTCTCCACCGGCGTGCGCCTGGACCAGGGTGATGGCGTGCTCGACTTGTCGCTGTGGGTCAAGAACGCCGGCGACAAGACCTACTTCACCAGCCTGTGGAACTCCGCCAACGGCGGTTATGCCGGCGTGCTTGGCACCCCGCGCACCGTGGGCGCTACCGCCCGTTACGACTTCTGAGCACAAGGAGCTTTGCCATGAATGCCAAGACCGACACCCCCGCCTTGCCCGAGGGCGCTTGCCTCACCGCCAAGGTGCCCGACCACGATGAAGCGCTGCTCGGCGATGTAGTGGTCAACCCCTATCGCCTGGCGCCACTGACCGCGATCATCCGCGATGGTGGTCGGGCCATCAGTGCTGCCCATGTACGCGTGCGTGGTCGGGGTGGGCGCGGGGTAGATATCGTCTACGACGTGTCCGATCGCTCGCTGTGGACCTATGGCGGCATCCCGGTGTTTGGCTTGTACCCAGATCACGTCAACCAGGTCGAAGTCAGCTACAAGCTCGATGGCGAGCGAATTCGCGAACAGTACGAAATCTATGCCCCGGCCGTGCGCTTGCCAGTGGTGGCTAAACAGACAGCGGCGCTGCCGCAGGTGGTGCCGGTCAAGGTCGCGCCGGGCTTCGAGAAACGCCTGTACCTGTTCAACCACCTGCTCGGCGATATTCCGGGTGGCCGCGCACTGAAGTGGAACGCCCTGGGCGGCGCTGCCGAATGGGACCAGGTCGGCAACAACTGGATCGCCGACAGCAATGGCGATGTGCGCTGGTATCTGGACATCGAGCAGATCCACGACTCCAACCGCCGCGACGGCCTGGGCGGGACCATGGGCTTCCAGCAGACCCGCGACGGCAAGCTGATCTGGGGCCAAGGCCAGACCTATTCCAAGTACGACCTGCTCGGCCGCCAGGTGTGGCAGCGCACGTTGCCGGACAAATTCGCCGACTTCTCCCACGAGATCCGCGAAACGGTCAACGGCACCTACCTGCTGCGCGTCGGCACCAGCGATTACCGCCGCCCGGATGGCAAGCGGGTGCGTTCGATCCGCGACCACATCATCGAGGTCAACGAGGCGGGTGACGTGCTGGACTTCTGGGACCTCAACCAGATCCTCGATCCGTACCGTGGCGAGTTGCTCGAGACGCTCGGCAAGGCGGCGATCCAGTTGCCGGACGGCGTGGCCAAGCAGGACAGCACCCTGGCCAACGAACTTGCCGAAGGTGACTTGCCGTTCGGCGATACCCCGGGCGTGGGCACCGGGCGCAACTGGGCGCACGTCAATGCCATCGATTACGACGCAGAAGACGACAGCATCATCGTTTCAGCCCGTCATCAAGGCGTGGTGAAGATTGGCCGAGACAAACAGGTCAAGTGGATCCTCGCCTCGCCCCAGGGTTGGCCCGAGCGGCTCAAGGACAAGGTACTGACGCCCGTGGCCAGCGAAGGCTTCGACTGGTCGTGGACCCAGCACACCGCCTGGCTTACCGGCAAAGGCACGCTGACCGTGTTCGACAACGGCTGGGGACGCAACTTCGAGCCGACCAAGCTCAGCGGCAATTACAGCCGCGCCGTTGAATACCGCATCGATGAGGCCAAGGGCACGGTCGAGCAGGTCTGGGAGTATGGCAAGGAGCGTGGCGATGAGTGGTACAGCCCGGTGACCTCGGTGGTGGCTTATCGGCCGGAGACCGATACCCAGTTCATCTATTCCGCTTCGGTGGGCTTCCTGACCAAGGAGAAGCTGACCAGCACTACCCTCAATGAAGTGCGCCGGGGCAGCCAGGACGTGTTGGTGGAGCTCAAGGTGCTCAGCCGGCAGCCGGGCAGTGTCGGTTATCGCGCCCTGGTGATCGATCTGGATAAAGCCTTCTGATGCCTGCCGGGAGGGCCGTCCGGCCCTCCTTTTTTCCTCATTCAGGTTTAGCGCGGGCTCTGATTCTGCGCGGTCCTTGTGGGAGCGGGCTTGCCCGCGAACGAGGGCGCAGCCCTCGCCATCCATCCCAGGTGAAATTCAGACGAGGTGTTCAACCACTCGTTCTTTTTTTCGAACAGCCTATTGTCCAAGACCCAACAGACCCTTAGGATTCGTTTGAGATTTCAAACGCTCGACGCCCGCAGGTTGAACACTTGGCTCAACCCGGTGCCTGAATTCCTGACGGCAGCTCCCTTGATGGGGGCGCTTATTCAACAATCAATAATTCGCCCCGTGCGCGCACGGTGCTCAAGGGAAGCCGACATGCAGCTCAAAGACGCTCAGTTGTTCCGCCAGCAAGCCTTCATCAACGGTGAATGGCTGGATGCGGACAACGGCCAGACCATCAAGGTGACCAACCCGGCCACCGGTGAAGTCATCGGCACCGTGCCGAAGATGGGCGCCGCCGAAACTCGCCGCGCCATCGAAGCCGCCGACAAGGCCCTCCCGGCCTGGCGTGCACTGACCGCCAAAGAGCGTTCGAACAAGCTGCGTCGCTGGTTCGAGCTGATGATCGAGAACCAGGACGACCTGGCTCGCCTGATGACCACCGAGCAAGGCAAGCCACTGGCCGAAGCCAAGGGCGAAATCGCCTATGCCGCATCGTTCATCGAGTGGTTCGCCGAAGAAGCCAAGCGCGTCTACGGCGACACCATCCCAGGCCACCAGCCCGACAAGCGCCTGATCGTCATCAAGCAGCCAATCGGTGTTACCGCCGCGATCACCCCGTGGAACTTCCCGGCCGCGATGATCACCCGTAAAGCCGGCCCGGCCCTGGCCGCTGGCTGCACCATGGTGCTCAAGCCTGCGTCGCAAACCCCGTACTCCGCTCTGGCCCTGGTCGAGCTGGCTACCCGCGCCGGCATCCCGGCGGGTGTGCTCAGCGTCGTCACCGGCAGCGCGGGTGAAGTCGGCGGCGAGCTGACCGGCAACTCCCTGGTACGCAAGCTGTCCTTCACCGGCTCGACCGAAATCGGTCGCCAACTGATGGAAGAATGCGCCAAGGACATCAAGAAGGTTTCCCTGGAGCTGGGTGGCAACGCCCCGTTCATCGTGTTCGACGACGCCGATCTGGACAAGGCTGTCGAGGGCGCGATCATCTCCAAGTACCGCAACAACGGCCAGACCTGCGTCTGCGCCAACCGCATCTACGTGCAGGACGGCGTCTACGACGCGTTCGCCGAGAAGCTCAAGGCTGCTGTTGGCAAGCTGAAGATCGGTAACGGCCTGGAAGATGGCACCACCACCGGCCCGCTGATCGACGGCAAAGCCGTTGCCAAGGTTCAGGAACACATCGAAGACGCCGTCTCCAAAGGCGCCAAGGTGCTGTCCGGTGGCAAGCTGATCGAAGGCAACTTCTTCGAACCGACCATTCTGGTCGACGTTCCGAAGAGCGCCGCAGTCGCCAAAGAAGAGACCTTCGGCCCGCTGGCGCCGCTGTTCCGCTTCAAGGACGAGGCTGAAGTCATCGCCATGTCCAACGACACCGAGTTCGGCCTGGCCTCGTACTTCTATGCCCGCGACATGAGCCGTGTGTTCCGTGTTGCCGAAGCGCTGGAATACGGCATGGTCGGTATCAACACCGGTCTGATTTCCAACGAAGTTGCGCCATTCGGTGGCATCAAGGCCTCGGGCCTGGGCCGCGAAGGTTCCAAGTACGGTATCGAGGACTACCTCGAGATCAAGTACCTGTGCATCAGCGTCTGAGCAACTGATTAAGTAGCAAGGTTTTTACCTCTGCCAGCGGGGCGCGAGAGCGACGTCTCGCTGGTCTTTTTTACATCGCAGTACCTGGTGGCCCGGGCGTTCACGCCAGTCGATCAACGAATACTGATCGTGCACAGATCCAGCCACCCCCGAATAAAAGCGCCGTCAGAGTCGGCGCGAATGAGGGCATTATGAGCAAGACCAACGAATCCTTGATGCAACGCCGTGTCGCCGCCGTCCCACGTGGCGTTGGCCAGATTCACCCGATCTTCGTCGATACCGCGAAGAACGCGACGGTGATCGACGTTGAAGGCCGCGAACTGATCGACTTCGCTGGCGGCATCGCCGTACTCAACACCGGCCACCTGCACCCGAAAGTGGTCGCGGCGGTGCAAGAGCAGCTGACCAAAGTCAGCCACACCTGCTTCCAGGTTCTGGCGTACGAGCCCTATGTAGAGCTGTGCGAGAAGATCAACAAGCTGGTCCCAGGCGACTTCGACAAGAAGACCCTGCTGGTCACCACCGGCTCCGAAGCTGTGGAAAACGCCGTCAAGATCGCCCGTGCCGCTACCGGCCGCGCTGGCGTGATCGCCTTCACCGGCGGTTACCACGGCCGTACCATGATGACCCTGGGTCTGACCGGTAAAGTCGTTCCTTACTCGGCTGGCATGGGCCTGATGCCAGGCGGCATCTTCCGCGCGCTGTTCCCGAACGAGCTGCACGGTGTGAGCATCGACGACTCGATCGCTTCGATCGAGCGCATCTTCAAGAACGACGCTGAGCCACGCGACATCGCCGCGATCATCATCGAGCCCGTTCAGGGCGAAGGTGGTTTCATTCCGGTGACCAAGCCGTTCATGCAGCGCCTGCGCGCCCTGTGCGACCAGCACGGCATCCTGCTGATCGCCGACGAAGTACAGACCGGCGCTGGCCGTACTGGCACCTTCTTCGCCATGGAACAGATGGGCGTCGCGCCTGACCTGACCACCTTCGCCAAATCCATCGCTGGTGGCTTCCCGCTGGCCGGTGTATGCGGCAAGGCCGAGTACATGGACGCCATCGCGCCAGGCGGCCTGGGCGGCACCTACGCCGGCTCGCCGATCGCTTGCGCCGCGGCCCTGGCCGTGATCGAAGTGTTCGAAGAAGAGAAACTGCTGGATCGCAGCAAGGCTGTTGGCGAGCGTCTGGTCGCTGGCCTCAAGCAAATCCAGGCCAAGCACCCAATCATCGGTGACGTTCGCGCCCTGGGCTCGATGATCGCTGTTGAAGTGTTCGAGGGCAAAGACTCGCACGCGCCGAACGCCGCTGCCGTCAACCAAGTGGTTGCCAAGGCACGTGACAAGGGTCTGATCCTGCTGTCCTGCGGCACCTACGGCAACGTCCTGCGCATCCTGGTGCCGCTGACTGCCGAAGACGCGCTGCTGGACAAAGGCCTGGCGATCATCGAAGAGTGCTTCGCTGAGCTGGCGTGAAATCTGTGACACGCGTCAGAAAAAAACCCGCCTAGGCGGGTTTTTTTTATGCCTATTGTCTGCCTGGAGCGCTATGGTTAGCCGATGGACTTGCCTTGGAAGCTGCAACGGATTGCGCGTCAGGATTACTCAGGAGTTGACCAATGAGCGCTGCAGACCCCACCCCGCCTTGCGTATTGATTGCCGAAGGCGATCCCTGGGTGCGCGATATGCTGCGCGAAACCCTGCTCAGCGTGCGCTGTGACGCCCGCCTACAGATCTGCGCCGACGGCTCACAAGCGCTCAGCGCACTGTCGAGCAAGCCTGACCTGATCATCGCCACGCGTGAACTCAGCGACTTCGATGGCTTGGACTTGTTACGCAAGGTGCGCGCCAAAGGCGACAACCCTGGCTTGCCGTTCATACTCCTGAGCAATCGCAGCGACAGCGCCAGTGTGCGTGAAGCGTTGCCGTTTCAACCCACCGAGTACCTGAGCAAGCCGCTCAACCTGGACAAGCTGCGCAAACGCCTGGAAGTTCTGCTGATTGCCGGCGGTGAAGAGATCGCCTGCCCGGTGCCGCCCTTGCACCCCGGCGCCAAGCTGCCTGCGTTTCTTGAGGAACGTCGCGCTAGCGCCGACGGCGGCCCGCTGCTGGCTGATGTCGAGGTCGCGATCAAACGCGCGCTCAACCCCCAGGGGCTCGACCTCAAGGTGCTGGAAGCAGAGGTGCGCAACGATCCACAGATCACCGGCGTGCTGATCGCCGCCGCCAACAGCGCCGCGATGCACCGCGAGGCGCCGGTGCAGACCCTGCTGCAGGCGCTGAACAAGCTGGGCAGCACGCAAAGCATGAACCTTATCCTCGGCCTGACCCTCAAGCGCAGTGCGCGGCTGAGTGATCCTTTGTTGGCCAAGCATGCGACGCATTACTGGAACCTGTCGCTGCACACCGCCGAGTACGGCCGCACCCTGGCGCGCCAGTTGGAAGTGGACGAAGCGCGCTGCTATTGCGCAGGGCTGCTGCATTGCCTGGGTGACCTTGCGGTGCTGCGCTGCCTGCAAGAATGGCGTTTGGCCGGGGGCGAGCTCGATGAAGATCAGGTGCAACTGGCCCTCAACGAGTTCGGTGCTCCCTTTGGCTCGGCACTGCGTACCCGCTGGCGTTTGCCGCTGACATTGCGCGAACTGATCGCTGCGGTGTATGCGTTGGGCGGCGGGGTGTATTCGCGCGAGATCCTGGCGATGAACCTCGCTGGGCAGCTGGCGCGGTTGCCGGCGGATCAGGGGCTGGAGAAGGTGGCCAGTAACAAGACTGCGCGGTTGTTGAAGCTGGGGCTGCCGGAGTTGAACCGGTTGCGTAAGGTTGACAACGTACCGGCGAAGCCGCAGGAAGCCAATGCTGCAGCAGTCGAACCGGCTCCAGAAGGGCGGGCTGCCCCTGAATCTGATCAGCTCTAGGGTGTTGCTGACCTCGCGCTGGACGGGAGCCCGATGGGGCCGCACAGCGGCCCCTTCAGACTCCCGCCAAGGCGTTGGCCCAGCCCTGACACTGAGAAGCTATGGCCGCCTCAGCCCCGCACGATCTGGTTCTTGCCCTGGCGCTTGGCCTGGTACATCGCTGCATCGGCCCTGGCGAACAAGGTATCGAGGGTCGCGTCTTCATCGGTCAGCCCGGTCAGCCCTTGGCTTACGGTGACGCCATAGGTTTGCTGCCCGTGGGTGAAACTCAACCGCTGAATCTCGCGCTGCAAACGCTCGGCAATCTGCTCGGCGACCTGCGCCGTGCAGCCCGGAAACACCGCGGCGAACTCCTCACCACCGATGCGGCCAAACTGATCCCCCCGACGCAACACCGCCTTGCCGCTGTCGGCAATGCGCTGCAGCACTTGGTCGCCTTCCTGGTGACCGTAGCTGTCGTTGATCTGCTTGAAGTCGTCGATATCCAGCAGCAAGAAGGCCAGCGGCGAACCCTCTGCGCGGGCGCTGTCGAACGCTTGCTGGGCGCACTCGAAGAAATGCCGGCGGTTGCTGCTCTGGGTCAGCACATCGGTGGTCGCCAGGCGCTGCAATTCGCCTTCGAGGTGCTTCTTCTCGGTGATGTCTTCGGCAATGCCGACGATGATCACTCGATCGCCTTCCTGTTGTTGGTTGATGTAGCACTTGTCGCTGAGCCAGCGGGTCTCGCCTGCGGCATTGATGATGCGGTACTCGCGATCTTCCACCGAGCCCTTGGTGAGCACTTGGGCCAGGCTGCGCTCGGCGTATTCCAGATCGTCGGGGAAGATGCTGTCGCGCCACTCGTTGTAGTCAGCCAACACCAGGCTCACGGGCCTGCCGAAGATGCGTTCGTAGGCCGGGCTGACATAGAGCACCTGGCGGGTTTCCCAGTCGAATGCCCACAGTACGGCGTTGACGCTATCGAGCAATGAGCTGAACAGTTGGTCGCGCTCGCTCAAGCGAGCGACTTCGCCTTGGGCATGAAACAGGGCAAGGAGGGTTTGGGCGGCTTCGGGTGGCGGGTTGCCGGGCAACGGTGGATTGATTTTATTGGCCATGAGCACGGAGCGATTCTCGGCTGAAAGCGTGCGGCCACGATCCGGCCCGCCACGCGGGCGATATGCCGAATTTGAGTAACTACGGGGGGTGAAGTTCCGGATGGCACGCCCCAGAGCGGGGCGTGCCGATCAACGGCGGTCAGGCGGTGGGGCGCAGCGAGTAGGTCTTGAGCTGGCTGGCGAAGTCACGCAGCGACTGGATACCGCTGGCTTCGGCCTCGTGTACCCAGTCTTTCATGGCAGCCAGCATGTCGTGGCCGTTGGCGCTGGTGCGGGCCCAGATCTGCTGCAAGGCCAGGCGCTTTTCGTAGATGGTCTTGAGTGCCTGGCTTTGGGCGAGGATCGACTCGATGCGCACGTGATGGCGATCCTGCAGCAGGCTGGTTTCACGCGACAGCAGGCGCTTGGCGCGGCGATAACGATGGCGCACCGAAGCGTCGACCTTGTTCAGCTCCTGCTTGACCAGCGGGCCAATCACCAACTTGCGGTACTGGGCCATGATCTGGAAGCGGTTGTTGAGGATCGCCATGGCAGTGTCCATGTCCAGGTTGGCTTTGCCTTCGACCCGGTGGGCAATGGGTGCCACGCGTTGCACCTTGGCCAGGCGCAGCATGCTCAGCAGGCGGATCCAGGCCCAGCCCATGTCGAATTCCCAACGCTTGACCGACAGCTTGGCCGAGTTGGGGTAAGTGTGATGGTTGTTGTGCAGCTCTTCGCCGCCGATGATGATGCCCCACGGCACCAGGTTGGTGGCGGCGTCGCGGCATTCGAAGTTGCGATAGCCCACAGCATGGCCCAGGCCATTGACCACGCCTGCGGCCCAGAACGGAATCCACATCATCTGGATGGCCCAGATGGTGATACCGATGGTGCCGAACAACAGCAGGTCAATGACGGCCATCAGGGCGATGCCACCCAGCTTGTAGCGGCTGTAGAGATTGCGCTCGATCCAGTCGTCGGGGCAGTTCTTGCCGTAGATGCGCAAGGTCTCAGGGTTGCGCGCTTCCTCGCGGTAAAGCTCGGCGCCCTTGCGCAGGACAGTGCCCAAGCCCTTGTAGACCGGGCTGTGCGGGTCGTCGGGGGTTTCGCACTTGGCGTGGTGCTTGCGGTGGATAGCCGTCCACTCGCGGGTGTTCTGCGCGGTGGTCAGCCACAGCCAGAAACGGAAGAAGTGCTTCAGTCCGGCATTGAGCTCCAGGGAGCGGTGCGCCGAATAGCGATGCAGGTAGATGGTGACGCTGACGATAGTCACGTGGGTCATCAGCAGGGTGACCGCGACCAGTTGCCAGGCCGACAAGTCGAGTAAACCGTAGTACCACATAGGTGTAGAAGCCCTCGGAAAAACGGGGGGAGTAGCGTTTGGCATTATCCCTCGGCAGGGAAATAAAACCATAGGCCTGTGTTGATAGCGCTGGCCTTGTCGCGGGGCAAGCCCACTCCTGTACGCGCCGTGCACCGCTGATAAAGCGGGTTCAAGCGCCCATCGTCTAGACCAATTTCTGATCCGGGAATGAGTCACGGCATGTTTCCGCCTTTATAATGCCCCATCGTTTTCTATGGGCTTACACACCCGACATGTCTGTTTCCGTTCGCGACGCCTTGCGTATGGCTGCGCTCTATGTGGTGTTCTCGATCCTCTGGCTGGTGCTGTCCGAGCAGCTTTTGCAGCGATTGACCGAGGATCCACTGGCGCTGAACCTGGGACGCTGCATCAACGTGCTGGTGTGGGTGCTGTTCAGCGCGTTCCTGATCTTCGTCTCGCGCGCCCGGCTGCTCAACTTCATTGGTATCGGTGCGCGCCTGCGCAGCGAGGACCGTGAGCGCCTGCGCATGGCGGCTGCGGTGTTCGACAGCACCTTGGAAGGGGTGCTGGTGACTGATCGCAATGGCTTGATCGTGCACGTCAACCGGGCGTTCATGCGCATTACCGGTTATCAGCAGGACGAGGTGCTCGGCCAACGCCCAAGCAAGTTCAAGTCGGGCCGCCACGATGCGGCGTTCTACCAGCAGATCTACGCGACGCTGGCGGACAAGGGCGAATGGAGCGGCGAGATCTGGAACCGCCGCAAGAGTGGTGAGATCTACCCGCAGTGGCAGACCATCTGCGCCATTCGCGACGACAGCGGCGAGCTGACCCACTACGTCGCGGTGTTCAGCGATATCAGTGCGATCAAGCACTCCGAGCAGGAACTGGCCTATCTGGCGCACCATGACCCACTGACCGGCCTGCCCAACCGCCTGCTGTTCAACGACCGCGCCCAGCAGGCGCTGGCCGCCGCTCAAGCGCACAAGCGCGGGTGTGGCCTGTTATTGCTCGACCTCGACCACTTCCAGAGCATCAACGACGGCCTTGGGCACACCATTGGCGACCAGTTGCTCAAGCTTGTGGCCGAGCGTTTGCGCGAAGTGCTGGGCCAAGGCGTAACCCTGGCGCGCCTGGGCGGTGACGAGTTTGGCGTGCTGCTGGAGAACTGCCAGCAGGTCGGCGAGGCGGCGACCTTGGCGCAAGAGATCATCGAGCGCATGCGCGAGCCGTTCGTCTTCGAGGGTAACCGGCTGTTCATCAGTGTCAGCGTTGGCATTGGCCTGTTCCCCAGCGATGCCCTGAGCGCCGAGCAATTGCTGCGCAACGCCGATGCCGCGCTGTTCAAGGCCAAGAGCAATGGCCGCGCCTGCTATGCGCTGTATACCGAAGAGCTGACCGCTCACGCCCAGCAGCGGGTGGAGACCGCCGGCGAGTTGCGCCGCGCGTTGGAGCAGGAAGAGCTGCGGGTGTTCTTCCAGCCGGTGCATGACCTGTTCACCAGCAAGATGATCGGCGTCGAGGCCCTGGTGCGCTGGCAGCATCCGGAGCGCGGGCTGGTGCCGCCGGGCGAGTTCATCCCGATTGCCGAGCGTACCGGATTGATCGCCGAGATCGATGCCTGGGTGTTGCGCCAGGCGTGCCGGCAGATGGTTCGGTGGCAGGCCGAGGGGCATGCGTTGGCGTTCGTTGCGGTGAATATTTCCAGCCGGCTTTTCGGCCAGCGCGAGCTGTACCGGCAAGTCGCCGAGGTGCTGCATGAGTCCGGCCTGGATCCGGCGTTGCTGGAGCTGGAGGTCACCGAGAGTGCGGTGATGGAAGACCCGGAGGTGGCGCTGGAGCAGTTGCACCGCCTGCGCGAACTGGGTTTGAGCCTGGCGATCGATGATTTCGGCACGGGTTATTCGTCGCTGCTGCGGCTCAAGCGCTTGCCGGTGCAGAAGCTCAAGATCGATCAGGGCTTTGTTGCCGGGCTGCCGCTGGATGAGGATGACATCGCGATTGTTCGGGTGATCATCGCCTTGGCCAAGAGCATGGGTATGCAGGTGCATGCCGAAGGGGTCGAGCAGGCGGAGCAGGCACGGTTTCTGCTGGAGCAGCAGTGTCAGCTGGGGCAGGGCTATTGGTTTGGACGACCGGTGCCTGCGCAGGATTTGCGTTGGGGCTGAATAGGTCATCGCGGGGCAAGCCCGCTCCCACGCCTTCCCCAGATCGATTGCGGGGCAGCGTGGGAGCGGGCTTGCCCCGCGCTAGCGTCAGCGCTTGTTCAAGCCTTTCGCCAAGCGATCGCCACCCAACTGGATCAGCGCCACCAATGCCACCAACATGGCAATCACGGTCAGCATGATCTGGCTGTCGAAGCGCTGATAACCATACCGATAGGCAATGTCGCCCAAGCCCCCAGCACCAATCGCCCCGGCCATGGCCGATGAGTTGATCATCGTCACCAAGGTAATGGTGAAACCGCCGACGATGCCCGGCAACGCCTCAGGTAGCAGCACATGCCAGATGATGTGCCAGCGCCGACAGCCCATGGCCTGGGCCGCCTCAACCAGGCCATGATCGACCTCACGCAAGCTCACCTCCGCGATCCGCGCAAAGAACGGCGTCGCGGCAATGGTCAGCGGCACCACGGCGGCCCACACGCCATAGGTGGTACCCACCAGCAGACGGGTGAACGGGATCAGCGCGACCATCAGGATCAGAAACGGGATCGAGCGGAACAGGTTGACGAAGGCACCGAGCACCCGGTTAAGCGCCGGTGCCTCGTAGATCCCGCCCTTGTCGCTGGTGACCAGCAGCACTGCCATCGGCACCCCGACCAACAGCGCGATCAGCGACGACACGCCGACCATCAACAAGGTGTCCAGCAAGCCCTGTAGCAGACGATCAACCCACATAGCCCAGCACCTCCACGTCATCGGCCCAACGGCGGGCGCGCTCCAGCAACTGATGCGGTTGGTGGACCGAGCCGCGTACCGCCAGGATCAAGCGCCCCAACGCTCGTTCACCAATGGTCTCTACACCCCCCTGGAGCAGGCTGACCTGCCCGCCCAGATCCTTGAACAGGCCAGACAACTCCAACTCGCCCAGTGCCACCAACTTGAGCACCACAGCGGCATCCCGACTGCCTGGGTTGGATCGCAAGCTGGCTTGCAATGCCGCAGGCAGCTTGGCTTGCAGCGGTGCCAGCAGGGTCCGGGTCACTTCGTGATGGGGGCTGCCGAATACCTGCCAGACCTCACCTTGCTCGACCACTTCGCCACGTTCGAGCACCACCACGCGGTGGCAGATATCGCGGATCACCGCCATCTCGTGGGTGATCAGCACCACGGTCAGGCCCAGGCGTTGATTGATGTCGCGCAGCAGTTCGAGGATCGAGGCGGTGGTCTCTGGGTCGAGCGCCGAGGTAGCTTCATCGCACAGCAGAATCTCCGGGTCATGGACCAGCGCTCGGGCGATGCCGACGCGCTGCTTCTGCCCGCCGGACAACTGCGCCGGGTACACATGGTGCTTTTCGGCCAGGCCGACCAACTCCAGTAGTTCACGCACCTTGCGTTGGCGTTCGGCCTTGGCCACGCCGGCAACCTTGAGCGGCAGCTCGACGTTCTGCCACACGGTCTTGGCCGACATCAGGTTGAAGTGCTGGAAGATCATGCCGATGCGCCGCCGCAGCTCGACCAGGCGGTCTTCGTCGAACGGTGCGATATCGACCTGATCGATCAGCACCCGGCCCTGACTCGGTTGCTCCAGGCGATTGATGGTGCGCAGCAGCGACGACTTGCCAGCGCCGCTGCGGCCGATAATGCCGAAGATCTCGCCCCGGCGGATGTTCAGGTCGATGCCTTGCAGCGCAGGTTGGGCCTGGCCGGTGTAGGTCTTGCCCAGGCCGATGAAGCGCACATGGGCGTCATTGACCTCGGGGCGCAAGGCCTGTTCGCGAGCGGGCGGCGGCGAGGCTTGGACAGTGGGCGCCCTGAGGGCGCTGGCGCTGCTCATATCAGCCTTCCCAGCCGGCCTGGTAGAGGCTGCCATGGGCTTTGTTCAGCGCTTCGCGCACGGCCGGGGAGTGCTGATAGATATCGACGAACTTGGCCAGGCGCGGATCGTCCTTCGATTGTGGGCGGATGACGAACTGGATCACGTATTCCTTGTTTTCCAGGCCATCGAACAGCAGCGCCGAGGTGGCGTCGAAGGTGTTGGCCAGGCGGATGTAGGCCGGGTAGCCCTGGACCAGATCGGCATCGTCATAGGCGCGCACCAGTTGCACCGCCTCGACCTGAAGGATTTTCAGCTTCTTCGGGTTAGCGACGATGTCATCTTCTGTGGCCTTGTAGCCAACGCCTGGCTTGAGGCTGATCAGCCCAGCCTTGGCCAGTAGCTGCAAGCCACGGCCGCTGTTGATCGGGTCGTTGGCGATGGCCACGCTGGCGCCTTCAGGCAGCTCGGCGAAGCGCTTGTACTTTTTCGAATACAACCCGACGTTGTTGATGATCCCCGGCTTATAAGGCACCAGGTCAAACCCGGCCGCGGCCTTGGCGTTTTCCAGGAACGGGATGTGCTGGAAGTAGTTCACGTCGATGTCGCCGCTGTTGAGGCTGACATTGGGTGCGATCCAGTCGCTGAATTCGATCAGCTTCACCTCCAGGCCTTGCTTGTGGGCTTCTTCCACGGCGGCTTCCAGCGGGATGGCGAAGGCGGCGGTGGTGCCGATTTTCAGCGGCTCGGCGGCCAATACGTTGGCGGCGATACCCAGGGACAACACAGCGGCCGCGACGGGCCGGAACAATTTATCAAGCATGGTGCAGGGCTCCAGTCGGGGCAGGGGTAGGGTTGCGGTAGCTGGCGCCGGGATGGTCGGCGGGCAGGTGCGGCAGGTCGCTGGCGAACAGTTTTTCGCGCAGGCTGCCGGCTTGGTAGGCGGTCTTGTAACGGCCACGGTTTTGCAGCTCGGGGACGACCAGGTCGATGAAGTCCTCGTAGCTTTCCGGGGTGACCGTGCGGGTCAGGTTGAAGCCGTCCAGACCGGTCTCGTCGATCCAGGCGATGAGCTCGTCGGCAACCTGCTCGGCGGTGCCGATCAGGGTCACGTAGCGACCCCCGAGGGCGTGCTGATCCAACAGGCGACGGCGGGTCCAGGCACTGTCTTGCAGCTGGCGCGTGGCCGACTGGATCGCGTTGCCCTTGGTAAAGCCGATCGGCTCGTCCAGCCCATAGGCGGCAAAGTCGATCCCGGTGGAACTGGCGAAATGCGCGACACCCGCCTCGGGGCTGGCGTAGCGCACGTACTCGGCATATTTGGCGTGCGCCTGTTGTTCAGTGGCGGCGACGATGACCGTGATCCCCATGAACACCTTGATCGCCTGCGGATCGCGGCCTGCTGCCTGGGCTGCGGCGCGTACCCTGTCGACCTGGGCGCGGGTGGCGGGCTTGTCCTGGCCGCTGATGAATACGCATTCGGCGTGGTTGCCAGCGAAGGCCAGGCCACCTGGCGAACTGCCGGCCTGGAACAGTACCGGCGTGCGCTGCGGCGACGGCTCGCAGAGGTGATAGCCCTCGACCTTGTAGAACTCGCCGTGGTGCTCGACCTTGCGCACTTTGTCGGGCCGGGCATACACGCGCTGCTCGCGGTCTGCGACCACGGCGTCGTCGTCCCAGCTGCCTTCGAGCAGCTTGTACAGCACGTGCAGGTATTCGTCGGCCTGGTCGTAGCGCCGATCGTGCTCGGGCTGCTGGTCCAGGCCCATGGCGCGCGCGGCGCTGTCCAGGTAGCCGGTGACGATGTTCCAGCCGACCCGGCCGTTGCTCAAATGATCCAGGGTGGAAAGCCGCCGAGCGAACAGATACGGCGCCTCGTAGGTGAGGTTGGCGGTCAGGCCGAAGCCCAGGTGGCGGGTCACGGCGGCCATCGCCGAGACCAGCAGCAGTGGGTCGTTGACCGGCAGCTGGATCGACTCTTTGAGCGGCACCGCGACCGATTGCCCGTAGACGTCATAGGTGCCGACGATGTCGGCGATGAACAGCCCGTCGAACAGCCCGCGCTCGAGCAGCTTGGCCAGGTCGGTCCAGTACTCCAGCGACTTGTATTGGGTCGAGGTGTCGCGCGGATGCGTCCACAGGCCGTGGTTGATGTGGCCAATGCAGTTCATGTTGAAGGCATTGAGCAGGATCTGCTTGCTCATCAGAGGGTCCCTCGACGGGGTGGATTGACCTGGTTGAGGTAGAAGTTGCCGATGGCGTGGTACTTCCAGCGCACCGGGTCGTGCAGGGTGTGCACGCGGGCGTTGCGCCAGTGGCGGTCGAGGTTGTGCTCGGCCAGGGTGGCCTGGCTGCCGGCCAGTTCGAACAGGGTGGTGCTGGCGGCCAGGGAGATCTCGGTGCTGATCGCGCGGGCTTCGGCCACGGCGATGGAGGCGGCGGCGACCAGATCGGTGGCGGATTCATCGCGGGGCAAGCCCGCTCCCACGTTGGCTGCTGAGGCTGTGACTGTGACTGCTGCTGCGGCGCGGTCGAGGTATTCGCCAGCGCGTTCGAGCAACGCTTCGGTGGCGTGCAGGCGGATCGACAGGTGGCCGAAGCTTTTCAGGGTCAGTGGATCGTCGCTGGCTTTGTCCTGGCCCGAGTCGACCCATGGCCGGCTGCGGGTACGGACGAAGTGCAGGGCGTCTTCGAAGGCGGCGCGGGCGATGCCAGTGTCGATTGCCGCATGGAGGATCTGCGCCAGCGGGCCGACGGTGGTCGGGCGCTCGAAGGCGCTCTGGAATGGCACCACGTCAGCGGCGGCGACGAACACGTTGTCGAACACCACCGAACCGCTGCCGGTGGTGCGCTGGCCGAAGCCGCTCCAATCGTCGATCACCTGCACGCCCGGCGCGTCGGCGGGGACGAACGCCAGTTGCTGGACGCCGTCGTCATCGATCACCGAGGTGGGGATACGTTGCGCGTAGAGGGCGCCGGTGGAATAGAACTTGCGGCCGTTGATGCGATAACCGTCGCCGTCACGGCTCAGCCGGGTGGTGCGGTCGTGGGCGGTCTTGGTGCCCAGTTCGGCCAGGGCATTGCCGAAGCGTCGACCGGACAGCACTTCGCCGTACAGGCGTTGCTGTTGTTCGGGGCTGCCGTTCACTCGCAGCACTTCCAGGGCGTAGAAGTGGTTTTGTGGGATCTGCCCGAGCGAGGCGTCGGCTTGGGCGATGCGGGCAATGACCTTGGCCAGGGTGACGTTGGATACGCCGGCGCCGCCGAAGGCCTTGGGCACGCTGATGGCCCACAGGCCGGAGCGGGTGAACAGCTCCAGTTCGGCGTGTGGCAGGCGGCGCTCGCGGTCGCGCAGGGCGCTGTCTTTGCGCAATTGCTGGGCGATGTGTTCGGCGACGGCCAGGGCTTGGGCGTCGCTGCTGATGACTGCTGCGTTCATAGTGTTCTCCGGGGCCTTGGGGCCGCTTGCGCGGCCCTTCGCGGGTACAGCGCCGTCTTCAAGGGCGGCGCGGTCCCTGTGGGAGCGGGTTTACCCGCCAAGGGCCGCACAGCGGCCCCAGGCGCTCACTCAGATCCAGGAATGTCGGGCAGGACGGGTGCCGTTCAGGTGGTAGGCACCAATCGCGTGATACTTCCAGCGCACTGGATCGTGCAGGGTGTGCACGCGGGCATTGCGCCAATGCCGATCGAGATTGAATTCGGCCAAGCTGGCGCGGCTGCCGGCAAGTTCGAACAGCTTCTCGCTGGCCTGCAGGGCGATCTCGGTGGTGAGCACCTTGGCTTGCGCCACGGCAATCGAGGCGCGCGCGGCGGCGTCTGCATCGATCTCCCCGGCATTGACCTCATCGAGCACCCGCGCAGCCCTGCGCAGCAGCGCCTCGGCGGCGTGCAGTTCGAGCTTGAGGCGGCCGATGTCGGCGATCACGTAAGGGTCGTCGCTGGCGCGCTCGACATTGGCGTCGATGAACGGCCGCGATTTGTCACGCACGAAGCTGATCGCATCATCGATGGCCGCTTCGGCGATACCGGCGTCGATCGCGGCCTGGATCAACTGCGAAGCTGCGCCCTGGATGTTCGGCAGGTCGCGCTGACGCCAGTTGTCGATGACCAGTTCCGCGTCCACCGGCACCTGGTCGAGCAGCACCGTGCCGCTGGCCGTGGTGCGTTGGCCAAAGCCGGACCAGTCGTCGACGATACGCAAGCCAGGGCTGCCACGGCGCACGAATGCCAGGCGCTGGCGGCCCTCGTCATCCAGGGCCTTGACCGCCACCCAATGGGCGAACAGCGCCCCCGTGGAATAGAACTTCTCACCACTGATGCGATAGCCCTCGCCATCGCGGCTGATTCGCGCCTTGAGCGTCAGGGTGTCCTTGCTGCCGCGCTCAGGCCCGGCATTGCCGATGCGCCAGCCGTCGAGCACGGAGCGGAAAATCAGCGCTTGTTGAGCCTCGGTGGCGGTCAGGCGCAGCAGCTGGAGCATGCCGAACTGGTTTTGCGGGATCTGCCCCAACGCAGGGTCGGCGGCGCTGATGATGCGAAACACTTCAGCGACGGTTTCAAAAGAAACATCCGGGCCACCGAAGGCCTTGGGAATGCTGATGCTGCCCAGGCCGCTGCGGGTGAACAGCTCGATTTCGGCCCAGGGCAGTTTGCGCTGCTGGTCGCGGCGGGCGGCTTGCTGGCGGGCAACTTGGGCAAGTTCGTGAGCGGCCTGCAGGGCTTCGGCGTCATTGCGCAGGATCTTGGCAGGCAACAGCAGCGGTGAGCTGTCGAGGTCGCTGGAGAACAGGGTTTCTGGCTGGCTGGACATCAGTACCGCTCCTTGGCTGCACTCAATGCCCTGGCGTTATGCACTGGGGTGATTGTGATCCTGACCATTCCTTACCTCACAAAAGTGGCTGTGTCGCGGGTGGTGGTGGCGACAGACGTTTGTTGGTCCGGTGGTCCGGTGCATATACCCTATTCGCTTATAAAAACTTTATGAACTAACCTTTTGGAATATAAATAGAAGCAGTTTTCTGACCGTGAAACGAACGTGGGAGCGGGCTTGCCCCGCGATAGCGCCAGTGAATTCACCGACGCTATCGCGGGGCAAGCCCGCTCCCACGCTCAGATCAACAGGTGGTTAGTCTTGCGAGGCCGCCGTCCCCAAGAACTTACGCAAGAACTGTCGCGTGCGTTCTTCCTTCGGATTGGCAAACAACGCCTTGGCTTCCCCTTGTTCGACGATTACCCCCTTGTCGAAGAAGATCACCCGATTCGCCACATCCCGGGCAAAGCTCATCTCGTGGGTGACGATGATCATCGTGCGCTGCTCTTCGGCCAGGCCGCGGATGGTTTCCAGCACCTCGCCGACCAACTCCGGGTCGAGCGCTGATGTCGGCTCGTCGAACAGGATCACGTCCGGCTCCATGGCCAAGGCCCGGGCAATCGCCACCCGTTGCTGCTGGCCACCCGACAGGCGCCGTGGGTAAGCGTCTTCCTTGCCCGCCAGGCCGACCTTGGCCAGCAAGCGCCGCCCTAGCTCGACAGCCTTGTCGCGCGGCGTCTTCTTGACCACCAATGGCCCTTCGATGACGTTCTCCAAGGCGGTGCGGTGCGGGAACAGGTTGAAACTCTGGAACACGAACCCGGCCTGTTGGCGCAGCCGGCGGATCGCACTCTGCTGGCCGCCCAGCGGGCGATTGGCATCGATGCTGATGTCGCCGATCTGGATGCGTCCGGCATCGGGTGTTTCCAGCAGGTTGAGGCAGCGCAGGAAGGTGGTCTTGCCCGAGCCACTCGGGCCGATGATGGCAATGACTTCGCCGGGCTGTACGGTCAGGTCGATCCCGTTGAGTACGGTCTGGCCTTTGAACCGCTTGGTCAGGCCTTCTACTACGATCATCTTCAGTGCTCCTGGTCATGCTGGTTGACCCGCGCTTCCATGCGGTTCTGGAAGTGCGCAAGGATCGTGCAGAGTATCCAGTAGACCACTGCCACGGCCAGGTACATGGTGAACACTTCGAACGTGCGCGCGGTGATCAACTGCGCTTGGCGGAACAGCTCGGGGACCTGGATGGTCGCCGCCAGGGCGGTGTCCTTGACCAGCGAAATGAAGCTGTTGCCCAGCGGCGGCAGGGCGGTGCGCATGGCTTGCGGCAGGATCGCCCGGCGCATCGCCTGGGTGCGGGTCATGCCGATGCTGGCGCAGGCTTCCCACTGGCCACGGTCGATCGAGGAGATCGCCGCACGGAGGATTTCGCAGATATACGCCGCCATGTTCAGCGACAGGCCAATCAGCGAAGCCGGGATCGGATCGAGCTCGATGCCGATCTGTGGCAAGCCGAAGTAGATCACGAACAGCTGCACCAACAGCGGTGTGCCACGGAAGAACGATACGTAGATGCGCGCCAGCCAGTTCAGCGGCAAGATCTTCGACAAACGCATCAGGGCCAGGGCAAAGCCCAGGACCAGGCCGAAGAACATGCCACCAACGCTGAGCAGCACGGTGTAGCCTGCGCCCTTGAGCAGGAAGGGCGCTGAATCGGCTACCAGTTGCAGGCTTTCTTCAATCATTTAGTCACGTCAGCGCCAAAGTACTTCTCGGACAGCTTGGCCAGGGTGCCGTCGGCCTTGAGTTTGTCCAGCGCCTTGTTGATCGCGTCGAGCAGTTCCGGCTCGCCTTTGCGCAGGGCCACGCCCGATTCCAGGCGCGAGAAGGGTTTGCCAGCCAGCTCGGTGTCCTTGGCTTTCTGGGCGTATTCCAGGGCGGCGAGGCGGTCGATCAGGATCGCATCGATACGACCATTGCGCAGGTCGGCGAACTTGGTTGGATCGTCTTCGTAGGTGCGCACTTCGGCTTTGGGCACGTCTTGCTTGACCCATTGCTCGTAGTTGGTGCCCAGGCCTACACCGACCTTTTTGCCAGCCAGGTCTTGGGCGCTCTCGATTTTCAGGTCTGCGGCCTTCTTCTTCAGGATCAGCGCCTGGATGCCGGACACGGTGTAGGGCTCGGAGAAGTCGTACTTCTTCTTGCGCTCTTCGGAGATGGTCACCTGGTTGATCACCACGTCCAAACGTTTGGACTCGAGGGCAGCGAGGATGCCATCCCATTTGGTCGGCTGGATCTTGGCCTTGACCCCCAGCTCCTTGGCCAGCAGCTCGGACAGCTCGACTTCGAAGCCGGCCAGCTTGCCGTTTTCGTCCTGGAAGCTGAAGGGCGGGTAGGTGCCTTCGAGGCCGACGCTGAGCACGCCTTTGTCCTTGATGGTCTTGAGCTGCTCACCGGCGAAGGCCTGGCTGAGCAGACCGGTGCCCAGCAGGATGGCCAGGCTGGCGTTGAGTAGCGGTTTGGCGAATTTCGACATGTCAGAGCCCCGCGCTTGTTGTGGAAGTGGTGGGTGGCGACTATAGGGGTGGGCTGTATAGGCCTGGGAATAATAAAAACTTATTTTGTTATTCCCATTTCTAGTTTTTGTCAGTGATCAGGCAGCTCTGAGGGTAGTCCGTCAGTGCTGCTTATGCCCGACTTAGCGCAGGATGGAATAAAGCGTTGTTTTTTCCAAGAGGGTTATTTGCCGTAGAGTGAACACAGGCGCCGCCAGCGTAACGTGGGGGCGTAATGTGGGAGCGGGCTTGCCCCGCGATGGCGATCATGAATTCGCCAACGCCGTCGAAGCCAACTCGCTCCCACCCGTCCACATTACCTTGTACTTTCCAGAACAATCCCGGCCAGCCAGGAGACCACCGTGAGCGGACAACCATCCCCAGGGCATTGGCAACTGCACAGCATCGTCAGCGGCTTGCGCGGCGCGCGCGAGCAGTGGCGAACCCGCAACGGCCGCAGCAGCGGCGAGCAGGGCGGCCGTGAGTTGCCGTCGCGTGAAGCGGTTCGGCAGATCCTCGAGCAGCTGTGTGGCGCACTGTTCCCCATGCGCTTGGGTCCAGTGGACTTGCGCGAAGAGAGCGAGGACTTCTACGTCGGCCACACCCTCGACGCGGCCCTGACATCACTATTGACCCAGGCCCGGCTGGAACTGCGGTACGCCACGCGCCAGGGCAAGACCGACCTGAGCGACGTCGATGCCCATGCCCTGCGCTTGATCCAGGACTTCGCCGCTGCGCTGCCAGCCCTGCGGGTGCTGCTCGATACCGATGTGCTGGCTGCCTACCACGGCGACCCGGCAGCGCGCAGCGTCGACGAAGTACTGCTGTGCTACCCCGGTATCCTGGCGATCATCCACCATCGCCTGGCTCATCATTTGTACCAGACCGGCCTGCCGCTGCTGGCGCGGATCAGTTCGGAGCTGGCGCATTCGGCCACGGGTATCGATATTCACCCTGGGGCGCAGATTGGCCCGAGCTTCTTCATCGACCACGGCACGGGTGTGGTGATCGGTGAGACGGCGATCATCGGCGAGCGGGTGCGCATTTATCAGGCGGTGACCTTGGGCGCCAAGCGCTTCCCGGCGGATGAGTCGGGAACGCTGCACAAGGGCCATCCACGCCACCCGATTGTCGAGGACGATGTGGTGATCTATGCCGGGGCGACTATTCTCGGGCGTATCACCATCGGCAAGGGCTCGACCATTGGCGGCAACGTCTGGCTGACCCGCAGCGTGCCGGCTCAGAGCAATATCACCCAAGCGAATCTGCAGCTTGATTGTGAGGGCAAGCAGTAATCGATAGTGCCGAGATAGAGCGTGGGAGAGGGTTTGATCTGCGACAGCGAGGGTGAATGCATCGCCGCTATCGCGGGGCAAGCCCGCTCCTGCGGGCGGGTGTTGCGGGTCGCAATGAATACCGATCCATGTTTAACTTGAACGCTTGTTCAAAGTAAAACGCTGGTCGCTGCCGGTGTTCAACAGGAGGAATAGCCTTTGCTGAACCCGTTCAATTTCTACCTCACGCCCCGCGTGGAGGTGCCTGCGCAATGAGTGCACCTTCCACCTCCTCCAGCAATATCCGCATGAACCCTCCGGTGTTCTATTTCGCGGCAAGTTTCATCCTGATCTTCGGCCTGGTGGTCATTGCCAACCCTCAAGCGGCAGGCGATTGGCTGCTCGCGGCACAGAACTGGGCGGCCAATACGGTCGGCTGGTACTACATGCTGGCGATGACCCTGTACCTGGTCTTCGTGGTGGTCACCGCCTTGTCTGGCTACGGCAAGATCAAGCTCGGTGCCGACCACGACGAACCCGAGTTCAGTTACCTGTCGTGGGCCGGCATGCTGTTCGCCGCAGGCATCAGCATCACCTTGTTCTTCTTCTGCGTCTCCGAACCCCTGACCCACATGCTCCAACCACCGCAAGGCGAAGGCGGTACGGCCGAGGCTGGGCGGCAGGCAATGCAGGTGCTGTTCCTGCATTGGGGCCTGCATGGCTGGGGCGTGTTCGCCTTCGTCGGCATGGCACTGGCGTACTTTGCCTATCGCCATAACCTGCCGCTGGCGCTGCGCTCGGCGCTGTACCCGCTGATTGGCAAACGTATCAACGGCCCGATCGGCTACGCAGTGGACGGCTTTGGCATCATCGCCACGGTGTTCGGCCTGGGCGCCGACATGGGCTTTGGCGTGCTGCACCTCAATGCTGGCCTGGACTACCTGTTCGGCATCGATCATAGCCAGTGGGTGCAGGTCATCCTCATCACCTTGATGATGGGCGCGGCGGTGGCCGTGGCGGTCGCCGGGGTGGAGAAGGGCGTGCGGGTGATGTCCGACATCAACCTGTTTTTGGCCTGTGCGCTGCTGTTGTTCGTGCTGTTCGCAGGGCCCACCCAGCACTTGTTCAATACCTTGATCCAGAACCTGGGCGACTACCTCGGCGCCTTGCCGCGCAAGAGCTTCGACGTTTATGCCTACGGCGAGAACCGCGACTGGCTGGGTGGCTGGACAGTCTTCTACTGGGCTTGGTGGATTGCCTGGGCGCCGTTCGTGGGCTTGTTCATCGCGCGGATCTCGCGTGGCCGGACCATCCGCGAGTTCGTCTTCGGCGTGCTGCTGATTCCGCTGGGCTTCACCCTGGCGTGGATGTCGATCTTCGGCAACAGCGCCCTGGACCAGGTGATCAACCACGGCATGACCGCGCTTGGCCAGTCGGCGTTGGATAACCCGTCGATGAGCCTGTACCTGCTGCTGGAAACCTACCCTTGGAGCAAGACGGTGATCGCCGTGACGGTGTTCATCAGCTTCGTGTTCTTCGTCACCTCGGCAGATTCCGGCACGGTGGTGCTTTCGACCCTGTCGGCCAAGGACGGCAACGCCGACGAAGATGGCCCGAACTGGCTGCGGATCTTCTGGGGCGCAATGACTGCGCTGATCACCAGCAGCTTGCTGTTCGCCGGCAGTATCGATTCGCTCAAATCTGCAGTGGTACTGACCTCGCTGCCGTTCTCGCTGATCTTGCTGTGCATGATGTGGGGGCTGCACAAGGCGTTCTACCTGGAGTCGCAACGGCAGATCGCGCAGATGCACTCGCTGGCGCCGTTCGCCCAGTCGCGCCGCGGCCGGGGTGGCTGGCGGCAACGCTTGAGCCAGGCGGTGCATTTCCCTTCACGCGATGAGGTGTACCGGTTCATGGACGATGTCGTGCGTCCGGCGATTGCCGAGGTGCGCGAGGTGTTCGAGCAGAAGGGCCTGGTACTGATTACCCAGGATGACCCGAGCCATGACAATGTCAGCTTGAAGATTGGCCATGGTGAGGAACAGCCATTTATCTACCAGGTGCAGATGCGTGGGTATTTCACCCCGTCCTTCGCGCTGGGTGGGTTGGGTACCCAGGATTTGAAGAACCGTCGTTATTACCGGGCCGAAGTGCATCTGGCCGAAGGTAGCCAGAACTATGACCTGGTGGGCTACAGCAAGGAGCAGATCATCAACGACATCCTCGACCAGTACGAGCGGCATATGCAGTTCTTGCATTTGGTCAGGTAACAGATTGGGTCTGCTTTGCAGCCCGCCGCGCTGGTTCGGCGCCGCGACAAGCCCGCTCCCGGCGCTGTACTTGTGGGAGCGGGCTTGCCCGCGAAGGGCCGCAAGGCGGCCCCAGACAGGCGATACAGCTCAATAAGGCGCATCCCCAAGGATGGTCGCCCGATGCATCACCCGCCGCTGCGGCCGATAGTCATCCACCGCATAATGCTGGGTCACGCGGTTATCCCAGAACGCCACGTCGTTCTCCTGCCAGCGCCAGCGAATACTGAACTCCGGCCGCGTCGCATGGGCGAACAGTAGCTTGAGCAGCGCCTCGCTCTCTTGCTCGCTCAGCTCGTTGATCCGCGTAGTGAACCCCTCATTGACGAACAACGCCTTGCGCCCACTCACCGGATGGGTGCGCACCACTGGGTGCGACAGCGGCGGATTGTTACGCCGGGTCGCTTCCCAGCGTTCGAGGTCTTGCGCCGTGGTGCCAAAGCGCTCCAGCGGGAAAGACTTGGTGAAGTCATGGGTCGCCGTCAGCCCTTCAAGCATTGTGCGCAGCGGCGCCGATAGCGCTTCAAATGTAGCAACGCCACTGGCCCACAGCGTGTCGCCACCATAGGCCGGCAACTGCTTGGCACTGAGCACCGCGCCCAGCGCCGGGGTCGGCAGGAAGGTCACGTCGGTGTGCCACACGGCGTTGTCACGCACGTCGGTGACTGCCGTGTCGAGAATCAGCACCTGCGGGGTATCCGGCACGTTGGGGTAGATCGGATGAATATGTAGATCACCAAAGCGCGCCGCAAAGTTGGCTTGCTGTGCCGGGTTCAGTGGCTGGTCGCGGAAGAACAGCACCTGATGCTTGAGCAGCGCTTGTTCGATAGCGTCGCGCTGCTCTTGGGTAATCTCGCGGCTGATGTCCACGCCGCTGATCTGGGCGCCGAGCGCCGGGCTGAGAGGGGTGATGGTCAGGCTCATGTCGGTCTCTTCTGGTAAGCGTGCGCCGGGCTGCCGGCGTGGTCAGTCAGCATCAGTGGCTTTGCCCGTGCCAGGGCACCAGCTTGCGTTGCAGGGCGCGCAGGCCCATCTCCAGGGCGAAGGCGATCAGGGCAATCAACAAAATGCCCAGCACCACCACGTCGGTGACGAGGAACTGCGACGCCGACTGCACCATGAAGCCCAAGCCACTGGTGGCGGCGATCAGCTCGGCGGCGACCAAGGTCGACCAGCCGACGCCCAGGCCAATACGGATACCGGTGAGGATGTCGGGCAGGGCGCTGGGCAGGATCACATGGCGGATCAGCTGCGCTTTGCTCGCGCCCAACGACTGCGCGGCGCGCAGTTTGGCCGGGTCGACGGTGCGCACGCCGGTGGCGGTGGCGATGGCGATCGGGGCGAAGATCGCCAGGTAGATCAGCAGCACCTTGGACAACTCGCCAATGCCGCACCAGATCACGATCAGCGGCAGGTAGGCCAGCGGTGGGATCGGCCGGTAGAACTCGATCAGCGGATCGAGAATGCCGCGGGCGATGCGGTTGTAGCCGATGGCGATGCCGACCGGGATCGCAGTCAGGCTCGCCGCCGCCAGTGCCAGGCCGATCCGCCCTAGGCTCGCGCCCAGGTGCTGCCACAGGCTGGCGTCCATGTAGCCTTGGGTCAGCAGCACCCAGGCCTTGGCCAGGATGTCGGCAGGTGACGGCAGGAACAACGGCTCGACCCAGCCCGCGGCGGTCACCAGCCACCACAGTGCGAGCAGGGCGGTCAGGGTCAGGGCACTGATCCAGCGGGTCGGCAGTGGTCGGCGCAGCTTGATCACGGGCTTGCTCTGGCGGGTGGGTTTGCCGGCGACGGGCAATTCAAGGCTGCTCATAGGGACGCCTCCCGGCGGGTGGATTCGCGTTGCGAGAACACCCGCGCCAGCACGTGCTCGCGGGTTTCGATGAAACGTGGATCGGACTTGATCGCCCGCGCCGATTCACCGGCGGCGTAGCGCTGGCCGAAGTCCAGTTGCAGGCGCTCGACCACGCGACCGGGATTGGGCGCCAGCAACACCAGTTCGCTGGCGAGGAAAACCGCTTCTTCAATATCGTGGGTGATCAGGAACACCGGCTTGGCAGTGCGCTGCCAGACCTGCAACAACAGCTCTTGCATCTGTTCGCGGGTAAAGGCGTCGAGTGCGCCAAACGGCTCGTCCATCAGCAGCACGCGGGGGTTGGCCGCCAGTGCCCGGGCCAGGCCCACGCGCTGTTTCTGGCCACCGGAAAGCTGCCAGATACGCCGTTCGGCAAAGTCTGCCAGGTCGACCAGCGCGAGCATTTCGCGGGCTTTCGCCTCGCGCTCGGCGCGCGCTACGCCGGCCAGTTCCAGGCCAAAGGCAACGTTGCCGAGCACATCCTGCCAAGGCAGCAGGGCGTCGTCCTGGAACACCACCCCACGTTCGGCGCCGGGGCCTTGCACCGGTACGCCGTCAAGGGTGATGCGCCCGCCGCTGGGGGCGACGAAGCCGGCGATCAGGTTGAGCAGCGAGGTCTTGCCGCTGCCCGATGGCCCCAGGGCCACCAGCAGCTGGCGTGGACCCAGGCTCAGGTTGATGTCGGCCAGCACCGGGGTGGCGGCGCCGGGGTACTGTGCGCTGATGCGCTCCAGTTCAAGCAAGGCCATGACAGGCTCCGGATCAGTTGGGGAGGTATTTGGCGCTGACGTAAGGCGAGTAGTCCGGCAGTACCGCATCGACCTTGCCTTGTTGCTTGAGGAAGGTGGCGGTGTCGGTCAGCGCCTGGGTGGTCGGAGCACCGAGGGCATCGGCCTGGTCGGCGGCCAGCGGATAGACGTTGCCTTCCAGCAGGAGCGGGATGTCCGTGGACTTGGCGCCCGAGAGCTTGGCCAGCTTGGCCACGTTGTCAGGGTTGGCCAGCCAGGCTTTGGGGTCTTTGCGGTAGTCGGCGTAGGCGTCGAGGGTCACTTTGGCGAAGGCCTTGACCACTTCTGGGTGCTTGTCGGCGAAGTCCTTGCGCACGATCCAGGCGTCGAAAGTCGGTGCGCCTTTGTGCGCCAGTTCACCGGAGGTGATCAGTACCTTGCCGTTTTCCTTGGCCACGCCCAGGGCTGGGTCCCACACGTAGGTGGCGTCGATGTCGCCGCGCTTCCAGGCCGCGATGATCGCCGGTGGCGCGAGGTTGAGGATCTGCACTTTGGAGGGGTCGATGTTCCACGCCTTCAGTGCGGCGAGCAGGCTGTAATGGCCGGTGGAGACGAACGGCACCGCGACTTTCTTGCCGATCAGGTCTTGCGGGGTCTTGATGCTGTCGCGGGCGACCAGCGCTTCACCGGCGCCGATCTGGGTGGCGATCAGAAAGGTTTCCACCGGCAGCTTGCGGGTGGCGGCAGCAGCCAGTGGGCTGGAACCGAGGTAGCCGATTTGCACATCGCCCGAGGCGACGGCGGTGATCACGTCGGCGCCGTTGTCGAACTTGCGCCAGTCGATGCTGGCCTTGCTGGCTTTTTCATAGTCGCCATCGACCTGGGCCACCTTGGCGGGGTCGACGGTGGTCTGGTAAGCGACGGTCAGGTCGGCTGCCTGGGCGAACCAGCTGGTGCTGGCGAGGGTCAGGGCGGCGAACAGGCGCAGCGGAGTATGCGGGATCATGGTTGAACTCCTCGTCAGGCAATCGGGATGATTATGGCGAGAAGACTAGATGATCTAAGAAATCGGAAATAAATAACTTTTTAGCATTAGCTTAGGAGCCAAATGCTTTAAGCCTGCGGGCCTCATCGCGGGGCAAGCCCGCTCCCACGCAATCTGGGTCGTCTTCACGATTGTGGGCTCTGCGTGGGAGCGGGCTTGCCCCGCGATGAGGCCCTAACAGACACCCCACCTGCCTGGAAAAATCAGAATCTACTGCTAGCCTTTCGCGGCCCTACAGATCGTTGTGGAATAAGGTTATGAGCAAACGTTTGCAAATAACCTAAAGCTCTATACGGGGTCGCCGATACAACTTTTGGTAGTAAAGGTTCCTAGGATATTCCGCAAAAGTCTTACCGATTCATAAAACAGTCATTTTGGATTTATAGGATTGTCATTATCCTGTAGCGCAGGGGGCGTCTTAGACCAAAGTCGTGAAACGATTAGAAATGATTGACTTCACGGTCACACTTTGGGACTAAATCGCCCATCCACGGCAGAGCGGGGCAGCAGATTCCGCCGCCTGAGATACACAAAAATTAGAACGTAGAGGAGCAAAACATGTACAAGTCCAGCCTGGCTCTGGCCGTGGCACTGGGGGTTCTCGCCCAACAAGCAGGCGCTGCTGGTTTCGTTGAGGACAGCAAGCTGTCCCTGAGCTCGCGCACCATGTACTACGACAACGATAACCGTGAAGCTCACGCTACCGCAGCTACTGCGACTCGCCCTGCCGGTAAGCGTCCGGATCAGCGTGAGACAGGCCAAGGCTTCAAGCTTGACTACATTTCGGGTTTCACCGAAGGCACTGTAGGCTTCGGTATCGATGCTCAAGCGCTGTGGGGTATCCACCTGGACGGTGGTCGTGGTTACCACAAAAGCGGCTTCATGCCTGACGCTAGCAACGGCTCTTCGGTAAATCAGTGGGCTCGTTTCGGTGCCAACGCCAAGGCTCGCTTCTCGAAGACTGAAGCGCATTTCGGTAGCGCTCTTGCGCCGAACCTTCCGATCCTGGTTGCCAACGACGGTCGTGTCCTCCCGCAGACCTTCGAGGGTGGTACCATCACCTCGAAAGAAATCGACAACCTGACCATCAACGCGGGTCAGCTGACCCACGCCATGGGTCGTGCCTCGAGCAACCGTACTGGCCTGTCGGTCAACGGTGCCAGCGCTGACAGCAACAAGTTCCGCTACGGCGGCCTGGACTACAAGCTTACTCCAGACCTGACCCTGCAGTACTACTACTCGAACCTGGAAGACTTTTACAAGCAGCACTTCCTGGGTGCGACCCACGTCTTCAAAATTGCCGATGACCAATCGTTCAAAACCGACCTGCGCTATTTCGATAGCAGCAGCGATGGCAAGAACGGCGACGGCGGCAACTATGATTTCAACAACAATGGTGGCTACGAGAAAAACGAAGGCAAGGTCGACAACAAGACCTGGTCGGCGATGTTCACGTACACCTTGGGTGGCCATGCGCTGATGCTGGGTCACCAGCAAGTTAGCGATGATGGTGGTTTTGTCTGGCTGAACCAAGGTTCGGTAACCGATGGTAATGGCCGTGCCGAGGGTGCTGGTGGCGCAAGCTTCTACCTGTTCACCGATAGCATGATCAACCAGTTCGCACGTGCTGGTACTAACACCACGTTCGGCCAGTACAGCTATGACTTTGCACGCGTTGGTGTGCCAGGTCTGAAGGCATCCGTCGCTTACCTGCGTGGTACTGATATCCGGAATGAGTCTGGCCACGGCACCTACAGCGAGTGGGAGCGTGATGCTCGTATCGACTACGTGATCCAGGAAGGCACCTTCAAAGGCTTGGGCGCTAGCCTGCGCCACGGCATCTACCGTGGTGAAGGTGAGTCGCCAGCCGATCAGGATCAGACCCGTCTGATCGTCAACTACACTTACAACTTCATGTAAGTCGCAGTTGCACCAAAAGAGCCTCGCCTAGTGCGAGGCTTTTTTGTGCCTAAGATTTCGTATGCATTCTAGTTATAAATAAATCAATATTTATTCTTTTTGTTTTGAAGCGAAGACAGGCACATTGAACCCATAACGCAGACACAGGAGCCGCACCATGAGCCTCAAACTCGGCGACATCGCCCCCGATTTCGAACAGGATTCCAGCGCTGGCAAGATTCGCTTCCACGAGTGGTTGGGCAATAGCTGGGGCGTGCTGTTCTCGCACCCTGCCGATTTCACCCCGGTGTGCACCACCGAGCTGGGCCTGACCGCCAAGCTCAAGGATGACTTCGCCCAGCGGGGGGTCAAGGCCATCGCCCTGTCGGTCGACCCGGTCGACTCGCACCATAAGTGGATCGATGACATCAACGAAACGCAGAACACCGTGGTCAACTTCCCGATCATCGCCGACGCCGATCGCAAGGTTTCCGACCTGTACGACCTGATCCACCCCAACGCCAACGACACCCTGACGGTGCGCTCGCTGTTCGTGATCGATCCGAACAAGAAAGTGCGCCTGACCATTACCTATCCAGCCAGCACCGGGCGCAACTTCAATGAGATCCTGCGGGTGATCGACTCGTTGCAGCTGACCGACAACTACAAGGTCGCCACCCCAGGTAACTGGCAGGACGGCGACGAAGTGGTGATCGTGCCGTCGCTCAAGGACGAAGACGAGATCAAGCAGCGCTTCCCCAAAGGCTACCGTGCCGTGAAGCCCTATCTGCGTCTGACGCCACAACCGAATCGTTAAGCTATTCCTCGTTGCATTGCTCTTAGCCAAGCAGGGATCTTCGGGCCGTTTCGACGGCCCTTTTTTATGCCTGCGAGAAACCCAGCCAGCGTTGGCCTGGAAGACGGGCTACGTGGAGGAAGGGCTGCGTGGGAGAAGGGTTGTATGGAGGAACGGCTGCGTGGGAGAAGGGTTGTATGGAGGAACGGATGCGTGGGAGCGGGCTTGCCCCGCGATAGCTATCGCGGGGCAAGCCCGCTCCCACGCAACTCGCTCCCACGCAACTCGCTCCCACGCAACTCGCTCCCACGCAACTCGCCCCTCGCAATCGCTGGTTTTGCTTTATGTTAAAAATGGAATAAACAAATGAAAAAATATGATTTATAGATATATGTGATGTGCTGTTAATGTCACTCCATCAGCGGGGCGTACAACTGCAAAGCCCCGGCAACGAATCCAAGGAAGCGCGTCAATGCTGGTTGTTTCGGTCGGTGGAAGCCCAAGTACCCGTTCACGCTCCGGCGTGCTGCTAGAGCGTTCACGCCAGTGGCTGCAGGATCGCGGGGTCGAAGTGGTGACCTTCCAGGTACGTGAGTTCCCCGCCGAAGACCTGCTGCATGCCCGCTTCGACAGCCCGCAGGTGCGCCACTTCCAGGACCTGGTCGCCCAGGCCGATGGCCTGGTGGTTTCCACCCCGGTGTACAAGGCATCGTTTGCTGGCGCCCTGAAGACCTTGCTCGACCTGCTGCCGGAGCGCGCGCTGGAACACAAGGTGGTCCTGCCGATTGCAACCGGCGGTAGCATCGCCCACATGCTGGCGGTGGATTACGCACTCAAACCCGTGCTGTCGGCACTCAAGGCGCAGGAGACCCTGCAAGGGATCTTCGCCGACGACAGCCAGATCGCCTACGGCGAAGGCAACAACCCGGCGCAGTTGGCCGACGCGCTGCAAGCGCGACTGCTCGATTCGCTGGAAACGTTTCACAGCGCCTTGGCCCGCCGGCCGAAACCGGTGGCTCCAGGCGAGCTCAACGAACGCCTTATCAGTGCTCGCTGGAGTATCTGAACTCGTCCAACCGCTTCACTGTTTTTCCACCTTACTCGCCCGTCAACGAGGCAAGCAGGTGCAACCCGAACCTCATTCGCACAGGAGAGCGCCATGCGCACAGTCTTCTTGCGTCGCGGTCTGGTCGCCCTGTTTGCGGCGGCTGTGTCCTTCGGCGCCATCACCCAAGCCCAGGCCGAGAGCCTGCGCATCGGTTACCAGAAATACGGCACCCTGGTGCTGCTCAAGGCCAAGGGTACGCTGGAGAAGCGCCTAGCCGATCAGGGCATCCAGGTGCAATGGACCGAGTTTCCTGGTGGCCCGCAGCTGCTCGAAGGCTTGAACGTCGGCTCGATCGACTTCGGCGTCACCGGCGAAACCCCGCCAGTGTTCGCTCAGGCCGCCGGCGCCGATCTGCTGTATGTGGCCTATGAGCCGCCTGCCCCGCACAGCGAAGCGATCCTGGTGCCCAAGGGCTCGACGATCCAGTCGGTAAAAGAGCTCAAGGGCAAGAAGGTTGCGCTGAACAAAGGCTCCAACGTGCATTACCTGCTGGTCCGCGCGCTGCAAGACGCTGGCCTGAAATACGCCGACATCCAACCGGTGTACCTGCCGCCAGCCGATGCCCGCGCCGCGTTCGAGCGTGGCAGCGTCGATGCCTGGGTAATCTGGGACCCGTACCAGGCCGCCGCCGAACAGCAACTGCAAGCGCGCACCTTGCGTGATGGCAAGGATCTGGTCGACAACCACCAGTTCTACCTGGCAACCCGCAATTACGCCACCCAGCATCCGGCGGTGATCAACACCCTGATCGAAGAAGTCCGCGCCGTTGGCGAGTGGTCGCAGGCCAACCCGCAGCAAGTCACCGACCAGGTTGCACCCCTGCTCGGTCTGCCCGCCGACATCACCCTGACCTCGGTCAAGCGCCAAGGCTACGGTGCCGCGCCGCTGACCCCTGAAGTGGTGGCCGCCCAGCAGAAGATCGCCGACACCTTCCAGGCGCTCAAGCTGATTCCCAAGCCGCTGAGCATCAAGGACGTGATCTGGACACCCCCGGCCAAGGTCGCTAGCGCGCCTTGATTGATTCGCCTGTGCCGGGGCGTCGCTCCGGCTTGAGCCCCCCTTGAGGAGACAACTCCAATGAGCCTTAATATTTTCTGGTTCCTTCCCACCCACGGTGACGGCAAGTACCTGGGCACCTCCGACGGCGCCCGCGCGGTCGACCACGGTTACCTGCAACAGATCGCCCAGGCCGCCGACCGCCTTGGCTTTGGCGGGGTGCTGATCCCGACCGGACGTTCTTGCGAGGACTCCTGGCTGGTCGCTGCCTCGCTGATCCCGGTGACGCAGAACCTGAAATTCCTGGTCGCCCTGCGCCCAGGCATCATCTCGCCGACCGTGGCCGCTCGCCAGGCTGCGACCCTCGATCGCCTGTCCAATGGCCGCGCGCTGTTCAACCTGGTGACCGGCGGTGATCCGGACGAGCTGGCGGGCGACGGCCTGCACCTGAACCATCAGGAGCGCTACGAAGCGTCGGTCGAATTCACCCGCATCTGGCGCAAGGTGCTCGAAGGCGAAAACGTCGACTACGACGGCAAGCACATCCAGGTGAAGGGCGCCAAGCTGCTCTATCCGCCGATCCAGCAACCGCGTCCGCCGCTGTACTTCGGTGGATCGTCAGAAGCGGCCCAGGACCTAGCCGCCGAGCAGGTCGAGCTGTACCTGACCTGGGGCGAGCCGCCATTGGCCGTGGCCGAAAAGATCGCCCAGGTGCGTGAGAAAGCCGCCGCCCAAGGCCGCGAAGTACGCTTCGGTATTCGTCTGCACGTGATCGTGCGGGAAACCAATGAAGAGGCCTGGGCCGCTGCCGATCGCCTGATCTCGCACCTGGACGATGACACCATCGCCCGTGCCCAGGCTTCGCTGGCGCGCTTCGACTCGGTTGGCCAGCAACGCATGGCTGCCCTGCACGGCGGCAAGCGCGACAACCTCGAAGTCAGCCCCAACCTGTGGGCCGGCGTTGGCCTGGTGCGTGGTGGTGCCGGCACTGCGCTGGTGGGCGATGGCCCGACCGTTGCGGCGCGGGTCAAGGAATACGCAGACCTGGGTATCGATACCTTCATCTTCTCCGGTTATCCACATCTGGAAGAGTCCTACCGGGTGGCTGAACTGCTGTTCCCGCATCTGGACGTGCAGCGCCCAGAGCAGCCAAAGTCCGGCGGCTACGTGAGCCCGTTCGGCGAGATGGTGGCCAACGACATCCTGCCCAAGTCCGTGTCGCAGAGCTGAGGACGTAGGCCATGAGTCGTGCAACCTCCTCCAACCTGTCGCAACGCCTGGCGCCGTGGGCCTTGCCTGTGCTGCTGCTGGCGGTGTGGCAACTGGCAGTCAGCGCAGGCTGGCTATCGACCCGCATCCTGCCGGCGCCGAGCGCGGTGATCAGCGCGGGCGTCGAGCTGGTGCGCAGCGGCGAGATCTGGAGCCACCTGGCGATCAGTGGCTGGCGCGCAGGCGTCGGCTTCTTGATCGGCGGCAGCATCGGTCTGTTGCTGGGCTTCATCACTGGCCTGTCGAACTGGGGCGAACGCCTGCTCGACAGCTCGGTGCAGATGATTCGCAACGTACCGCACCTGGCGCTGATCCCACTGGTGATCCTGTGGTTCGGCATCGATGAGTCGGCCAAGATCTTCCTGGTGGCGCTGGGCACGCTGTTCCCGATCTACCTGAACACCTACCACGGTATTCGTAATGTCGATCCGGCGTTGGTGGAAATGGCGCGCAGCTACGGCCTGTCCGGCTTTGGCCTGTTTCGCCAGGTGATCCTGCCCGGTGCGCTGCCGTCGATCCTGGTCGGTGTGCGTTTTGCCCTGGGCTTCATGTGGCTGACCTTGATCGTCGCTGAGACCATTTCGGCCAACGCCGGCATCGGTTACCTGGCAATGAATGCGCGTGAGTTCCTGCAGACCGACGTGGTGGTCCTGGCCATCGTCATGTATGCCGTGCTCGGCAAGCTCGCCGACCTCGCCGCGCGTGGCCTGGAGCGTGTCTGGCTGCGCTGGCACCCGGCCTACCAACCGGCGAAGAAGGAGGGCGCATGACCGTGCTCAAGGAACAACCGCCGCGCTTGCTGCGTGGCATCCCCCTGGCGTCCCAGGGCCTGCGCAAGACCTTCGGTCAGCGCGAAGTGCTGCGCGGTATCGACCTGCACATCCCGGCCGGTCAGTTCGTCGCCATCGTGGGGCGCAGCGGCTGCGGCAAGAGCACCTTGCTGCGCTTGCTGGCCGGGCTCGACAAACCCAGTGCTGGTGAACTGCTGGCCGGTGCCGCGCCGTTGGCCGAGGCTCGTGAGGAAACCCGCTTGATGTTCCAGGATGCACGTTTGCTGCCCTGGAAAAAAGTGATCGACAACGTTGGCCTGGGTTTGTCCGGTGACTGGCGGCCGAAGGCGCTGCAAGCCTTGGAAGCGGTGGGCCTGGCCGATCGCGCCAATGAGTGGCCGGCGGCTTTGTCCGGTGGCCAGAAGCAACGTGTGGCCTTGGCCCGTGCGTTGATTCACCAGCCGCGCCTGCTGCTGTTGGATGAGCCGCTCGGTGCTCTGGATGCGCTGACCCGGATCGAGATGCAGCAACTGATCGAACGTCTGTGGCGTCAGCATGGCTTCACCGTGTTGCTGGTCACCCATGACGTCAGCGAGGCCGTTGCGGTGGCCGACCGGGTGATCCTGATCGAGGACGGCGAAGTCGGCCTGGACCTTAACGTCGACCTGGCCAGGCCTCGGGCGCGTGGTTCGCACCGCCTGGCGGCGCTGGAAAGCGAAGTGCTCAACCGTGTTCTTTCCGTCCCGGGCACACCGCCCGAGCCGGACCCTGTAGCCCCTTTGCCCACGCAACTGCGTTGGGCCCACTGAACCCCAGAAGCCAGAAAGAAGGAATCAAGCCATGACTATCAAAGCCATCAACGTCCGTAACCAGTTCAAAGGCACTGTGAAAGAAATCCTCGAAGGTCCGGTACTGTCGGAAATCGATGTGCAGACCGCTTCCGGCGTCGTCACCTCGGTGATCACCACCCGTTCCGTGCGTGAGCTGGAGCTGCAGGTCGGCAGCGAAGTGATTGCTTTCGTCAAATCGACCGAGGTGTCCATCGCCAAGCTGTGATGACCCTTGTTGTATTGGGGCCGCTTTGCGGCCCTTCGCGGGCAAGCCCGCTCCCACAGGGACCGCGCCTATCTTCAGAGCGGTGCGGTCCCTGTGGGAGCGGGCTTGCCCGCGAAGGGCTGCAAAGCAGCCCCAAAGTTATCAGCGTTTCGGCAGGAACGGCGGCAGGTACAAGCCCAGGTATGCCTCGAACACCCGCTTGCCTTCCTCGGCCATGCGCGGGGTGATCTGCTCATGCAACTGCACCGAGCGGGCATACACCCGGTCGCTCAGTTCCATGGCCAGGGCGAACACATCGACGTCGCTCGGCACCGCTGGCAACTGGAAGTGCTGGTCGAACAGCTTGTGCATCAGCTCGCCCAATTCCATGTCGTGCTGCCGGTCGGCTTGCACCACTTCGCTCAGACCATGTTGCGCCAGGATCAACTGACGCGCCGCGGCATCGCCGTTGTAGATGTCGAGCATGCGTTGCTCGATCAGCCGCGACAGGTCATGCCAGGTCACCAGCGTGGCGGCGTCAATCGGCGCCCGCAATGCTTCGCGAAAGGCCCGGTGCACATCGGCGGTGAGCGCTTCAAGCAGCGCCGGAACGCTGGCGAAGAAGTGATACACCGAGGACGGCGGGATCTGCGCCCGCTCGGCAACGCTGTACACCGACAGCCCAGCCACACCTTGCTCAGCCAGCAGTTCGCGTGCCGCCGCCAGGATCGCTTCGATCCTGGCCTGGCTGCTTGCGCGTGGCTTGCGTGGCGTGGCTGCGCGGGTCATCAGTTGCTGATCGCCAGGATGCTCGCCTGGTAGGCGCCGACGAACACATCGAAATCGCCGACTTCTTCCTGCTCAAGCTTGGCTTGCTCGGCCAGCGAGTTGCGCGCCAGGGTCTCGAAGGCCTGTTGGCGCTCCGGGCTCAGCGGCTGCTCGCGGAACGTTGCGGCGTGCAACTGGCTCTGGCGCAGGGAGAACTGCACGAAGGTTTCGTCGTGTTCGGTCATGCGTGCCAGGACCTGGGCCGATGGCGTCAGCTCAGGATCATCGATCTTGGCCTGCTGGGCGCGTAGCGCCCGAACGTGCTCCTCACCGCCGTTGGCCTGGTCGAGCAGCTCGGCCAGAGGCGTGATGCGCTCGATCAACTCAGAGGCCCAGGCCTTGAGGGCGATCGGCTGACCGTGCCGCTGCAGCTCCAGCCCTGGGCGGCGGCCTTCCTTGACCACGGTCAGGAAGTTGTTGGTGCATTGGCCACATTCGCCGTTGTCCAGTTGCGGGCTGTCGTCGAGCGCGCAGAGCAGCAGGAAGGCATCGAGGAAGCGCGCCTGCGCCAGGTCGATACCCACCGGCAGGAACGGGTTGATGTCCAGGCAGCGTACTTCGACGTACTGCACGCCACGGGCCATCAGCGCCTGGATCGGCCGCTCACCGGTGTAGGTGACGCGCTTGGGGCGAATGTTCGAGTAATACTCGTTTTCGATCTGCAGGATGTTGGTGTTCAGTTGCACCCACTCGCCATCCTTGTGCGTGCCGACCTCGACGTAGGGCGGGTAGGGTGTGCCCACCGCCTTGCGCAAGCTGTCGGTGTAGCTCGCCAGGTTGTTGTAGCACGGCGTCAGGCCGGCCTGGGCGCTGCTCTGGTAACCCAGGTCGCTCATGCGCAGGCTGGTGGCGTAGGGCAGGTACAGGGTTTCGGCGTCGAGGTGCTCGAGCTGATGCGCACGGCCCCGCAGGAAGCCGGCGTCAAGCGCCGGCGAGGCGCCGAACAGGTACATCAGCAGCCAGCTGTAGCGGCGGAAGTTACGGATCAGGGCGATATACGCCGACGACTGGTAGTCGCGGTCGCTCTCGGTGCCGCCTTCGGTTTGGCGCAGCAGCGGCCAAAGCGCTTCAGGCAGCGAGAAGTTGTAATGAATACCGGCAATGCACTGCATGGTGCGGCCATAGCGCAGGGCCAGGCCCTTGCGGTAGACGTACTTGAGCTGGCCGATATTGGAGGTGCCGTAATAGGCGATCGGAATGTCTTCTTCGGCCGGCAATGCGCAGGGCATCGACGGGCTCCACAGGTATTCGTTGCCAAGCTTGGACTGAACGAAGCGGTGGACCTCCTCGAGGTTCTCCAGCACTTGCGCAGGATCGGCCAGGGCTGGGGTGATGAACTCCAGCAGCGACTCGGAATAATCGGTGGTGATCTGCTCGTTGGTCAGCGCCGATCCCAGGGCTTGCGGGTGCGGGGTCTGGGCCAGGCGACCTTCGTCGGTCACGCGCAAGCATTCGCGCTCAATACCGTGCAGGCACTGCTTGAGCAAGGGGAGGTTGGCACTGAGCAGGCTCAGGCGGCTTTTGAGGAGGTCGCTCAAGATGTATTCCTTCACGCGTCAGTCGCCCCAATATGGGGGTAGATATGACGGTCTACAAGGGTAGGGACAAAGGAACTGGCGTTGTCGCCTGGTTTAGCTGGGTTTTCGGTAATGCCAACGCCGATTCAGGGCCGCTACACAGCCCATCGCAGGCTGCGCCAGCTCCCCCAGATACGGCATGAAACCTGTGGGAGCTGATGCAGCCTGCGATGGGACACGTAGCGGCCCCACCGTTCAATACTGCCGAAAATACCGCAGATACCTGTTTGGGAGCTAGAGAACCGCGAAGGTTCCTTGCGCTTTGGCCACCAGTTTGTCGCCTTGGACTACGTCGGCGTCGACAACCAGGGTGCGCCGCCCAGCGTGCAGCACGCGGGCGGTGCACAGCACTTCACCGTCGCTGACGGCGCGCATGTAGTTGATCTTGCACTCGATGGTCACGCTCTGCTGGTCAAAGCCATGGCTGGCCGAGCAGGCCAGGCCCATGGCGATGTCGACCAGGCTGAAAATCGCCCCGCCATGCAGCTTCTGGCCACGGTTGCGCAGGTGCGGCTCAAGCGCCAGGGCGACCGTGGCGACACCTTGTTCAAGGTGTTGCAGTCGGCAGCCCAGCAGCTGGCTGAAGGCGCTCTCGACGTACTCCTTGGGCACGTCCATCACTTTTTCTTCAACTGCTTGGCGTTGGCGAACAGCGCCGCCATGGCGTTATTGGCCGGGGCGGCAGGCGTGGTTTCACGCGGGCGTGGCGCCTGCTGCGGACGGTTGCCGCCATTGCCACGGCCACCGCCACGGTTGCCTTCGACCTTCTCGCCAGGGGTGTCGCCCATGCGCATGGACAGGCCGATGCGCTTGCGCGGGATATCCACTTCCATGACCTTGACCTTGACCACGTCGCCGGCCTTGACCGCCTCACGCGGATCCTTGATGAACTTCTCCGACAGCGAGGAAATGTGCACCAGGCCGTCCTGGTGCACACCGATGTCGACGAAGGCACCGAAGTTGGTGACGTTGGTCACCACGCCTTCGAGGATCATCCCCGGCTCAAGGTCCTTGAGGTCTTCAACGCCGTCCTGGAACGAGGCGGTCTTGAACTCGGGGCGCGGGTCGCGGCCAGGTTTGTCCAGCTCCTGGAGGATGTCGGTGACGGTCGGCAGGCCGAAGGTCTCGTCGGTGAACTTCTTCGGGTCCAGGCGCTTGAGAAAACCGCTGTCGCCGATCAGCGAGCGGATATCACGGTCAGTGTCGGCCGCGATGCGCTGCACCAGCGGGTAGGCCTCCGGGTGCACCGCCGAGGCGTCCAGCGGGTTGTCACCGTTCATTACCCGCAGGAAGCCTGCGGCCTGCTCGAAGGTCTTCTCGCCGAGGCGGCTGACCTTTTTCAGCGCGGCACGGGTGGCGAACGGGCCGTTGGCGTCGCGGTGGGCAACGATGTTCTGCGCCAGGGTCGCGTTGAGGCCGGAGATGCGCGTCAGCAGCGCCACCGAGGCGGTGTTGACGTCGACGCCGACGGCGTTCACGCAGTCCTCGACTACGGCGTCCAGGCCACGCGCCAGTTTCAGCTGCGAGACGTCGTGCTGGTACTGGCCGACGCCAATCGATTTTGGATCGATCTTCACCAGCTCGGCCAGCGGATCCTGCAGGCGGCGGGCGATGGAGACGGCGCCACGGATCGACACGTCCAGGTCAGGGAATTCGCGTGCGGCCAGTTCCGAGGCCGAGTACACCGACGCGCCGGCTTCGGAGACCATGATCTTGGTGATCTTCAGGGCGGGGTATTTTTTCACCAGTTCAGCAATCAGCTTGTCGCTCTCGCGGCTGGCGGTACCGTTGCCGATGGCGATCAGCTCCACCGAGTGCTTGGCGCACAGCGCGGCGAGCACGGCAATGGTGCGGTCCCAGTCGTTTTTCGGCGCGTGCGGGTACACCGTGGTGTAGTCGAGCAGCTTGCCGGTGGCGTCGACCACCGCGACCTTGCAGCCGGTACGCAGGCCCGGGTCGAAGCCCAGGGTCGCCCGCGGGCCAGCCGGAGCAGCGAGCAGAAGGTCGTGCAGGTTGTGGGCGAAGACGTTGATCGCCTCGCCTTCGGCATTGTCGCGCAGCTCGCCGAACAGATCGGTTTCCAGGTGGGTGTAGAGCTTGACCTTCCAGGTCCAGCGCACCACTTCGCCCAGCCACTTGTCAGCCGGGCGGTCACGGTTCTCGATGCCGACATGGCTGGCGATCATCAGCTCGCACGGATGCAGGGTGCCTGGCAGCTCTTCGCCGACCTTCAGCGAGGCGCTGAGAATGCCTTCGTTACGGCCGCGGAAGATCGCCAGGGCGCGGTGCGAAGGCGTGGTGCGCAGGAGTTCGTCATGGGCGAAGTAGTCGCGGAACTTGGCGCCTTCCTCTTCCTTGCCGGCCACCAGGCGGGCACTGAGCACGGCCTCCTGCTTGAGGAAGTTACGCAGTTTTTCCAGCAGGCCTGCGTCTTCGGCGAAACGCTCCATGAGGATGTACTTGGCGCCTTCCAGCGCAGCCTTGACGTCGGCTACGCCTTTATCGGCATCGACAAAGCGTGCAGCCTCGGTTTCCGGGCTCAGTTGCGGGTCGTTGAACAGACCGTCGGCCAGCTCGCCAAGGCCGGCTTCCAGGGCGATCTGGCCCTTGGTGCGGCGCTTTTGCTTGTACGGCAGGTAAAGGTCTTCGAGGCGGGTCTTGGTGTCGGCCAGCTTGATGTCGCGGGCCAGTTCTGGAGTCAGTTTGCCCTGCTCCTCGATGCTGGCCAGGATGCTTGCGCGACGGTCGTCCAACTCGCGCAGGTAGCGCAGGCGCTCATCCAGGTGGCGCAATTGGGTGTCGTCCAGGCTGCCGGTCACTTCCTTACGGTAGCGGGCGATGAAGGGCACCGTCGAGCCTTCGTCCAACAGGGCCACGGCCGCCTCGACCTGTTGCGGGCGAACGCCCAGTTCCTGGGCGATACGGCTGTTGATGCTGTCCATGAGAACCACCTGACAATATGTGAATACTGGAGGCCGCAGGTGGGCATTCGAGCCCGGCGGCGCTGGGTGAAAGCCGCGCATTATACTCATCGCGCCAGGCTTGCGGTGATGGCGCTGAGCCAGCCGGGATCTGCACGGAAGTGGCGCCCCGGGAAAAATCTGCTAACAATGCACACGGCACGCGCCGCAATGGCTACGCCATAATACGCGGCGATATCAGAGGAGTTATTGATGACCAGCACCGCAAATACCGCTGAAGGCGACAAGATTCTCATCGTCGACGACGATCCAGGGCTCAGCAGCCTGCTGGAACGTTTCTTCACCAGCAAGGGCTTTCGCGCCCGTGCGGTGCCCAACGTCGAACAGATGGACCGGCTGCTGGCGCGTGAAGTGTTCAATCTGGTGGTGCTCGACCTGATGCTGCCTGGCGAGGACGGTCTATCCGCCTGCCGCCGGCTGCGTGCGGCGAACAACCAGATCCCGATCATCATGCTCACCGCCAAAGGCGACGAGTTGAGCCGCATCAAGGGCCTGGAACTGGGCGCCGACGATTACCTGGCCAAGCCGTTCAACCCCGACGAGCTGGTAGCCCGAGTCAAGGCTGTCCTGCGTCGGCAGGCGCCAAGCGTACCGGGTGCTCCGGGTAGCGAAGACGAGACCGTCACCTTTGGCGACTACGAGCTGTCGCTGGCTACCCGCGAGCTCAAGCGTGGCGAAGAAGTGCACATGCTCACCACCGGTGAGTTCGCCGTGCTCAAGGCGCTGGTCATGCACGCCCGTGAGCCGCTGACCCGCGACAAACTGATGAACCTGGCCCGGGGCCGTGAGTGGGACGCCCTGGAGCGCTCGATCGACGTGCAGATCTCGCGCCTGCGGCGCATGATCGAGCCGGATCCGTCCAAGCCGCGCTACATCCAGACCGTCTGGGGCGTGGGCTACGTGTTCGTGCCGGATGGAAACGCCGGCAAATGAGCCTGCAGGCTTGCCATGATGCGGCAGGGCGACCCGAACGGGCCGCCCTGTTTTCGTCTGTGGCCGGCCGGCAACCCTGGCGAGCCCTGCTCGCGGCTGTCTTGCAATAGTTGTCTTCGATGAAAACGCCCCTGTGGTTCCCGCAAAGCTTCTTCGCCCGCACGCTGTGGCTGGTGCTGATCGTCGTCCTGTTCTCCAAGGCGCTGACCTTGGTGTACCTGTTGATGAACGAGGACGTACTGGTCGACCGCCAGTACAGCCATGGTGTGGCACTGACCTTGCGCGCCTACTGGGCGGCCGACGAGGAGAATCGCGACAAGATCGCCGAGGCAGCTGGCTTGATCCGAGTCACCGGCTCCGGTGTGCCGGAAGGCGAGCAGCACTGGCCGTACAGCGAGATCTACCAGCGCCAGATGCAGGCCGAACTGGGCGAAGACACTGAAGTGCGCCTGCGCGTGCACGCCCCGCCGGCGCTGTGGGTGAATGCCCCGAGCCTGGGGCCGGGCTGGCTCAAGGTGCCGCTGTATCCGCACCCGCTGCGTGGCCAGAAAATCTGGAACGTGCTGGGCTGGTTCCTGGCGATCGGCCTGTTGTCCACAGCCTCTGCCTGGATCTTCGTCCGCCAGCTCAACCAACCGCTCAAGCGCCTGGTGTTTGCCGCGCGTCAGCTGGGGCAGGGGCGTAGCGTACGCTTGCCGATCAGCGACACGCCGAGCGAGATGGCCGAGGTGTACCGCTCGTTCAACCAGATGGCCGAAGACGTCGAACAGGCCGCGCGTGAGCGTGAGTTGATGCTGGCCGGGGTGTCGCATGACCTGCGCACGCCGCTGACACGCCTGCGCTTGTCGCTGTCGCTGATGGCCAACGACAACGACCTGACCGATGACATGGTGCGGGATATCGAGGATATGGACGCCATCCTTGACCAGTTCCTGGCTTTCATTCGCGATGGCCGTGATGAGCCGGTGGAGGAGGTCGACCTCGGTGATCTGGTGCGTGAAGTGGTGGCGCCGTACAACCAGCCACAGGAGCGTGTGCGCCTGTGCCTGGAGCCGATCCCGCCATTCCCGCTGCGCCGGGTTTCACTCAAGCGCATGCTGGGTAACTTGATTGGCAACGCGCTGCATCACGCCGGCAAAGGCGTCGAGGTGGCGGCCTATGTGTCGGGCGACGAGAGTGCGCCGTATGTGGTGCTCAGCGTGCTCGACCGCGGGGCGGGGATCGATGAGTCGGAGCTGGAGACGATCTTCAACCCGTTCATTCGCGGAGACCGGGCGCGTGGCGGCAAGGGCACCGGGCTGGGGCTGGCGATCGTCAAGCGGATCGCGGCCCAGCATGGCGGCAATGTTGAATTGCGCAATCGATCTGGCGGTGGGATCGAGGCGCGGGTGCGTTTGCCGTTGGGGCTGTTGTTGCCGCGTAATGCTGTTTGATCGTTAGCGGCTGTACCGGCTTTATCGCGGGGCAAGCCCGCTCCCACGCGGAAAATTCGTCATGCTGGAAGTTGGCGTGGGAGCGGGCTTGCCCCGCGATGAGGCCAGGATCTACAGCATCAACCTTTGCCTTTGGTCCGGGTTTGATTCGGCCCGCCATTCTTTTCCAGATGCTCGATGATCATCCCCGCGACATCCTTGCTGGTGGTCACCTCGATACCCTCCAGCCCAGGCGATGAATTCACCTCCATCACCAATGGCCCGTGATTGGAGCGCAGGATATCCACCCCGGCCACGCTCAAGCCCATGACCTTGGCCGCACGGATAGCGGTGATCCGTTCTTCCGGGGTGATCTTGATCAGGCTGGCGACCCCGCCGCGATGCAGGTTGGAGCGAAACTCGCCTGGCTTGGCCTGGCGCTTCATCGAGGCGATCACCTTGTCACCCACCACGAAGCAGCGGATGTCGGCGCCGCCAGCCTCCTTGATGTACTCCTGGACCATGATGTTCTGCTTCAGGCCCATGAACGCCTCGATCACCGATTCTGCCGCCTGGGTCGTCTCGCACAGCACCACGCCGATGCCTTGCGTGCCTTCCAGTACTTTGATCACCAAGGGTGCGCCGTTGACCATCTGGATCAGGTCGGGGATGTCGTCCGGTGAATGGGCAAAGCCGGTAATCGGCAGGCCGATACCCCGGCGCGACAGCAGCTGCAACGAGCGCAGCTTGTCGCGCGAGCGGGCGATGGCCACCGACTCGTTGAGCGGATACACGCCCATCATCTCGAACTGGCGCAGCACCGCGCAGCCATAGAAGGTCACCGATGCGCCGATGCGAGGGATCACTGCATCGAAACCTTCCAGCGGCTTGCCGCGATAGTGGATCTGCGGCTTGTGGCTGGCGATGTTCATGTAGGCGCGCAGGGTATCGATCACAACCATCTCATGGCCGCGCTGGGTACCGGCTTCGACCAGGCGGCGGGTGGAATACAGACGCGGATTGCGCGACAGCACAGCGATCTTCATGCAGCACCTGTGACAGGGGAAAGGGTGGCCAGGAAGGCCGGTTTGTCTTGCACGTATTTCAAACCTGGGTTGACCACCAGTTGGCCGTGGATCAACGCCTTGGAACCGAGCAGCAAGCGGTAACGCATGGCCTTGCGACAGGCCAGGGTGAATTCGACCTCCCAGACCCGGTCACCGAGGGCCAGCGCGGTGCGGATCACATAGCGTACCTGGGCCTGGCCATTGGAGCTCTTGATGGTCTTCATGGTCACCAGCGGCGCTTCGCAGCGACGATGGCGCAACTGCACCACGGTACCCAGGTGCGCAGTGAAGCGCACCCATGGCTCACCGTCACGCTCGAATGTTTCCACATCGGTGGCGTGCAGGCTGGAGGTGCTGGCACCGGTGTCGATCTTGGCGCGCAGCCCCGCGACACCGAGGTCGGGCAGGGCGACCCACTCACGCAGGCCGATCACACTCAGATGGTCAAATGTCTTCACTAATCACACCCTGCGGATAAGGTGGTGAACTGTAAGCATCGCGCAGTTTTTTTGCATCCGTCAGTCACGGTAGTACAGTTCCGTGAAAGACAGAATTCGAGGAAATGAGATGGCACAAAAGCCTGAAGATGACGACAAGGTGCGCCTGGACAAATGGCTGTGGGCGGCGCGTTTCTACAAGACCCGTGCCTTGGCCAAGGCCGCCATCGAAAGTGGCAAGGTGCATTGCCGGGGCGAGCGCTGCAAGCCGGGCAAGGAGCCGCGCCTGGGCGATGAGTTCGTTTTGCGCACCGGGTTTGACGAACGCACCGTGGTGGTCAAGGCACTGTCAGTGGTACGCCGGGGCGCGCCAGAGGCGCAGCTGTTGTATGCCGAGACCGAAGAGAGCATTCGTCGTCGTGAGCAAGCGGCGCAGCAGCGCAAGGATGGGGCGCTGGGCATGACCACCGATGGGCGGCCGAACAAGAAGCAGCGGCGGCAGATTCATCAGCTGCATGGCAGTTTTGATTGAGGAGTGGCTGCTGGGGCTGCTTTGCAGCCCTTCGCGGGCAAGCCCGCTCCCACAGGGACCGCGCCGCTATTGGGCTCAGCGCTGTCATTGTGGGAGCGGGCTTGCCCGCGAAGGGCCGCAAAGCGGCCCCACAATCGATCAGGCGCCGCGCACCACAGCCAACCTGCCGACCAACGGCAATCGCTTAACCACACCGAACAATGGCGCAGTCCAGCGCAGCAAGGCCGCGCTGCCTTTAGCCGCCAACGGCGTATAACAGCTCCAGCCCAACGCCAGCACCGCCATCAGCAATCCGCCGATGTAGTCGTCCTGCCCCCAATGCGCACCGGCCACCAGGCGCGGCAGCATGAACACGCCAGCCAGCCCCCAGATCACCAGTCGTTGCAGCAAACGGCGACTGAACAGGTTCATGAACAGCGCCCAGACCAGCAACACCGAGGCATGGTCACCGGGGAAACTCTTGCTGGAACGGTCTTTAAGCTCCCAATGAGCTTCAAGGTGTGGGTAGAAATCGCTCAGGCGTATGGCATCGCCAAACACCATCGATGGACTATCGTGTTGCCATCCGGATGCATCCACCCACTTGGAAAACAACGCGCGAATCACCACTAAGAGGATAAGCGTGATCAAAAAGCCAAAAAATGCCTCGCGCACTTGGCTGGCCTTGAACACCCATTCGCCACGGATCAGCAGCGTCAGCAAGATCAGGCCGACGACGATGTCGAACGGTCGCAGGCTGCCGAGGGTCCAGATGTAACGCCAGGCGCTATTGTCGGCCAGCGGCCCATTGAGGCTGTGGAACAGCCACTCGTCGAAAGTCAGGCACAGGATCTGGCCAAATGGCCATAACCAGAAACACAGTAGAGCGATGGGCAGCAGCGTGCAGGCTGCCAAGGGTCCCCAGGACCACTTCGCTTGGAACAGTGGTCGATTGTCCATAAGATACCTCTATTACCAACAGGATATGGAGCGCCTCGTGAGCGCTCTGCATCGGGCCTTTTGTAAGGGCTGTAAACATTTTGACATCATTTTCAGATAGCCAGAACCTATGAGCAATTTTCCAGATACCGATTTCACCCAACGTTTCATCTTCGACGACCGCGACGTGCGCGGCGAAATGGTCGGGCTGGAGCGCAGCTACGCCGAGGTGCTGGCCAAGCATCCCTACCCACAGCCGGTCGCGCAGTTGCTTGGCGAGCTGATGGCCGCCGCTGCCCTGCTGGTCGGCACGCTTAAGTTCGATGGCTTGCTGATTCTTCAGGCGCGCTCCGACGGGCCGGTGCCGCTGCTGATGATCGAATGCTCCAGCGAGCACGAGATCCGGGGCCTGGCGCGCTATGAGGCGAGCCAAATCGCAGCCGATGCGACCCTGGCAGACTTGATGCCCGACGGCGTGCTCGCCCTGACCATCGACCCGATCAACGGCCAGCGTTACCAGGGCATGGTCGACCTGCATGGCAAGGACCTGTCGGAGTGCTTCACCAATTACTTCGTCATGTCCCAGCAGATCAACACCTGCATTTCCCTCACCGCCGACGGCACTCGCGCCCGTGGCTTGCTGGTGCAGCAACTGCCGGCTGATCGCCACAAAGACAGCGAGGAGCGTGACGAGAGCTGGAACCACGTCAAGGCCTTGGCCAACACCGTAAAAGCTGAAGAGCTGCTGGGCCTGGACAACGAAACCGTGCTGCACCGTCTGTATCACGAAGACGCTGTGCGCCTGTTCGATATCCAGCCGCTACAGTTCCGTTGCAGCTGCTCTCGGGAACGTTCCGGCAATGCTCTGGTCAGTCTTGGCCAGGACGACGCCCAGCAATTGGTAGCCGAACATGGCGGGCAGATCGAGGTGGATTGCCAGTTCTGCAATCAACGCTATCTGTTCGACGCGGCCGATGTGGCGCAATTGTTTGCCGGTGGCGGCACAGGCGGGGCAGCAGAAACACGTCACTAAAACGTTTAATCGTAGTGAATTCTCCTGTCTAAATGCGATAAACCGCAGTTCTGACAGGAGGGGCCTACTTTTTTTGGGCGTTTCTGGCATAATCCGGCCACTTTTTTCGCTGTAGTAGTTTGAAACAGACAACTACAAAACGTTTGGAGCACTCGGCCTCGGGCCGGATGGGGTATCTCATGACGCAAGCCAACAACACCGTGTACACCGACCTGAGCGTCGATGAGCTGGTAAAAGAAGCGCTGTCCCGCGGTGAAGGCGTGCTGGCCGATACTGGCGCACTGGTCGTGGAAACCGGTCACCGTACCGGCCGTTCGCCAGCTGACCGTTTCAT
>Ga0213821_1000049_pt1 | contig 83227 bp, 68 predicted proteins | sample MC6MC0909MG_FD_179894 | JGI IMG/M metagenome (GOLD analysis project Ga0213821, IMG submission 179894) | Enriched soil aggregate microbial communities from Iowa State University, Ames, United States - MC6-MC0909-MG | ecosystem: Environmental > Terrestrial > Soil > Unclassified | place: USA: Iowa...
TGACCAGCACCACGCGGTAGCCCTCGTCGCGCAGGGCCTTGCAGGCCTGGGCGCCGGAGTAGTCGAACTCGCAGGCCTGGCCGATGACGATCGGGCCCGCGCCGATGATGAGGATGGTCTTAAGGTCAGTGCGCTTTGGCATTGTCTTCTCTAGGTCTGTACAGCGTGTCGGGGGTGATCGCACGCTGTCGATCAGGAAACTTCAGGGCTGCAGCGCCGCGCCCAGGGCAGCGGCAGTGCAGGTGCACGCGATCCGTCGCGCTGCCGCCGGTCAGGCCTTGGCCTGCGCCATCAGGGCAATGAAGCGGTCGAACAGCGGGCTGACATCGTGCGGGCCCGGCGAGGCTTCCGGGTGACCCTGGAACGAGAACGCCGGCACGTCGGTGCGCGCGATGCCCTGGTTGGTGCCGTCGAACAGCGAACGGTGGGTCACGCGCAGGGTGGCCGGCAGGGTCGCTTCGTCCACCGCGAAGCCGTGGTTCTGCGAGGTGATCATCACCCGGCCGTCGTCCAGGTCCTGCACCGGGTGGTTGGCGCCGTGGTGGCCGTGGCCCATCTTGACCGTCTTGGCACCGGAGGCCAGCGCCAGCAGCTGGTGGCCGAGGCAGATGCCGAACACCGGCAGCTGCTTGTCCAGGAACACCTTGATCGCCTCGATGGCGTAGTCGCACGGCTCCGGGTCACCCGGGCCGTTGGACAGGAACACGCCGTCCGGATTCATCGCCAGCACCTCGGCGGCCGGGGTCTGCGCCGGCACCACGGTGATGTCGCAGCCGCGCTCGGCGAGCATGCGCAGGATGTTCAGCTTGGCGCCGAAGTCATAGGCCACCACCTTGTACTGCGGGGCGGCGCTGACGAACGTATTCGAATCCAGGTCGAGCTGGCCCTCGTTCCAGCTGTATGCCTTTTCGGTGCTGGTCACCTTGGCCAGGTCCATGCCCTTCAGGCCCGGGAACTTGCGCGCCGCTTCCAGCGCCACGTCCACGTTGAGGTCGTCGCCGGCCATCAGGGCGCCGTTCTGCGCGCCGCGTTCGCGCAGGATGCGGGTGAGCTTGCGGGTGTCGATGCCGGAAATGGCGACCACGCCACGCTGCAGCAGCCACTCCTGCAGCGACACCTGGCTGCGCCAGTTGCTGGGACGGCGCGGCACGTCGCGCACGATCAGGCCGGCCGACCACACCTTGCGGGCCTCGTCGTCCTGGTCGGTCATGCCGGTGTTGCCGATATGCGGGTAGGTCAGCGTGACCATCTGCCGTGCGTAGGAGGGATCAGTCAGCACTTCCTGGTAACCGGTCATGGCGGTGTTGAACACCACTTCACCGACGGACAGGCCGGGCGCGCCTACGGATTCGCCCTCGAATACGGTGCCGTCTTCGAGGACGAGGATTGCGGCTTGGGTCACGGGAATCTCACTTTGGCTACCGAGGGGGTCGCCGAAGTCACGCCACGCTTCACGGAAAAGCGGCTGCAAAAAAGCGCGGACTGCGGTGCGGGACCGGTCCGGCTGTCGTGATTCGGCGAGCGGGAATTGTAATGGGAAGGTCACCCGGGCGCCAGTGGTAACGCGTATTCAGCGCCGGACGGTGTCGGACTGCGTGGACACGCATGGCGTGTCCCTACACGGCAGGTTCAAGGCGGCGTAGCGACACGCCATGCGTGTCCCGCCAGCCCCCGCCTCGTTCAGCTGTCTTTCCCCGCCAGCAGATCCCGCACCCGATAACTCCCTGCCGGGCGTCCATTCAGCTGAACGGCGGCAAACAGCGCGCCGCGCGCGAAGATGTCGCGGTTGGTGGCGCGGTGGGTCAGCTCGATGCGTTCGCCCAGGCCGGTGAACTGGACCAGGTGCTCGCCGACGATGTCCCCGGCCCGCAGGCTGGCGTAATGCGGCTGCGCGCCGCCCTTCTGCGCCGCCGCGCCCAGGGTCAGCGCGGTGCCCGACGGCGCGTCCTGCTTGTGTACATGGTGCGATTCGACGATGTCGCAGTCCCAACCGGCCAATGCGGCGGCCGCGCGCTCGACCAGCTCGTCGAGCACGGCCACGCCCAGCGAGAAGTTGGACGCCCAAACCAGCGGGATCCGGCCGGCGGCCTGGATCAGCGCCTGGCGCTGGGTTTCGCTGATCCCGGTAGTACCGGACACCAGCCCTGCCCCACGCTCCACGCACAGCGCCAGCACCGGGTCGAATCCCTCCGGCAGGCTGAAGTCGATGGCCACGTCGAACGGCGGTGCGCCGTGCAGTTCGCTGGCGGCGAAATGCGGCACGCCTTCGACCACGCGCTGGGCCGGCGAACGGCGGGTGATGGCGGCGACGACCTGCAGGTCGTCGCGCTCTGCCGCCAGCCGCAGCAGGGCCTGGCCCATGCGGCCGGACGCGCCGTGGATGAGAATGCGAAGCGGGGACGTAGTCATGCACGCAGGCTAGCGGGTGCGGGCAAGCGTGCACAAGGGGCAACTTCGACAACGTCAGCTGACCCGTGCGTGGCATTGTCGCGATTGCATCCTGCGGGCGCGGCGACGCTTGCCTAGTTTCTCCGCATCCCCCGCCCAGGCCAGCCCCCATGCTTGTCATGTCCCGCAGTTCCAGCAGTCCGTCCCTGTTTGTCGGCCCCTTTTCCACGCGCGCAGGCGCACCGGGAAAGTGCCGGTCGCTGCCCGATGTACACCCGTTCGCGGGCTGCCTGTCGATCATCCACAACCGGCTGCCGAGGGCCGGCTCCGGCCTGTCGCTGCATTCGCGGCTGGACGACCAGGAGGACCTGCTGCCCGACCTGGGCTCGACCGACTCGCTGGAAGCCGGCGACCTGCGCCAGGAAACCCCGTCGCCCGACACCCAGCAGCACCTCGCCGAGTGCCGGGCCCTGCTCGACCTGCCCCGGCATTGCGCGGTCCAGCGCGATGCAGATGGACGCCTGGGTGCGGTCGCAGACGGATCGGCCGAGTACCTGCTGGCCCACGCCCACGGACTGGACGCGGCGGCCGCGCTGCGCACCGCCGGCGCCCTGCGCCGCGGCGGGTTCCAGCCGACCGGGGAGCGCGTCTCGACCGTGGGCGACATTGCCGACGCCATGGCGCGACTCGGCCAGCGCGAGCGCCGGCGCGCACTCCCTGCTTCCGTCTGCGCCGCCACGGCGTCCGCCTTGACCGCCTCGATGGCGCAGGACGGAGCCGGCGCCGATCCCTGGCATCAGTTCGCACTGGACCTGGCGCGCAACCCGTACACCCTCGACGGCGTGCCGCAGGCGTCGCTGCAGGCCTTCCAGCGCGCGACGCAGGCGCTGCCGCCGGTCCAGCAGCGGCTGGTACGGGAACTCCACCAGGGCATGCTGGCCCCGCTGGAAGCCTGCATCTTCTTCGGCAACGTCCTGCATCCGGACGGCGCCCTGCTCCGCGGTGACGATGGGGGCCATCCGGCCGCGCCCCGCGCCGACACCCGCTTCCACCTGGCCATTGAAGCACCGGGGTCGGACAACGCGCGTGCCGTGCTTGTGGTGTACCACGAGCGCCCGCTCAGCGCCGCGCTGCCGCGCACCGCCGGCCTGGACGCGCTACCCGAGCGACGCATCCTTGACCCGGATTCGGCATACCGCGTAACCCTGCGCGCCCGCTGCTCCGAGAAAGGCACGGTCAGCGTCGACGGCGAGCATTCGGTGCGGCTGCGCTACCCGGCCGCGGTCGCGCCGACGACGGCGCCGCAGGCACTGCCGCCGACCACCATCGACGCGCGCGTGCATGGGCAGCTGACCGCCGACATCATGGACCTGCATGCGCAGGCGATCAGCGGCCACCCGCATGCGGTGGCGCTGTACCTTGCCCGGCCGGCCGGCAACCAACCCCCGCCCATCGTCGGCCTGCTGGCGCTGGCCCGCCAGCTGGACGCACAGACCGGTCGCCAAAGCGTGTTGCCGCCCGAACTGGCGCGGTTCGCCTTTGCTGAACTCCGGCGCTGCGCCGAATCCGCGCGCGGGCAGGACGACCGCGACCGGTTGGCGTTGCTGCGACGGGCGTTGTTCAGGGCCGGCGAAAGCATTGCCGGCCTGGCCCAGGGCATGCCAGCGCATGGGCACTGGCAGCATGCGCGCCAGGAGCTGTGCGCGCTGCTGGAGACCGTGTTCTACCGCAGCGCCGAAGCGAGCCGCGTACCCGCGCTGGTTGTTCCCGCAACCCGCAGCGAGCGGCAGGAGCGCGACCGCCAACTCGGCCAGCTGATCCAGGTCGCCAGGGCCGCGCGATGGGCGGAACTGGATGCGCTGCTGCCGGTAGAGCGCTTTGGCATGTGGCGAACCACCAGGGTGCAGCGCCCGGCGGCGTGCGCCTTCCAGCATGGCGAAAGTGGCCGTTACCTGGAAGTCGCGCTGGCCTGCCTGAACACACTCGGGCAGCGCGTGGCGCCGATCACCCTACCGGTTCGAACAGACCACTCCGCTGCATCGCCCCGCTGAACCCGGCGCTGATCGCTTCGTACTGCTGCGGTCCGAGCGACTTGCCGGACCGCAGGTCGGCCAGCAGCGCGCGGGCAACGGGATTCAGGGCAGAGACCAGGGTCTTGCTGCGACAGGCCACGGGCAGCAGCGTCGCGAACGGCGCCCGACCGTGCAGCAGCTCCTGCAGCCGTTCGATGACCTGCACCTCGGCGTCGGACCGGCCTTTTTCCCAGGTCTCGATGCGCGCCATCTTGGGCGTCGGCTCGCCGTTGCGGATATCGACCGGAGTCGGCGTCAGCGACCGCTTGCGGTCGTGCGACAGCACATCCGGGGCCGGACCAGCGAGCGCCGGCGGGCAGGAATCAACCTTCATCACATCTCCATGGGCACGGACTCCGCATGCGGCGCGGAACCTCCAGCCCCCCACCTTGCCAGAGTCCCGGCACCACGGCCGGGCTCAACGCGACAGGTGGCTCAGCGCTTGCGCCCGGGCGTGGGTGCGCTCGGTCCGCAGGTGTCGCATCCGCCGCAGGCCGCGCTGCCGCTGCTGGCCGGCGGGGCGATCCAGCGCCCTGCCCGCTGCAGCCACGCCGGCCGCTGCGGCTTCAGCAACGCCAGCGCGATCGCCCCGCGCAGCCGCCGCACGGTGCCGGGAAACTGCTTCTTCAGTACCACCCACGCACTGACCAGCACGGCGAGCGCGATCACGGCGTACTGCAGCAGCAGGCCGGCGTCCATCAGCCGCCTCCCAGCGCCACGGTCACCTGGTAGGTGACCAGCGAAGCGATGTAGGCCGCGGCGAACAGATAGAAGGTGGCAAAGCCCATCTGCTTCCACGAGTTGGTTTCGCGCTTGATCGTGGCCAGAGTGGAAATGCACATCGGCGCGTAGATGTACCAGACCAGCAGCGACAACGCGGTCGCCAGCGACCAGCCGTCGCTGATCAGCGGGGTCAGCGCCTGGCTGGCCGCTTCGTCATCGGCGGCCGACAGTGCGTACACGGTAGCCAGCGAGGCCACCGCCACTTCGCGTGCGGCCAGGCCCGGAATCAGCGCGATGCAGATCTGCCAGTTGAAGCCCAGCGGGGCGAAGAACACCGCCATGGCATGCCCGATCCGACCGGCAAAGCTGTAATCGATGGCCGGCATCGTCGCGTCGGCGGGCGCGCCGGGGAAGGACAACAGGAACCACAGCAGGATGGTCAGCGCCAGGATGATGCCGCCGACCCGCTTGAGGAAGATCATGCCGCGTTCGTACAGGCCGACCGCCAGGTCCCGCGGGTGCGGCAGGCGGTAGGACGGCAGCTCCAGCATCAATGGATGCTCGCTCTTGTCGCGGCGCCACTTCTTCATGGTCCAGGACATCGCCAGCGCGCTGACGATGCCGGCCGCGTACAGCCCGAACAGCACCAGGCCCTGCTGGTTGAACACGCCCCACACAGTCTTCTGCGGGATGAACGCACCGATCAGCAGCGCGTACACCGGCAACCGCGCCGAACAGGTCATCAGCGGCGCCACAAGGATGGTGGCGAGGCGGTCGCGCGGGTCCTGGATGCTGCGCGTGGACATGATGCCCGGTACCGCGCAGGCGAAGCTGGACAGCAGCGGGATGAACGAGCGCCCGGACAGTCCGGCCGCGGCCATCATGCGGTCGAGCAGGAACGCCGCGCGCGGCAGGTAGCCGGACTCTTCCAGCGCCAGGATGAAGGCGAACAGGATCAGGATCTGCGGCAGGAAGATCACCACCCCGCCCACGCCGGCGATGATGCCGTCGGTAAGCAGGCTGTTCAGCGGGCCGGCCGGCAGCGTGCTGCCCACCCATTCGCCGAGGGCGGCGGTGCCGGCGTCGATGAGGTCCATCACCGGCGTGGCCCAGGCATACACAGCCTGGAAGATCAGGAACATCACCACCGCCAGGGTCAGCAGCCCGAACACCGGGTGCAGCAGCCAGCGGTCCAGCGCGTCGTCGACCTTCGCGGTGCGGGTCGGCATGTTCACCGCGGCGGCGAGGATGCCGCGCACCTGCACGTGGTAGTCCTCCCCGGCGGTCGCTGCCGGGACCGGGGCATCCAGGTGCGGCACCATCGCGTCCAGCCGCTCGACCAGCGCCTGCGCGCCATTGCGGCGCACCGCCACGGTTTCCACCACCGGCACGCCCAGCGCGCGCTCCAGCGCCGGCACATCGATGCGGATGCCGCGGCGCTCGGCGGCGTCCACCATGTTCAGCGCCACGATCATCGGCTTGCCCAGCTCGCGCAGTTCCAGCGCGAAGCGCAGGTGCAGGCGCAGGTTGGTCGCGTCGATCACGCACAGCAGCACGTCCGGGGCGGCCTCACCCGGGTAGAAGCCCCGGCACAGGTCGCGGGTGATCGCTTCATCCAGGCTGGCCGGCTGCAGGCTGTAGGCGCCCGGCAGGTCGAGCACGGCGAATTCACGCCCGGACGGCGCGCGCATGCGGCCTTCCTTGCGCTCGACGGTGACGCCGGTGTAATTGGCCACCTTCTGGCGGCTGCCGGTGAGCTGGTTGAACAGCGCGGTCTTGCCGCTGTTCGGGTTGCCGACCAGGGCAACGCGCAGGGTCGCGGCAGCGTTCATGCGGCCGCTCCCGGGGCCTGGGCGCTGACCTCGATACGCGCCGCCTCGGCCAGGCGCAGCGCGAAGCGGGTGAACCCGACCTGCACCAGCAGCGGCTCGCCGCCGATGGGACCCCGGGCTACCAGGCGCACATCTTCCCCCTTCACGAATCCCAGCTCCTGGAGCCGGCGGGCGATGGCGTCGTTTGCATGAAGTTCGCGCACCGACTCCACCAGGGCGGAGGCGTGCAGCGGCAGATCGGACAACGTCACAGGTCGCCTTCTGGTCGATAAGAATGGTTATCAATTCTAGCATCGCCGCGCCGCGTCATGGCCCGGCCGGCGTGGCCCGCTATGATCCATACATGTATGAAGCAGGCGCAGGCCCCGAGATGAGTGACGCTTTACGGATCGAACGCAGCGCTGCGGTGCTGACCCTGTGGCTGGACCGCCCCACCCTGCACAACGCCTTCGATGCCGGCCTGATCGCCGCGCTCACCGCAGCGCTGGACGCGGCCGGACGCGACCCGGAGGTGCGCGCGGTGGTGCTGGCGGCCACCGGCGCCTCATTCTCGGCCGGCGCCGACATGCAGTGGATGCGGGGCATGACCGCGGCCAGCGAGGAAGACAACCGCCAGGACTCGCTGGCGCTGGCCCGGCTGATGCGGACCCTGGACGAACTGCCCAAGCCGACCATCGCGCGCGTCCACGGCGCCGCGTTTGGCGGCGGGGTCGGCCTGGTGGCCTGCTGCGACATCGCCATCGCCAGCACCAATGCCCGCTTCGGCCTCACCGAAAGCCGGCTGGGCCTGCTCCCAGCCGTCATCTCGCCCTATGTGATCGATGCGATCGGGCCGCGCCAGGCCCGCCGCTGGTTCACCACCGGCGAGCACTTCGACGCCGAGACCGCGCTGCGGATCGGGCTGGTGCACCAGCTGGTCGAACCTGAACGCATCGACGAAGCCGTGCAGCGCCAGCTGGGCCTGCTGGACAAGGCCGGGCCGATCGCCGCGGCGTCGGCCAAGCAGCTGGTCCGCCGGGTTGCTGGCGGTCATGACCGCGATGCGCTGGACCGCGACAACGCCGCGCTGATCGCCCGCCTGCGGGTCTCGGCCGAGGGCCAGGAGGGCCTTGGCGCGTTCCTGGACAAGCGTGCGCCGCATTGGGTCAGCCAGGATTGAGGGTAGCCGCTGGCCGCTTTGTTTCCCATCCCGCGTATCTCCCTGTCGTGGCCCGCCAGGCAACTGCGCCGTTACTTTCTTCCAGGATGCTCCGTGATCGCACTTGAGTTCCGTTTGCCTTCCGCCTGCCCGGCCTGCCGTCATGGATGACTTCGTCCGCATCGTCGAAGTCGGTCCACGTGACGGGCTGCAGAACGAGGCCCAGCCGGTGGCCACCGCCGACAAGATCGAGCTGATCCGCCAGCTCTCGCTGACCGGCCTGCGCACCATCGAAGCCACCAGTTTCGTCAGCCCGCGCTGGGTACGGCAGCTGGCCGACGCCGCCGAGGTCTATGCCGGCATCGAGCGCCGTCCCGGTATCACCTACCCGGTGCTGGTGCCCAACGAGCAGGGCTACGACCGTGCCCGCGCGGTGGGCGTGGAGGAAGTGGCGGTGTTCACCGCCGCCTCGGAAACCTTCAACCGTACCAACACCAATGCCGGCATCGACGAATCGCTGGCGCGCTTCGCTCCGATCCTCGAGCGCGCACGCACCGATGGGGTAAAAGTGCGCGGCTATGTGTCCACCGTGCTCGGCTGCCCCTACCAGGGCGAGGTCGCCGTCAGCGAAGTGGTGCGCGTCGCACGCGCGCTGCACGACATGGGGTGTTACGAAATCTCGCTCGGCGACACCATTGGCGTCGGCACCCCGCGCAAGGCCCGCGCCATGCTGCGCGCGGTCGCCAGCGAAGTGCCGATGCCCGCCCTGGCTGTGCATTTCCACGATACCTACGGCCAGGCGCTGGCCAACATCGATGCGTGCCTGGACGAAGGCGTGCGCGTGGTCGATTCAGCCGTATCCGGCGCTGGCGGCTGTCCGTATGCCAAGGGTGCCAGCGGCAACGTGGCCAGCGAAGACGTCGTGTACCTGCTGCACGGCATCGGCATGCGTACCGGCATCGATCTGCCGGCGCTGGCCGCCACCGGCCGCTGGCTGGCCGCACGGCTCGGCCGCGAGACCGGCAGCAAGGCCGGCAGGGCCCTGGCCGCGACATGAGCCGACGCCGCCCGCGCACGGATGCTGCGGTCGGTGACCACCTCACCGGGCACGTGCATGCGCTCGCGGCGCTGGAGCAGGCGCTGGCGCAGCCGCCGGGCGAAGACGTGCATGTCCTGCTGCGGGATGTGCAGCAGGCCCTGCAGGAGGCCATGGACGAGCGCCAGCTGGCCCTGCGCCGCTACGCCGCGCTGTTCGACGCGGTGCCCGACCCGGTCAGCATCCTCAGTGAATCGGGGGTGGTGCTGGACCTCAACAAGGCAGGCGTGCGTGCCTACGGGCGCAGCCGCGCAGACATCATCGGCCAGCCGATCGAGCTGCTCAACCCGGACCTGCCCAGCGACCACCTCGATCCGGTCTGGGAAGCGCTGCGCCGGGGCGAAACCTACGTGATCGAAGTCACCAACATGCGTGGTGACGGCAGCCGCTTCCCGGTGGAAGTGCATTCTGCCGGCTTCGAGCACCAGGGCGAGCACTGCATCGTGGCGGTGGCGCGCGACCTGAGCAGCCGCTGGCAGGCCGAATCACGTTACCGGCTGCTGATGGAATCGATCGACAAGGGCGTGATCCTGTTCGACCGCGACCTGCATGTGATCTCGGCCAATCCGGCCGCGCACCGCATCCTGGGCACGCAGGGCAATGGCGGCAGCCTGGCCGCCATGCTGACCCCGGACGACTGGATCAGCGTGGACGAACACGGCCACCCGCTTACCCGCGAGCAGTGGCCGGCCAGCGAAGCGCTGAACCGCGGACGCATCATCCGCAGCACCATAGTGGGCCTCTACCACCGGCCGCGCGGACGCATGATCTGGATTTCCACCACCAACGTGCCGGTATACGGCAACGGGCGCGACATCCCCGACCATGTGTTCGCGCTGTTCAGCGACATCACCGAACTCAAGCGCAACAACACCCTGTTCGACCGCGCCCAGTCGCTGGCGCACATCGGCGGCTGGGAGTGGGACCGCGGCCTGCAGCGCCTTTACCTCACCGATGAAGCGGCGCGCATCCTCGGCCAGGAGCTGCCGCTGCAGGACATGTCGCACCTGATGGACTGCCTGCGCCTGGACGACCGCGCGCAGCTGCAGCAGGCCCTGCTGGACGTGATCGACCGGCAGGTGCCGTTCGAGCTGGAACTGCAGGGGCAGCGCAGCGACGGCCACTCGTTCTGGGTGCGCATGATCGGCGAGGCCGAGGCCGGCGACGTCAACGCCGCGCGCATCGCCGGCACCGTGCAGGACATCACCTCGCGCAAGCATGCCGAGGAAACCCTGCGCATCCAGGCGCGTACCGACCCGCTCACCGGCATCATGAACCGCGATGCGGTGCTGACCGACCTGGCCACGCGCATGGGCAGCCCCACCCATTGCCGGGTTGGCGTGCTGTACATCGACCTGGACCGCTTCAAGACCGTCAACGACCTGCTGGGCCACAACGCCGGCGACGAACTGCTGATCGATGCCACCCGGCGCATTTCCACCGCGATCGGTACCGAAGGCCTGCTGGCCCGGTTTGGCGGCGACGAGTTCCTCGTGGTCTGCGACACCCGCGACCAGCACGACCAGCCCGAACGCCTCGCTGAAGCGATCACCCGCGCCTTCGCCACCCCGTTCCGCTTCGGCAGCGACGAATTCGCGGTCACCACCAGCATCGGCATCGCCCGCGCGCCGCAGGACGGCCTGCGCCCGCAGCAGCTGATCCAGAATGCGGACATCGCCATGTACGACTGCAAGCGGCGCACCCGCAACGGCTGGCAGGTGTTTTCCCCGGAACTGGCGCAGCGCCAGCATGACCGCCTGCAGATCGAAAGCCGCCTGCACCGCGCGTTGGACGATGACGAGTTCCACCTGGTCTACCAGCCGCAGGTGAACCTGCATACCGGCCAGCTGGTGGCCGCCGAAGCGCTGATCCGCTGGCGCAACTCGCAGCTGGGCGAACTGCGCCCGGACATCTTCATCGGCCATGCCGAGAGCACCGGCGACATCGTGCGGATCGGGCTGTGGGTGCTCAACGAAGCCTGCCGCCAGGTGCGCCAGTGGCAGGACGCCGGCCTGGGCATCGTGCGGGTGGCGGTGAACGTGTCTTACCGCCAGTTCGTCGGCGAGGACCTGGCCCGCAACGTGCGCCAGGCGCTGGACCAGTACGGCCTGCCCGGCAGCGCGCTGGAACTGGAATTCACCGAGCGGGTACTGATCGAGGACGCGCCCGACACCCTGCAGACCTTCGCGCGGCTGCGCGAGATGGGCGTGCTGCTGACCATCGACGACTTCGGCGAAGGCTACAGCGCGCTCAATTACCTGCGCCGGCTGCCCATCCACGGGCTCAAGCTCAGCCAGATGTTCGTCGAAGGGGTACCCGGCAACCGCTCGGACGTGGCGGTGTGCGAGGCGGTGTGCGGCATCGCCCGCAGCCTGGGCCTGGGCCTGGTCGCCGAAGGCATCGAATCTGAGGAACAGCGCCGGTTCCTGCACGACATGGGGGTCACCGTCGGCCAGGGCTTCCTGTTCGCGCCCGGCATGGCCCCGGACGAGTTCGCCCGCCGCCTGCCCCCGCGCCACTGAGCGCCCGCCTGCGCTGCACAACGGCGAACGGGCCGGCATCCGCTAGAATCGGCGGTTCTTGAACCTGCGGGATCGTGCAATGCAGCTGTCTTCCGTACGCGCCGTCGTCACCGGCGGTGTTTCCGGCCTCGGCCTGTCGGTGGCCCGGCACCTGGTGGCCCAGGGCGCCCGCGTGGCCCTGTTCGACCTCAATGATGAAAAGGGCGCGGCCGCCGTGGCCGAACTCGGCGCCGACGCGGCCCGCTACTTCAGCACCAATGTCAGCGACGAGGCCGCCGTTGCCGCGCAGATCGATGCGGCGCACGATTTCCTCGGCGGCCTCAATGCCGTGGTCAGCTGCGCCGGCATCCTCGGCGCCGGCCGCGTGCTGGGCAAGGAGGCGCCGATGCCGCTGGCGACCTTCCAGAACACGGTCATGGTCAACCTGGTCGGCAGCTTCAATGTCGCCAAGGCGGCCGCCAACCGCATGCAGCACAACGCCGCCGGCGACGACGGCGAGCGCGGGGTGATCATCAACACCGCCAGCGTCGCCGCTTATGAAGGCCAGGTCGGCCAGGCCGCATATGCCGCGTCCAAGGGCGGCGTGGTCGGCATGACCCTGCCGATGGCGCGCGAACTGTCGCGCTTCGGCATCCGCGTGATGACCATCGCCCCGGGCATCTTCTGGACGCCCATGGTCGATGGCATGCCGCCGGCCGTGCAGGAGTCGCTGGCGGCCTCGATCCCGTTCCCGCCGCGCCTGGGCAAGCCGGAAGATTTCGCCGGCCTGGTCGGGCACATCCTGACCAATACCTATCTCAACGGCGAGACCATCCGCCTGGATGGCGCGGTGCGCCTGGCCCCGAAGTAACCCACCCTCTACCTCCCACAACCAACCTTCATTCCATGAAAGCCAACGACATCAAGAAAGGCAACGTCGTCGAGTACAACGGCGGCGTGTACCAGATCCGCGACATCGAACGCAGCTCGCCGCAGGGCCGCGGCGGCAACGTGCGCTTCCGCTTCATCATGTACAGCGTGCCGGGTGGCAACAAGCTGGACGCCAGCTTCGACGCCGACGACAACCTGCCGGAAGTCGAGCTGCTGCGTCGCCAGTCCACCTATTCGTACAAGGACGGCGATGCGTTCGTGTTCATGGACGATGAGGACTACACCCCTTACACCCTCGATGCCGATGTCATCGGCGATGACGCCGGCTATATCACCGACGGCCTGACCGGCATCTACGTGCAGGTGATCGACGACCAGCCGGTGGCCGTGCAGCTGCCCAGCAGCGTGGTACTGGAAGTGGTCGAGACCCCGCCGGAAATGAAGGGCGGTACCGCGACCAAGCGTCCGAAGCCGGCCAAGCTGAGCACCGGCATCGAGATCATGGTGCCGGAGTACATCACCAACGGCGAGCGCGTGCTGGTGAATACCGCGACCGGCGAGTTTGCCGGCCGCGCCGACTGAGGTAGCGCCGGGCTCTGCCCGGCTGCGCCTGCGTTCTTCATTGCGTGGGACACGCAATAGAATCATGTCCCGTGCGATGGGAAGGTCCCGGGCGCGTGGCGACGCGTTATTCGCATTGGCCCCCCGCGCGTTCATGCGGCGCGGCGTGTCGCTACGCGCGGTGATTCTCAGGGGCGCTCGGCCAATGCCGGCGCCCCGGCGAAATCGCCACAGCCGTGGTACTGGCGGGCGCCTACGGTGAGCATCACGGTGGCGCCGAAGGCCTGCCCGCTCATGTCGTCGTGGCACACCGTGCGCTGGAAGCTGACCTTGACGTCGGTGCCATCGGCGGCCTTGCCCGACCAGCCATCCTTGCCCTGGGTCGGCGACAACACCTCGAACTTCTGCTCGCCGTAACCGGTCTCCACCCGCAACACGGGGGTGTCGCCTGCGCTGACCTGCGCCAGCCACCCCGGCTCGTTGCCGGTGGCGCGGAATGCAGGCGCGGCGGATGCGGCGGCGGCGGGAGCCAGCTCGCCCTCCTTCCCCGAGCCGGTACAGCTGCGATCCGGCTCGCCTTTGAGGGTCAGCGTGCCTTCGGTAGTGCCCTTGGTCCAGAACACGTTGCCCTGCCCGTCGCCGAACTTCGCGCCCGACGCCGCCGGCTCGGACGCCATCAGGAACGTGCGCCCGCCGACCACCACCGTGGCCGAATCCTGGCCGCGATAGGTTGCCTGCACCGCCAGTCCGTCGCACTGGAAGGCAAAGACGCGCTCATCGGACGTGGGCGCCGCCGCCGGCGGCGGCGCTTCGTTGCCGGCCGCGACCGCGTCGGGCCCGGCGCCGTCGGCCTGCTGCGCCGGCTGGCACGCGGCCAGGCCGGTGGGGATGGCCAGGCTGAGAATGAAGGGAGATACGCGCATGTTCGACTCCTTGCCGATGTTCTGGTTCAACCGGGGATCGTAGCCTTCAGGGTGTGACCAGAGGTGAAACGCCGTCGGCTGGATCGCCCGGCTGCTGGGGTGCACGACCAACCCGTAGAGCCACGCCCTGCGTGGCTGCGCGGTGCCGACGAAAAGCAGCCACGCAGGGCGTGGCTCTACGTCCCTTCGCGGGCCAGTTGTCGCATCCGGCTGCCCAACCGGGCCAGGGTGTCGTCGATCGTGGCCAGCTCCTGCTGCTGCACCGCCGGCAATCGCGCGCGCATGCGGCCCTGCAACGCCGTCCATGCCGGCACGCCGCGTGTGCTGATCTGCCGGGCAGCCTCTGCCGCTGCGAGCCGCTCATCCGCCGTCGGCAACCCATATCCCTTGCCTCCCACCAACCCGGCTGGATTCACCAGCTGGCCCGCATCCTCCAGCAGCGTGAGCAAGGCCGCATGCGCTTCATCGCCACCCGCCCCCGAGCCGCCCAACGCCCGCTTCAACCCATCCCGCGCACGCAACTCTTCCCGGTAACGCGCTGCCTGCTCCAGCAGCAACAGCGCGGAGGTCGCACGCAGTCCGCCCCGCTCCGCCCAGTGCGCACGCTGCGCCGCAGGCAACGCCAACCATCCGGTCACCTGCGTGGTCGGCAATGCCAGTTCCGCACGCGCCACATCGAACAGCTGCTGGTAATGCGCCTGTGCCGCCGGAAAGTAATAACCCAGGCGCATCGCCTCGCGGCGGTCGTCCAGCACCGCGCCATCGGCGCGACCCTGACGCTCCAGCCGGCGCAGCAGGCCACCGGGGCTCAGCCGGTTCAGTCCAGGATCGGCCCAGCGCGGCACGCCTTCCTGCAGCAGCTTGCCGGTTTCCACCGCGCAATTGTTGCTGACAAAGCGATACCGCCCGTCATAGCTCCAGTGCACCTGGCCCACGCGCTCAAGCAGGCTGGCGATGTCGCTTTCATCAAGCGCCAGCGGCACCGACTTCAGCCCGCGCAGCTCCAGCTGGGTGTATTCGTTGATCACCTGGTTGAGCGGCAACACGAACAGGCGCGACGGATAGGCACCGGTCAGGCCGCGCCAGCTGGAAATCTGCACATCGCCGACGAACGCGCGGAATGACAGCACCCGATGCTCGGCCAGGTCCAGCCGACAGGCCGGACCGCGCGGACGCCCCGGCGCGCAGATCACCAGCCGCAGCATGCTGTGGCCCCAGCGGCTCATCAGCTGGTCGTTGCCCTCAGCAAGCAGGTAGTCCACCGCGTACACGCGCTGCGGGTCCAGCTCGAGCAGCGAGGCTTCGCCGGTGGCCTCGCCGGCCTGTACCAGCGCCATGCGCGGGTCGCAGCTCGCCTGCGGCCCCGCCCCGATGTGCTCGGCAAACCACGCCGCCAGCGCCGGCCGGCGACACGCGTAATCGGCATCGAGCAGGTAATGCTCGGCGTTGACCGCCAGGTATTCGGCCGGACTGTGGCGCTCGTAAGGATCGGGACTGCGTTCGGTGAACGCGTTGGCGCCGCGGCCCCAGCGCCACGGGCGCTGCTGCCAGCCGGCCAGGTCCCGCCAGCGTGCGCTGTACGACCAGCCACCGTCGGTGGCGCGGTCCAGCACGTGGGTCAACTCGTGGATCAGCGCGGCCTGCACTGCACGCGGGAGGGGTTGGCCGGGCTGAACCTCGTCCAGCAGGCTTCGCCGCAGGGTGATCGCTCCCCGGCGGGCGCGGCCGTGCACGTCTTCGGGAAGCCGGTCCGACCACGACACGGTGACCGGAGCTACAAAGCGCTCCCGCCATGTCCCGGGCAGCAACGCTTGCGCCTGCTGCAGTACGTGGCTGGCTTTGGCTGCCTGGTCGGGGTCCAGCCCATCGGCCTGCAACTGCAGCTGAAGTGCAGCCTGCGCGGCCGGGGCGGCCAGCAACGCCGCCAGGGCCGCCGCGCATCGGCGCAGGGCCCGGCGGCGCAGGTGCATCAGCGGGCCAGCAGGGCCTGGGCCAGCTGCATGTCGCTGGCGTCGCGCTGGGCCGCGCCGGTTTCGCGCAGGTGCACGAGCGCGGCTTCCAGGCGGGCACCACGGATGGCGCCATCGGTGGCCACGAACGCGGCTGCGTCCTCGCGCGCGTCCACCACCACCTTGTCATCGTCCGAGCTGGACGAGCCGGCCGAGGAGGCACCGGACGCCGAACCCGCCGAGGAGCCGGCGAAGCTGGAGGCGAATGCCGAAAGCGGCAGGGCGAGCACGGCAAACAGCAGGATCGATCGCTTCATCTTGGGTTCGTTGGTGGCAGGAAGAGGCAAAGCGTATCGGCTATGTGAAATCCTGTCGCCTGTTACAGGTCGAACACCTTGCCGGGATTCAGCAGCCCTTGGGGATCAAACGCATGTTTGACCGCCTTCATCAGCGCGATTTCGGCTGCACCGCGGGTGCTGTCCAGGTAGCCCTTCTTGACCAGGCCGATGCCATGCTCGGCCGAGATGCTGCCGTGGAATTCCTTCAGCACCTGCGCCAGCAGCTTGGTCACGTCTTCGCATTGCTGCAGGAACCGCGCATCGTCGGTGTCGTCGGGCTTGAGCACGTTGATGTGCAGGTTGCCGTCGCCGATATGGCCGAACCAGACCACGTCGAAGTGCGGATACGCCTCGCCGATCAACGCCTGGGTGCGCGCCATGAAGGCCGGCATGGCCGAGATCCGCACCGACACGTCGTTCTTGTAGGGCTTGTAGCGCGCCACCGCCTCGGTGATGCCTTCGCGCAGGCGCCACAGCTGCGCGGCCTGCGCCTCACTGGTGCTGATCACCCCGTCGCTGACCCAGCCCTGCTCCATGCAGGCCTCGAACGCAGCCATCGCCGCCGCCTCCTGCGCTTCGTCGTCGGCCGCGAACTCGGTGACCACGTAGAACGGATGGACCTCGGCGAACGGCGCCTGCGCGCCATGCGCCAGTACGTGCTCCAGCGCACGATCGGTGAAGAACTCGAAGGCCTGCAGCTGCAGCCGCTCGCGGAACGCCGCGAACACCTGCATCAGCACCTCGAACGAGGGAAGTGCCAGCAGCATCACGTTGCTGGCCGGCGGCGGATCGGTGAGCTTCAGGGTGGCCTCGACGATCACCCCGAGCGTGCCTTCCGACGCGATCAGCAGCTGACGGAAGTCGTAGCCGCTGGAATTCTTGATCAGCCCCTTGTTCAGCTCGATCAGTTCGCCACTGGCGGTAACCACCTTCAACCCCGCAATCCACTCGCGCGTATTGCCGTAGCGGATCACGCGGATGCCGCCGGCGTTGGTGGCGATGTTGCCGCCGATCGAGCAGGAACCGCGTGCGGCGAAGTCCACCGGGTAGATCAGCCCGTGTTCGCGCGCGGCGTTGTGCACGGCTTCCAGCGCCATGCCGGCCTGCACGGTCAGGGTGCGGTCGACCGCATCGAAGGCCAGCGGCTTGTTCATGCGCTCCAGGCTGAGCACCAGTTCACCGTGGGCGGCCACGGCGCCCCCGCTCAGACCGGTACGGCCGCCCGACGGCACCACCGCCACGCCCTGCGCACTAGCCCAGCGCAGGATGGCCTGCACCTCGGCCACCGTGCCCGGCAAGGCGATGGCGAGCGGCGCCGGCGTCCAGCGCCGGGTCCAGTCCCGCCCGTAATGCTCCAGGTCGGCCGGCTCGGTAGTGAGCCGCAGCCCGGGGCAGTCCTGCAACAGCGAATCAAGGCGCGGATCAGTCATATGAACAGAGGAGCCAGGGCAATCCCAAAGGGTAGCGCACGCAGGGAACGGTGTCGCCGTTCCCAACGTCGCTTGCCGACGGCCCGAAGGGTGCCCGGCCGTGGCCGGGCATACCGTTGGTCGTGCGACCTCGCCAACAATTAGTCGCATCTGAAACCGCCCACCCTCCCCATGGCGCACCGCACCATCCCCGCCCCGTTCTGGCATAGTGGGCAGCTCCCGCCCAACATGCTGCCGCTTGCCCATGTCGCCGAAGAAGACCTCGTTTCCGAAGCAGGATATCCGCGTGCTGTTGCTGGAGGGGGTGAGCCAGACCGCGATCGACGTGTTCAGCGCCGCCGGCTATTCGCAGATCGAACTGCACAGCAAGGCGCTGCCCGAAGACGAGCTCAAGGCGCGCGTCGCCGAGGCGCACATCGTCGGCATCCGCTCGCGCACCCAGCTCAGCGCCGAGGTGCTGGCCCACGCCAAGCGACTGATGGCGGTGGGCTGCTTCTGCATCGGCACCAACCAGGTGGACCTGGAAGCGGCCGAGCTGGCCGGTATTCCGGTGTTCAACGCGCCCTACTCCAACACCCGCAGCGTCGCCGAGCTGGTCATTGCCGAAGCGATCATGCTGACCCGCGGTATTCCGCAGAAGAACGCCGAATGCCACCGCGGCGGCTGGTCCAAATCGGCCGCCGGCAGCCATGAAGTGCGCGGCAAGACCCTGGGCATCGTCGGCTATGGCCACATCGGCACCCAGGTCGGGGTGATGGCCGAAGCGATGGGCATGCAGGTGATCTTCCATGACATCGAAACCAAGCTGTCGCTGGGCAATGCCCGTGCTGCGATCGACCTGGACGACCTGCTGGCGCGCGCCGACATCGTCACCGTGCATGTTCCGGAAACGGCAGCCACGCAGTGGATGATCGGCGCGGCGCAGCTGGGGAAAATGCGCCCTGGCGCGCACCTGATCAACGCCGCGCGCGGCACCGTGGTGGATATCGACGCGTTGGATGCGGCGCTGCGCTCGGGCCACATCGGGGGTGCGGCGCTGGATGTGTTCCCGGTCGAACCGAAGGGCAACGGCGATGCGTTCGTGTCGCCGCTGACCGCGCACGACAACGTGATCCTGACCCCGCACGTGGGGGGCAGCACGCTGGAAGCGCAGGACAACATCGGCGTGGAGGTGGCGGCGAAGCTGGTGCGTTACAGCGACAACGGCAGCACGCTGTCGGCGGTCAACTTCCCTGAAGTCACCCTGCCCGAGCACGAAGACAGCCTGCGCCTGCTGCACATCCACCAGAACGTGCCGGGCGTGCTGTCCCGGGTCAACGAGATTTTCTCGCGCCACAACGTCAACATCGACGGCCAGTTCCTGCGCACCGACCCGAAGGTCGGCTACGTGGTGATCGACATCACCGCCAGCGAGGAACAGGCGGCGGCGGTGCGCGAAGAGCTGGCGGCGATTCCGGGCACGCTGCGCACGCGCGTATTGTATTGATCCGGCGCATGACGACCAACGGTCGTCATCTACCGCGTGGGGCGTGACGACTGACGGTCGTCATGCCGCACCGGGGATGGCGAACGATGGCTGTACACACCGGTAGGTACCGACCGTTGGTCGGTACGGACTCAACGCGCCAGCCACCGTCTGGCCATGCGCGGCAGCGAATCATCCCCGTCCGGCGTCTCGATCGCGGCATTGGCCACATCGGTTACCTCACGCCATGCCAGCGCCAACGACTCCTCGCTGATCGCGAATGCCTCGCTTCCCACGGCCCGCACCACATACCGGGCGTCGTAGTGCCAATGGCCGGGAACGTCCGGCCGTTCCGGGATCCAGTGCTTGTCGATATCGAACAGCGCAGCCCCATCCTCCAGCACCAGCCCGGCCAGGCCGGACTCCTCCTCGGCCTCGGTCAGCGCAACCTTGGCCAGGTCGCGCTCGCCGTCGGCATGCCCGCCCAGCTGCAGCCACCGGTTCAATTTCCGGTGGTGGGTCAGCAGCACCCGCGCGCCATCGGCGCTGACCAGCCACGCACTGCCGGTGAAATGGCCGGCCAGGCGGCTGCGCAGGAAGGGATTCTCCACGTCGTCGAGCAGTGTGCCGAATTCGTCAGCCAGCGCGGCATGCTCGGGGTGGCGACGGGCGTAATCGGCCAGTTGCGCGCGCAGCTCGAGGTCAAGTCCTACAACGGATTCAGGGATTTGGGGCATGGCAGGCCGGGCAGAAGGCGGATTTGGCCAATTATCGCCCGGCATGCTGCATTTGCGCTTGTAAGCAGGCTCAGGCTTTGGCTAAGGTACAGCGGGTCGTCCGATTGGGGCGGCCGACCATGAACTCAAGGGTCTGCGGCGATGGATCGCAGGCCCGTCATTGCTGTAGCGGGGCCATGCCCCGCTCTACCGTCTTTTTCCTGGGAAGCACTGCATGCTGAAGTCTCTGTTGAGGGTCAAACCGGTCGAACCGGCCGGCCACGTCGATGCCGGCGAGCCGATTGAAGGCAGCCTGGATGGCGAAGCCTCGCTGAAACGGACCCTCACGGCGAAACATCTCATCATGCTGGGTATTGGTGCGGTGATCGGCGCGGGTATCTTCGTCATGACAGGCCAGGCCGCTGCTTTCCATGCGGGCCCCGCAGTGACGTTGTCGTTCATCGCCGCCGGCCTGGCCTGCGCCCTGGCCGGCCTGTGCTACGCCGAGTTCGCGGCAATGATGCCGGTCTCTGGCAGCGCCTATTCCTACTCCTACGCCACCCTCGGCGAAGGCATGGCCTGGTTCATCGGCTGGTGCCTGGTGCTCGAATACCTGTTCGCCTCGGCCTCTGTCGCCGTGGCCTGGTCCGCGTATCTGCTCAGTTTCGTCACCACAACGCTGCACCTTCCCTTCCCGGACGCGCTCGCGTCCGCCCCCCTTGCCTGGGAAGCTGGGCAGTTCGTTTCATCCGGCAAGCTGTTCAACCTGCCCGCCGTGCTGATCGTTGCGGCAGTAACCGGTCTGCTCTACGTGGGTATTACCCAGTCCACATTCGTCAACGCCATCATTGTTGCGATCAAGGTTGCGGTCATCTGCCTCTTCATCGGCGTTGGCGTGGCATATATCAATCCAGTCAATTGGACCCCGTTCATTCCGGAGAACACAGGTACGTTTGGTGAGTTCGGTTGGAGCGGCGTACTGCGCGCCGGGTCGATCGTCTTCTTCGCCTTCATCGGTTTCGATGCGGTGTCCACAGCGGCCGGTGAGACCAAGGACCCGCAGCGCAACATGCCGATCGGCCTGCTGGGCTCGCTGGCCATCTGTACCCTGATCTACGTGATCGTCTGCTTGGTCCTGACCGGCTTGCTCCCGTATACGCAGCTCGGCACCTCCAAACCAGTGGTGACCGCACTGGAAGCCCATCCGCAGCTGATGTGGCTGAAGACGTTCGTGGAAGTCGGCGCGATTGCCGGCCTCTCGTCGGTGGTACTGGTGATGATGATGGGCCAGACTCGGATCGCCTACACCATCTCTCGTGACGGGTTGCTGCCGAAGGTCTTCGGCAAAGTGCATGCGCGCTTCAAGACGCCGTATGCGGCCACCATTGTCGTCGGCGTCGTTGCCGCCCTGCTTGCGGGCCTCATACCGCTGAACGTACTTGGGGAGCTGGTCTCCATGGGCACGCTGCTGGCCTTCGCCACCGTCTGCGTCGGCGTGCTGGTGCTGCGCTACACCCGCCCGGAGCTGCAGCGCCCCTTCCGCGTACCGGCAGCGTGGCTGATCTGCCCACTCGGCGCGCTGGCCTGCCTGACGCTGTTCGGCATGGCCTTCCGCGAACACTGGCACTTGTTCGTTGGCTGGACCTTGCTGGGTACGCTGATCTACTTCGGCTACGGCATCCGCCACAGCAAACTCAACAAGACGTCCTGATCCAACCCCAGGGCCGGCGCATCGCCGGCCCTGCTTCTTCACCCTGCAGCCGGGTATCCGGCGCCACGGAATTCGATCGATGCTCAAACAACTGTGGGCCACCAAGCACCCGCACGCCGCCCATGAAGATGCCAACGGGCTGAGCCTGAAACGCACCTTGGGCCCGTGGGGCCTGACCGCGCTGGGCATCGGCGCGGTGATCGGCGGCGGCATCTTCGTCATCACCGGGCAGGCCGCGGCCAACCACGCCGGCCCGGCGATCATGCTGTCGTTCGTGCTGGCCGCGATCTGCTGCGCGTTCTGCGCCATGGCGTATGCGGAATTCGCCTCGATGGTGCCGGTGTCCGGCAGCGCCTACACCTACACCTACGCCACCTTCGGCGAGCTGGCGGCCTGGTTCATCGGCTGGATGCTGGTGCTGGAGTACGGGGTGTCGGCCTCGGCGGTGGCGGTCAGCTGGACCGGCTACTTCCTGAGCCTGCTCAGTCATTTCGACATCTACCTGCCATCGGCGCTGGTGAGTGCACCGCTGGACGCGCAGCTGCGCCCCACCGGCGCGATCGCCAACCTGCCCGCCGCGATCCTGGTGCTGCTGCTGACCTGGCTGTGCTACGTGGGGATCAGCAAGTCCTCGGCCATGAACATGGCGATGGTGGTGCTGAAGACCGGGCTGATCGTGCTGGTGATCGTGGTCGGCTGGAAGTACGTGGACCCGGCCAACTGGTCGCCCTTCATCCCGGCCAATGAAGGCCCCGGCAAGTTCGGCTTCGAGGGCGTGCTGCGCGGCGCAGCGATGGTGTTCTTCGCGTACATCGGCTTCGAGGCGGTGTCGGTGGCGGCGCAGGAATCGCACCGGCCGCAGCGCGACATGCCGATCGGCATGCTGCTGTCGCTGGTGATCTGCACGGTGCTGTACATCGCCATGGCGGCGGTGATGACCGGGCTGGTTCCCTACACCCTGCTGGGCACCGACGAACCGGTGGTGACCGCGGTGGCCGCCCATCCCAGCCTCGGCTGGCTGCGGGTGGTGGTCGAGATCGGCGCGTTGATCGGGCTGTCGTCGGTGGTGCTGGTGATGGTGATCGCGCAGCCGCGCATCTTCATGATCATGGCCAACGACGGGCTGCTGCCGAAGGTGTTCACCCGGATCCACCCGACCTACCGCACCCCGCACATCAACACGGTGATCACCGGCATCGGTATCGCCTTGCTGGCCGCGCTGTTCCCGCTGGACGTGCTGGGCGAGCTGACCTCGATGGGCACGCTGATCGCGTTCGCGGCCGTCTGTGCCGGCGTGATGATCCTGCGCCGCACCCAGCCGGACCTGCCGCGTCCGTTCCGCATCCCGGCCGCCTGGCTGGTCTGCAGCCTGGGCGTGCTGAGCTGCCTGGCCCTGCTGTCGGCCATGACCCTGCACAACTGGATGCTGATGGGCGTCTGGACCGTGATCGGCTTCGCGATCTATTTCGGGTACAGCTTCAAGCACAGCCGCCTGCGCGGCTGATACGAACCTGGCCAGGCCGGAATCCGGTAGGTGACGACCGTTGGTCGTCACCCTTGGCCCTGCCCCGGGAACCTGCTTTTAACGCGCAACGCCGTTAAAATGTCCCCATGAACAACATCCCCTACGACACGGCGCGCCTGAGCGACCTGGCCCAGGTGCTGATCGACAACATCCGCGAGCTGGCCCAGGCCGGCTGGACGCCGGCGACCAGCAGCAACTTCTCGCACCGGCTGGATGACCAGCATGCGGCGATCACCGTGTCCGGCAAGGACAAGGGCCGCCTGATCGAAGACGACATCATGGTGGTCGACTTCGACGGCAAGGCCGTGGGCCGGCCGCTGCGCCCGTCTGCCGAGACCCTGCTGCATACCCAGCTGTATCGCCGTTTCCCGGAAATCGGCTGCGTGCTGCACACCCATTCGCCCGTGCAGACCATTGCCTCGCGCCTGTACGCGGCCAACGGTCATATCCGGCTGGAAGGGTATGAACTGCTGAAAGCCTTCCATGGCAACAGCACCCATGAAACCGCCGTCGACGTGCCGGTGTTCGCCAACACCCAGGACATGGATGAGCTGGCGGCCAAGGTAGAGCAGAAGCTCGATGAAGGCTGCATGTGGGGTTACCTGATCGACGGGCATGGCCTGTACGCGTGGGGCCGGGACATGGCCGAGGCGCGTCGCCACCTCGAGGCGTTCGAGTTCCTGCTGCACTGCGAGCTGGAACTGCGGAAGCTACGCGGGCCCTGAGGCGTTACCGGTTGGGCGGATGCCGCGTGGGCCGGCCAACGGCCGGCGCTACCGGGCGTGGCGGTTGGGACACTGAATTCCGGGACGGCTGAACGGTTGCCGGGCAGAGCCCGGCACTACACACTGTTGTCCCCCCTCGCCGTTCAAGCTGCCGCCATGAGCCGACTGCGCATTTACGATCACGACACCCCCGACACCCCGCTGCTGGACACCCAGGACGGCGCGACCATCGCCGCCGAGCTGGAGAAGATCGGGGTGACTTTCGAACGCTGGCAGGCCGCCCACGAGGTCGCCCCGGGTGCCAGCCAGGACGAGGTGTTCGCCGCCTACCGTACCGACATCGATCGGCTGGTCGCCCAGCACGGCTTCAAGAGCGTGGACGTGGCCTCGATCGCCCCGGACAACCCCAACCGCGCCGAGCTGCGGAAGAAATTCCTCGATGAGCACTTCCACAAGGAAGACGAGGTCCGCTTCTTCGTCGCCGGGTCGGGTCTGTTCACCCTGCACGTCGAGGACAAGGTGTACGAGATCGAGTGCGTGAAGGACGACCTGATCGCGGTACCGGACGGCACCACCCATTGGTTCGACATGGGCGATGAACCCAGCTTCGTGGCCATCCGCTTCTTCACCGAGCCGGATGGCTGGGTCGGGCACTTCACCGGCACCGACATCGCGCAGAAATTCCCCCGCTACATTCCGACCAAGGCGTCCTGATCCATGCCCCACCCCACTGTCATCCTGACCGACATCGAAGGCACCACCAGCAGCATTTCGTTCGTCAAGAACGTGCTGTTCCCGTATGCGCGACAGGCACTGCCGGCATTCGTCGCCGCGCACGGCCAGCAGCCGGAGGTGCGTCGCTGGCTGGACGCGGTGGCGGTGGAAATCGGCGGTGCCTGCCAGGACCCGCTGATCGTGGAAACCCTGCAGGGCTGGATCGACCAGGACCGCAAGCACACCGCGCTGAAGGCGCTGCAGGGCATGATCTGGGAAGCCGGTTACCGCAATGGCGACTACAAGGCCCACTTCTACCCGGAAGTGGCGGCCGCGCTGCGCGGCTGGCACGCGCAGGGCAAGCCGCTGTACGTCTACTCGTCCGGGTCGGTGCCCTCGCAGAAGCTGTTCTTCGGCTTCAGCGAAGCCGGCGACCTGACCGGCCTGGTGTCGGGGTGGTTCGACACCGAGATCGGCGGCAAGCGTGAGGCCGGCAGCTACCGCAACATCGTCAAGGCCATCGGCGTTCCTGCCGGCGAGATCCTGTTCCTCTCGGATGTGGTCGAGGAGCTGGATGCCGCGCGCGAAGCCGGCCTGCAGACCCGGTTGCTGGACCGGCGCGAGGACTACGCCATGCCGCGTATCGGCGCCGCCGCAAATGGCCACGACCGCGTCGAGAATTTCCAGCAGATCACGCTGAAGTAACGCTTTCGGTGGGGTCGGTTCCCGAACGACGCCGTGCATGAATGCACAAGTGGTGCGGCTGCAGGATGCGGATGAGCATTCCACCGCCGATAGAGGTCGCCACCTCATTAACGCATGACCCTTGCCGGAGACATCCCTCCGACGCAGGTCATGCGTCCCAGCACCCTTCGCCACTACGTGCGGTCGTTTGGGAACCGACCCTACCGCCTGCGTTGGCTGTACGATTGCAACGGCCCCCTTGGATCGTCAGAGCCAAGCTCGGTATTCATGGCTTAGCCCCGCGGGATTCGATCCTCATCGGTCTCAATCCGAATTCCGCGGATGGAGGCAGCCGTTGCCTCCCGCCCAAACAACGCAAGTAGTTGGTACGCTTCCGACAACGTAAGTTCATTACGAATGTCTGCGTAGGTGAAACTACCGAGACCGTTGGGCGTGAACACCAAGCTGTCGATGAACCGCCTCTTTGCCCCTGGAGACAGTCGATCCAACGGCGTCTGCATCGCGCGCATGGACGCCAGGTAGGTATGAAGGTCGGCCTCGCTCTTGATTCTGGCCAACTTTCCGGAGATCTCACGCTGCAGCGCCGCTCGGCTCTCAGCGTCCTGAGATTGCGTAGGGTTCACTGCAGCATCCGTAGTGTCCGCTTGAACGGAACCTGCGACGAAGCCAGATAGCAGTAGAGACATAACGACAGTGTTCACAGTCAACCTCACTAGTTGGGAGTCGGTGTTCACGGCTTCTGTCCGCGGACTTTACGCCCGCATGTGCGCGAATCAAGAGCCGTTTCCGACGTCGCAACAGCTGCATCAGCGTTCCGTTGCCGACACAGGTCGTAGGGTGTTGGACGTATGGTCTGAAGGCGGCAGACCTCTCCGATGGAGGTCATGCGTCCCAGCGCCGATCAGCGTTGCGTGCGGTCGTTTGGGAACCGACCCTACCGATCCCCATCCGTGCCGGTCATTCCGTCCGGCACGGCGTCGGTGGTTACCGACTGGAGATCGCGTCTGCTACCGAGCGTATCCGCAGCGCATTGCGCAGCGTTTCGATCCCGGCACCGGCCTTCACCTTGATCCGCACCGGTTCGCCTGGGACCAGGTCGATGGCGTTGTGGTCCAGGGTGGCGTCCATTCCCTCGATTTCGACCCATACGCCGCGCGCCAGCTGCGCCGAGCGCAGCTCCAGCACGACCTCATCGCCGTCCTGCGTCCAGCGGCTGTCGATCTGCACCTTCGGCAGCTGCATGTCCTTGGCCGCCGCGAAGTAGACCACCTGGCGCGACAGCACCCGCGTGCCATCCAGCAGTTCCACCACTGCGACCGTACGCGCGGGGTCGGCCGTGCCGAGCAGCTCGGCATCAGCGAAGCGCCCGACCTCCAGCGCCGACAGCGCAGGCACGGTCACCGCGTGCTGCTGCTTCGCAACCTGTCGGCCATCCACATCCATCACCCGCATCCGCCACTGCGCGTTCAGCGGCTGCTGCAGGTCGTTGAGAAGGCTGATGCGGGTAATGCCTTCGTCACGCAATGCCGCCACGGCATGGTCGGCGAAGAAGCGCTTCGCGTGGAAATGCAGGGCCTTCCAGCGCCCGGCGTAGTCGATGCTGGACCAGGACGCGCCCGGCCACACGTCGTTGAGCTGCCAGTACAGCGAGCCCATGGTGTAGGGGCGCGACGCGCGGTGATGCAGCGCGGCCAGCTGGATGCCTTCAGCCTGCATCGCCTGGCTGAGGTACACGAAGTCGCTGAAGTCACGCGGCGTGCCGAACTCGCGCTCGATGTACTGCAACAGGCGCTGGTTGCCCTCGCCCGCCATGAACTTCTGGTGCGCGCGCACGATGTCGCTGTCCACGCGCAGTTCGTCGGCCGGGATGATGCCCTCCAACGTGCGCAGCACCGGCCAGGCCTGCAGCCCGTATTCGGACATGAAGCGCGGCGTCTCGCGCAGGTAGGCATGCACCGGCAGCGCCGGGTTGCCCCACACCTGCCAGTAGTGCTTGTCGCCACGGGTCGAGTCGTTGGCCACGGTGTCCAGGTCGTTGCTGGGCGAACTGGACCAGTACGGCACGCCCAGTCCCTCCTCGGCCACCACCCTGCGCAGGTCGTTGCCGAACAGGTCCACATAGCCCTGCCACACGCGGGCGGCGAACGCCGGATCGGCCGCCTTCAGGTCGCGACCGTGGCCCCAGTCCTTCCACGCGGTTTCTTCCTCGTTGTTGCCACACCACAGCACCACGCTGGGATGGCGGCGCAGGCGGCGCACGTTGTCGCGCGCCTCGGCCACCACGTTGGCGCGGAATGCCGGATCGTAGCCGGGCTGCATGCCGCCGCCGAACATGAAGTCCTGCCAGACCAGCAGACCCAGTTCGTCGGCGATGTCGAAGAACGCGTCGTCTTCGTAGTAGCCGCCCCCCCAGTTGCGCAGCATGTTCATGTTGGCATCGCGGGCCGCGGTCAGCTCGCGGCGGATCCGTGCCGGATCAATCCGCGCCGGGAACATGTCGAACGGAATCACGTTGGCGCCCTTGGCGAAGATCGGCACGCCATTGATGACGAAGGCAAAGCCCTGCCCGCCCTTGGCATCTTCCTCGCGGCGCAGCTCCACCGTGCGCAGGCCGGTGCGGATGCTGCGCTCGGCCGCTTCCGATGTTCCGGCATCGACGCTGGCACGCACCGTGTAACGCGCCTGCTCGCCATGACCCACCGGCCACCAGCGCCGCGGCTGGTCCAGTCGAACCGGCAACGACACAGACTGCTGGCCCTTGCGCAGCATCACCGCTCGCTCGACCGTCGCGGCAACCTTTCCGTCCGGATCGATCATCGCCACACGCAGCCTGGCAGTGCGCGCGGCGGCGCTCTCCACGTCCACGGCCACGGTCAGGTCGGCGCGCCGGGCGTCCAGCGCCGTCGCCTGCACGGCGACATCGGTGATCCGCTCTGCGTCCCATGCCTCCAGCCGCACCGGTCGCCAGATGCCTGCGGTGACATAGCGCGGACCCCAGTCCCAGCCGAAGTGGTAGCCGGGCTTGCGCACGAAATTGCCGACCATCGCGTCGCGCGGCTCATCGCCGTAAGGCGACGGATAGTTGCCGGCGATCTTGTGCGGCATCGCCTGCACACCCGGCAGCAACGTGGTGATCGGGGAACGGAACACGATCCGCAGCACGTTGCCGGTGGCCCGCAGCTGCCCATCCACCCGCGCCCGCCAGGTGCGATGGCTGTTGTCCGCGCGCAACAGCGCACGGTCGTTGAGGCTTACCTCCGCGAACGTATCCAGGCCTTCGAAGCTCAGCTCGGCATGTGCGTCGGCCAGGGTGGCGGCATCCACGTCGAAACGGGCTTGGTACTCCCAGTCGGCCAGGCCGATCCACTGCAGGCCGGCTTCTGCCGCGCCAGCGTATGGATCAGGAATCGCCTTGGCAGCCAACAGGTCGGTGTGCACCGATCCGGGTACCGAGGCAGGCCGCCACTGACCCGCCTCGGGATGCGCCTTCACCTGCGCGTTGCCCGGCAGCAGCCGGAACGACCACTGCGCCTGCAGCGGCGCTGCAGCAGCGGGAAGCGCATGCAGCGCAAGCAAAAGAACCAGTCCAACGCCCCGTGCCCACACCTTCATGCCCCACCCCGTAGTGCCGGGCGCTGCCCGGCCATGCCATTGGACCGGGCGCCACCCCGGCCATGCAGTTGCACCGGGCCACGCCCGGCGTCCTTCAGTGTTTTCAGCGCACCACGTTGAGCACTTCGTAACACGCGCCCATGGTGTGGTAGTCGGTCTTGCCGGCCGGGCTCTTCTCGTTGCTGTACTTGCGGTTGTCCGCATCCAGGATGCGATACCACGCGCCATGCTGGTGGTCGATCATGTGCGCCCAGGCATAGGCCCACAAGCGGTCGTACCAGTCCCAGTACACCGCGTCGCCGGTACGTGCGGCCAGCAGTGCCGCGGTCGCCAGCGATTCGGCCTGCACCCAGAAGTACTTGTCGTCGTCGCACACGCTGCCGTCCGGCGCGAAGCCGTAATACAGCCCGCCGCGCGTCTCGTCCCAGCTGCGGTTCACGGCGGTGTCGAACAGGTGGCGCGCGGTCGGCACCAGCCAGTCGGCCTGGACGTGGCGGTCGAGGATCAGCAGCAGCTTGGCCCACTCGGTCTGGTGGCCCGGCTGGAAACCCCAGGGACGGAACAGGTGCTTGGGATTGTCGAGGTTGTAGTTCCAGTCGATCTGCCAGTTGCGGTCGTAGTGCTCCCAGACCAGCCCGTTGCCCTGCGCCGCCTGCCGACGGGTCATGTGGTCGGCCAGCAGCAGCGCACGGTCGCGGTAGCGCGCTTCACCACTGGCCTCGAACGCGGCCAGCATCGCTTCGCACATGTGCATGTTCGCGTTCTGGCCGCGGTAGTCGCTGAAGTTCCAGTCCGCGTCCGCTTCGTCCCGGTACAGGCCGAAGTCCGGTTCCCAGAAGCGCTTCTCGAGCAGCTCCCAGGTCTCGTCCATCCAGGCGCGCGCTTCGCCGATACCGGCCTTCAGGGCGCAGCTGTAGGCCAGCAGCACGAAAGCCACGCCATAGCAGTGGTTGGTGGCATCTTCGACCACGCCGTCGCGCAGCGTCCACGCATAGCCGCCGGTCGCCGGGTTGCGGTGTACCTCGCGCAGGTAGCGGATGCCATGCTCGACCGCCTTCAGGTCCTCCGGCTTGCCGAACTCGCGGTAGGCCATGGCATGGTTGAACACGAAACGGGTGCTGCTCACCAGGTGGCGGTGGCCGCTGTCGTAGACGGTGCCATCGTCCAGGTAATAGTGGAAGAAGCCGCCGTTGGGGTCGATCTCGTGCGGCTGGTAGAACGCCATGGTCTGCGCGATATGCGCGCGCAGGAAATCGGCCGAGCGGAAATCGGGCTGGGCGGGAACGGCGGTGGTCATGCGGCGGTTTCCTGTTGTTGCTGCAGCAGTTGCTGGACATCGGCCAGGGTCGGCATCGCGGCGAACGCGCCCTTGCGGGTCACGGCCAGTGCACCGACGGCGGCACCGAAACGAATGGCCTCCTGCAGGCAGGCAGGATCGCGGCAGAAGTCGACGAAGGCCGCGCCATCGGCGCCGCGCTCGCCAAGCGCGAACAGCAGTCCGCCAACGAACGCATCACCGGCCGCCGTGGTGTCCACGGTGGGCACCTGGAAGCCGGTGACCACGCCGCTGCCATGGCGGGTATGCCAGCGCATCGGCGCGGCGCCGTCGGTGACCACCACCGCCTGGGCCTGGGCCGCCAGCAGGCGCTGGATGACCATGCTGTTGCCATCGGCTCCCAGCGGCGCGGCCAGGTATTCCAGTTCCTCGCGCGAAAGCTTGACCAGGTCGGCCAGCACCAGCGCCTGCCACAGCGTGTCGGTCGGATCGACGTCGCTCGGCCACAGCGCCGGGCGCAGGTTGAGGTCGAGGCTGACCATCGCACCGGCGGCGCGGGCACGCTGCATGCCCTGCAGCGTGGCCTGGGCGATGGCGCTTTCGGTCAGGCTGTTGGAGCACACATGGAAGCTGCGGGTGCCGTCGAAGCAGGCCGCGGTGAAGTGCTCGGCGCGGAACAGCAGGTCCGCGGCCGGCGGGCGGTAAAAGCTGAAACTGCGTTCGCCATGTGCGTCGAGCGCCACGAACGCGAGCGCGGTCTTGGCCGCGTCGGTGCGCACGATGCAGTCGGTGGCAACCCCGGCGCTGGCCAGGCTGTCGGCGAGGAAATCACCGAACATGTCCTGGCCGAGCATCCCGGCGAAATGGGTGTCCGCGCCCAGCCGCGCGGCGGCCACGGCGACGTTGGCGGGGGCACCTCCGGCGTACTGCAGGAAGGCGCGCGGGGTATCCGGCGTGGCCGGCGGTTGCGCAAGTAGATCGATCAAAATTTCGCCGAAACAGACAATCTTTGTCATGACGCGCTCAGCCCCCCTGGCTGAAACCGGCACGCGGGCGCGAGCCCCACATGCCGTAGAAGAGGATGTAGCCGTAGCACAGCAACGGCAGGATGAAGGACAGGTGCAGCCCGATGCGGTCGGCCAGCAGACCCTGCAGGAACGGGATGATCGCGCCACCGACGATGGCCATGATCAGCAGGCTGGACGCCTTGTTGGTCAGCGCGCCGAGGCGTTCGATGCTGAGCGCGAAGATGGTCGGGAACATGATCGAGTTGAACAGGCCGATCGCGACTACCGAGTACATCGCCACATGGCCTTCGCTGGCCATGGTCAACGCCAGCAGCAGCGCGTTGGCGGCCGCGAACAGGGTCAGCAGGATGCGCGGCGAGAACCGGGTCATGATCGCCGAACCGGCGAAGCGGCCGATCATCGCCATGGTCCAGTACGCCGACACGTAGCCGGTGGCCTGCTGCTCGGTCAGCCCGCCGATGTTGGGCATCGACAGGTAGTTGACCAGGAAGCTGCCGATCGACACTTCGGCGCCGACGTAGAAGAAGATGCCCAGCACGCCGAACAGCACGTGGCGGTGGCGCAGCGCGTCCATCAGGGTGTGCTTGCCCGGGTCGGCCTGTTCGGTGGTCTCGTTCAATGCCGGCAGGCGGAACAGGTAGACGAACACCGCCAGCAGCGCCAATGCGATCGCCAGGCCCACGTAGGGGCCCTGCACCGACTGCGCTTCCTGGGTGCGGTAGGCCAGCTGTTCCGCTGCGCCCAGCGCGGCAAGTTCATCGGCGCTCTTGACCGTGTTGCCCAGGATCAGAAGACCGCCGAACAGCGGCGCGATCGCGGTGCCCAGCGAGTTCAGCGCCTGCGCCAGGGTCAACCGGCTCGACGCGGTCTGCTCCGGACCCAGCAGCGCCACGTAGGGGTTGGCCGCCACCTGCAGCACGGTGATGCCGGTGGCCAGCACGAACAGCGCGCCGAGGAAGGCCTCGTACACGCGCAGTTCGGCCGCCGGCCAGAAGCCCAGTGCACCAACGGCAGCGATGGCCAGGCCGGCCACGATGCCCTTCTTGTAGCCCAGGTGCGCGACCAGCCGACCCGCCGGCAGCGACATCAGGAAGTACGCGCCGAAGAAGGTGAACTGCACCAGCATCGCCTTGGCGTAGTTCAGTTCGAACACCGCCTTCAGGTGAGGAATCAGGATGTCGTTGAGGCAGGTCAGGAAGCCCCACATGAAGAAAATCGTCGTGGCCACGGCCAGTGCCATGCGCGGATTGACCACGGGCGCGGCGGAAGACGAGGTGGGCAGGCGTGGCGTTGGAGAAATGGGCATTCGGTACGCGCCTCATTGCGCGGGCGGGTGAAAGGGAGTCGACGTCAGCCGGCCACGGGGCCGCTGCTGTCACGGATACGGAGCTGCACCGGGGCCACGGTGCGGCGCGGTGCGGCGGTGGGATCATCCAGGCGCTGCAGCAGCAGTTCGGCGGCCTGGCGGCCGCGCTCGCGCGGATTGACGGTAAGCGTGGTCAACGGCGGCATCGCCACCGCCGCCTCGGAAATGTCATCGAAACCGGTCACCGCGAAATCGCGCCCCGGCTGCACGCCGCGCGAGGCCAGGCCCAGCATCAGGCCCAGTGCCACGGTGTCGTTGTAGCAGACCGCTGCGGTGGGCACGTCGCCGGCGAACAGCTCACCCGACCGGGCCGCAGCTTCCAGCCGGTTCGGCGCCGATTCGATCAGCCAGTCCGGCTGCACGGATAGCCCGGCCTCGGCCAGCGCCTGCGCATAGCCGGTGCGGCGCTGGTGGCAGGAACTGGAATCGGCGTGGCCGCCGAAGAAGGCGATGCGCCGGTGGCCGCGTTCGATCAGGTGCTGCGTGGCCAGGTAGGCCCCCTGCTGGTTGTCCAGGGTCAGGAAATCCCAATCGCCGCCCTTCAGCTCGCGGTTGAACAGCAGCACGTTGGCATTGAAGCCCAGCGCCTGGCGCACCTCGGTGGCATCGCTGCCTTCGGCCGGCGACAGGATCAGCCCGGCCGGGGTGTGTTCCATCAACGTGGTCAGCACCGCCTGCTGTCGCACCGGCGACTCGCCGGTGCTGCCGAGCAGGGTCACGAAACCCTTCGCGCCCAGCGCCTCGTCGACGCCGGAGGCGAACTCGGCGAAGAACGGGTTGGACAGGTCGTTGATCACCAGCGCCACGCTGGTCGAGGTGCGGCGGCGCAGGTTGGCTGCGCCCCGGTTGTACACATACCGCTGCCGGCGCAGTTCGGCCTCGACCCGCGCGCGGGTGTCGACATTCACCAGCGGGCTGCCCCGCAGCACGAGCGACACGGTCGCGCGCGACACGCCGATGGCATCGGCGATGTCGGTCACGGTGACCGCGCGTGCGGCGCCGGCACGGGGCGTGCTGGCGCGGGTTCCCTTGGCAGCGGAAGTGTCCTTTTTCATCGTGGCGTCGGCGTCCTCATGGTCCTGCAAGCCTAAACGATCGCATCGGTCAGCGGATCGCGGCGCGCGGGCTCATTCCAGGCGGGCCCCCGGGGTGGCGCAGTACGACACCGGCAGCGCGTCGACCTGGGTGCCCCAGCCCGTTTCCGGAGCGGTGTCGCCCAGGGTGTAGGCGATGGTGCCGCCCTGCTGCAGGCGGTTCCAGTCGAGCCAGACCGGGGCATGCGCCTGGCCGTCCACCTGCACGCCCTGCACATACTGCAGCTTGCGGCCATCGGCGCCCGGCGCCTGCAGGCGCAGGGTGCGGCCCTGGCCCAGGTTGACCTCGACCTTGGCGAAGCGCGGGGTATGCAGCAGGAACTGGCCGCTGCCGGGCACCGCCGGGTACAGGCCCAGGGCACTGAACAGGTACCAGGCCGACATCGTGCCCAGGTCATCGTTGCCGGTGACGCCATTGGGCGCGTTGGTGAACAGCTGCTGCGCGGCGCGCACCACCGTGGCGGTCTTCCACGGCTGGCCGATCAGCGTGTACATCCACGGCGCATGCAGGTCCGGCTCGTTGTTGGGGTTGTAGCGGTACTGGTTGTAGTAGCTGTACGGACCGACCACCCACTCCTTGCGCGCGGCCTGCAGCGGCGACTGCAGCAGCGCGTCGTAGGCGAAGAAGGCATCCAGGCGCTTGCCGGCCTGTTCGCGGCCATGCATGGCCTGGACCAGGCCGGGGATGTCCTGCTGGGCCAGCCACTGGTACTGCCACGCGGTGCCCTCGTGGAAACCGTGGTGCGAACGCGGGCTGTAATGGCCGTCGGCCGGCAGGTACCACTTGCCATCGTCCATGCGCGGACGCGGGAAGCCACTCATGCCGGTTTCCTCGTCGCGCACGCTGGGATCCCACACCTTCTGCCAGTTGCGGCCGCGCTGGCGCAGCACGCCGGCGTCATCCGCATGGCCCAGGCCGTCGGCCATCTGCGCCAGTGCGCAGTCGGCCAGCGCGTACTCCAGGGTCGCCGAGCCGCCGTGGTGCGGATCGACATCCATGCCCTTGGAGGGGAAGGCGCGGTCGTAGGCGACATAGCCGTTCTGCACGTAGCCCGGGTTGCCCGAGCGGCCGGCATGGCGCGAGTTCATCGGCGGCAGTTCGAACGCGTTGCGGCGCAGCGCGGTGTAAGCCTCGCCTTCGCGGCCGGCCAGCGCGCCGAAGCGCCACAGGTCGACCATGAAGGGGGTGACCGGGTCGCCGGTCATGATGTTGGTTTCGAAGTTGGCGTAGCCCCAGCGCGGCAGCCAACCGCCCTGTTCGTTGATCGCCAGCAGGCTGCGGCCGATGTCGCGGGTCACTTCCGGGCGGGTCAGCGCCAGCCACTGGTTCTGCGCGCGGTAGGTGTCCCACAGCGAGAAATACTCGTAGTAGGTCCAGCCGTCCGCACGGTGGATCTGGTCGTCGTAGCCGCGGTAGCGGCCGTCGGCGTCGCTGCCGGTGAGCGGCTGCAGCAGTGCGTGGTACAGCGCCGTGTACAGCACGGTGCGGTCGTCGGCCTGCTTGCTGTCCACGCGCACGGTGGCCAGTTCCTTGCGCCACTGCTGCTGGGACAGGCTGCGCATGCGCTCGAAGCCCAGCAGGCGGCCATCCTGCATGCCGTCGCTGCGCAGGTTGGCACGGGCGCCTTCGGCATCGACGTGGGAAATCGCGCTGACCGCCGTCACTGCGCGGCCCTTGGACAGATCGAAGCTCAGCCAGGCACCGCTGGGCTTGAGTTCGCCTTCCATGCCGTGGCGTGCGCCGGGCAGCCCGCCGCCCTCGCCCCACGTGCCGAACGCCTTGAACGGACGGTCGAACTCGATCCGGAACCAGGTGGTGTACTGGTGGCCGCCGCAGAAGCTCTTGGTGACCAGCTTGCCCTCGACCACGCGGTCGCCGACCACATCGACCACGCTGCCGATGACCGAATGGCGTTCGTTGGCCTGGCCGACGTTGACCAGCACATGGCCGGTGCCGGCGTCGGCCGGGAAGGTATAGCGCTCGGCGGCGGCGCGGGTGCGCGCGGTGGCCTCGGCGTCGATGCCGCCGTAGCTGGTCAGGCGCACCTTGTAGTAGCCCGCCTGGCCGACTTCACCTTCGTGGGTGTAGCTGGAGGCGTAGGTCTTGTGGTCGAAGCTCTTGGCGTTGTCGGTGTCGAAGTCGCCACCCGGACCGACCGTGCCCGTCACCGGCAGTACCGAAACCTGCCCGCCCTGCTCCCAGCAGCCGGCACCGGACAGGAACGAATGGCCGAATCCCCGGATCTTGGGGTCGTCGTAGCGCCAGCCGGCGTAGTGTTCGCCGATCGGGCTGACCTGGATCAGGCCGAACGGGGCCGATGCGCCCGGGAAGGTATTGCCGTCATCCTTGCTGCCGATGAAGGTGTTGACCTCGCGCTCCAGCGCGGCCGGGGCGGCCTGCAGCAGGGGTGAGAAGGCCAGAACGGCCAGGCAGGTCGTCAGGGCGAGAGGGGACGGCAATCGGCGCATGCAGTGGTTCCTGTGGGTCGATGACGGTACTTCGGGGTGCGTTTGGATCGCTCCAAAGTCACGGCGACGTGAATTTAGATCGATTTAAGTAAACCACGGACAAATCCGTCGATGCATTCTGCGGCGCAACATGAGAGCCCCTTTGCAGCGCCACCGGCGAAAACGGCCGGCGGGTGCGCACCTGAATCGTTCACAGCCCGGCTCCGCCCTTGTCCCGAGGGCCTCAACACCCTAGGCACACTCCGGGTCCTGGCGTCCATATTGCGCAGCAGCATGCTTTCCCTCGCCGCGCCGTGTTAAAAATTCGCCGCCAACGGTTTAGATCGATCCAACTCCAAACCGTCATCATCTCGGCCTGGCGAGCTGGGGCCTCCCCAGGTTCGCCGCCAATTTTAGATCGATTCAACCAACTATCAGCACCGGTTCAATCCAACGGAGAGAGTGGAATGAAGCAGATGTCCCGCATGCACGGCCGCGACGCATTGTCCGCCGCGATCACGTTCGCCCTGGCCGCGGCCGCCTTCGTGCCGGCGACCGTGTTCGCCCAGCAGGCCGCCGCCGCGGGCGAAACCCCGTCGGCCACCACGCTCGACAGCGTGCAGGTCACCGGCTACCGCTACGCGATCGAAAAGAGCCTGCAGCAGAAGCGTGACGCCAACGCTGTGGTCGAAGTGATCACCGCCGAAGACGTGGGCAAGTTCCCGGACAAGAACGTGGCCGATTCGCTGCAGCGCGTGCCGGGCGTGGTGATCACCCGCGACGGCGGCGAAGGCAAGAGCGTCAGCGTGCGTGGCCTCGACCCGGACCTGACCCTGACCCAGTTGAACGGCAACTACATCGCCACCTCGGAAACCAACGACGAGGCCAGCCGTTCCTTCAACTACACCCTGCTGCCGTCGAACATGCTGTCCAGCGCCGAGCTGTTCAAGTCGCCCGAAGCGCGCATCGACGAGGGCGGCATCGGCGGCACGGTCATCCTGCATACCCGTCGCCCGCTGGAGATGGAGTCCAACTCCGGCTACGTGACCCTGGAAGGCACCTCCTCGGACAACAGCCGTGACGTCGACCCGCAGGCGTCGGCGCTCTACTCCTGGCACAGCGACGACGAGCGCTTCGGCGTGCTGGTCGGCGTGACCCAGCAGAAGCGCACCAGCCGCACCATGGAAGCCACCACGGAAAACTACCAGTGGTATGGCACCGACACCACCGCACGCGATGTGTTCGGCAATGAAATGAACCAGGGTGGCGTGAACTACTGGTGGGGCAACTCCGGCTTCAACGACCAGACCGGCCGCAACTACACCGACTTCTACATGCCGACCTCGGTGAACTTCGCGGTCAAGGAAGAAGAGCGCCAGCGCAAGGGCGGTCAGCTCACCTTCCAGTTCAAGCCGACCGACAACGTCACCCTGACGGCGAACTACTTCCGCTTCGAGCTGGAGGGTGATTACACCCAGAACATGCTCAAGATTCCGGAATGGAACATGGCCCGCTACAACCAGGACGGCAACTGGGCCGGCGGTCGCCTGCTCAACGGGCTGACCATGGACCCGAGTGGCACCATCGTCACCGGCGCGCAGTTCGAGAAGATCCCGGGCAAGACGTACTACTGCAGTGAGGACGAAGCTGCCGCCGCCGGCCTGCCGCCGGGTGGCTGGGGTCCGGACGACTGCACCATCCCCACTCCGCAGCTGACCGGCGATTACAGCCGCGAAAAGGCGCTGTCGCAGACCGCCGACCTGAGCGTCGACTGGGACATCAGCCCGCTGTGGAAGGCGTCGTTCAGCGGCGGCCGCACCTGGTCCGAAGGTGGCCCGTCGATGAAGTTCCGCATGTCGGCCAAGCCGCGCCGCCGCGTCGATGGCGTGTGGCAGACCGGCAACCAGTACTCGGCATGGGACCTGACCGGCACGCCGTCGGCTACGTTCTCGCCCGACCTGCAGCAGCAGCTGATGAACGGCATTGCTGAAGTGGACACCGGTTCGACCGACTCGTCCTGGATGCAGACCGAGATCAAGCAGAACCACTTCCAGGCCGACTTCACCAAGCTGTTCGAGACCGGCTGGCTGGATTCGTTCCAGTTCGGTGCGAAGTACAGCGATGGCAAAGTCCACCGCAATACCGGCAACACCTACTGGGTCTGCCAGGGCACCGACCCGGCCGACTATGACAACAACCGCTACCAGGCGGGCTGCGACAACACGGCGGGCATCGCGCAGCCGGGCTTCTTCCTGTCCAACCCGATCAGCGGCATCAACGGCGGTTTCAACGCGAACGTGTTCCCGGGCATCAACTACCCGGCGTACATCAATTACCTCAATGACCGCTACGGCGGTTCGCACAACCGTACCGAAGAAGATTTCGTCTACAACGTCAACGAGAAGGTCTACGCCGGTTACTTCCAGGCGAACTTCCGTACCGAGCGCCTGCGCGGCAACGTGGGCATGCGGGTAGTGCGCACCGAGCAGTTCGCGCAGTCCAGCGATGCGATCGAACGCTTCAACGATTACTTCCTGGACAATGCGTCCGGCGCGCCGATGTCGTGCACCGACCCGGCGGCGGCAGCGTTCCCGACCTACGGTTGTGAAAGCGGCTTCGTCCGCCTGCCCGACAGCCTGGCGCGGCAGAAGTCGTTCGAGCTGATCGGCACGGACAAGACCTACACGGACTTCCTGCCAAGCTTCAACATCGCCTGGGACATCACCGAGAACCTGGTGCTGCGCGGCGCGGCGTCGAAGGTGATCGCGCGCCCGAGCTACACCAGCATTGCCGCACCGGGTGCACTGAGCTACTACAGCGCGGAGTACGTGAACGACCGTCGCGTCGCCGGTGGTGCGCCGCAGGAAGGTTGGCAGGGCCACGGCAGCAACAAGAACCTGGAGCCTTTCGAGGCCACCCAGTTCGACGTGGGCCTGGAGTGGTACTTCAAGCCGGGCGCGGTGGCGGGTATCGGCCTGTTCCGCAAGAACGTGGACAACTTCACGGTGCCGGTGGTGCGTGACGTGCAGATGGTGGTCGGCGGCGAGTCGGTCACGGTGCAGGATTACGAGACCCAGGCCAACGGCCGCGATGGCGTGTCGCAGGGCGTGGAGCTGTACGGCCAGTACACGTTCGACATGGGCTTCGGTGTGCAGGCCAACTACACCTACAACGACACCAACCTGGCCTCGATCGTGCTCGATGGTGAGAGCATCGGTTCGTCGCCGCTGGTCGGCAGTGCCAAGAACCAGGCCAACGTCACTGTGTTCTATGAAAGCGACGCGTTCCTGGCGCGCGCTTCGTACAACCGCCGTGGCGAAGTGGTCGGCGGGCTCAACGGTGGCATGACCGAGTACACCGAGCCGTACGCGCAGCTCGACCTCAACGTGGCCTACAACTTCACCGATGCGCTGACCTTCACCGCGTCGGTGCTGAACGCCACCAAGGAAGAACAGCGCGTCCACCTCGGCAACGACACCGATGCCCGCCTGATTTCCAGCCTGTACTCGGGTCGCCAGCTGTACTTCGGCGCGACCTACAAGTTCTAAGCTTCACCCCCACCCCGCCTTCAGGCGGGGGCAACGCTCCTCCACGGCAACCGCGCTTTCACAGGCGGTTGCCGTTTTTTCTCTTGTTTTCAGCTGAGCATTCTTTACTTTGCCAGGGACCTACCGGCCGCGACGGGGCTTGGCTTGCGGTTCGCGATGGAAAAGCGGAAGTCAGCGCGACGCCGGTGGGGCGAGTGTGGGGCCGCCGTGCCCTTGTGGGCGAATTAAAAGGAGGAAGGGGGCGGCCGCAGGCCGACGCCGGGGGAAATTCGCCCACAAGGGTACGGCGGCCCCGCGCTCGCCCCACCGGCAACCGCTTTTCAGTAGGCGGTTGCCGTTTTTTTTCGCGTGCTTCAGCGGAGCGTTTTGTTGCCGCGGGTCTTGGAAGCGTGGCGGACGGTCTTCGATGAGGTTCATTGCGAGCGTTGAGGGCCCCGCCGCGGCCGGCAGGCCCCTATGCAAATGTCCCCCGGCCGACGCCTGCGGCGACGGCCTCCTCCTTTACTTTGCCAGGGACCTACCGGCCGCGACGGGGCTTGGCTTGCGGTTCGCGATGGAAAAGCGGAAGTCAGCGCGACGCCGGGGGGGCGAGTGGGGGGCCGCCGTACCCTTGTGGGCGAATTAAAAGGAGGAAGGGGGCGGCCGCAGGCCGACGCCGGGGGAAATTCGCCCACAAGGGTACGGCGGCCCCGCGCTCGCCCCACCGGCAGCCGCTTTTCAGTAGGGATTGGCTGCATCCAACGCAGCACGCAGCGCGGCGACCGTGTTGGCGTCGGTCTGCGTCCAGTCGTTGTCCAGGCCGCGCAGGTCAGCATTGCGATAACGCATCCCCGAGAACCGGACCGTCGTTGCAGACGCGTGCAGTTCGCGGCAACCGGTGGTTGTCGCGATGTCCGTGATGTTCTCCGGGCTAATGCCCGCGCCGGCCATCACCGACAGCCGATCACCTGCCTGCGTGACCAGCCGGGCCAGCATGTCGCTGCCCGCCTGTGCACTGGCCTGGCCGCCCGAACTCAGTGCCCGCTGGCAGCCCAGTGCGATCACCTGCTCCAATGCCGCCGGCAGGTCGCGCGCGGCGTCGAAGGCGCGGTGGAAGGTCACGCCCAACGGGCCGGCCGCCGCCACCAGGTCACGGCACAGCGGTACGTCGATGTCGCCCGCCGCGTCCAGTGCCCCGATCACCACCCCGTCGCAGCCCAGCTGCCGGCACTGCGCGATGTCGCGCAGCATGATTTCCGTCTCCAGCGCGTCGTAACGGAAATCGCCCGGGCGCGGCCGGATCAGCACGAACAGCGGGATCTGCAGGCGCTCCCGCGCCACGGCGATGCTGCCATGGGAAGGCGTGGTGCCGCCCTCCGCAAGGTTGTCGAACAGCTCGATGCGGTCTGCACCGCCCTGCTGCGCGGCCAGGGCCGATGCAACCGAGTTCGACGCAATCTCGAGGGTGTGCCTCGCCATGTTCAGCTCTGCTCGCTGGTGTAGACCGATGCGGAATCGCGCAGGTCATTCTGGCGGTCCTTGTCGCACACCGCATAGACGAAGCCACGGTGCAGCGCATACGCGCCTACCTCGCCGTCGCGGCCCAGCGCCAGGAAGCATACCTGCAGGGTCTTGCTGGCCTCCGGTCGCTTGCGCACCACACGGGCGATCGCTTCACGACAGGCCTCTGCCGGCGAGCGCCCCTGGCGCATCAGCTCCACCACCAGGAACGAGGCCGCGTTGCGGATCATCTCTTCGCCCACGCCCGACGCGGTCGCCGCACCCACCTCGTTGTCCACGTACAGACCGGCACCGATGATCGGGCTGTCGCCCACCCGGCCGTGCAGCTTCCACGCCATGCCGCTGGTGGTGCAGGCACCGGCCAGCTGGCCCTGCGCGTCGATGGCCAGGATGCCAAGGGTGTCGTGATTGCTGCTGTCGCCGGGACGGCTACGCCGCTCGGCATTGATTTCCGGCGTGTACTGCGCTGTCTTCAACCACTCGCGCCACGCCTTCTCCGCCGCCGGGGTCAGCAGCTTCTCGCGGCGGAAGCCCTGCTGCACGGCGAACTGCTGCGCGCCCTCGCCCACCAGCATCACGTGCGGGGTCTGTTCCATCACCTTCCGCGCGACCGACACCGGGTGCAGGATGTCGGTCAACGCCGCCACCGAACCGCACTGCCCGTCACCGGCCATGATGCTCGCATCCAGGCTCAGCACACCGTCACGGTCCGGATTGCCGCAGCGCCCCACCGTCGGGTTGCACAGCTCGCTTTCCGCCCAGCGTGCGCCGGTCTCCACCGCGTCCAGCGCGCTGCCGCCGGATGACAGCACCTTCCACGCAGCCTGGTTGGCGCCTACGCCGAAATCCCAGGTGGACACCACCCGCGCGCGTCCGCTGCCGCTGGCCTGCACCCGCGGAAATGCCATGACACCTGCCGCCAGCGCACCGGCCTGGAGGAATTGCCTGCGATCAGTCACTCGTTGCTCTCCCACTGCCATGAACCGGCCCGGGAAGGCCGGGAAAGAATGCTTACGCCGCCGCGCAGCGGTGCTCGGCGTGCCACACCGCCGCGCCGATCACGCCCAGCTCGCCATGCTCGACCCGCCACACCGGTACCTGTTCCAGGACCCGCCGCATCACGCCCTTGGCGAGGAAGCGGCCGCGGAAATGGCCGTCATCGAGGAAGCGGGCGACGTGGCTGGAAATACCGCCCGCCAGGTACACCGAGCGCGCGCCGAAGGTTACCGCCAGATCGCCGGCCAAGCTGCCCAGCCATCCGCAGAACACCTCCAGCGTTTCCGCCGCCAGCGCGTCCTCGCCCGCGTGCGCGGCGGCGATCAGCGCTTCGGTCGAGGACCACTGCGGGGTCACGCCACGGATCGCGCACAGCGCGGGGTACAGGTTCATCAGCCCGCTGCCGGACAGGATCCGTTCGTTGTCCACGTGTTCCCAGCGCGCCAGCATCTGCTGCAGCACCTGCAGTTCCAGTGCGGTGCCAGCGCCCAGTGCTGCGTGTCCGGCTTCGCTGGCCAGCACCGCACGGGCGCCCGCCTCGAAGCGCAACGCACCGCCCAGTCCCGTGCCCGGCCCGAGCACCAGCGCCGGCCAGCGGCCGCCCGCGGGCGGGTTGCCGTTCAAGGGCACCAGGGTCTCCGCGGCAACGTGCGGGATCGCGTACGCGACCGCCTCGAAATCATTGATCAGGTCGAGCGTGGCCAGTCCCGCCTCACGCCGGGTGGCCGCCACCGACACCGGCCACGGCAGATTGGTGTTGACCAGATGGTCGCCTTCCAGCACCCCCGCAATGGCCACCACCGCCGTACCCGGCGCAGGCGCCTGTGACGCGCGGAACGCGGCGAGGATGGCCGCCAGGCTGGCGAAGTCGGCGCAGGCATAGCGGCGCAGGTGGCGGATGCGCGGCGGCTGGCCGGGCACCACGTCCGCCAGGGCCAGTCGCGCATAGGTGCCGCCGACATCGGCGACGATCAGCGTGTCGCCGTGCGAACCCGGGCGTGGCGGCGCGATCGAACCCTCGGGGTGGACCGGATGGGCGTCCGGAAACGGTGTCGCAACGCTCACTCGCGGGCCTTGGGTTGTGTGGAATGCATCGCCGGGATTTTCGGTGATCGGGTCTGCTTTGCAAAGCCGTGGCGGGCCGTACCTGGGCGTATTGGACCGCTTGGTTGCCAGGCAGGGCCTGGCACTACGGTTTTGAGGTCTGCAGGCGGTAGGTGGTGCTGGCGGTTGCGGTGGGGCCGTCGGCGTGTGCGGCACGCACCTCCACCTTGTGCGCACCGGCTGCCAGGTCGGTCGGCAGTGCGCCGCGCCACAGGTGCGGTGACGGGGTGGCCTCGGGCGAGCGGTCGAAACCGCGCAGGCGCTCGGCGCTGTCGTCGGCGACGTTTTCGGCCAGCAGTCGCGGGTCGGGCTGCTCCACCCGCTTCATCTCCTGCCAGGCGCCGTCGTCGACCCGGTACTCCACACGCGTGTCTTCCTGTCCCATGAACACGTTGGCATACACCCCCCATGCCGGGTAGGCCCCCTTGCGCAGTACCTTGGGCGCGTGCAGGGCGATCTGGTAGTCGTCGGGCGCGCGCGCCACGTAGTAGCGCAGCCCGTACTCACCGCCCGGCTTCACCGACAGCACCGCATAGCCGTTCGGGGTGCCGTCGCTCATGGTCGCATCGGGAATCCCGCTTTCGTCCTTCACGCCAGACCAGAACGCACCGCACGCGGCACCTACATTGTACTCATGCAGCGGACTGCGGCCCTGCCAGCCTTCCGCAGCGCCATGGTAGTAGTGCTGCTGGGTGTGACTGTGCCCGCTGAGCACCAGCACGTTCGGGAAATCCTTGAGAAGCGCGAACAGGCGCGCGCGGTCGGCATGACGGAAGGTCTCGCGGCCCGGCGCGGCGTCGAACAGCGGAATGTGCATGCCCAGCACCAGCAGGCGGTCGCGCGGGACACTCTTCAGGTAATTGGCCAGGAAGGTGAACTGGTCCGGGCGCAGGCCGCCGACGTACTTCGGCTTCGCGGCAGGGTCGTAGACCACGTCGTCGAGAAACACGAAGCTCGCCCCGCCCTCTTCCACCGCATAGGTGTCCGGGCCATAGACCGCGCGCCAGCTGTCCAGCGAATGCCGGTCATCGCCGGCATCCATGTCCAGGTCGTGGTTGCCGGGCACGTGGAACCAGGGCACCTGCAGCTGCGCGGTGGCCTTGTTGATCTGCGGGTACAGCGACAGGTCGTCATTGACGATGTCGCCCAGCGTGGTCCCCAGCCGTGCCGGGTGCTTGCCGATGATCGGTTCGACGATGGCGCGCTGGTAGTAGCCCACGTCCTGGCGGCTGGCGGCCTGCGAATCGGTGAAGACCAGCATCTCGAAGCCGTCGCGGGCGGCGTCGGCATCCTTCGACGGCTCCAGCGCGAAGTCCCAGTTGCGCAGGTTGCCGCCGGTGGCGGCGATGCCGTTGTACTTCAGCCGCGGCGAGCCCTGCGGCGCGTAGTGGCGCCAGTAGCCGGGCATGCCGTTGGCCGCAACCGGGAACTGGAATTCGTCGGGCTTGATCACGAACACGGTCTGGCCGTCGCGCACCGGCAGGCTGTAGCTGCCGTCGGCCGCGGTGCGCACGATGACCTCGCCGTTGGAGACCTGCACGCCCGCGAGTGCCGGGTCGGTGGGGCCGCGGCCGGGCCTGCCGTCGCGCTCCTGGTAGACCTTGCCGGTCACGGTGGCCTCGCTGGCCCAGGCAGGTGCGGACATCAACAGCAGGCAGGCCAGCCAGGCAGAAGTGCGGGTCATCGAGGCGTTCCGTAGGAGGTGGGCGATTGTAAAGCCGCACATCATCGCGGGTAGCCCGTTTCAGCAACGTTAAACGGCAGCGGCCACGCTCACTTCGCGTGGCGGGCCACCAGCACGTCGACCGCATCCTGCAGCGACAGGCCGCGCGCGCGCAGCAGCACGGTCAGGTGGAACAGCAAATCGGCCGATTCCCCCAACAGCGCGTCATCGTCCTGTACAACGCCGGCCAGCGCGGTCTCCACCCCTTCCTCCCCCACCTTCTGGGCGATGCGGCGCAGGCCCTGCTCGAACAGCGACGTGGTGTAGCTGTTGGGCGGGCGCTGTGCTTCGCGTTCGCGCACCAGTGCGTCCAGGCGACCGAGGAAGTTGCCGGGTGCGTGCGCGAAACAGCTCTCGCTGCCGGTGTGGCAGGTCGGCCCGGCCGGGCGGGCGCTGACCAGCAGGGTGTCACGGTCGCAGTCCACGCGCATCGCGACCACCGCCAGTACGTTGCCGGACGACTCGCCCTTGGTCCACAGCCGCTTCTTGCTACGGCTGTAGAAGGTCATGTGGCCCGTCTCCAGGGTCAACGCCAGCGACTCGGCGTTGGCATACCCCAGCATCAGCACCGCCAGGCTGTCGGCATCCTGCACCACGACCGGCAACAGGCCGTCGCCCTTGGCCCAGTCCAACGTCTGCAGGGCCTCGCGGGAGGGCAACACCTCAATAGACATCTCGAACCTCGATCTGTTGCGTGCGCAGGAACTGCTTCAGCGCGGGAATGGCAATGGCGCCACTGTGGAAGACACTCGCCGCCAGCGCGCCGTCGACGTCGGCCTGGTCGAACACATCGGCGAAATGCTGCATGTCGCCGGCACCGCCGGAGGCGATCAGCGGGACCTGGCAGGCGGCCCGCGCCTGGCGCAGCTGGGCCACGTCGTAACCCCGGCGGACGCCGTCGCTGTCCATGCAGTTGAGCACGATCTCGCCGGCGCCCCGGCGCTGCGCCTCGACCAGCCAGTCGAGGGTGCGCACGGGCACGGCCTGGGTCTTGTCCGGATCGCCGCTGAAGCGGCGCACGCGCCACTCGCCGTCGGGCTCGCGCACCGAATCGATGCCGACCACCACGCACTGCACGCCGAACTCGTCGGCCAGCTCGGTGATCAGTTCCGGGCGCCCCAGCGCGGGCGAGTTGATCGAGATCTTGTCGGCCCCGGCGAACAGCACCCGGCGCGCGGTCTCGACGCTGTCGATGCCGCCGGCCACGCAGAACGGAATGTCGATCAGGCGCGCGATGCGCTCGATCCACGCCACGTCCACCGAGCGCGCCTCCGGACTGGCGCCGATGTCATAGAACACCAGCTCGTCCGCACCCTGGTCGCGATAGCGCTGGGACAGCTCGGCGATGTCGCCCATGTCGACGTGGTCGCGGAAGCGCACACCCTTGACCACCCGCCCATCGCGCACGTCCAGGCACGGAATGATCCGTCGGCTCAACATGCCAGTGCCTCGGCCAGGTCCATGCGCTGCTCCAGCAGCGCCTTGCCCAGCACCGCGCCGGCGCAGCCCGCGGCACGCGCGGCGGCCACGTCGGCGACGTCGCGCACGCCGCCGGAGGCCTGCACCGCCACGCCCGGCAGGCGCGCGGTGAGATGCCGGTACAGCGCAAGGTTGGGGCCGGTTAGCATGCCGTCCCGGGCGATATCGGTGCACAGCAGGTGGCGCAGGCCAGCCTGCGCGTAGCGCTCGGCCAACGCGTCCAGGGTGACCCCGGCATTCTCGGTCCAGCCATGCACTGGCAGCTGCCATTGGCCCTCGTCATCCTGGCGCGCATCCAGTGCGATGGTGATGCGTTCGGCGCCGAATTCCTCCAGCCAGCCGATCACCTGCGTCGGTTCACGCACCGCCAGCGAGCCGACCACCACGCGGCTTGCGCCGGCATCGAGGATGCGCGCCACGTCGTCGCGCCCGCGCACCCCGCCCCCGGTCTGCACCTGCAGCCCGGTGCCGGCGCGGATCGCCGACAGCAGCGGTGCCAGGGTGTAGCCGCCGGCGCGCGCCGCGTCCAGGTCGACCAGGTGCATCCAGCCCGCGCCCTGCGCTTCGAAGGCCTGCGCGCGCGGCAGCGGGTCGTCGCCGTAATGGGTTTCCTGCGCATAGTCGCCCTGGCGCAGCCGCACCACGCGGCCACCACGGATATCCAGCGCGGGGTAGACGATGAAACTCATACAGCGGTGTCCTCGAGGAAGTTGCGCAGCATCAGCGCGCCGGTGTCGCCGGAACGCTCGGGGTGGAACTGGGCGCCGAAGTAGCGGCCCTGCTCCACCATCGCGGTGAACAGCCCGCCATGGTCACAGGCCGCCACGGTGTGGGCATTGAGCGGAGCGGCGTAGCTGTGCACGAAGTAGGCGCTGGCGCGCTCGGGAATATCACGCAGCAGCACCGACGGCTTCAGCGGCAGCAGCCGGTTCCAGCCCATGTGGGGGACGCGGATGCCGGTGGCCGGCACCAGCTTGCGTACCGTGCCGGGAATCAGCCCCAGCGTTTCCACATCCGCCTCTTCTGAATGGTCGAACAGCAGCTGCATGCCGAGGCAGATGCCCATCAGCGGCACCTGCAGGCGCCGCAGCGGTTCCACCAGGCCCTGCGCATGCAGGCGCTGCATCGCGGGCCGGGCCGCGCCGACCCCGGGCAGGATCACCCGACGCACCCCCTGCAGGCCGTCCGCGTCGCGCACCAGCTGCACGCGCGCCCCCAGGCGTTCCAGTGCGTACCGCACCGAGCCCAGGTTGGCACCGCCGGCATCGATCAGCGCAACGTCGGTCACAGTGCCCCCTTGGTGCTGGGCAGCGCCGTACCCTGGCGTGGCAGGGCCTGGCGCAGCGCGCGGGCCAGCGCCTTGAAGCAGGCCTCGACCTTGTGGTGGTCATTGTCGCCGCGCACGCTCAGGTGCAGGTTCAGCCCGGCGGCATCGCACAGCGAACGGAAGAAGTGTGGCACCAGCTCGGTGGGCATGTCGCCCACGCGTTCGCGCTTGAAGTCGCCTTCGAACACGAAGTAGGGACGGCCGCTGAAATCGAGTGCGGCACTGGCCAGGGTTTCGTCCATCGGCAGGGTGAACCCGTAGCGGCCGATCCCACGCTTGTCGCCGAGCGCCTCGCGTAGGGCCTGGCCCAGCGCCAGCCCGGTGTCTTCGATGGTGTGGTGTTCGTCGATGTGCAGGTCGCCTTCGGCCTGCACGCTCAGCGCGAAGCCACCGTGCTTGCCGATCTGCTCCAGCATGTGGTCGAAGAACGGCAGGCCGGTGTGGGTCTGCGGCTCGGCCGTGCGGTCCAGGTCGACCTCGACGCGGATGCGGGTTTCCTTCGTGTTTCGCTGCACGCTGGCGCGGCGCGGCGCATCGGCCAGCTCGTGGGCGATCCCGGTCCAGTCCCACTCACCGCCGAACTGCTCGGTGCGCAGCTGGAACCCCCGGATGTTCATGTTCTGCGCGAACTGGATGTCGGTCGGGCGGTCGCCGACCATCGCCGAACGTGCCCAGTCGATACCGCGGTCCTGCAGGTACGGCAGCATCATGCCGATGCCCGGTTTGCGGGTCGGCGCGTTGTCGTGCGGCCAGGTGCCATCGATGAGCACGTCACGGAACACGATGCCCTGGCTGGCGAAGATCTGCAGCATCAGGTCGTTGGGGCCGTCGAAGGAGGCCTGCGGGTAGCCCTCGCTGCCCAGCCCGTCCTGGTTGCTGACGATCACGAACTGGTAGCCCGCGTCGCGCAGCTTGAGCATCGCCGGGATCACATCGCGGACGAAGCGGATCTTCTCGTAGGCGTCGATCTGGAAATCGGCAGGCTCTTCGATCAGGGTGCCGTCGCGGTCGACGAACAGGATGGGGGTCATGCGGCGGCCCTCCGGGCGGCAAGTACCTGGAGCACGCGGTCGTTCTCTTCCGGGCTGCCGATGGTGATGCGCAGTGCATCGTGAAGTTGCGGTGCGGCGCGCTGGTCGCGCACCACGATGCCGGCCGCCAGCAGCGCGTCGAACGCGGCCTGGGCGTCGTTGAAACGTGCCAGCAGGTAGTTGCCCTGCGACGGATACACGCGCAGCACGCCGGGCGCCTGCTGCAGCGCCTGGTAGAGGCGCTCGCGCTCGGCCTTGACCTGGGCCACGCGCGCCTCGGTGACTGCCAGCGCATCGACCTCCAGCGCCGCCAGGGCCAACGCCGCGCACGGCGCCGGCACCGGGTACGGGGCCTGGCATCGGCGCAGCACCTGAATCAACGCCGGCGCGGCGATCAGGCTGCCGATCCGTGCTGCCGCCAGCGCATGCGCCTTGGACAAGGTGCGCAGGACCGCCACGTTCTCGTAGCGCGGCAGCAGGATCGCCGCCGAGGCCTGTTCGGCGTACTCACCGTAGGCTTCGTCGACCACCACCAGCGCCCTGCCCTGCAGCGCCTGCGCGACCCGTTCGATCGCGCCCAGGGCAATGCTGCTGCCGGCGGGGTTGGACGGGCTGCACAGGAACACCAGCTTGGCGTTGCCGGCCAGCGCGGCGGCGATGATCGCGTCGATGTCGGCGTCCAGCGCACCGCCGGCATCGCGCAACGGCACTTCCAGCAGCGGCGCGTTCTGCAGGCGCGCGCACACGGCGTACATGCCGAACACCGGCGGGGTGACCAGCACCGCGTCGCGGCCCGGTTCGCACAAGGCACGCACCAGCAGGTCGATGGCCTCGTCGCTGCCACGGCCGATCAGCAGCTGCGCAGGCTCGCAGCCGTACAACGCGGCCAGCCGGGCACGCAGCGCCTCCGGCTGGGGTTCGGGATAGCGGCGCGCCTGGCCCTGCGGGTCAGCCGGATTGGCCCAGGCCGATTCATTGGCGTTGAGCCACACGTCGCCCACCAGCGCACTGCTGCGCGCCGAGGAATAGCCACTGAACGCGCGCAGGTCGCTGCGCACCAGCTCGAGCACACCGGCGGCGCTCATGCAGCGGCCCCCATGCGCAGCGCGACCGCATTTTCGTGCGCGTCCAGGCCTTCGGCACGGGCCAGTACGCGCGCGCAGTTGCCGATACCGGCAATGCCCTGCGCGGTGGCGGCCTGCACGCTGATCATGTTCTGGAAGCTGGCCACGCTCACGCCGCTGTAGGCGCGTGCCGCACCGGCGGTGGGCAGCACGTGGTTGGTGCCACTGCAGTAGTCGCCCAGAGCTTCGGGGGTGTAGTCGCCAAGGAACACCGAGCCGGCCGCCTCGACCTGGGCCAGCCAGTCGCGTGGCTCACGCAGGGCCAGGATCAGGTGCTCGGGCGCATAGCGGTTGCTGATCTGGAAGGCCTGCACCAGCGAGTCGACCAGCACCAGCCGCGACGACTGCAATGCCTGGGCGGCGATGTCGGCGCGCGACAGCTCTTTCAGCTGCGTCTGCACCTGCGCTTCAACCCGCTCCAGCATGTCGGCATCGTCGGTGAGCAGCAGCACCTGCGAATCCGGGCCGTGTTCGGCCTGGGACAGCAGGTCGGCGGCAACGAAGGCGGGATTGGCGCCGGCGTCGGCGATCACCAGCACCTCGGAAGGACCGGCCGGCATGTCGATGGCGGCCGCGCCGTCCTGGGCCACCTGCTGCTTGGCTTCGGTGACATAGCTGTTGCCGGGCCCGAACAGTTTGTCGCAGGCCGGCACGCTGTCGGTGCCATACGCCATCGCGGCGATGGCCTGGGCGCCGCCGAGCTTGAACACGCGGTGCACGCCGGTGAGCCGAGCAGCCACCAGCACCGCCGGATCGGCGCTGCCATCGCGACGCGGCGGCGTGCACAACACGATCTCGCGGCAACTGGCGAGCTGCGCCGGAACGCCAAGCATCAGCGCGGTAGAAGGCAGCGGCGCACTGCCGGCGGGAACATACAAGCCCACCCGGCCGATCGGCCGCACCATGCGTTCGCAGCGCACGCCGGGGGCGGTTTCCACCGCATAGCCCTGGCTCATGCCGGCCTTGTGGAACTGCCGGATGCGCGCGGCGGCGTCGATCATCGCCTGGCGCAGTTCAGCGGGGACGGCGCGTTCGGCGGCGGCGAATTCGCTGTCGTCCACTTCGAACGACGCTGGCGCCACGCCATCGAAGCGCAGGCTGATCTCGCGCAGCGCAGCGTCGCCGTCTTCGCGGACCGCCGCGATCAATGCCGCGACCGATTCACGGGTACGCGCGGCGACCGCCTGTACCGGGCGTTGCAGGGCCTGGGCCTGGGCGGCGGCGTCGAGTTGGGACCATTGCAGACGGTTCATGCCAGCGACCGCTCCACGCTCAGGACCATCAATCCCTGGGCGCCCGCGCGCTCCAGTTCCTCCAGCCGCTGCCAGGTCAGTGCGCCATGACACATGGTCTGCAGGCGGAGCTGGCCGCCGTCGTCGGGCAGCTGCACCAGCGGGTCGGCGTCCGGCAACAGGCGGGCCAGCTCGGACACGCGGTCCAGTTCCGCACGGAACATCAGCAGCTTGCTGTCCTGCACCTTCACCACCCCGTCGAGGCGGCGCAGCAGCATGGCCATCAGGCCGGCGCGGGCGTCGTCGGGGGTTTTCACCGGTCCGGCCAGCACGGCTTCGCTTTCAAGCAGGGTTTCCACCGGCTTGAGCTGGTTCGCAGCGAGCGTCGCGCCGCTCGAGACCAGGTCGCAGATCAGGTCGGCAGTGCCCAGCCGCGGCGCGATCTCCACCGAGCCGGACAGTTCCACCACCTGGGCATCCACCCCGCGCTCGGCCAGCCAGTCGGCCAGGATCGCCGGGTAGCTGGTAGCGATGCGCTTGCCGGCCAGTTGCTGCACACCCTGCCAGTCCCACTCCTCGGGCACGGCAAGCATGAGCCGGCACTGCCCGAAGTTCAGCCCACGCAGGGCCTGGTACGCGTCCGGAAGTCCGATGCGGCGGCGCGCCGCACCCTTCTCGTCCAGTTCGTTGCGACCGACGATGCCAAAGTCGCAGACCCCGTCGGCGATCAGGCCGGGAATGTCGTCATCGCGGACCAGCAGCAGGTCCACCGGCAGCGATTCGCCATAGCAGAACAGCTTGTCGCGGCTCTGCCGCCAGCTCAGCCCACAGGCCGTGAGCAGGCTGCGAGCTGGCTCGGCCAGCCGCCCGCTTTTCTGGATGGCGATACGCAGCCGGTCGCGTGCCGGGGCGGTCTGGGTTGCACTCATGGGGCAGGTCTCTACTCGGATTCGGGGGACGCGGGCGTGGCGGTCGCGGCAATGGCAGCGGCATAACCGCCGTGGCCATGGTCCAGCGAGCGCGCCACGCGCCCGGTGGTGGTCACGCTGACACCGGTCAATTCATGGATTTCGCGATACGGCACGCCCTGCTTCAGCAGCGGCACCACCTTCCACCGGTCGGACAGCGCTTCCAGCTCGGCCGGCGTGCACAAGTCGCGCAGGAATGCAGTCACCTGCTCGGCGCTGGTCAGGCCGGCAAAGGCACGCGCCAGGCAGGCCAGGTCGGCCTGGGGGTCTTTCTCAAGGGGGGCAGGACGTATTTTCATCGTATCAACGTAATAGCGTGCTATTACATTAACGCAAAGTAGGGGAAATGCCAAATCCAGCACTCCCTCCATTCATCTGCCAATTAACCCCCCGGTAGAGCCGGGCTCTACCCGGATGCCCTCCCCGCCGCACACGACACCGTATGGGGGCGGACGGCGGGCAGCCCCCGTAGGGACTGTCAAAAACATGGATGTTTTTGACAAGCCCCCAAGGGTGAGGGCGCACTGCTTGCGAGGCACTGCCTCGCGTGCGACTGAACGCACAGCCGCTGGCGGCTGGGCCGGGGCCCGGAGGGCGGTTTACGGCGTGTCCCGGAGGGGGCTGCCCGCCGGCCGCCCCTGCACGTGGCAATGAGACGCCAGCTGTACGCCGTTGACGTTGACGTTGACGTGGCCGTTGCCGTTAGCGCGGAACGTCCACGAACGCCCACGGGTTCCCAGGGCCGACCAACGGTCGGCGCTACCGGGAACGCGGAACCGAAGTTTTGCGGGTTCGAGAACGGACTATCACGTTCCCCAAGGCCGGCCAGCGGCCAGCCCGACCGTAGAAACAACAATGGCACCCGAAGGTGCCATTGTTGGAAGCATGAACCCGAGGGCTCGTCACGCCATGGCGCGGGTCTGCTCCAGTTCCACCTGCAGCGCGCTGGCCAGCTCGTCGCGGGCGACCTCGAACTGCTGCTCGCGCAGCAGGTCCTTCACCGCCACCACGCCGCGCGCCAGCTCGTCTTCACCCGCCAGCACCACGAAACGGATGCCTGCCTTGGCCGCGTACTGGAACTGCTTGCCGATCTTCTTCGGCTCCATCTGCACCTCCGCATTGATGCCACCGACGCGCAGGCGGCGCGCAATGTCCAGCGAATCGGCCAGACCGTTGTCGTCCATCAACGCCACCAGCGCATGCACACTGCTGTCCTCGATGCCCGCGATCAGCCCGGCCTCGCGCAGCTGCCAGAACAGCCGGGTCAGCCCGATCGAAATGCCCACGCCCGGCAGCTTCGACTTGCTGTAGTGGCTGGCAAGATCCTCGTAACGGCCGCCCGAACAGATCGAACCGATCTGCGGATGGTCGGTCAGCGTCGTCTCGTACACCGTGCCCGTGTAGTAATCCAGCCCGCGCGCAATCGAGAAATTCAGGCAGTACGCCGACTCCGGCACCCCCAGCGCCTTCACCAGCTGCAGCACCTCGCGCAGCTCCGCCACCCCCAGCTTCAGCGTCTCGCTGGCAGCACCGTCCGCCACCAGCGCATCCAGCTGCGCCAGCGCATCTGCGTGGCTGCTCGAGCGCACCGCCACGAACGCCAGGATCCGGTCGACCTGCTCGGCCGGGATCGCAAAGCCCTCGCCGGTCAGCGTCTCGCGCACGTACTCCGGACCGCGCTTGTCCAGCTTGTCGACCTCACGCAGCACCGCCATCTGGCGCTCGCCATCGGCCACGCCCAAACTCTCGAAGAACCCGCGCATCAGCTTGCGGTTGTTCAACTGCACCGAGAAATCACCGATGCGCAGCTCCGCGAACACCGCGTGGATCACCGCCAGCACCTCCGCGTCATACCGCGTGCTCAGGCTGTCCTTGCCGATCACATCGATGTCGCACTGGTAGAACTCGCGGAAACGACCGCGCTGCGCGCGCTCGCCACGGTACACCCGCTGCATCTGGTAACGGCGGAACGGGAACGTCAGGTCATGCTCGTGCTCGGCCACGTAACGTGCCAGCGGCACCGTCAGGTCGAAACGCAGCGCCAGCTCCGGCAGGCTCTTGTCACCCGCTTCGGCCGCATTGGCCAGCGCGCCCGTCGACTGCACGAAATACACCTGGCGCTCGGTCTCGCCACCGGACTTGGTCAGCAGCACATCCGACAGCTCGAACACCGGCGTTTCCACCGGCAGGAACCCGAACCGCTCGTAATTGCGGCGGATGACGTCCAGCATGCGCTGGAACGCGATCTGCTCGCGCGGCAGCAATTCCATGATGCCGGGCGGCGTACGGGGCTTGATCACTTGCGGGACTCCTGCGGGGGAACTTGGGGGAAGAGCGAGCTGCATATTCTAGCCGCAGCCGGGCCAACCGCCGCATGACGTATCATGGACAGGCCCCGCTTCCTGGTTCGACATGACCCGGCCCCACCCCGGAACCGCCGTTGCCGCCGCAGACGAACCCGCCCCGGGCTGCTCCACCCTGCGCGACTGCCTGCATTGCTCCGTGCGCCACCTGGCCGTCTGCTCGGCCCTGTCGCCCGATGAAGTGCAGGCGCTGGAGCGGGTGACCGTCTCCCAGCCGCTGCCGCTGGGCGCCACCCTGGCCCGTGCCGGCGAACCCCGCCAACATGTCTATACCTTGACCGCCGGCGCCCTGCGCCTGGTCCGTACCCTCGCCGACGGACGCCGCCAGATCAGCGGTTTCGTCCTGCCCGGCGACTACCTGGGCCTGACCGGCAGCGACCACCACCGACATGACATCGAAGCCATTGCCGACAGCCGGGTCTGCCGCGTCGCCCTGCCGCAGATGAAAGACCTGCGCGCGCGGTACCCGCACCTGGAGCGCAAGCTGCTGCAGCGCGCCTGCCAGGCCCTGGACGACGCCGCCGACGCCGCCCTCGCGCTTGGCCGCCTGCAACCGGCCGAAAAGCTTGCCGACTTCCTGTTGCGCCTGGCCGCACGTGAAGCGCGGCTCGGCGACCCCAGCATGCGCGTGACCCTGCCGATGGGCCGCAGCGACATCGCCGACCACCTCGGCCTGACCATGGAAACGGTCAGCCGCACCTTCACCAAGCTGCGCCAGCAGGGCCTGATCGCCCTGCCCCACCTGAACACCGTCGAGATCCTCGACGAAGCCGCATTGCGGGAGCTTTGCGGGGTTTGAGGAGTGGCGTGGTTGCCGGGCAGAGCCCGGCACCACGGTTCTATGCCAGCAGGAATTCGCGCAGCGCGGCGTAATGCGGCGGGCACGGTTCGGCATGCGCGGGCCGTTCCAGCAAGGCCGCCAGCGCCGGGGGCACCTCGATGGCTTGGCCGATCAGCGGCTCCACCACCGATTCGAACTTCGCCGGGTGCGCCGTCGCCGCCACTGCCCAGTCACCCTGCACGCCCTCACCGCGCAGCTGTTCGAGCAGCTTCACCGCCGTCGCCGTGTGCGGGCAGAACAGCTCGCCTGCGGCCGCATGGCGGCGCGTGATCAGTTCGCGGATCGCCGCATCGTCGACCGCCGCCGTGCGGAAACCGGCGCGCAGCGCATCATCGTCGTCCGCATGCAACCAGCGCAGCCGTTCGAAGTTGCTGGGCGCGCCCACGTCCATGGCATTGGCCAGCGTCGCCACGCTGTGTCGGGGCCGGTACGCCTCGCCCTGGAAGAAGCGCGGCAGCACGTCATTGGCATTGGTCGCCAGCGCGATCTGCCCGATCGGCAGGCCCATCGCCCGCGCCAGCACGGCCGCCATCGCATTGCCCAGGTTGCCGGTCGGGATCACCAGGTTCAAATGCCGCCCATGGGCAGCGTGGTGGGTCAGCGCCGCATGCGCGTAGTAACTCATCTGCGGCAGCCACCTGCCCAGGCTGATGCTGTTGGCCGAACTCAGCGGCACCCGTGCCTGCAGCTCACGGTCGCCGAGCGCCTGCTTGACCATCGCCTGGCAGTCGTCGAACGACCCGGCCACCCGCAGCGCGTGGATGTTGTCGCCGAAGCAGCCCAGCTGGTGCGCCTGGCGCGGCGATACCCGACCATCCGGGTACAGCACCACCACCCGGATGCCGGGCTGCCGATGGAAGGCCGCCGCGACCGCCGCACCGGTGTCGCCCGAGGTGGCCACCACGATGGTCAACGGGCGATCGCGTCCGCCCTGCAACCGGGCCAGGCTCGCCGCCAGGAAGCGCGCACCGAAGTCCTTGAACGCCGCGGTGGGTCCATGGAAGAGCTCCAGCACATGGTCGCCCGGAGTGGACAACGCCCGCAGCGGCGCAGGGAAGTCGAACGCCTGTTCGCACAGGGCCGGCAGGTGCGACGCGAGCGCATCCCCGGCAAAGAACGGTGCCAGCACTGCCGCGGCGTCGGCGACGAGGCTGCCCTGCCCCTGCCACTGCCGTGCCTGCGGGCGATGCTCGGGAACGTACAGCCCGCCGTCGGGCGCGAGCCCCGCGGCTATCGCAGCGCTGAGCGTGGCGGGCGGTGCCGCGTGTCGGGTCGAAACGAAATGCATGTCGGGTCCTGAAGGGAAAAGGGAGGGCATCGGCGCTTACAGCAGGTGCGCGCCGGGTGCATTCAAGGGCGATACCCAGGCCTGGCTGTCGAAGCCCGCCTCGGCGAAGGCGCGCTGCACCGTCGGCTGCGCGGCCCGCGCGGCCGCTTCACTGTCGAACCACGCAAACACGCTCGGCCCGGCACCGGAGATGCTGGCGCCGAGTGCGCCCGCCTGCAGTGCCGCCTCGCGCACTGCGGAAAAACCCACGATCAGCCCGGCCCGGCGGGGTTCGACCAGTACATCGCGCAGGCCGTCGCGGACCAGTCCCGCATCGCCCCGGAAGCAGCCACTGAGCACCAGCGCCAGGTTCGCGCTCTGTTGGACGAACTCCGACAACGCGTAGCTGCCCTGCAGCGCGGCACGCGCGCGGCGCGTTTCCAGCACCGCGTCGGGATGCACCAGCAGGCTGTGCCAGTGCGCCGGCACCGGAATCGACACCAGCTGCTCCGCCGTGCTCAGCACCAGCCCACCCAGCAGCATCGGCCCCAGGTTGTCGCCATGCCGGCCGCCGCTGGCCACCGCCTCGCCGGCCAGCGCAAACGGATACAGCGCTTCGCGCGGCAGCGGCGTATCCAGCAGCGCATTCGCCGCCACCAGCGCGGCCACGCACGACGCCGCCGAACCGCCCATGCCCGAGCCCAGCGCGATGCCCTTGTCGATCTCCAGTTCGAATCCGAACGGCAGCGCCAATGCGTCTGACATCGCCAGCAGCGCTGCGCCTGCGGTGTTGTCCGACGCTGCCCGTGGCAGGTCCACCGTGGTGCCGCGGATGGCCAGGATACGGACCCCGGGCGCGGCGGTGCGCCGCACCGTGACCGTATCGCCGACCCCGGCGATGACGTGGCCAAGAATATCGAACCCCACCGCGACATTGCCCACCGACGCCGGTGAAAACGCACGTGCCTGCATCGGTCCTGCTGCCTCGCTCACAGGCGCGCCCCTTCGCCGGCGGCCACCCGCAACACATCGGCGAACACACCCGCCGCGGTGACTTCCGGGCCCGCGCCGGGGCCCTGCACCACCAGCGGGTTGTCGCAGTAACGGCGCGTGGTGAACTGCACCACGTTGTCGGTCAGCCGCAGGTTGGCGAAGGCGTGGTCGGCCGGCAGTTCGACCAGACCGACCTGGGCCGCATCGGCCGACAGACGCGCCACGTAGCGCAGCACGGCACCGCGCGCACGCGCCCGTTCCAGGCGCTCGGCAAACGCGGCATCCACCGTATCCAGCCCCGCCATGAACCCCTCCACGCTGCTGTCGCGCAGCGCTTCGGGCACCAGGCTTTCCACCGTGACCTGGTCAAGGCTCAGCTCGCGTCCAGCCTCGCGGGCAAGGATCACCAGCTTGCGGGCCACGTCCACCCCGGACAGGTCGTCACGCGGGTCCGGCTCGGTGTAGCCCATGCCGCGCGCCTGTGCGACCAGTTCGGAGAACGGCACCTGGCCGTCGTATTTGTTGAACAGCCAGGCCAGCGTGCCGGAGAAGATGCCGTCGATGGCCAGGATTTCGTCGCCGGTGTCGACCAGGTCGCGCAGCGTGGTGATCACCGGCAGGCCGGCGCCCACCGTGGCCTCGTAGCGGAAGCGCGCACCGCTGCCTGCCGCGGCCTCGCGGATGGCGTGGTAGCGCGGCAACGGGCCGGCCCCTGCCTGCTTGTTCGGCGTGACGACGTGGATGCCGGCCTGCAGCCACGCGGCATAGCGGTCGGCGACCTCGGCACTGCCGCTGCAGTCGATGATCAGCGCGTGCGGCAGGTGTGCCGACAGCAGGTGGTCGGTGAACGCATCCAGGTCGGTTGCCTGCGCGCCGCCGGCCAGCGCAGCGCGCCAGTCGCCCGCCACCCCGCGCGCGTCCAGGTGCATGCGGCTGCGCGACGCCACCGCGCGCAGCCGCAGGTCGACATTGGCGCGGGTCAGCAAGGTCGGCTGCGCGGCCAGCAACTGGTCCAGCAGCGCGGCGCCGACGTTGCCCGGGCCGATCACGCCGACCGAGAAGGTCTGCGGCGACAGCCAGAAGCCTGCATGCGCGGCACGCAGCGCCTTGGTCGCATGGCGGCTGTCCACCGCCACCGAGATGTTGCGCTCGGACGAGCCCTGTGCGATCGCCAGGATGTTCACCTGCGCGCGCCCCAGCGATTCGAACAGGCGCGCGGCCACCCCGGGCTGCCCGGCCATGCCGTCGCCCACTGCGGCCAGCACGCTGACGTTGTCGGTGAGCTGGACCCGCTGCACCTGGCCCAGCCCGAGTTCGTGCGCGAAGGCCTGCAGCAGGGCATCGCGCGCACGCCCGGCTTCGGCCTGGCGCACCACGCAGCAGATCGAGTGTTCGGACGAGCCCTGCGAAATCATCACCACCGACACATGTGCGTTGCGCAGCGCCGCGAACACGCGCTCGGCCGTGCCCGGCACGCCGATCAGGCCGGTGCCTTCCAGATTCAGCAGGGCCAGTTCGGCGCTGAGCGTAAGCCCCTTGATCGGACCCGACGCGGTGCGCTCGGCGGTGATGCGGGTGCCGGGATGATCGGGATGGAAAGTATTGCGGATGATGATCGGCAGGCCACGTTCGATGGCCGGCGACATCGTCTGCGGATGCACCACCTTGGCGCCGAAATAGGCCAGTTCGCAGGCCTCGTCATAGCTCAGTGCCTCCAGCTGCACCGCTTCGGGCACCACCCGCGGATCGGCCGAAAGCACCCCGTCCACATCAGTCCAGATGTGCAGTTCGTCGGCGTCGAACAGCGCGGCGAAGATCGCCCCGGAGTAGTCGCTGCCGTTGCGCCCGAGCGTGGTCACGCGACCGCGCCGGTCGCGCGCGACGAATCCGGTTGCAACCACCCGCGCGGCGGCATTCGCCTCGCGCCAGCTGGCCAGGCGCTGCGCGCTCTGCACCCAGTCCACGTCCACCCCGAGTTCGCCGCGATCGACCACCAGCACATCGCGCGCATCCAGCACCGCGCACGCTTCGCCCCGGCTGCGCAGGTAGTGGCCGAGCAGGTGCGCCGAATACACTTCGCCCAAACCCTGCACGCGGTCCAGCACTTCGGCCGGCAGTTCGCCGATCACCGCCAGCGCCGCCAGCACTTCGGCCAGCTGGTCGAAACGTGCGTCCAGCCATTCCACCGTGTCGCCGGCATGCTCGCCAAGCAACGACACCGCCGCACCGCGATGGCGCGCACGCAGTGCATGCCAGTCCTCGCGCCACTGCGGCGCGTTGTCCGCGGCCGCGCCGGCCAGGGCGATCAACGCATCGGTCACCCCCTTCATCGCCGACACCACGGTGACCTGCACCGCCTCGTCGCGGGCCAGCAGCAGCTGCGCTACATGGCGGTAGCGGTCGGCATCGGCGACCGAGGTACCCCCGAACTTGTGCACCACGGTCGCCGTAGCGGCACGCAGGGCGGAGGACGCGCCTGCCGCTGCGGCGGCATCGGAGGGGACGGCATCGGGTGAAGCGGCAACGTGGGACATGCTGACCTCGATTCGAGGCCCCGCGACATCCAGGCTGAAGGAGACTCCCCGCAACCTGGTCTGGTGCGGGGCCGTTGTTTTCGGAAATTACGCGAAGACGACGGGCCGCACCAGGCGAGTGGTGGCGGTGGTAATGGTGGTGGTACCGAGGGCCAGGCGCGCACGGGCACTGCCGCCGTTGACGGCGGTGGTGCGAAGCGGGACGGTGGCGGCGGCAAGGACCATGGGCCAAGAAAACTACGCCAGCCATACGCTTGTCAAGTGCTGCACCGCAAAACGGCATTCACCGCGAACGGCCCGCATCGTCGGTAAAAAAGGTTGCGGATGTGACCAACGTGCCGGAGCCGACAGTCAGCCGACGTGCTGGGCCACCGCGCGCGGAGGACGGTGGGCGTGGGCGCACAGCAGCACCCCCGACACCAGGCAGACGATGGCCACGATTTCCGTATGGGTGGGCCAGCGCTGCTGCCAGGCGAAGCCGTACAACAGCGCGAACAGGGTTTCGAACACGATCATCTGCCCGGTCATGGTCAACGGCAGGCTGCGGCTGGCGCGGTTCCAGCAGGCGTTGCCGACCACCGACGCCACTACCGCCACGCCGGCGCTGACGACCCAGAACCACATCCACGCCCCGGCGGCGTGCACCGTGCTGGACAGCACGAACGCACTGGGCACCAGCAGCAGTGCCAGTGCACCGGTGGTGACCCCGGTCAACAGCGACCAGTCGTGCCCGGACAGGTCCGGACGTCGCGCCAGCCAGCGGCTGTTGCCGATCGAGTACAGCGCCCAGGAGAACAGCGCGCCGACCGCGCACAGCAGGCCCAGCAGGCGTTGCTGGGTCGACCCCTGCGCATGCTCGGACTGCAGCGCCTCATAGCCGACCAGCGCCACCCCGAGCAGGCACAGGCCCAGCGCGGGCGCCAGCTGGCGCAACGGCACCGCGCCCTGTTCGCGCGCGCCGACCACGGTCACCACCACCGGGATCAGCCCCACGATCAGCGAGGCGGCCGCGCCACCGGCCCACTGCACGGCCTTGGCCAGCAGCACGAAATACACCAGGTTGCCGGCCAGGCTCAGCCACAGCAGTCCGCGCCATTCCGGCGCGCCGATTCGCTGATGCAGTTCGCGCCAGCGCGGCGCCAGCAACACCACGGCAATCAGGCCATAGACCAGGTAGCGCCCGGCCGACAGCTGCACCGGGCTGAACTGGCTCAACACGGCCGGCGCCAGGAACACCACGCCCCACAGCGCGCCGGCGGCAATGCCGTTGGCGATGCCCACGCCCATCGAACGATTCATCTACGCCCTGCACCCGGCAACGGAAAGTCCACGCCAGTGTAGGTGGGAAGCCACCTTCGATCTTGACCCAGGCTACTGCGCGGACCGGTGGCGGCGTCGGTAGTCGGCCGGTGTCATGCCCCATTCGCGTCGCAGCGCACGGGTCAGCGCGCTCTGTTCGGAGTAGCCGGCGTGCTGGGCGATGGACGCGATGGGCGCGTCGCTATCGACCAGCCGTCCGCGCGCCCAGCGCAACCTGCTGCCGCTCAGCCAGCCCTGCGGACTGAGCCCGAACGCCCGCTGGAACAACGCATGCACGCGACTGGTACTGACCCCTACCTCGTTGGCAATGCGCTCAACCGGCCACGCCTGCCCGGGGGCCGCCTCGATGCGCGCACACACTGCCTGCAGGCGGGTGGCGCTGCCGCCCAGAGAAAACGCCTCCAACAGCGCAGGCAGCTCCAGCGCCACCACGTCGGCCTCGACACATTCGTCCGGTACCGTGCCCACCCGCTGCGCCATCCGCCGCACCTGGGCTGGAAGCGCCAATACGGGTTGTCGTTGAAGGCGCTCAAGGGTGTCGTCATCGAACATGTCGGCCGGACAGTCGACGATCAGGAAACGGTCGTCATCGCCGGCGGCCTGGGCGTGCCCCGCCAGTGGCGCGACGAAGGCCCCCTGCAGCAGATCCAGCCGCGCGCCCCGCCCTTCCAGCTCGAATGCCAGTTCGCCGCGCACCGGCAGCACCCACTGCGCGAACGCGTGGCGATCGACGCTGGAATCGCGCCCATACCGGCGAACGTTGAAAGCAGGTGAAGACATGCGCGCAAGTCTGCGCGCGGTTGCAGAAACCTGCAACGCGTCACGGCAAGGGGCCGAGGGGTGGGTGGTATAAGAAGGGTGTCGCGCCGGACGTACCGACGTTCTGTACAGGGAGTACTCGATGCCATACCTCACGCTGAGCCAGGCTCCGCACCTGCTGCCGACCGTTGCCCGCTGGTATTTCGATACCTGGGGTGCGCGTGTTCCCGGGCACACCTACGATGACGAGCAGCAGCGCCTCGAGGTGTTCCTGCACGACAACGAGCTGCCAATGCTGCTGATGGCCATGCAGAACGACGTCCCCATCGCCGCCGCGCAGCTGAAATTCCACGAGCGGACCGAGCATCCGGAACGGCTGCATTGGCTGGGCGGTGTGTTCGTCACCCCGCAACACCGGGGCCGCGACCTGGCCAGCGCGATGATCGAAACCCTCATGCAGAAGGCGCGTGCCTACGGCGTGCGCGAAGTGTTCCTGCAGACCGAGCACGACGACGGGGGGCTGTATGCACGGCTGGGGTGGGAGCCGCTGGAGCGGCAGACCCATCGCACCGGCGTGCCGGTACGCATCATGCGGCGCGTGTTGCCGATTGCCCGGTAAACGCTGTGCCTACGCGTAGTCGATCCAGCTCAGCGGAAACGAACCGGCTGAGGTGCCGGGCGGTCGGCCAGGGAGCCCATGGTGAAGGTATAGCCGGCTTCTTCCAGCAGCTTGCGCATGCGCAGCTCTGCCCGCTTGGGATACGCCAATGAGGTAGGTGCATGCAGCGCATAGGCGGTGGAACGCCCACCCTGCATGTCACGGGTGACCGAGGACTGGTTCGTCTCGCATGCGTTCGACCACAGGTTCAACAACACCTGGGGTCCGATGGACTGGTTGTTGCCAAGGCGAAGCGTGAGCCAACGCATGTGTTCCATGAGCAATCCCAGCGGTACGTGTGTTCGAGTATGCACCATATCCGGGGTGGCCGTACGGCGGGGTCTGGACCCACCTTTCCGCAAACGCAGACGCCCCGGCTGAACCGGGGCGCCTGCAGTTTGGCAAGGCGGCTGGCGCCGCCGGAGCCATTACGACTTCATGGCGTGCTTGCGGTTGCGCATCACGTTATGGGTCTCTTCCACCTGCGGCAGCAGGCGGGTGACTTCAGCGCGGGCGGCCGGCGGGGTGTCGTTGTCGGTGAGGGCGTCGCGGAATGCCTTCAGCAGGCGATCCTCGGATTCCTCCAGCTCGGCAACATAGCCGTACTGCGTGTCGCCCAAGGTGGCGCGGACCTTGCCGTAGAACTGCTGCATCGAGCCGACCATGGTGCCGTGCTCGGCCGGCTTCGCACCGGTAGCGGCCACAGTGCTGCTCAGAGCGGAAACGATATCGGCCTTGACGGCGGCAATGCGGGTGAACAGCTGCGACAGCTCGGCATCCTTCACCTTAGTGGCAGCTTCGGTGTAGAAGTCCTTGCCATCACGGGCGATCTCGATGAGGTCGTTGAGGGTGTGCGCGGTCTTGGATTCGGTGCTCACTGATTTCTACTCCTGGGAAAATTCTGTGGTGACCCGTGTCGGGGTGAATCCACTTTTCCGCAGTTGCAATGAAGTCGGCGTGACCTTCCAACGACAGCGTTAAGCGATGTGTTGACCGTGGAAACGCGATGTTTTCGCGACGTGTTTCAGGTGCAGACAAAGTCGTCACATCTCGCGAGGCGAAGGGGACGGACAAAGAAAAGCCGCACTCTGTGCGGCATTGCTTCTGTCCTGTCATCGCGGATTTGGTGGCACCGGCGCTTCTATCGGCGGACGCTCCGGCTGCGGATCGCGCTCCGGCGGAACCTCACCGGGCGGCTCCGTCACTGGCGGCTCGGACGGTGGCGGTGCCTCCACCGGCGGCTCCGGCGCGGCAGGTTCCGGCTCCGGCGCTGGAACCTGCGCCGTGGGCTGCCATGGGAATTCGAGGGAGGTGGCGACAAATGCCATGGGCTGGTTCCTGCAACGGTGGTGTTGCAGCCAAGGTGGCAGCTTGGCCGTCAAACTGCGGCGAGGAAGGTGTGCACGGCGTGTTTTCGATGGTGGAACCTTCGATGGTGACCCCGGCCCGATTCGAACGGGCGATCTTCGGCTTGGGAGGGCGACAACCCGCCTATACAGCGCAGGGGTTTCGCCTCACGCCGGAAGCGCTTGGCCTCGCGTGTGACGGACGCCGTCGCAAATCAGGCGTAAGAAGAACTTTGAGGCAACAACCAGGAGTGGAGCAGTGGCCAACCACGGTTTGGCCGATTCGGCGGATCAAGCCAGTTCAACAATGCGGCTTCCAGTAGGCTGAAAGCACCGAAAGCTCATACCGCCACCTCGACATGGTGCGCCATCCCATGTGCGCACCGAGCACGACCCTTTGCCTCACTACCGCGCCGGCGGCGGGTTGCACGCGCTCGCCATCGTGATTAACGATCGACAAGCCGCAGCCGAACACGCAGCTGCCGCGTTATTGACAATCCGGCGGAACAACGTAACTTCATGGTCCCATTCAGCTTTCGTTTGCGCTTGGATTAGCAAAGGGTACAGGATGAAACCCTACACGACTGTTCTGGCCTCCCTCGCCGCGGCTGCGCTTGGCGTTTCAGGCTTATTACTGATCACGAATGAAGCGAATTCCCCGACTGCTGGGGTTAACCGATCTTCGGCTAACGCTCAAAGCGCTCCATCTTCCAACGAAGCAACGCGTTTTCAATCCCCACCTACGGCGAGCTTACCCCAGAAGCACCTCGCCCCTGCAGCAGCGCAGGCCGATGCCGAATCGGCATATGAGCTCGTCGCCATCAATATGCGTTGCCAGATCGACCGCGAAGCAGGAAGCGGGCACATTCCGCTGGCATCCGAAGGCCTCTGCAAGGATCTTGCACTCAAGCCATTAAGCCGAGAAGAAATATTCAAGGCGATTACCTATGCCGCTGAGAATGGAAGTGTCAAAGCTCAGCTCGATTACTCAGTCTATGCAGCCAGAATTTTTGAAGACGAGAAGTACGCCTTCGATACGGATCTGATTCGGGAGTACAAAGAGAATACGGTCAGATTTCTTGAGGCCGCTGCAAGCTCTGGGCACACCGAGGCATACGTCCAACTGAGCGACGTTTATAAGTATGGCTCAATCGCCCCGAAAGATCCGGCGATGTCCTATGCATACGCGGAAGCATACGTCCGCACGAATTCAAGTCCGCGTGCGGCGTCGTACCTACGCGCCGTCTCTTCTGGCTTGGATGGCGCCCAACTGCGCCGAGGTAAGGTAATCACCAATCAGATCCTCAACAAAAGGAGTTCGTCGAGGTAATCCAGGATGATGCCGCGACGCGGGCCAAATCGGACTCGCGGCCCCACCGAATATCAATGACTTCACGGATAACGACATCCCCTTCCAGCGCAACCAGGTGTTCAGGTCATTGAACAACAGAGAACGATCGATAGAGCACATTCGTGCGTATGCGACGCACCGGCACCTTGGCCAGACCACGAAAACCGGCGGTGCCAACTATTTCAGTTCAAATCCAAGCCGCCTTCATCAGCTAACCGCTTGAATTTGGTGACCCCGGCCCGATTCGAACGGGCGACCTTCCCCTTAGGAGGGGGACGCTCTATCCAGCTGAGCTACGGGGCCGATGTGCGGTGGAGGCATGCTGCCTTTGCCGCTGGCCGCCCGCACATTGCATGCGGGCAGCTGTGAAGGATACCCACATTCAGCGACGGGACCAAGGCCGATCCCGCCGCAAGGTGGGCAGACTCAGCGGATATCCAGCTCCGCAAAGCCCTTGACCAGCTCGTCCACGGCCTTGATCTGGGCCAGGAACGGTTCCAGCGCGCTCAGCGGCAAGGCGCTCGGGCCATCGCAGCGGGCGTGGTCGGGGTCGCGGTGCGCTTCCAGGAACAGGCCGGCCAGGCCCAGGGCCATGCCCGAGCGGGCCAGTTCGGCCACCTGGCGGCGGCGGCCGCCGGAGGCTTCGCTGCCGGCGTCGCGGCGCTGCAGGCTGTGGGTGACGTCGAAGATCGCCGGCAGGCCGCCGGTGGATTCGATCATTTCGCGGAAGCCCAGCATGTCCACGACCAGGTTGTCGTAGCCGAACTGCGAACCGCGCTCGCACAGGATGATGTTCTCGTTGCCGGCTTCGCGGATCTTGGACACGATGTGCTTGATCTGCGTGGGGCTCAGGAACTGCGGCTTCTTGATGTTGACCGCACGGCCGGTTTCGGCGATGGCCACCACCAGGTCGGTCTGGCGGGCCAGGAACGCGGGGATCTGCAGCACGTCGACCACTTCGGCAACCGGCGCGGCCTGCGCCACTTCATGCACGTCGGTGATCACCGGAATGCCGAAGCGGCGCTTGACCTCTTCGAAGATGCGCAGCCCTTCGTCCAGGCCGACGCCACGGAATGATTTGATCGAGGAGCGGTTGGCCTTGTCGAACGAGGCCTTGAACACGTACGGAATGCCCAGCTTGCGGGTTACCGTGGTGAAGTGCTCGGCCGCATGCAGGGTCGAATCGAGGTCTTCGAGCACATTCAGGCCGCCGAACAGCACGAACGGGAGACGGTTCCCAACGACTACGCCTTCTGCAACGGTAACGTTCATTCAGATTCCTGGGGGCGAACAATGGTGGCCATTCTACCGGGTTGGGCCGCCCGACCAACGGTCGGGCGCTACCGTGGAGGCGTCCGACACGGCGGACGTGGTCAGGCGCGACCACCGCAGGTCACGGGCGTGGGTCGGTACCGGCGGACGGCGACGGGTTAGAATCGTCGTTCTGCATGCCGCCCCCCACCCTGCCAGCGGCTGCGCCCTTTTTTGATTCGCAACAGGAGTTTGCATGTCCTCTGACCTGCTCAAGGCGCTTGGCCTCGACGCGACCAACGCTGGCACCTATCTCGGCAACGGGGAGTGGTCCAAGGCCACCGACGCCGGCGTGATCACCCCGGTCAATCCGACCACCGGTGAGGCCATCGCCCAGGTGTACGCCACCACCGACGCCGACTACGAGACCATCGTCGCCCGCGCCCAGGAAGCCTTCAAGGTGTGGCGCACCACCCCGGCCCCGCGCCGCGGCGAAGCCGTGCGCCTGTGCGGCGAAGCACTGCGCGCGCACAAGGATGCGCTGGGTTCGCTGGTCGCGCTGGAAATGGGCAAGAGCAAGCCGGAAGGCGACGGCGAAGTGCAGGAAATGATCGACATCGCCGACTTCGCCGTGGGCCAGAGCCGCATGCTGTACGGCTACACCATGCATTCGGAACGCCCTGGCCACCGCATGTACGAGCAGTACCAGCCGCTGGGCCTGGTCGGCATCATCAGTGCGTTCAACTTCCCCGTCGCGGTGTGGGCATGGAATTCGTTCCTGGCCGCGATCTGCGGTGACGTGTGCCTGTGGAAGCCGTCCAACAAGACGCCGCTGACCGCGATCGCCTCGATGAAGATCTGCAACGAGGCGCTGCGCGGCGCCGGCTTCCCGGACATCTTCTTCCTGATCAACGATGCCGGCACCGCGCTGTCGGAAAAGATGGTGGCCGACAAGCGTGTGCCGCTGATCAGCTTCACCGGTTCGACCCAGGTCGGCCGCACGGTCGCGGAAAAGGTGGCGCACCGCCTCGGCCGCTGCCTGCTGGAACTGGGCGGCAACAACGCGATCATCCTCGACGAGACCGCCGACCTGAAGCTGGCCATCCCCGGCATCGTGTTCGGTGCGGTCGGCACCGCCGGCCAGCGCTGCACCACCACGCGCCGCCTGATCGTGCACGAATCGATCCATGACGACGTGCTCGCCACGCTGATCAAGGCCTACAAGCAGGTCGAAGGCAAGATCGGCGACCCGACCGACCCGGCCAACCTGATGGGCCCGCTCAACAGCGACGGCGCCGTGCAGCAGTTCCTGGCCTCCATCGAGAAGGCCAAGGCCAGCGGTGGCACCGTCGAAACCGGCGGCACGCGCATCGACCGCGCTGGCAACTTCGTGCTGCCGGCCATCGTGACCGGGCTGAAGAACAGCGATGAAGTGGTGCAGCACGAAACCTTCGCGCCGATCCTGTACGTGATGAAGTACAGCACCCTGGACGAAGCCATCGACATGCAGAATGGCGTGCCGCAGGGCCTGTCCTCGTCGATCTTCACCCAGAACCTGAAGGCGGCCGAGCGCTTCCTGTCGGCGGCCGGTTCGGACTGCGGCATCGCCAACGTCAACATCGGCACCTCCGGCGCGGAGATCGGTGGCGCGTTCGGCGGTGAGAAGGATACCGGCGGCGGCCGCGAGTCCGGTTCGGATGCATGGAAGGTCTACATGCGTCGCCAGACCAACACCATCAACTACTCCGACTCGCTGCCGCTGGCCCAGGGCATCAAGTTCGACCTGTGACGGGCGCGAGCCAGAGCGTGCCGACCAACGGTCGGCACCTACCGGAGACGGCCGATGGCCGCCGCGTCCTGGACTTTTCGGGGCGTCGGGTGCTGGTGGCTGGCGGCAGCAAGGGCATCGGCCGCGCCATGGCGCTGGCCTTTGCCGGCGCTGGCGCTGCGGTCTCGGTGTGCGCCCGCGGCGAAACCGGGCTGGCGGCATTGCGTGATGACGCTGCCGCGCTCGGGCTTGCCGTGCATACCGAGGTCGCCGACCTCGCGCGGGTGGACGACATCGGCCGCTGGCTGGCCGGTGCCGCCGAGGCGCTGGGCGGCATCGACGTCCTGGTCAACAATGCCACCGGCTATGGCATGTCCGACGACGAGGCCGGCTGGGAGGCCAGCCTCGGCGTGGACCTGATGGCGGCGGTGCGGGCCTCGCGGCTGGCCCTGCCCTGGCTGCAGCAGTCCGCCGATGCCTGCATCCTCAACCTGGCCTCCATCGCCGCGCAGCAGCCGCGCCCGGGCGCGGCACCCTACGGTGCGGCCAAGGCCGCGCTGATGCACTACACCACCTCGCAGGCGCTGGCCCTGGCCCCGCACCGGATCCGGGTCAACGCCATTGCCCCGGGCTCGATCGAATTCGAGGACGGCCTGTGGGCACGCCGCCGCAGCGACGATCCCGCGCTCTACCACGGCACCCTGGCCAAGATCCCGTTCGGGCGCTTCGGGCAGCCGCAGGAGGTCGCCGACGCGGCCCTGTTCCTGTGCTCGCCGCTGGCACGCTGGATCACCGGCCACACTTTGAATGTCGACGGCGGCCAGGTCTTGATGGGATAAACCCGGCACTGGCCCTATCATTCACCTGTCCTCCCCCGTCCCCAGGAGCCACATGAGCCTTCCGCCCCGTCAAACCAGCCCGATGGCGCTGATCAGCCTGATCGCCGGGATCCTGGGCTGGACCGCCCTGCCGTTCCTGGGCAGCGTCGTGGCCATCATTACCGGGCACATGGCCCGCGCCGAGATCCGCCGTCGGCCGCTGGAACTGGAAGGCGATGGACTGGCACTGGCCGGCCTGATCATGGGCTGGGTGGTGGTGATCGGCAGCCTGCTGGCGCTGCTGGCCATCGTGATGTTCTTCGGTGGCCTGGCCTGGTTCGTTTCCCTGCAGTCGTGAGGTGCCCATGAGCGGTTCGGACCCCACCGGACGTTTCAGCAACCGCGTAGCCGATTACGTCCGCTACCGGCCCGATTACCCCCCGGCGCTGCTGGACTGGCTGCATCGCGAGATCGGCGTGTCCACCGGAACGCTGGTGGCCGACATCGGCGCCGGCACCGGCATTTCCACCCGGCTGTTCCTGGCCAGTGGGCACCCGGTGATCGCGGTGGAACCCAATGCGCCGATGCGTGAGGCCGCCGAAGCGCTGCTGGGCCAGGAGTACCTGCGCCTGAAGCTGGTGGACGGCACCGCCGAGGCGACCACGCTGGCCGACGACAGCGTCGGCCTGGTCAGTGCGGCGCAGGCCTTCCACTGGTTCGACACTACGGCGGTGCGCCGCGAATGGGCGCGGATCCTGCAGCCGGGCGGCCTGGCGCTGGTGTTCTGGAACTCGCGCCTGCTCGATGCCTCGCCGTTCCTGGTGGGCTACGAGCAGTTGCTGCTGGAGTTCGGCACCGACTACACCGAGGTCGCCGAGCGCTACCAGGACGACGACACCATGCGCGCGTGGTTCGGCAGCGGGCTGCGCGGTGTCGCGCAGTTCCCCAACACGCAGTACATGGACGCCGAGGGCCTGCGCGGCCGCCTGCTGTCGTCGTCGTATGCGCCGCCGCCGGGCCATTCCCGCCATGCGCCGATGCTGGAGGCGCTGCAGCAGCTGTTCGACGCGCATGCAGTGGACGGCAGGATCGCTTTTGAATATCACACCCGTGCCTTCGTCGGCACGCTGGACTGACTGGACGCCATGTACTCGCTTGCCCGACCCTTCCTGTTTTCCCTGGACGCCGAACGCGCCCACGGCCTGGGCCTGAGTGCGCTGGAACTCGCCTACCGTTCCGGCACCACGCCGCTGCTCGCACGCCGCCCTGCCCCGTTGCCGACCACCGCCCTGGGGCTGCGCTTCCCGAACCCGGTCGGCCTGGCCGCCGGCCTGGACAAGAACGGCGAGCACATCGATGCGCTGTTCGCGCTGGGCTTCGGTTTCGTGGAAATCGGCACCATCACCCCGCGCGCGCAGGAAGGCAATCCGAAGCCGCGCCTGTTCCGCCTGCCGGCCCACCAGGCCATCATCAACCGCATGGGCTTCAACAACCTGGGCGTGGATGCGCTGGTGCGCAATGTCGAGCGCGCGCAGCGCCGCAATGGCCTGCTCGGCATCAACATCGGCAAGAACAAGGACACCCCCAACGAGCAGGCGTTCGACGATTACCAGCATTGCCTGCAGAAGGTATATCCGCTGGCCGATTACATCACCGTCAACATCTCCTCGCCCAATACCGCTGGCCTGCGCGAGCTGCAGGAAGAAACCGCGTTGCGCCAGCTTGTCTCGCAGCTCCGCGACAGCCAGGAAGCTTTGGCGGCGCAGCATGGAAAGCGCGTGCCGATGCTGGTCAAGGTCGCGCCGGACCTGAGCGACCGCGACATCGACGCCGCCGCGCGCGTGCTGGGCGAACTGCAGGTCGACGGCGTGATCGCCACCAACACCACCATCGACCGCAGCGCGGTCGCGGGCGACCCACGGGCCAGCGAAGCCGGCGGCCTGTCCGGTGCGCCGCTGCTCGGCCAATCCACCCTGGTGCTGCGCCGCCTGCGCGCGCGCCTGCCCGAATCCATGCCGCTGATCGGCGTTGGTGGCATCCAGTCCGGTGCCGATGCGGTGGCCAAGATGGCCGCCGGCGCCGCCTTGGTGCAGTGCTACAGCGGCCTGATCTTCCAGGGCCCGGCGCTGGTGCATGACTGCGTCGAGGCCATCCGCCGTCGTCGCGAAGCCCCCAGCCGCGGCGCCGTGGCCCCCCTATGAGTACTGCAATGCCTGCCTGGTCGCTGACCGAAAACGCCTCGCTGAAGGCGCTCAATACCTTCCACGTCGACGCCAGCGCCGAACAGCTGCTGGAACTGCACGAGCCCTCCCTGCTGCCCGAGGTGCTCGCCCTGCCCCAGGTCGCCGGCACACCGCTGCTGGTCCTGGGCAGTGGCAGCAACGTGCTGCTGGCCGACAACGTGCCCGGCACGGTGCTGGTGTTCGCCAACCGCACCATCGAGGAACTGGAACATCGCGCAGACCACACGGTGGTGCGCGCCGGCGCCGGTGTGAACTGGCATGGGCTGGTGATGTGGTCGTTGCAGAACGGTCTGTCGGGCCTGGAAAACCTGGCGCTCATTCCCGGCACCGTCGGGGCCTCGCCGATCCAGAACATCGGTGCCTATGGCGTGCAGGTCGATGAGTTCATCCAGGCCGTGGATGCGTGGGACCGTGCCACCAACCAGTGGGTCCGCCTGGATAACGAAGCCTGCGCGTTCGGTTACCGCGACAGCGTGTTCAAGCGCGAGCCGGACCGCTACCTGATCACTTCGATCGAACTGCGCCTGCCATTGCTGCATGACCTGCGCCTGGGCTACGCCGGCATCGCCGAGGAAATGCAGGCCATGGGCGTGGAACTGCCGGTCGCCGCCGACGTTGCCAATGCTGTCATCGCGATCCGCCGGCGCAAGCTGCCGGATCCGGATGTGCTGGGCAATGCCGGCAGCTTCTTCAAGAATCCGGTGTTGCCGCTGGAACAGGTGGAGGTTCTGCTGCAGCAGTTCCCCGAACTGCCGGTGTATCCGGCCGACCGCGACGACCGGCGCAAGCTGTCGGCCGCGTGGATGATCGAGGCCTGCGGTTGGAAGGGGTTCCGTGAAGGCGATGCGGGCGTCTCCGCGCAGCATGCGCTGGTGCTGGTCAACCATGGTTCGGCCAGTGGCGCCGAGCTGCTGGCGCTGGCGCGGCGCATCTCCGCGTCGGTGCTGGAAAAGTTCGGCGTGCCGATCGAACCGGAGCCGCGCCTGATCGGCGCGCAGTGGTGACCCCACCGCTCGCCCTGCCCGCGCCGACGCCGATGCGTGCAGCGCTGCTGATGCTTGGCAGCACGATGGCCTTCGGGCTGATGGCGATCGCGATCCGCTACGCGTCCGGCCACGTGCCCACCCAGGAAGTGGCGTTCTTCCGCAACGCATTCGGCCTGCTCGCACTGCTGCCGTTCCTGCTGCGCCCGGGCAGCTCGCCGTTCCGCACCCAGCAGCTGCCGCGCTACTTCGTGCGCAGCCTGATCGGGCTGGCCTCGATGCTGTGCGCGTTCTGGGCCATCGGCCACCTGCCGATCTCGCAGGCGATCTCGCTGTCGTACTCCACGCCGCTGTTCGTCACCATCGCCGCCGTGCTGTTCCTGGGCGAAACCGTGCGCATGCGCCGCTGGGCCGCGGTGATCTTCGGCTTCATCGGCGTCCTGATCATCGTGCGCCCGGGCGCCGCGTCGTTCAGTCCCGGCCTGCTGGTGGCGGTGCTGGCGGCGGTCCTGAGTTCGCTTGTCGCGATCCAGATCAAGCAGCTCACGCGCGTGGACGGCGCCGACACCGTGGTGTTCTACACGTATGTGTTCTGGGTGCCGATGTCACTGGTACCGGCGCTGTTCGGCTGGGTCTGGCCCAGCGCCACGGGATGGGCCTGGCTGGCCGCGACCGGCCTGCTGGGCACCCTGGGCCAGCTGCTGTGGACGCGTGCGCTGCGGCTGGGTGAAGTGTCCGCGCTGACCCCGATCAGCTTCATGCAGCTGCCGCTGGTCAGCCTGCTGGGCTGGCTGCTGTTCAATGAGACCCTGGACCGCTGGACGGTGATCGGGGCCGGCATCATCCTGGCCGCCAATGCCTACATCGCCCACCGTGAAGCGGTACTGGTGCGACGCGCGGCCTCCGAGGCTGCCACCGCTGCGGCCAAGCCGGGCGAGTAGCCGAGCGCCGGCGGCTCAGGACGCAACCGCTGCCGCCGCCGACCAGCTGCGTGCGGCGGCATCGACCACATTGCCGGGCGCGAACTGATCGTCCATGTAACGCAGCGCCTGCCGGCGCTGGCTGGGCGGCCGCGTCGCGGCGCCCGGTTCCAGCATCAGGTCGTGGAATTCCTGCAGGTCGTGCAGCACGCGCCAGTGGCGGTAGTACGCCAACCGCACCGGGTCCAGCGCCACGGCGCCGTATCCCTGCTGGAAACCCGGTGGATCGTCGCGGCCCCAGCGCCCGCCGACCCCGGCCCCGACGAACATCAGGTCGCGCTCGCGCGGCGCCAGCACCATGTCGTCCCAATCGATCAGCGCCAGCGCGCCATCGCTGCGCAGCAACAGGTTGCCCGCGTGCAGGTCGCCATGGCAGAGCACGCGCGACCTGCATTGGCCGGCCAGCCGCTCGCGCAGCGCGACGCAGCGGCGCCAGACCCCATCTATCTGCTCGCGGTGCTGCCGCCACGCACGCCGGTAGTCCTCGGCCAGCGCATCGGGCATCGGCCACAGCGCGTCGCCGCGCTGCAACCATGCCCCGACCCGCTCCACGGCCTTATCGTCATCGAACCCAGGCTGTGCCAGCCCGGCGGCCAGCGCGGCCGGCAAGTGGGTGTCGTGCACGCGACGCAGCACCTGCCCCAGCCGCTGCCACTGCGCCTGCGACAGCGCTTCTTCGAATCCGGACTGGCCGTCGACATACGCGAACAGGGTCCACTGCAGGCCCTCGGCCAGCACCGCGGGCGCACCGTCAAGCGCCGGTTGCGGGGCGATCACCTCGTCGAGCCCGCGCGCGACGCGCAGATGCCGCAGCACGTTCCAGACCCCATCGGCCACCGCATAGCGGCGGCACTTCAACCACCAGCGCGCACCGTCCACAGCGGTCAGCTGGTACACCGTCGCGCCGGCGTCGGCGCCGGCGGGCCGTTGCATGACATGGCTCACCTGCACGCCATACGCCTGTGCAAGCACGGCGCCGATCTGCGACGAAGACAACTCCTGGGGATGCAGCATCACTCTGCCATGGCACGAAAATGTCGCATCACTATTGCAGAACAGTGCGCGCACTCCCAGCGAAGCGCGTCACACAGGCGCATCGTCGGCGCACATCGCCTGCAGTTCACGCTGCAACAAGGCCACCACTTCCTCACGCTGGAACTGGGTGGCGAACAGCGGCACCGCGAACACGAACGGCAGCCCGTCGGCCTCGCGCCGGATCACATAGGCCAGCTGCAGTCGCGCCAGTGACTGCCGCACCTGTTCCGGATCGACGCGCGCGCCAGCGGCGTCGAAGGTCGCCAGAAGGTCGACCAGGGCGATGCCGCGTTCGCCGCTGCCGGTGAGCTGCGCTGCAGCCACCTGGTAGACCACGATGCGGTCGATCCGGCACGCGACCGGGTCGGGGCTGAGCCGCGCCCAGCCCGCCAGCGCGTCGATCACCGGTTCGCTGACCAGCGCGGCATGCACCTGCGCGGTGTCGAGCACGCGCTGGCCACGATCCAGCTGGTTGAGCAGCTGCTGGCAGGTGATGGCGACCAGGTTGGCGCGGCGCCCGCACGCAGCCACCAGCCGCTGCGGCAGGTCGGGGCTGGCGAAATGCACGCCCAGCCGCGCCATCGGTTCCGTGGCCAGCGCCCGGCACGCATCCTCTTCCAGGCTGCCGACGTGGATGACCTCGCCGAAATTGCGCAGTGGCGAAGCGAAGTCCAGGGTGACCGCTTCGTACAGGTCCCAGAACCCGGCCAGCATGAAATGGCAGCGCCCTTCTTCGCTCAACGCACGCAGCGCGCCCAGTTGCGGATAGCCCTGGTCAGCCTCGGCGCGCAGGAACAGGTCGGTTTCGTCGATCAGCAGCAGGAGCCCGCGTCCGGCCGCGCGCGCCGACAGCGCGGCCACCAGCGCGTCGATGCCGGTGTCTTCGGCCATGCCCAGCTCCATCGCCAGGCGCATGGTCAGGCGGTGGTCGCGCAGCGACAGGTACACGCAGTGCACGCGGGGATGGCCGGCAAAACGGCGCTCGATCGCCTTCATCAGGCTGGTCTTGCCGAGCTGGCGGCCGCCCACCAGCAGGTAGTTGCCCGGCTCGCGGTTGAGCACCCGCGCCAGCAGCGACTCGCGCCCGAAGAACGCCCCCGGGCGAGTGATGCCACCGTGGGTCTGGTACGGCGAAATGCGGGTGACCCGCAGCTGCCGCGCGAGCAGGTCGACCAGTGCGTCCTGCGCACCCGGCTGCAGCAGCCAGCGGGTCTGCGCGGCCTGCTCCAGGCACACGCAGAGGTTGCCCGGGTCGTTTGCATACGCAATCAGTCCGGCTTCCACCGCCAGCGACGGGCTGACCACCAGCACCACGTCCTGGCCGTTGGGCATGCCACGCAGCGCCTGCACGATCGCGTCCGCGCCCAGGGCGGGGTCCGGCTGGTACAGCCACAGCCGCTCCAGCGCGAGCGGAAGCGTGTCCGGCAACGTCCACTCACGCACCAGCCCCGCCAGCGCCCAACCGGGGGCCGGCGCATCGCCCGCGCCGATCCGCGTCGCCAGCTGCTGCGCGCGCGTTGCGGGACCCGCCTGCACCTGGCGCAGCGCGTCGCGCCAGCGGACGCTCGCAATACCGGCGCCCGCCAGCACGCGCCCGCGCAGGCGCAGCCATCCCAGCTGCCGGTCGATGGCGGGCAGCGCCTGCAACGGCTGCGAGAACAGCAGGCCCGGCTCGGCCACGATCCCGGCCACCGCCGGCCGCACCCAGTACCAGAGCAGTCCCAATGCGGCGACGCCGAACACCGCCCCGCCGAGCAGCAGCGACAACCACTGCACCAGCGTCCAGGGCGCCTCCTCGCGGCAGTTCGGCGGCAGCCAGCGCGCGGGAGGTGCCGGCGTACCCGGGCGGCATCGCCAGTGCCGGGTATCCGGTTCCAGGGTCTGTTCGATCACCGTTCCGCGCAGTCCGCTGTTGGCCGGGAAGCGGTCGGTAAAGCGCAGCCGCAGCACCCACGGCTGCGGAAGCTCGGCTTCGACCAGGGTCTCGGCCGGATCGTGCACCCCGGGAACATCGACCTGCTGCGGCCACGTTTCATGCTGCAGCCAGTACGACAGCGCTTCCTCGCGCAGGAACATCATGTCGATGTTGGCGCTCTGCATGAGCATCATGCTTTCGCCGTCGCGCTGCATGCGCCACAGCTGCAGCGGATTCAGCCATGGGACGAACAGGTAGCTGCCCACGAACCAGGTCAGCCCGACCACCAGCAGCAGCGGCAGGCCAAGCCCAAGCCGACCCCGTGGCAGCGTGATCATGCCGGCTGCGCCTGCAGGCTTTCGATCACCTGCCTCACGGCACGCCGGATCGCATCGCAGCGCCATTCCAGGCACGCGCCCTGCGGTTGCGGCCGGGCCGCCAGCAGGTTGGCCCAGTACAGCTGGCGCAGCAGCGGATCGGCCAGGTACGGACGCGCCGGACCCAGTGTCGGGCGCAGCAGCCAGTCTTCCACTGCCGTGCGGGCCGCCACATCGCGCAGCACCGGCACCAGCGCCTCCCACAATCGCGGATGGGTGGAGAGCGTTTCGGTGACCGCCTCGTCATCCAGGCAGGCGTCGGCGAGCAGCGCCAGCGCGGCCTGCGCCAGCAGCGGATGACCACCGGAAAGGTGCAGCGCACGCGCCAGCGTGCCATCCGGCAGCGCACCGGCACCGGCACCGCGTCGGAGGTCATCCAGGTCCAGCTCCGGCCAGCTCTCGGTGGCCGCGATGTTGAGCAGCGACAGGTCGCCGCCTTGGTATTTGAGGTCGGCCAGCGCCGCGCCGCCGCAGATCAGCAGGTGCAGCTTGCCGCTGTACATTTCGCTGAGGCTGCGCAGGATCCCGGCCAGCACGTCACGCGGTTCCGGCGCTCCCTGTTCGAAGCGGCTGACCAGGCAGAACAACGGCCCGGGCTGCTGCAGCAGGCGCGCCAGCGCCATTTCGAACCCCGCGTCCGACGACACCCCGTCCAGCCCGCACTGCGCCGCCAGCAGTGCGAAATAATCCTGGTCGCCCGTGCCGGCACGGAACGGCGGCTGCAGGTGCAGCACGCGGCCACTGCCATAACGCGCATCGGCCTCGGCGAGGATCGCCGCACGCTCCGGCGGCTGGCCCCAGTGCGCCTGGGTCAGCAGCAGGCTGACAGGATACGGGCGCGACGCCTGCAGGCGGTCGAACAGGCGGGTGACCGTGGGCGGTACGAGGGTCGGGGGCGCCGCCTGCCCCGCAAGCGTGTCAGCCGTTGGCGCCTCGACTGGAAACTCCGGCTCGAACCCGGCCGACTGCAGCAGCGCGTTGCATTCGACCTCGGTCAAGCGCAGGTAATTGGCGCACGCCAGGACGCGGTCGCGATGGCGGCGGCTGGGGCGCGAAGTGCCTGCGCGCCAGTTGTTGACCGCCTCGCGGCTGATGCCGATCTCCGCGGCCACTCCCCCTGCGCTGGCCCGTATCCGCCGCATGTGCCGGGACAGCAGATCCGCGAAGTCCAGCGCAGGCATGGGGAACGACCAGAATGGGAGGGAGCCGCACACCCTACCGTGACCGTTTGGACTGTCAACCAGGTACGCATCGGTCACGGCGGGCACCCGGCTCAGCCCGCGGGAACCGCAGGCGTCTGCCGCACGAACAGCTTGCGGGTCAGCAACAGGTGCACCACGAAGGCAAGGATGGCCAGCATGCCCAGCGCCACCAGCACCCGGCCGAGCACGGCCCCCAGGCTCTTCTGGCCTTCCAACCGCTCCAGCCGCTCAAACCGGGCGGGATCGGCCCGCGAATAGGCCACCGTCACCTGCGGTTCTTCTTCCAGGTAGGGCGCGGCATTGTCCTCGGAGGTGGAGAAGTGCCCGGTGTGGGTAACGCCGTTGGCCTCGAAGTCGTAACGGAAGTGGTACTGGTAGGACACCCGCCCCTTGCGGCGCTTTTCCTCGATGTGGTCGACCTGCACCGGCGCCTGCACCGTTACCGCGTCCTTGAGGATCGCTTCGGCCTCACGGTGCCCGCTCAGCGCGGACCAGGCGAAGAACACGGCAAGCACGGCGTAGCCGATGCTGCACAACCAGCGCGAGGCGCGGGACAGTCGGTCATGCGACGAATCTGATACAGGAATGCTGATCATCTGGTTTCCCCGGTAATGGTTCGAAGGTGTCGCCGGCCAGGTGGCCGCGACGTCGGGAGCCAGTGTGGGGAAAGGACTGCGGCGCTTGAACGGGCATCCTGTCAACCCGGGCCAGGCATTGCTTGACGATTCGTCAAGCCGAACCGGACCACGCGACAGCAATGTTGCGGACTGGCCGTCGGTCACTGGGAGCTGAGTACTGCGATGCGTCATGTAAACGATTTCAGTCCCTGCTAGCGTTGGATTTGCCTCGCTTGGGAGGTTGCTGACCGTGAGACTGCGCTGATGCGTTTGAATGCTGACCGCCCATTGCACCCGCGCCCCCTGACCCTCGCGAAGTTCGTTCTTCTCGTTGGGATGCTTTCGTCTGCTACCGGGTCCTTCGCCCAGAGCCTGCCGCCCCGCAGTGAATGGAAGGCCAGCAGCTCATCGCAGCAGGTTCCCGCGATGGCCGTTGCCCACCTGATCGATGGCGATCCGAAGACCGTCACCGGTGGGGCCTTCAGCCCCGGGCATTGGTTCCAGGTCGACCTGGGCAAACCGTCCACGTTGTCCGGAGCACGTATCACCTGGGACGTTTCCAATCCCGAGGGCTACAGCCTGCAGACCTCGCTGGACGGGAAACGGTGGGACAGCGCCTACACCATGCGCGATTCTTTGGGCGGCATCGAAACGGTGCCCTTCGCCCCGCGCCAGGCGCGCTATCTGCGTTTGGCAAGCCCGGACCGCACCTCGGACTGGGGCGTATCGATCTTCGAGCTGGAACCACTGGATGCCCGCACAAGTGCGCGCATTCCCGGGTTGAATCCGACACAGGCCGCAGCGCTGTGGCAAGGCGGTAGTGCGGTCGCGGTTCCGGCCGACACGGCGCGGCGTCATACCCTCGACATCGCGCTGCCAGGCGGCGCCTCCACCACGGGCTTGTCGGTTGAATGGGCCGGGGCACACGGGGCCGCCCGCCTGCAGGTGCAGGACGCACAGGGCCGCTGGAGCGATCTGGCCAACGACCCGCAAGCGGGCAGTCGCCAGCAGAGCTGGCTGGCCGGCACTCAGGCGGTGAACGCGCGTGCGTTGCGCCTGCAGGTGGAGGGCGACGCGCCGCAGATCGCGCGGCTGCGCCTGTTGGGGCCGGCCGCGGTGATGACGCCGATGAAGCGCTACCAGATCGCCGCCAGCGGGGCGCATAGCGCGCTGTTCCCCGCCTCGCTGCACCTGCAGCAGACCTACTGGACTGCGGTGGGCGTGCACGGCGGCCTGCAGAAATCGATCTTCGACGAGCACGGCAACATCGAGGCCTTCAAGGGCGCGCCGCTGGTCCAGCCGATCTGGCGCAATGCCAACGGCACCACCGCTGCAGCGGCCAACCAGTCCGTGCAGCACGCGCTGCGCGGTGGCTGGAAGCCGATGCCGTCTGCCACCTGGCAACCGCAGCCCGGGCTGGAACTGCGCAGTGAAGCCTTCGCGGTGAAACTGGGCGGGCAACCGGTCACCCTGGTCCGCCATCGCCTGCACAACCACGGCACCACGCCGATGGAGGGCACGCTCAACCTGGTGGTGCGGCCGATGCAGATGAATCCACCGTGGCAGAACGGTGGACTGTCGCCGATACGCAGCATCGCGGTCGAGGACAACGCGGTGCGGGTCAACCAGCGCACCCTGCTGCGCTCGCTCACCCCCCTCGACAGCGCAGGCGCTGCGGCGTTCGGTCCCGATGGCAGCACCGAAATCACCGCCGCGGTAGCGGCGGGTCAACTGCCGCAGACACGGCACGCAGAAGATGTGGAAGGCTTGGCGGCAGCGGCACTCGCGTACCGGATCCAGCTTGCACCGGGCGCCAGCCAGTCCGTGGTCGTGGCCTTCCCGCTCGGTACCGCACCCGCCGACGCGCACGGCGTGCTGCCGGAAGCCCCGGCGCCCGCGTTGGGTGACGCAGACGCAGATGCGACCTTCGAGCGCCTGGCCACGGTGGCCGCCAAGGACTGGCAGGCCCGCCTCGGCCAGGTCGGACTACGCCTGCCGGATCCGTCGCTGGTGGACATGCTGCGCGCGCAGGCGGCCTACATGCTGATCAACCAGACCGGACCGGCCATGCAGCCCGGACCGCGCAACTACAACCGCTCGTTCATCCGCGACGGCATGGCGACCTCGGCGGTGCTGCTGCGCATGGGCGAAGCGAAGATCGCGCGCGACTACCTGGCCTGGTACACCGAACACGGCGTGCACGCCAACGGGCTGGTCTCGCCGATCCTCAACAACGACGGCAGCGTCAACACCGGCTTCGGTTCGGACATCGAGTACGACAGCCAGGGCCAGTACGTCGCCCTGGTGGCCGATGTCGCACGGTTGGACGGCGGCCCGGAATCGGTGCGCGCCTACCTGCCCAAGGTGAAGGATGCACTTCGCTTCCTGCAGGAACTGCGCGAACGCACCCTGGTGCCCGGCTACATGGCCAGCCAGCCGGCGCCGGAGCGCTTCGCGGGCATCCTGGCGCCGTCGATCAGCCATGAGGGCTACCCCTCACCCACGCACAGCTACTGGGACGACTATTGGGGCCTGAAAGGCTGGCATGACGGCGCGTGGCTCGCTGAGTCGCTGGGCGATCACGAAACTGCGGCGTGGGCGCGGGAACAGTACCGCGCCCTGCATGACGCACTGGCGGCCTCGATCCGCGCCACCATGGCATGGAAGGGTATCGACTTCATCCCCTCATCAGCCGACCTCGGCGATGGCGACCCGACCGGCGTGTCGATCGCGCTGGACCCCACTGGCGCGCAGGACGTGCTACCCGAACTGGCCCTGCGCACGACGTTCGCGCGCTACCTGGAGGACGTGCGCAAGCGCAGCCAGCCCGGCGCGCTGTATGCCTACACGCCGTACGAAATCCGCAACGTGCTCAGCTACGTGCACCTGGACCAGCCCGAAGCGGCCGACGAACTGCTGCAGGGCCTGCTGCGCGACCGGCGCCCGCTCGAGTGGCAGGTATTGGCAGAAGTCGTGCACTCACGGCTGCGCTTCCCGCGCTACCTCGGCGACATGCCGCACACCTGGATCGGGGCCGAGTATGGGCGCACGTTGTTCGGCATGTTGATGCGCGAGGACGATGATGCGTTGTCACTGCTGCCGGGCACGCCGACGGCATGGCTGGCCGGCGATGGACTGGCCGTGGAGCGGCTGCCGACCGCGTTCGGGACCCTGCAGATGCAGGCAGTGCAGCGCGGGACCACGCTGCAGCTGACGCTGGGCAAGGGGCTGGGCAGGGATACTGCCCTACGCGTCTGGTGGCCGTCGCGTACCCGGCCGACCCGGGTGATAGTGGATGGACATCCCGTGCAGGACTTCGATGCACGGGGCGTAAGGCTGGCCAAGCCATTCAGAACGCTGGAAGCCACCTGGTAGAGCCACGCCCTGCGTGGCTGCGCGGACCGGATCCGGATACGACAAAGGCGCCTTGCGGCGCCTTTGTAAATCAACGGCAGCGGGGCAGAGCCCCGCTCTACCGAAGGGTCATTCCCACTCGATCGTCGCCGGCGGCTTGCCGGAGATGTCGTAGACCACGCGTGAGACGCCACGCAGCTCATTGATGATGCGGTTGCTCACCGTGCCGAGGAAGTCGTACGGCAGGTGCGCCCAGTGCGCGGTCATGAAGTCGATGGTTTCCACCGCGCGCAGCGCGATCACCCACTCATAGGCCCGGGCGTCGCCGACCACGCCGACCGACTTCACCGGCAGGAACACCGCGAAGGCCTGGCTGGTCTTGTCGTACAGGTCGGCCTTGCGCAGTTCGTCGATGAAGATCGCATCGGCCTTGGCCAGCAGTTCGGCGTATTCGCGCTTCACTTCGCCGAGGATGCGCACGCCCAGGCCCGGGCCCGGGAACGGATGGCGGTAGACCATGCTGCGCGGCAGGCCGAGTTCGACGCCGAGGCGGCGCACTTCATCCTTGAACAGCTCGCGCAGCGGCTCGACCAGGCCCAGCTTCATGTGCTCGGGCAGGCCGCCGACGTTGTGGTGGCTCTTGATCACGTGGGCCTTGCCGGTCTTGCTGCCGGCCGACTCGATCACGTCGGGATAAATGGTGCCCTGCGCCAGCCACTTGGCATTGCTCAGCTTGTTGGACTCTTCGTCGAAGATGTCCACGAACAGGTTGCCGATGATCTTGCGCTTGGCTTCCGGGTCGCTCACGCCTTCGAGCTTGGCGAAGTAGCGGTCGGCCGCGTTGACGCGGATCACCTTGACGCCCATGTGCTCGGCGAACATCGCCATCACCTGGTCGCCTTCCTGCCAGCGCAGCAGGCCGGTATCGACGAACACGCAGGTCAGCTTGTCGCCGATCGCCTTGTGCAGCAGCGCGGCCACCACGGACGAATC